>Ga0308176_10000900_pt1 | contig 18623 bp, 18 predicted proteins | sample PhyCR2_3_FD_203890 | JGI IMG/M metagenome (GOLD analysis project Ga0308176, IMG submission 203890) | Soil microbial communities from UC Gill Tract Community Farm, Albany, California, United States - DLSLS.C.R2 | ecosystem: Environmental > Terrestrial > Soil > Agricultural land | place: USA...
TAGCCCTGCTCGCGCACGTACGTGACGAGCGCCTCCGCGAACTCCGCCGGCGGGAGCGCGCGCAGGTACACGCCGTTCATCCAGTCGAGCTTCGCGTAGTCGAAGCGCGCGGGGCTCGACGTCACGCGTGAGAGGTCGAACAGCTCGATCAGCTCGTCCCGCGACATGATCGTCGTCTCGCCGTCCGGGGCCCAGCCCAGCAGCGCGAGGAAGTTCATCAGCGCCGGGGCGATGTACCCGGCGGCGCGGAACTCCTCGATCCCCGTCGCACCGTGCCGCTTCGAGAGCTTCCTCCCGTCGTCGCCGAAGATGTTCGGCACGTGCGCGTACGTCGGCAGCTCGGCGCCGACCGCCTCGATGATGCGGATCTGCTTCGGCGTGTTCGAGATGTGGTCGTCGCCCCTGATGACATGCGTGACCCCGTCCCACACGTCCTCCATCGGCGATGCGAAGTTGTACGTCGGCCGCCCGTCCGATCGGACGAGAACGAGATCCTCGATCGTCTCGTTCTGAACCTCCACGCGACCGCGCACGACGTCGTCCCACGCCGTCACTCCCTCGTCCGGCATCCGGAAGCGGATCGCGCCCTCGTCCTCGTACGCCTTCCCCTCGGCGACGAGTTGCTCGGCGACGCGCCGGCAGTCGTCGAGGCGGTCGAGCTGGAACGTCACCGTCCCGTCCCACTCGACCCCGAGCCAGCGCAGCGACTCCTGAATCTGCTCGACCGCCTCTGCGACCTCGCGGCTCGTGTCGGTGTTCTCGATGCGCAGACGGTTCTGGCCGCCGTGCTGCCGGGCGAAGAGATAGTTGAAGAGGAACGTCCGCACGCCGCCGATGTGCAGGAAGCCGGTCGGGCTCGGAGCCATGCGAACGATCGGTGCCACGGCAGATAGCGTAGTGACGGGGTGGCGTTCGCACTCATCTCGGACATCCACGGCGACGCGCAGGCGTTCGACGCGGTCCTCGCCGAGCTCGCGCGGCTCGGCATCGATGACGGCGTCGTGCTCGGAGACGTTGCGCAGGGCGGCGACGAGCCGGCGGCCGTGCTCGACCGGCTGACGGAGCTCGGCTGGCCGGTGATCCTCGGCAACGCCGACCACTTCCTGCTCGAGGTGCCCATCGAGACGAACGAGGTGATCACGGACACGCAGCTCGCCCGGCGCAGGACGTCGCTCGGGCAGCTGGACGAGCGGCACCTCGAACAGATCCGCGCGTTCCATCCGACGTTCGCGCGCGACGGATTGCTCGCGTTCCACGGCTCGCCGCGGCACTTCGAGGACGTCCTCCTCCCTGAGACGGAGGAGGTCGCGCCGTGGCAGATCGAGGGCTACGCACTGCTCGCCGGCGGCCACACGCACCGGCAATGGGCGCGTCGGATCGGCGCTGCGCTCTACGTGAACCCCGGCGCCGTCATGTCGTCGCCACCGCAGTACGCGATCGTCACCGGGGCGTCGGTCGAGTTCCGGCATTGCGCGTCCTGACGCCGCGCGAGCTGAGCCGCGCGACCCTCGCGCGCCAGCTCCTGCTCGAGCGGAAGAAGCTGTCGCCGGTTCGTGCGATCGAGCATCTCGTCGGCATGCAGGCGCAGTGGGCGCCTGCGCCGTACGTCGGCCTCTGGACGCGAACACGCGACTTCGAGCGGGCGCAGCTCGAACGTGCGCTGCGTCGAGGTGACGTCCTGCGACCGACGGTCATGCGCGGGACGCTCCACCTCGTCAGCAAGCGCGACTATCCGATGCTGTGGGTCGCGCTGCGCGACCGCCATTTCGGGTTCGGGCCGGCGGCTCTCGCGCGTGCCCTGCCGCTGCTCGCGGAGGCGCGAGTCCGGGCGCCCTTCACGCAGCGCGAGGCGTTCGAATGGATCGGCGAGCCGAATCCGAAGCACGTCCTGCGTGCGATCCGGCGGTTCGGGCATCTCTTGCACGCGCCGGAGACAGCGCTCTGGCAGCCGACCGCGTCGCTGCTCTTCCAGGCCGCCGAGGAGCCGCAGGAGCTCGACAAGGGCGACGCGCTCGCGGCGCTCGCCGTCCGCTATCTGCGCGCCTTCGGGCCGGCGACGAGCGCCGACCTCGCGGCGTGGTCGATGATCCCGGCCGGGTGGTTCGGGGCTGCGCTCGAGCCGTTGGCGGCGTATCGCGACGAAGCGGGCCGGACGCTGTACGACGTACCGCGTGGCCCGGTGCCGCCGGCAGATGCGTCGGCGCCCGTGCGCTTCCTGCCGAAGTGGGACAACGCAATTTTCGGGTACGAGAAGAGCAGGCGGCTGCTGCCGCCGGACCTGCGGCGCGTCGTCGTCGGATCGAACGGCGACGTCGCGGCGACGGTGCTCGTCGACGGGGCGGTTGCCGGAACCTGGCAGCAGGACGGGCGGATCGAGTACCTGCGGCCGGTGACCCGGACGCAGAAGGCGGAGGTCGGCGACGAGTGGCGGCGGCTGAAGGCATGGCTGACCGCGTCCTGACGCTGCGCGAGCTGAACCGCGCGACGCTCGCGCGCCAGCTGCTGCTCGAGCGTCGGAAGCTCGGGCTCGCCGCGGCGCTCGAGCGCGTCGCCGGGCTGCAGGCGCAATGGGCGCCCGCACCGTACGTCGGGCTGTGGGCCCGCGTCCCCGGCTTCCGGCGCGAGCAGCTCGAGCGGGCTCTCTTGAGTGGGCGCGTCGTGCGCGCCGTGCTGATGCGCGGGACGATCCACCTGGTCTCGCGCCAGGACTACCACCGCTTCGGCGCTGCGGTCGGGCCACCGCCGTGGCTCCGGCCCGACGCCGCGGAGGTCGCGGAGACGCTGCACGACGCGATCCGCGCGTTCGGGAGCGAGCCGCGCACGCGCGCCGAGGTGAGCGAGTTCCTCGCGCGCGAGCATGCGATCGAGCGGCCGCTCGCCGACGCGGTCTGGTACGGCCTGCGGACGCGCGCGCGGCTCACGCATGCGCCGGAGAGCGGGCTCTGGAAGGCTCCGGGCTTGACGCGCTATGTCGCGCTCGAGGACGAGCCGGTCGACGCGGAGGCCGCGCGCGTCGAGCTCGTCCGGCGGTACCTCGGTGCGTTCGGCCCGGCGACCCGGGCGGACATCGCCGAGTGGAGCGGCCTGCGGGTCCGCGACCTCGAGCGGCCGCTCGAGGCCTTGGAGCCGCTCGTGCGCTTCCGGGACGACCGCGGCCGCGAGCTGCTCGACCTGTCGCGCGCGCCGCGGCCGGCGGCTTACACCGTCGCGCCGGTCCGGTTCATGCCGCGGTTCGACAACCTCGTCCTCTCGCACAAGGATCGAACGCGCGTGCTGGCGGAGGAGCATCGCGCCGGTGTGATCGAAGGCGGCTGGGTGAAGTCGACCTTCCTCGTGGACGGGTTCGTCGCCGGCGTCTGGGAGGTCGAGGCCGGTCGCGTGCAGCCCGAGCCCTTCGTCCCGCTGACGCGGACTCAGAAGGCAGAGGTCGCCGACGAGGCGCGGCGCCTCGAGGCATGGCTTTCCTGAACGGCCCGTACGTCGTACCGTCACGGACTGTCGTGACTCCGTCACGGACGCTCCACATGGAGCCCCAGTTGCCGCTCAATCGTCCTGTGGACGATTCGTGACGACGACGTGGCGGTACGAGGTCCCGGGCTTGCGGCGGCGGAAGAACGCCGGCGCGGCGTGCGCGTCGCGGAGCGTCATCGGGCGCAGCGGCGTCGCCATCCGCTCGCCGCTCGCCGATGTCAGACGGAGCGCGATCGCGCCGCCGTCGACGCGGATCAGGCTGCGGGGACGGCCGAGCGAGCGAGGACGGAAGCTCACGCAGTCAGAGTACGCGCAGGCGCGCCGGATCCCTCCCCCGCTTCGCTAGGTTCGCTCCGGTGTACATCGGCGCGCATCTCAGCTCCTCCGGCGGAATCCACACCGCCGTCGACCGCGCCGAGGCGATCGGCGCCGAGTCGCTCCAGGTCTTCACCCAGAGCCCGCGGACGTGGCGGCCGACGAACCACGACCCGGCGAACTTCGAGAAGTTCCGCGCTCGCCGCGAGGAGGTCGGGCTGCACGGCGTGCTCTGCCACGCGCTCTACCTCTGCAACTTCGCGGCGACCGACGACGCGATCTACGAGAAGAGCGTGGTCGCCCTGGCCACGACCATGCAGGTCGCCCGCGGGATCGGCGCGGACGGCGTCGTCTTCCACGTCGGCTCCCATCTCGGCGCCGGCTTCGAGAAGGGACTGGAACGCGTGCTGCCGGCGTTGGACGTGGTGTTGAAGCTCTGCGACGACACGACGTGGCTGCTGATGGAGAACTCGGCCGGGACCGGCGGGACGATCGGCCGCTCGATCGAGGAGCTCGCGACGATCGACGAGCGGCTCGACCGACACCCGCGGCTCGGCGTCTGCCTCGACTCGTGCCACCTTTACGCGTCGGGCGTCGACGTCACCGAGCGTCCGACACTCGATGCGCTGCTCGACGAGCTCGACGACGCGATCGGGCTCGACCGCCTGCGCGCCCTGCACCTCAACGACTCCGCGGCGCCGCTCGGCTCGAACCGCGACCGCCACGCGAACATCGGCGAGGGCCTGCTCGGCGAGAAGCTCGGCGTGTTCCTCGGCCATCCGCGGCTGCAGGGGCTGCCCGCGGTGCTCGAGACGGAAGGGAAGGACAAGAAGGGCCCCGACCTGGAACAGCTCGACCTCGCGAAAGGGATCCACCAACGCGCTATCGCTGGGTGATCCTCGCTGCGGGGACGCTCGCCCAGGCGAGCTTCTCGATGACGTCGGTGGCGCTGCCCGCGCTGGGACCGGCGCTGCGCTCGCACTACCACCTGTCGCTGCGGGAGGTCGGCGTCGTGCTCGCGGCGGTGGGGATGGGGATGCTCGTCACGCTGCTGCCGTGGGGGCTGCTCGCGGACAAGCTCGACGAGCGCTGGGTGATCGCGATGGGGCTCGTCGGGAGCGGCGGCGCGCTGACCGGCGCCGGCTTCACGCATTCGTTCGAGGCCGTGACGCTCATGCTCGTCCTCGCCGGCGCACTCGGCGCGAGCGTGAACGCCGCGAGCGGCCGCGCCGTCATGGCCTGGTTCCCGGCCGGCGAGCTCGGGCTCGCGCTCGGCATCCGCCAGACCGCGATCCCGATCGGCGGCGCGCTCGGCGCCGCCCTCCTCCCCGTCCTCGCCGCGCACGGCGGCACCCGCCTGGCGTTCTTCGTGCTCGGCGCGTCGACGGTCGTCGGCGCTCTGCTCGCGGCGGTGTTCATCCGCGGCTCGGCACCCTACGGCGAGGCGGAGACGATCGTCGGCAAGCCGCTGCGCGAGCCGCGGCTCTGGATCCTCTCGAGCGGCACCGCGCTCTTCCTGACCGCGCAGATCGGGATCACGGGCTTTGTCGTCCTCTTCCTGCACGAGCACCGGCACGTGTCGACGCACGCGGCCGCCGGGCTGCTCGCGCTGATCAACGTGCTCGCGATCGGAGCGCGCATCCTCTCCGGCCGGATCTCCGACCGCGTCGGCGACCGGCTGCTGCCGCTGCGCGTGATCGGCGTCGCCTGCGGTGTCGCGACGGCCGTCGTCGCCGCCGCCCTCGACGCGCCGCTCTGGCTACTCGCACCCGCGTTCGTCGTTGCGGGGACGCTCAGCATGTCGTGGAACGCGCTCGGCTATGCGGCGGCCGCCGAAGCGGTCGGCTCCGGGAAGACCGGCGCCGCGCTCGGTTTCCAGCAGACGATCCTCGGTGTGGTGGTCGCCGCCGCGCCCCCGGCCATCGCCGCAGTGGCCTCGTCCTCGTGGCGTGCGGCGTACGTCCTCGCCGCGATCGGCCCGCTCGTCGGGACGGCGCTGCTTCTGCTGCTCAGTCCGAGAGGCGCGCGATTACGCGGAAGGTCGGCGATCCCGCCGGCAATTCCTTGAACTCCGGGTTGATGCAGCCGAGCTCGCCGGCGCGGTGCTCGTAACACGGGTCGACCTCGCTCCGGCACATCGGCAGCGGCCGCTTCGTCGCGCGCACGGCGCCGAACCCGTCGCGTCGCCGCTCGGCGGCGGCGAGCATCTCGAGGTCGATCTCCGCCTCGAACACCTTCTGCATGCAGCCCATGAACGTGTGCCCGTGCTCCTCGTACGCGTAGACGAACGGGCACGAGCTGTTCAGGCAGGCGGACGGATAAACGACCTTCTCGCAGTGGACCTCGCACCGCCGGCAGACGACCTCGTCCTGCGGACGCAGCGGGAGCGGGAGCGCGATCTCACTCATGCGCCGGATTGTGGGTCACGTTCGTCGCGCTTCGCAAGACTTGACTTTTTCCGGTTTTTGAGGCACGGGAAACGGCGGTCAGCACGTCCATCTGGGTGAAAGCGCGGAAATCGGCCTCCGGCTCCTCCTGCCCGTCGGCGACGAACCACAGTGCCTGACACGTCGCCATGCCGAGCGCCCGCGCGCCTGCGATGTCGTTTGCCACGCTGTCGCCGACCATCAGCGCACGCTCCGGCACGACGCCGAGCTGCGTCAGCGCCAGCTCGAAGATCGAGGGATCGGGCTTGCGCCGGCCGACCTCGGACGAGAAGACGGCGACGTCGAGCCGCTGCGCGACGCCGAGCTGCTCGAGGTCCCGGTGGAGCAGACCGGGCGGGTCGATCGCGTTCGAGACGAGGCCGAGCTTCAACCCGCGCTCGCGCAACGACTCGAGCAACGCGTGCGTCGTCGCGGCCAGCTGCCGCGCCGGCGCCCACGCCGCGTGCTCGGCTTCGAGGAAGCGCAGGAGCTCGTCGTCGTTCACCTCGATTCCGAACTCTCCGAGCAGCGCGCGTACCTCGCCGGGATACTCGACCTCCTCGACAACGCCCGCCGCGAAGAACTTCGGCAGGTACACGTCGCGGAAGCGCGCGGTGATCGCGGGATCGATGTCGCGGCCGATCGCGGCGAGACCCGCGCGATGCCCGTCCTCGAGGAACTCGGGCTCCGGCGCCCAGCGCATGAGCGTGTCACCCCAGTCGAAGAGAACCGCCTCGAGCACGGGTGGTTAGGCTACCCCCGCTTTGGCCCGCAGGATCCTCTGGGCGTCGCTTGCCCTCGCGCCCGCGACGATCCTCGTCGACCGACTCGCGCATCCCGGCAAGACCGCGCTGTTCGTGCTCGCGGCGGCGGCGCTCATCCCGCTTGCCTGGCTGATCGGCGAGTCCACGGAGCATGCGGCCGAGCACACGGGCCCGGGGATCGGCGGCTATCTCAACGCGAGCTTCGGCAACGCGCCCGAGCTGATCATCGCGCTCGTCGCCGTGGGCGACGGCCTGTTCGGCGTCGTCCTCGGCTCCCTCGCCGGCTCGGTCATCTCGAACCTCCTGCTCGTCTTCGGGATCTCGCAGGTGGTCGGCGAGGACGGCTGCGAGCTCGACCGGCGCTCGCTGTGGGTGCAGATCGGCCTCTGCGCCGCCGCGATCGCGATCTCGGCGCCTGTCGTCATCCTCGGTTGGACGAGCCACTCCCACCACGCGGGCGTCGTTGCGTCGATCCCCGTCTCGATCGCGTTGGTGCTCGTCTATCTCGTCGTCGCCGGCCGGAACCTCAAGCGGCACTCCGAGGCGGAGCGCGGCGAGGCGCACGAGAACGCGTGGTCGCTGCCTGCCGCACTCATCACGCTCGGCGTCGCAACCGCGTTCACCGCTGTGATCAGCGAGATCCTCGTCCACTCCCTCGAAGCGTTCGCGCATGCGATCGGAGCGACGGAGTTCTTCATCGCCGCGATCGTCGTCGCCGTCGTCGGCAATGCTGCCGAGCACGGCGGCGCGGTCGTGATCGCACGCGACGGAAACATGAAGCTCGCGAGTGAGATCGCGATCTCGTCGAGTGCACAGGTGGCGCTGCTCGTCACACCCGCCGTGATGCTCCTCTCCCTCGCGTTCTCCCACCACCTCGCGCTCACGTTCCGCTGGGAGGAGACGGCCGCGATGGCCGGCGCGGTCGGGATCACCGCGCTCTTCGTCTCGGACGGACGCTCGCGCCGCTGGGAAGGCTGGATCCTCGTGACGGCTTTCCTCGCGGTCGCCGTCTGGTTCTGGCTAGCCTGACCGCGTGGTCGTGAACGAGGGGACCGTCGTGGCCGCGCGCGACGTGAAGCGGCGCTACGGAATGGGCGACACCGCGGTGGACGCGCTCCGCGGCGTCTCGCTCGACGTGAAGGTCGGCGAGCTCGTCGGCGTCATGGGGCCGTCCGGCTCGGGCAAGTCGACGCTCATGCACAGCCTGGCCGGTCTGGACAAGCCGACGTCCGGGACGGTGACGGTCGCCGGCGAGGAGATCACCGCGCTCGACGACAAGTCGCTGACGCTCCTGCGCCGCAAGCACATCGGCTTCGTCTTCCAGTTCTTCAACCTGCTGCCGATGCTGACGGCCGAGGAGAACGTCGTCCTCCCGCTCACGATCGCCGGCTCGAAGCCGGAGCAGCGCTGGCTCGACGAGCTGCTCGAGCGGGTCGGCCTGGCGAAGCGCCGCGACCACCGGCCGTCGGAGCTCTCGGGCGGCGAGCAGCAGCGCGTGGCAATCGCCCGCGCGCTGATCACGCGGCCGACGATTCTGTTCGCGGACGAGCCGACGGGCAACCTCGACTCGAAGACCGGCGGCGAGATCCTCGAGCTGATCCGGACCTCGGTCAACGAATACGGCCAGACGATCGTGATGGTCACGCACGAGCCTCGGGCAGCGTCGATCGCCGACCGTGTTCTGTTCATCGCCGACGGACTGATCGAGCGCGAGCTGCACGGCGCGACCGCGCCCGAGGTGCTCGACGTCATGGCGACCCTCGGCGCATGATCACCGTCGCGCTGCGCGGGCTCCTCGGGCGCAAGCTGCGCGCGGCGCTGACCGCGATCGCGATCGTGCTCGGGGTCGCGATGGTCAGCGGCACCTACGTTTTGACCGACACGATCAAAGCGGCGTTCGGGACCGTCTTCACCACGATCTACAAGAACACCGACGCGATCGTCACCGGAAAGAGCGCGATCGGGGGGAACGCGAACAACGGCGACGAGGTCCCCGCCCTGCCCGACTCGCTGCTGACGAAGATCCGCGGGCTGCCGCAGGTCGCCGAGGCGGAGGGCGGGATCGCCGATCAGGCAAAGCTCGTCGGCCGCGGCGGCAAGGTGATCAGCACCCACGGGGCGCCGTCGCTCGCGTTCAGCGTCCACGCGCACGGCGACCAGCGCTTCAACCCCTTGACGCTCGTCTCCGGAGCCTGGCCGGACGCCCCGCACGAGGTCGCGATCGACAAGAACACGGCGGGCAAGAAGCACTACGCCGTCGGCCAGTCGATCGGCGTGATCGCGCTCGGCCCGGTGCAGCAGTACCGGATCACGGGCATCGTCAAGATCGGCGGCGTCTCGTCGCTGGGCAGCGCGACGATGGCGATCTTCGACTTCGCCACGGCGCAGCAGATCTTTCACAAGCAGGGCGAGCTCGACTCGATCAGCGTCGCCGGACGCCCGAACGTCTCTCCGACTGCGCTCGCGCGCGCGGTGCAGCAGGTCCTTCCGTCCACGGCGCAGGTGCGCACCGGCCAGGCCGAGGCGAAGCAGGCGACGAAAGACACGAGCGCCTTCCTCGACATCTTCAACTACTTCCTGCTCGCGTTCGGAGGCGTTGCGCTGTTCGTCGGCACGTTCGTGATCGCCAACACGCTGTCGATCACGATCGCTCAGCGAACGCGCGAGCTCGCGACACTGCGCAGCCTCGGCGCGACCCGGCGCCAGGTCCGACGGTCGGTGCTGCTCGAGGGGTTCGTCATCGGCACGCTTGCCTCGATCGTCGGGCTCTTCGCCGGGCTCGGGCTCGCGAAAGGCCTGAACGCCTTGTTCGTCAAGTTCGGCATCGACCTGCCACAGGCCGGAACCGTCTTCGCGACGCGCACCATCGTCGTGGCGCTCGTCGTCGGCATCGTCGTCACGCTGATCGCGAGCCTGCTGCCGGCGATTCGCGCGACGCGCGTCCCGCCGATCGCCGCGGTGCGTGAAGGCGCGCTGTTGCCGCCGTCACGACTCGCACGCTTCGGTCTGCCGGGTGGGCTCGGGGTCGTCGCCGTGTCGGTTGCGCTCATGCTCCTCGGTCTCTTTGCCGGTGGGATCGCGACGAAATGGCGCCTGATCTCGCTCGGGGTCGGCGCGGCCCTGCTCTTCGTCGGGGTCGCGATCCTCGCGCCCACGCTGGTGCCGCCGATCGCGCGCGTCCTCGGCTGGCCGTCGGTGCGGTTCGGCGGCGCGTCGGGACGCCTCGCCCGCGGCAACGTCATCCGCAACCCCGCGCGTACCGCGTCGACCGCGGCCGCGCTGATGATCGGCCTCGCGCTCGTCACCCTCGTCGGCGTGCTCGCCGCGGGCCTGAAGACACGCTTCGAGGGCGGAGTGAACGAGACGTTCATCTCCGACTATGCGCTCACCTCGGAGGACAACTTCACGCCGCTCGGCGCCGCGGCCGGCGCCGCACTGGCGAAGGTGCCGGGCGTCACGGACATCTCGTCGGTCCGCGCCGGCCAGGCCCGCGTCTTCGGCAAGCGCATCGGCCTCACCGCCGTCGAGCCGAACCTGCCGACGGTGATGCACAACAACTGGGCGGCGGGCAGCACGAACACACCCGCACATCTCGGTCCAAAGGGCGCGTTCGTGTCGAAGGACTTCGCGAAGAAGCACCACCTCGCTCTCGGATCGCCGCTGACCGCCGAGACACCCGACGGCCCCGTGCTGCGCCTTTCGATTCGCGGGATCTACGACCCACCCAAGGGCGCGCCCTACCTCGGCGATCTCGCCGTCTCTACGCTGACGTTCGACCGCGCGTTCCCCACTCCGTCGAACCTGTTCACGCTCGTGAACATGCGCGGCGGCGACACTGCCGCCAACTCGGCCCGGCTGGAGCGGGCGCTGCGGCAGTTCCCCGACGCGAAGATCCAGACGATCTCCCAGTTCAAGAAGAACCAGCTGCAGGGGCTGACGCTGCTGCTCAACCTTCTCTACGTCCTGCTCTCCCTCTCGATCATCGTCTCCCTCTTCGGGATCGTGAACACGCTCGTGCTCACGGTGTTCGAGCGCACGCGCGAGCTCGGGATGCTGCGCGCCGTCGGGATGACACGCCGCCAGGTGCGCCGGATGATCCGTCAGGAGAGCGTCGTCACCGCCCTGCTCGGGGCCGTGCTGGGCATCCCGCTGGGCGTCGTGCTCGCCTGGATGGTCGGCGAGGCGATCAACTACCCCGCCTTCACGATCCCCTGGGGGACGCTCGTCTCGTTCGTCGTCGCGGCGATCGTCGTCGGCCTCCTGGCCGCGATCTTCCCCGCGCGCCGCGCTGGGCGGCTGAACGTGCTCGAAGCGCTCCAGTACGAATAGGGGCACGTCTGGGGTCGTCCCCAATGCGGGCGCCCCGGGCCGCGGCGGAGACTGGAGCCATGAAGGCTCTCCGCCTCAGCGGAATCGCCGCCGGAACCGCCGGCGCGGTCGCGCTCTTCCTCTTCGTCGCTCACCCGGGGCGGCTCGCCGCTGCGCTCGCGAGCCTGCCCGCCGCGTCTCTGCTCGCCGCAGCCGGCGCGACGATGGCCGGCGTCATGCTCGGCGCCGCCCGCTGGCGCGGGCTCCTCGCCGCCGGTGGGACGCAGGCGAGCGTTGCGCGCCTCTTCGCCGCCCTCACCGCGGGCGCGGCAGTCAACAACCTCGTGCCTGCTCGCGGCGGCGACGCCGTCCGGGTCGAGTCGGCGCACAAGCTCACCGGGGCGGGACGCCTCGAGATCGCCGGGACGATGGTCGCAGAACGGATCCTCGACGGATTCGTGCTCGCGATCCTCGTCGCCAGCGGCGCGCTGCTCAGCGGCGCGGGCGGCCGGTTCGTCTGGATCGGCGGCGGGCTCGCGGTCGCGATCGCCGCGGGCGGCGCGGTCGCCCTTCGGAAGCGCTTCGCGAAGTACCGCGACGGCCTCGGCGTCGCCCTGCTCACGACCGCGGGAATCTGGTTCGCCGACGTCGTCATGTACGGCGCGCTCGCACGCGGCTTCGGGCTCGGGCTCTCGCTCGGCGCGCTCCTGCTCCTCGTCGGCGCCGGCAACCTCGCACTCGCCGTGCCCGGCGTCGCCGCGGGGCTCGGGAGCTTCGAGCTGGTCACGCTCGCGGGTGCGCACGGCATCGGGCTCGGCGGGCCGCAGCTCGCGGCGTTCGTGCTGGCCGTGCACGCCGTGATCGTCCTGCCGACGACGGTGACCGGGCTTGCGCTCGCCCCCTGGACCGGGATCAGACCCAGGTACCGGGCTCGCGCGTGATCGGGTAGCCCGAGAGCACCATCCGCTCGTCCTCGATCCGCAGGACCTCGCCCTGCTCCCACCCGGAGATCACGCGCCAGCGCCCGTCGGCACCCGGCTCGAAGACGGCGGGCGGCGCCCAGTCGGGCAAATCGGTGAACCGCGCCTCGAGCTTCCCGCCGCGCCAGCGGAAGACGACCTGGTCGCCCTCCATGAACCAGATGCCGAGGAGCCGCTCGAGCTCCGGCGGCGGCAGCTCCTCGACCCGCCACGGCTCCGGCGGCACAGGCCACTGCTCGACAGTCGCCGCGATCAGCTTCAGGCCGACCTCCTCGAGCCGGGCGCCGCTCGAGTTCGTGAGCACGGCGGCGCCGACCTTGTCGGCCGGCGAGATGCCGAGGAACGCGATGAAGCCCGGCATCGAGCCGCCGTGGCCGGCGACGATCCGATCGCCGTCGCGCACCAGGGAGAGCCCGAGGCCGTAGCCGGATGTCCAGCGGACGTGGTCGGCGATCGACTGCACGGTGCGCATCTCCTCCACCGAGCGCCGGGCGAGCACCGACTCGTCGGGGTCGACGAGGAAGGCCGCCCACCGGCAGAGGTCGCGGACCGTCCCCCACAGCTGCCCGGCGGAGATCCACGCGCCCGTCTCGACCGGCGCCTCGTCCCACACGCCTTCGACGTACGGCTTCACCAGGTAGCCCTTCGCTGCCGGCTCGGCGGGCTCGAAGGTCGTGCGCGTCAGTCCCACGGGCTGCAGCAGCCGCTGCTCGACGTACTCGCGGTACGGCGTCCCGCTGACGCGCTCGACGACGATGCCGAGCAGCGCGAACGCGAGGTTCGAGTAGTGGAAGCGTGCGCCCGGAGGCAGCACGTGCTCCGCTCGGTCGAGCGTCTCGACCAGCTCCGGCACCGACGCGAAGCGCTGGTTGAGCCAGGCGTCGTCGTGCGTCTCGCGCTGCAGGCCCGACGTGTGCGAGAGGAGGCGGCGGATCGTGGGCGCGTGCGCCGCGCCCTGGACGTGCACGTCGAGCCGATCCTCGAGGTCGAGTTTCCGCGCATCCCGCAGCTGCATGATCGCCGCCGCGGTGAACGTCTTCGTGATCGAGCCGAGGCGGTACTGCGTGTCGGGCGTCCCGTTCTCGCCCACTGCGCTCTCCCAGACCACCTCGCCGTCGCGCAGCACCGCGGCGGCGACGCTCGGCAGCCGCGTGTCGTGCTGCCGGCGGGCGACGAGCCGTTCGAGCTCCGCCGCGAGACGCTCAGGCGTGGGCATGGACTTCGTCGAGGATCGAAGCCGCCTCTTCGGCGTCGTCGTCGGTGATGCCGAGGTACGTGACCGCGCGGACCCAGCCGGGCTTGAGGTCACCGACGAGAAGCCCGTGCTCGCGCAGCTCGTCTTTCAGCCCGGGGCGATTCTCCATCGTCGCGAAGTTCGTCTCCGCGTCCGGGTCGAGCCGGCGAGCGTGCGCGTGGTCGTCCGCAAGCCGGTCGACGTGGTGATCGAGCGCGTACAGCGCGGCCGCCGCGAGCACGCCCGACTGCCGGAGCGCGCCGCCGAACAGGAACTTCGATTCCCACGCCCGCTCGATCATCTCGGCGCTCCCCGCGAGGATCGCACCGGTCGGACAGGCGAGTCCCTTCGAGAAGCAGATCGTCACGGAGTCGGCGAGACCGGCCCACGCGCTCGGCGGCAGCCCCGCACCGACGCTCGCGTTGAAGAGCCGCGCGCCGTCGAGATGAAGGATCGCGCCCTTCTCGTGCGCGGCGTCGACCGCGGCACGGAACTCGTCGAGCGGCCAGATGCGCCCCCCCGAGCTGCGGTGCGTGTTCTCGAGGACGACGATGCCGCCACGGCCGAGCTCCGGCTCCTCCTCGATCTGCTCCGGCGTCAAGCGGCCGGCCTCACCGCGCAGCGCGCGCACCATCAGCCCGGAGTGAATTGCCGGACCGCCCATCTCGAAGACGACCGTGTGCGTGCGCTCTTCCGCGACGAGCGTCGCGCCGGGCGTCGTCTGCGCGCGGAGCGCGATCTGGTTGGCCATCGTCGCCGTCGGGACGAAGAGCGCAGCCTCGTGCCCGAGCAGCTCCGCCGTCCGGCGCTGCAGGTCGTTCGTCGTCGGATCCTCGCGGTACTGCTCGTCGCCGATCTCGGCGGCGGCCATCGCCGCGAGCATCGCCGCGGGCGGCTTCGAGAGCGTGTCGCTGCGAAGGTCGATCACTCGCTCGCCTCCTCGTCGATTTGCGCAAGTGATTTTCCGCGCGCGCGTTGTATGCGGTCGTACCGCTTGCCGAACTGTGCCGTCGCGTACTCGGTGAACGTCGACTGCTCGAGCCCGAACGGGGTGATGCCGTCCTCGTAGCGCTCGAAGGTCTCCGTGACGACCCCGAGCGCATACGGGAAGAGCTCCTGCATCCGCGCCTCGATCACGTCCCACACCGCAGCGTCCTCGGCGACGAGGCGGCTGAGGAGATAGACGCCGTACGCAATGTGACGCGACTCGTCGCGCTTGACGTCCACGAGCGCCGCGCACAGCGCCGGCATCAGCCCGTTCGCGGCGAGCGATTCGTGGTAGCTGTGGTAGCCGGTCTCCGCGAGCACGCCCTCGACGATCATGTTGTACGTGACCGAAGCGCGCGCGAGCGCCTCCGACGACGAGTCGGCGAGCACACGCTCCATCGCAGCCGGCAGCTCCTCGTAGAGGAGCTTCCGGTACGAGGGCACGTGAAAGCGGTCGAGATCGGTCGGCCCGCCCGCCGCCTCGTGCAGGAAGCGCGAGAAGAGCTCCGTGTGCTTTCCCTCCTCGAACAGGAAGGTCGTCAAGTACAGCTCCTCCTCGATCCGCCCCTCGCGCGCGATCGCCAGCACGAGCGGAAGGAGATCGAGCGTCACCGCCTCCTCCCCCGCGACAAAGAGCGAGGTCAGCGAGAGGATCGTCTCGCGCTGCAGCTCGTCGAGGCTCTCCCAGTCGCGGCAGTCCTGCGCGAAGTCGACTGCAGCAGGGTCCCAGACGCCGAGCCGCTTCGCCTTCTGGTAGAGGCGCAGAGGAAAGCAATCACGCAGCCCGCCTGCCGTCGTGCGGAAGCCCTCGTGCACGGCCATGTCGCAAGAGCGTATTCGTCAGACGGTGACGCTCTGCAGCCCGAGCCGCTCGAGCTCGGAGCGCGCCGCCTCGTCGCCGTCGTCCGCGCGGCGGCGCAGCGACTCGTGCAGCTCGATGAGCGCCGCGAGGTACTGCGCGTGCGTGAGCGCGCGCCCGCCTGCCGCTGCGCGGAACCGGCGCGCCACGTCGTTAGGCACCTTGCGGAACATGATGTCCTCGTGCTCGCGGCCCTCCTGGGGCCCGCGAACGTAGAGGATGTCCGGAGGAGGTGGCAACGGCACCGTGAAATGCTCGTCCATGCGGGGAGTTTGCATCTTGATAGCGTACGCTGTCAAGCGATGGACCTGACGCTGCTCGAGACGACGCTCCGGGAGCGCGGCGAGCCCGCCTACCGCGCCGCCCAGGTGTGGGAGTGGACGGCGCGCGGCGCCGCCGGCTACGACGCGATGACGAACCTCCCCCGCGCGCTCCGCGACGAGCTCGACGCCGTGGTGCCGTTCTCGACATTGACGGTCGAGCTGCAGCGTGAGTCGCGCGACGGCACGGTCAAGACACTCTTCCGCACCCTCGACGGCCACCCCGTCGAGGCAGTCCTGATGCGCTACCGCGACGGCCGCCGCTCGCTCTGCCTCTCCTCGCAGTCCGGCTGCCCGCTCACGTGCACGTTCTGCGCGACGGGCCAGATGGCGTTCGGGCGCAACCTGACGGCGTCGGAGATCCTCGACCAGGCGCTCCACTTCCGCCGCACGAGCGACGTCGACCACGCGGTCTTCATGGGGATGGGCGAGCCGATGCTCAATCTCGACGAGGTGCTGGGCGCAGCGCGCCGCCTGCCCGACCTCGGGATCACGCACCGCCGCACGACGATCTCGACCGTCGGCTGGCTTCCGGGCCTCACACGGTTCGTCGACGAGGTCGACGAGCCGATCCGGCTCGCGCTCTCGTTGCACGCGCCGACGGACGAGCTGCGGTCGGCGATCATGCCGGTCAACGAGCGCTATCCGCTGCGCGACGTCCTGGCCGAGTGCCGCCGTCACGCCGCGCGCGTCAACCGCCGCGTCTTCGTGGAGTACGTGATGCTCGCCGGCGTCAACGACTCCGTCTCGCACGCGCGCGATCTGGGCGCGCTGCTCGGGCCGGACGACTTCAAGGTCAACCTGATCCCGTACAACCCGACCGGAATGTTCGACGGCTCGTCGCGCGCGGCGATCGCGGCGTTCCGCTCAGTGCTCGAGCGAGCGCGCGTCCCCGTGACGGTGCGGCTGACGCGCGGCCGCGACATCGAGGCGGCCTGCGGCCAGCTGGCGGCGGCCCCGAAGCGGCGTCGCCGGCCGGCGACGCCGCTGCCGCTTCAGTCGTCGGGCTGAGACTCGGTCGTCTCGTCGATCTTCTCGACGTCGACGGCAATTGCGGCGGCATTCGGGGCCTGGGTCGGGCCGGGGCCGTCCGTCGAGCCGACCGCGACGGCCGTCGACTCCGTGCGGCGCGTGAGCTTGGCTGCGATGCGATCGAAGATGTTCATGCCCTGCGCTATACCCCTTTCGGCGCATCCGCAGCCACGGGCTCGCGCGACGACGGCTCGAGGTGCGGATGCTCCTCGAAGCCGTACTTCACGACGGGCTGCTTCGCGGCGCGCACCTCGTCGAGCCGCTGCACGGGCCGGTGGTGTGGCGCGTCCTTGAGCAATTGGGGGTCGTCCGCCGCCTCCTGCGCGATCGCGAGCAGTGCGTCGCAGAACGCGTCGAGCGTCTCCTTCGCCTCGGTCTCCGTCGGCTCGATCATCAGCGCCTCCGGCACGACGAGCGGGAAGTAGACGGTCGGCGGATGGAAGCCGTAGTCCATCAACCGCTTTGCGACGTCGGTCGCGGTCACGCCATGCTCGCGCTTGAGCGTGCGCGCGCTCAGCACGAACTCGTGCATGCACAGCCGGTCGAACCGAAGCTCGTATGCGTCCTTCAGCCGCGCAAGCATGTAGTTCGCGTTGAGGACGGCGACCTCTGACATCTCGCGCAGCCGCGGCCCGAACATCCGGATGAACGCGTACGAGCGGACGAAGACCCCGAAAGGGCCGGTGAAGCCGCGCACCTTGCCGATCGACTTCGGCCGGTCGAAGTCGAGGCCGAACGTCGTGTCGTCCTTGCGCACGACCGCCGGCACCGGCAGGAACGGCTCGAGGATGTCGCGCACCGCGACCGGGCCGCCGCCGGGCCCGCCGCCGCCGTGCGGCTGGCTGAACGTCTTGTGCAGGTTGATGTGGACGATGTCGAAGCCCATGTCGCCGGGCCGCGAGACGCCGCACACGGCATTCAGGTTCGCGCCGTCGTAGTACATGAGCGCCCCGGCGCTGTGGAAGATCTCCGCGATCTGCTCGATGTTCTCGTCGAACAGCCCGAGCGTCGACGGGTTCGTGAGCATGAGGGCCGCCGTGTGCTCGTCGACCTGCTCGCGCAAGTCGTCGACGTCGATGTTGCCGCGTGAGTCGGTCTTCACCGGCGTGACCTCGTAGCCGGCCATCGTCACGGACGCGGGGTTCGTGCCGTGCGCCGTGTCGGGAATGACGACCTGGCGCCGCTGCTCGGATTCGCCCCGGTCCTCGAAATACGCGCGCACGAGCATCAGGCCCGTGAGCTCGCCCTGGCTTCCCGCTGCCGGCTGCAGCGACACCGCGTCGAGGCCGGTCACCTCGGCGAGGATCTCCTGCAGGCGCCACATCAGCTCGAGCGCCCCCTGCGCGCCGTCCTCATCCTGCAGCGGGTGGAGGTTCGCGAAGCCGGGGAGCGTCACGAGGCGCTCGTTGATCCGCGGGTTGTACTTCATCGTGCAGGAGCCGAGTGGGTAGAAGCCCGTGTCGATCCCGAAGTTGCGCGACGACAGCTCCGTGAAGTGCCGGATCAGCTCGAGCTCGTGGACCTCCGGAAGGCGCGGCGGCTCGGCGCGGCGCAGCTCGTCGGGGATCTCCGACGCGGGCAGCGCGTCGTGCTTCGGGATGGCCGACGCACGACGGCCCGGCTGCGACTTCTCGTAGATCAGCTTCACGTCCCGGCCACCTCCGCGAGGACGTCCGCGAGCCGGTCGATCTCGGCCGGCGTCCGTTTCTCGGTGACCGCCACGAGCAGGACGTCGTCCATCCCCTCGTAGTCGCGCCCGAGCGCATATCCGGGATGCACGCCGCGTTCCCGCGCCGCCTTGACCACCTCGCGGGCGTTCCGTCCGACGCGCACGGCAAACTCCTTGCCTGTTGCCCGACCTGAAAACATCGGCTCGAGCCCGCGTGCAGTGAGCTGCTGCTTCGCATAGGCCGCGAGCGAGAAGCAG
>Ga0308176_10000901_pt1 | contig 18606 bp, 16 predicted proteins | sample PhyCR2_3_FD_203890 | JGI IMG/M metagenome (GOLD analysis project Ga0308176, IMG submission 203890) | Soil microbial communities from UC Gill Tract Community Farm, Albany, California, United States - DLSLS.C.R2 | ecosystem: Environmental > Terrestrial > Soil > Agricultural land | place: USA...
CGGCGCCTTCGTCGTCTTCTCGCACGCCCTGCACGACAACATGGAGGTGGCGGCGCTCGAGGGGACCTACGCCTCGGTGATCGGCGGCGCGCCGGCCGCGGCCGTGGTCTTCGCCCGCGAGGTGGACAAGCGGATGAAGGCGGACCCCCGCGTGGCGGAGCTCGAACGGGCGATCGCCGATCCCGAGCGCGGCGACCGCGCGCTCCTGCTGGCCCAACTGGAGGAGGCGCGCGAGGCGGTGCGCTCTGAGAAGCTGGGCGAGGTGGCCGAGGAATTCGACCATCTCCACAGCGTCCAGCGCGCCCAGCAGGTCGGCTCGGTCCACCACATCATCGCGCCGGAGCGGCTGCGCCCGTACCTGATCGAGGCGGTCGAGCGCGGCATGGAACGGGAGCTGGCGGGCGGCGCCCTCCCCTCCCTCGCCCTCACCGGCGCGCCATGAATTCCCTTCCCCTGGGCGTCCCCGTGGGCTGGCTGACGGCGGACGGACGGCAGGTGCCGGAGGACGACGGCTGGCTCACCCCCGCCGAACAGGTCCGCCTGGCCACCTTCCAACTCCCTTGGCGCCGCGCCGACTGGCGCCTGGGCCGCTGGGCCGCCAAGCACGCGGTAGCCGCCTTCCTCGGCGCCAGCTTCGAAGCCGTCGAGATCCGCCCCGCCGCGGACGGCGCCCCCGAGGCCCTGCTCGCCGGCGATCCGGCGCCGGCCGCCCTCTCCTTCAGCCACCGGGCCGGCCGCGCCGCCTGCGCCGTGGCGCCGGCCGGCACCGCCCTCGGCTGCGACCTGGAGCTCGTCGAGCCGCGCAGCGCCGCCTTCGTCCACGACTTCTTCACCCCCGCCGAGCGGACCCTGGTGGCAGCCGCGCCGCCAGAGGACCACCCCCTGCTGGCCAACCTGATCTGGAGCGCCAAGGAGAGCGCGCTGAAGGCCCTGCGCGCGGGGCTGCGGCTCGACACCCGCGCCGTCGAGGTCCGGCTGCCGCCGGGCGACGAAATCGCAGGCTGGCGCCCGTTCGCCGTCCACGCCCGCGAGACCGGCGAGGATTTCGCGGGGTGGTGGAAGCGCGACGGCGGCTGGGTGCTCGCCCTGGCCGCCTCTCCTTCGCCCGGGCTCCCCCGGCCGTTGCTTGACAGAGCCCCGGGAGGCGCCTAGTCTGGGAATTTGCCGTCCCTGAATCTGTTGGAAAGGGCGACAACTCTTGCTGTGTAGGAGCAACTATGACACTGAGAAACCTGGGTCTTGCACTGGCGATGAGCGGAATCATGACGGCCGCGGCGGGCGCGCAGGCCGTGTCTCCGGGTGGTGGCCATGACGTCGTCCCGACCGGCAAAGGGGGGTGGAATCTGCAAGGTACCCCCGAGCTCGAGAAGCGGGCGCGCAAGCCGCCGACCCCGCCGCCGGCCAACAACGGCATCAACTACCACAATGGCCCCGTGATGCTCGGCAACGTCAACATTTATTACATCTGGTACGGGGACTGGGGCGGCGACAACACCGTGGACATCCTGACCGACCTGGCCGAGAGCATCGGCGGCACCCCCTGGTACAACATCAATACCAGCTACTACAGCGGCGCCGGCCGGAAGCTCAAGCACGTCAGCAACTCCGTGACCTACCAGGGGTCCACCACCGACGACTACTCTCACGGCAAGTCGCTGGGTGACGACGACGTCCGGGACGTCGTCGCCGACGCGATCACCAGCGGCCGCCTGCCGAAGGACCCCAACGGCGTCTATTTCGTCCTCACCGCGAAGGACGTCGACGAGACCTCGGGCTTCTGCACCCACTACTGTGGCTGGCACACCTACGACAAGATCAACGGCGCGGACATCAAGTTTTCCTTCATCGGCGACGTCGACCGCTGTCCCAGCGGCTGCACCCGGCTGCGGTACCACAGCCCCAACGACAACATCGCCGCCGACGGCATGGCCTCCATCATCGCCCACGAGCTGTCCGAGTCGGTCACCGATCCGCTCCTGAACGCCTGGTACACCGGCAAGGGTGACGAGAACGCCGACAAGTGCGCCTTCACCTACGGCGACATCTACACCGCTCCCAACGGCGCCGGCGCCAACGTCCAGTGGGGCACCCGCGACTACCTGATCCAGCAGAACTGGGTCAACGCCGGCGGCGGGTATTGCGGGACGAGCTACCCGTAACAAAACCAACAAGGGATGACAGGGACGACAGGGACAGCAGGGACGCCAGGAAAAACATCTGCTTCTCCCTGACGTCCCTGGAGTCTCTGCCGTCCCTGCTGTCCCTTTTCTAACCCTGCCCCTTCAACAGCCCCTGGGCCACGATGTACCCCGACCCGCCGTTCACCCCATGGCCGGGCCAGGTGGCCGCCCCCAGCAGGTAGACGTTCGGCACGGCCGTGCGGTGGCTCGGCTGGCTCGGCAGCGGACGGAAGAGATAGCTCTGCGCCAGGTCGTGCGAGCCGCCGTAGGGGTCCCCCGGGCCCTGATTGGGGCTGAAGCGGGCGAGGTCGCCGGGGCTGATCACGTGGCAACCCAGGATGGCGCCCGGCAGGTTCGGCGCGTGACGGCCGACGATCTCGATCACCCGGTCGGCGAAGCACCGCTTGAGATCCTCGTTCCAGGTGCCGTCCCCCACCTCGATCCGGCCGGCCGCGTCGCCGCGCGGCCGGCAGGGGACCTCCAGGATCTGCACCCGCGCCACCGCCTTGCCCTCCGGCGCGCGCGAGGGATCGATGCCGGTAGGAACGTCGAAGGAGATCGTGGGCTCGCGGGGGAGCATCCCGGAGAGCGCCTCCTGGACGTGCATCCCCAGCCCCGAAAGGCCCGGCGTCAGATGGACCAGCCCGGCGGTGTCCAGCCGGTCGTCGGCGAAGCACGGCGGCTCGGAGAGCGCGAGGTGGATCTGCACGCACCCCCGGCCGTAGCGGTAGCGCGACGCCTCCCGGCGGAGGTTGGCCGGCACCTCGACGTCCGCCAGCAGGCGCAGATAGAGCTGGTCCGGATTGGTGGAGGCCACCACCGCCCGGCCGGCCCGGTACTCCTCTCCCCCCTCCACCCGCACGCCCACCGCCTTGCCGTCCTGGACCAGGATTCTCTCGACGGCGCAGCCGGTGAGGATCACGCCGCCGTGGTCCTCGATCAGGCGGACGAGGGCGCGGGCGAGGCTCTCGCTCCCCCCCTCGGCGGTGGCCATGCCGCCGCCCATGATCGCCGCCAGGGGTCAGTGGCACCCAGAAGCCGCTGTTGGCGCCGTCGGGCGTGCGTCCGAGATGGAGCACCCAGGGGGCCGCCAGGGCTCGGAAGATGCGCGAGCGGAAGCGCGCCTCCAGCACGTCGCGGGCGGGCAGCAGGAATTCCGAGGCGAACGGCGACGGGCCGGTCCCCTCGGCGTTGACCATCAGCCGGCGCAGGAACGGCGCGGCCTCGGGAGACGCGAGGTCCATGCCGAAGAGCGGGAAGATGTCGCCCGCGTGGACGTTGAATTCGTCCATCATCTCGCGGAACGCCTGGCCGTCGCCCGGATGGAGCCGGTCGGCCTCGGCCACGTTGGCCTCCAGATCGCGGAAGAAGACGGCGCTCTGGCCGTCCGGCAGCGAGACGCCGGTCGGCCTGTCGGTGTTCAGATAGCGCAGGCCCCGCTCCCCCAGCTCGGGGCCGAGCTCGGCGTAGGCCTGCGAGGTGACGAACAGGGGGTGGGAGCTCGAATAGACGTCGTGGCGGAAGCCGGGGAGCGTCAGCTCCTCGGTCCGCACCAGCCCGCCCGGCCGGTCGTTCCGCTCCAGCACCAGAACGCTCCAGCCCGCGCGGGCGAGATAGGCGGCGGCGATCAGCGCGTTGTGGCCGCTGCCGATGAAGATCGCATCGTACTGCTTCACGGGATGTCCTCCTTGCCAGCCGGAGGGCAGACCTCCGGTCTCCGGAGAACAACGACGGGAAAGGGGCGATTCCCTCAGGGCCGACGCGCCGCTATACCCTTCCGGGATCGGGCTGGGCGGTGCCGCGCGTGAGGTCAATCATGGTGGAAGTAAAAGCGGTTCCCATCCGGATCCTCGACCGTGAATTGCCTCAGCCCCCAGGGCTTCTGCTCCAGAGGCTCCACGATCTTTGCTCCTGATGCATTCAGCTCCTCGTAGGAGGCGTCAAGATCCTCAGCGAAGACCCAATGGACCGCAGGTGCGAAGGGCGGCTTGGTCCCGCGGAAGAAAATCACGGCGTTTCCCCGTGACACAGCCCCCATCGCTTTGCCAGGATCGAGCCAGCCGATCTCGAAACCCAGAACGTCGCGGTAGTACTGCTGTGCCCGCTCGACATCCTCGACGGGTAGCTCCGGCACTGGTGGACCTATTGAGGACAAGGGCTTGCTCTTGCTCATGAGATACTCACTCCAGACGTTGGTTGCTCATGCGTCGCAGAACTCCTATTAGGTGAGCGGTGGCACCACACGATAGGGCAGTATCGTCCGCTCGACCGACCCAGGTTGTGCGATTTACCTCAACGTTAGAACTCTCCATTTGAAAGGCTCGCGGTACATTTCTGCCACTCCCGCATCAAAGATGGTAGTGTACTGTAATATTCGGTAATCCTCGCTCCTGTCATGCTCTGCAGCAAGTCGCTGCGCCCACACAGAATCAAGGACAACGAGGGTTGCGGCTAGGTTGTCGAATTCCAGCGCAGCGACCGGTAGTCGCCACTCGCGCTCCCAAGCAAAATCGACATTTTCGATACCCTCTCGTATGTCGTAGCGCATATGTCGCCATCTAAGGCTCTCTGGTAACAGTGAGTATTCGTCTTCGGTCTGATAGATGACGGGTCGCCCTCCTCGGGCGAAGAGCCAACTCTTCGTGACCAGAATCCCGAAGGGTGAGTATCGAGAATAGTAGCGCTCGTTGACGAGTCCATCCACAAGGCTGGAGAGAGGTGCCTCAGAAAAACAGACGCAGCAGTAACCACCCCTGATGCGGTTTCCGGCGCCAAGCAGCCTTTGCTCTGCGATGATGGTCTGGAACCTCCGGAAAGCCTCACCCAGAGTCTCTCCGCTCGTAAAATGAATCAGATATGGAGAAATGTCCAGACGACTCATCCTTCTACTTCCTTCCCTACCGCACAACTCTCTATAGGTCAGTGCGGCACCTCACGACATGGCGGCGTCCGTCCTCTCGACCGTCTTGGTTATACGTTTTTTGCTTCGCCCTTATGGCTTAACCTCCCCATCCAATCTCGCCTTGCCTCCGATTGTACTCCTAGCAAAGCTCTTCCATGCCGATAAGCAGTAGTTAGCTCAAGAGCTACCTGAGAATCGAAGCCCCTCTGAAGCAGAAGCTCCCCCAGATACTCACTGCCATATGAAACATGATGATCATGGCAGTATACGATGAATCTGTAGAACAGATTCCAGTCTGCCGGATGGGGACATCTTTTGTTTGCAAACGATTCGAATCGGGAGAGCGCATCAGCGGCTCCTGTAGAAAGTTTGGGCGGTTTCCTTGGGCCACTGATACCTAGCCGAATACGGGCACCAAACCGCTTATTGTATAGGCTTAGGAGCGGCACCAAAACCCTCCGCGCAGTGGAGGTATAGGTGTCGTAGCTAAGCTCTGGCTTCCACTCGGATGCAAATAAGAGAACCTCAATTCTATCAGGAGACTCTTGCGACACCAGCCTTGCCTTAAGATTGGTATGCACTGGAGAAGGGTGCGGCTCTAGATCGAGAAAGGGCGTTCCCTCGATTGAGCCTTCACAGGGGATCTCGAACGTTCCGGACTCTTCAGCGATGGTCTTAATTCTCTCAATAAACACTATTCCCGCTATACGCGGCCTTATTTCTATTGGCTTACTTAGTAGAGACATGGACAACTCGCTTGGGTGTAACGCCACTCAATGCGAGGCGAGCGGCGGCACCGCACAACAGGGCGGTGTCCGCCCGCTCGGCCGCAGTGTTATCTGTATGTGAAAACGTTTTACTAAAACTCAAAGGACACATGGTTTCCTCCCACCGTTGCGATATCTTGCAGAGTCGTCACCAAGATGGTAGATGCATTTTGTATTGTTAGTGTTGCTCCCGAGCCTTTGGCAATTCGCGCGAGTTCGGCCAAACTCGTCGAGAGAATTTCATTTGCCTGGGGATCAAGGCTGATACTGGCTCCCCGCCGGAGCAAGTCTTGGATTGTTCCAATTGAGGTTGTCACTTTATAAAATCTCCATGATTGGTCGCCAACCGGCAAACACCATATTCCGTTAGCTAGCCTCCGTCTCGCTAGCCACCACCTCGTTCTCGAGCCACTCGCGCGCCAAGGCAATTGACTGCCGAAGCCCGATGCTTGCCTCTATAAGCTTCTCTTCGACAACAAACTTGTCAGGTTCCTCGAAGCTTGTCAAGTTCTTAGTCAAGACCACGATACCGCAGCGAAGTGGGTGCCGCTCGATGATTTCCAGTACAAGCCAGGGTGCCGTCTGATGGAAAAATAACTTACGATTCTCACGCAGCATGCCTATCCAGGCTATAGGAAAGTTCATTTTCTTCGCCGCGGCAGCCTTCTGCACAGCAGCTAGAAGATCGGCCTCTGTGATATCTTTGTCAAGCATCTTTTGAGAGAAGATTCTCACGAACAGGCCAAAAACTTCGTACAGTGATCTCCACTCAAAAAAACAAGCATCGACAGCCGCGCAAATGTCGAAGGCAAGCCCCTCATCTTGAAGTTGATAGCAAGTACCATTCGAGAGTACTTCTTCGAGTCTTCCCGATTGTTCAACTTCGCCTGTCAGAGAACTTAGAAGGTGGCGCAAGCGTTCCTCAACCCGCCGACAAATAGCTAGGCGGGTTGCAACTGCGAGGGCTAGTTCATCCAAGTGAACGGAACACCAGGATTTGTATCGCTCCCTAAGTTTCGAGCACGAACTGTTGGCCAGCTTTGCCTGAAGACCTCCAATCCAAGCCACGGTCGTTGGATTAAAGTGCAGATGAAGTATCTCCCTCATAACCTCTCGTGCCAGCTAACCTCGAGATTAACCTTCCGCCGTTTTCCCCAGGAATGCCTATTATGGTCCGAGGTTTCCTCCAAGCACATCTATGTCCGGCCAGCGTATACCTTTGATTCTATAAGTCATTTCAATCCTACGCCTGTTCCTAACCAGCGTCAACGCCTGCGCACGGGAACGTAGAAGAGGGCATCCCGCGAGGGGGAATCCGAGCTGGTCCAGGAGACGAAGCTCGGGAGCCCATCGGATAGAAGCCAGGGGCGTGAGCCCCTGGCTTCTACATGCCTTTGCCCCTGGCGGGGCAAGACTCCACCACTCGTCTACGCCGCCCCGGCCTGACAGCGCGATAGGATCTTTTGCCCAACGTCTCCCCCATCCAGGGCGATCGTCCGTACCGGCGGGAGAATGTCCCGTCCGTCCCGGGGAGCCTCCCCCCCGGCGGGGACGATAGCTCCGGCGCGAAGGGGGGAGGTCTCCTCTTTTCCGGGGGGCCGCCGCCGGAACGGGGAGAGCGCTCCCCTCGCCCGGGGGAATGTTCCAGACGTTGGGGGAATGTTCCACCCGGCAGGGGAAATGTTCCACCCCAGCGGGAAAATGTTCCCCCCGTTTGGGGGAATGTTCCGTCCATCTGGGGGGAACATCCGTCCAATTAGGGGAATGTTCCAACCTTTGGGGTGGAACATTCCCCCAAGAGGGTGGAACATTCCCCTTTTTGGGGGGAACGTCTCCCCTTTGGGACGGAACATTCCCCCGCGGCGGCGAGAGGGGACGGCGAAGCGCCGAACGATCCCCAACGGAGGAGCGCGATGGGCGACTCCCCGGATAGACTGATTCCATGAGTCTTCTGGACCCGATCGGGAGGAGGGGGCGCCTCGCTCCCTGGACGGCCATTCCTCTGGCCCTGGCCCTGGTCACGTTCCTGGGGCGTTGGGCGGGCGCCAACGCGCCCACGATCGGTTCGATCTATCTGGTCGCCGTGCTGGGGCTCGCCGCCTGGGGGGGCTGGGCGGTGGGCGCGACCGCCTCGCTGGCGGCGATGCTCTGCTTCAACTACTTCTTCCTGCCCCCCACCGGCACGCTCACCATCGCCGAGCCCGCCAACTGGGTGGCCCTGATCTCCTTCCTCATCGCCTCGACCTTCGCCAGCCGCCTGGTGGCCACGGCGCGGCGCGAGGCCGAGGAGGCGCAACGGCGCCGGCGGGAGGTGGAGATCCTCTACGAGCTCTCCTTCGCCCTGTTCGCGGTGAGCCAGCGCCCCGGCGTGCTCGGCGAGGCCGCGGCGCGCACCCTGCGCGCGATCGGCGCCGACTCAGGGGCCCTGCTCCTCGGCGACACCGGCGCTCCCGGCGAGATCGCGAGCGCCGTGGGCGAGCGGATCGAGCCCGAGGAGACGGCCCTCAGCGAGACCCGCGAATCCCGCCGGCTGGTCGAGCGGGGAGGCTTGGTCTATGTGCCCCTGGAGGTCGGCGGGGCCCTCCACGGCGTCCTGGTGGCGCGCGGGACCGTGGCGCCGCGCACCGTGCTGGAGCCCGCCGGACGGCTGCTCGGTCTCGTCGTGGAGCGCGAGCGGCTGCTGGCCGAGGCGGCCCATCTGGAGGCGGTGCGCGAGAGCGATACCCTGAAGACCTCGCTGCTGCGGGCCGTCTCCCACGACCTGCGCACGCCGCTGACCACCATGCGGCTGGAGATCGAGAGCCTCGAACGCCACCTCGCCGATCAGCCTCAGGCCCGCGCCAGCCTCCACGGGCTCTCTCTGGAGCAGGAACGGCTGGCGCGCCGCATCGACAATCTCCTCTCCCTGGCCCGCTTGGAGGCCGGAGTGGCGCGCCCCCACCCCGAGCCGGTGCCACCCTCCTCGCTGTTCCGCGCGGCGCGGGAGAGCCTGGCGCTGATCCTCGACGGCCGTCCCGTGGAGGCCCTGGTCGATCCGCGCTGCCCCGATCTCTGGACCGACCCCTCGCTGACTCTGGAGTCGCTGGTGAACCTGCTGGAGAACGCCGCCCGCGCCACGCCGCCGGACCGTCCGATCGAGATCGCCGCCGGCCCGCTCTCCACCGGTCCGGACACCGAGGGGGTGTGGATCGAGGTGCGGGACCGCGGGCCCGGTCTGCCGGCCGGGGTCCGGCGCCTCCTCGAAAGCCCGCGCGACCCGCGGCGCACCGCCGGGTCGGGGGACAGCGCCTCGGGAGGGCTCGGGCTCCGCATCGCCCAGGAGCTCGTTCAATCGAACGGCGGCGCGCTGGCGCTCCTCGACCGCGCCGGAGGCGGTACGATCGCGCGGCTGACCCTGCCCGTGGCGCCCGAGCCCGAGGAGATCGAATCGTGACCCGCGCCAATCCCCTGATCCTGGTAGTGGACGACGACCCCTCGATCCGCCAGACCCTGACGCGCGAGCTCTCCCTCGCCGGCTACGACGCGGTCTCGGCGGCCGACGGCCTGGAAGGCAAGGCCCTCTTCGAGGCCCGGCAGCCCGACCTGGTGATCACCGACCTCGCCATGCCGCGGGCGGACGGCCACGCCGTGATCGCCGCCGTCCGCCGGGCGGACGCCACGACGCCGGTCGTCGTCCTCTCCGTGCGCGGCGAGGAGGAGGACAAGGTCCGCGCCCTCGACCTCGGAGCGGACGACTACGTGACCAAGCCCTTCTCCCTGCGCGAGCTCCTCGCCCGGGTGCGCACGCAGCTCCGCCGCAGCGGCGCCGGAGCCGCGCCGGAGGTGCTCCGCTTCCCGGGCCTCGAGATCGACCTCGCCCGGCGCGCCGTGACGCAGGACGGCCGCGAGGTGCGCCTCACCCCCACCGAATTCGCCATCCTGGAGCTCCTGGCCACGCACGCCGGCCGGCCGGTGACCCTGCGGCAGATCATCGCCGCCGTCTGGAAAGGGGCCCCGGCGACCACCACCGACACGGTGCGCGTCCACGTCGGCTCGCTACGCAGGAAGCTGGAGCCCGATCCGGGAAATCCGCGGTATATCGGCACGGAGCCTTGGGTGGGGTATCGGTTTTTGGCGGAGCCGGAGGGGGAGTGACCAACACGGATGAGCTCCGCCGTGTCCGTCCGTGTTGGTCCGTGTCGGTCCGTGTTGTTCCCTACACCCGCGCCCGGATCGGCAGCACCACCATGGGCACCCCCACCCACTGGAGGCGGCTCTGGATGAGCTTCGACGTCTCGTTGTGCAGGAGGCCGTAAAAGAAACGCTCGCGCTGGAAGACCAGCTTGCCGGTGAAGAAGGTCGCCTTCGGATACATCTTGGCGATCTGCTGGCACAGGGCCGCGGCCTCGGAGACAACCTCGATCCCCACGCTCCACACGCAGTCCGCGGCGAAGCCCATCCGGCGCGCCACCTCGACGTACTTTCCCAGATCCTCCTCGGTGTGGCGCTGGAGGTCCTCGATCTCCTCCTTGCCCTTGAAGCTCCCTGAGTCCACCACCGCGACCGAGACGAAAATGAATTGCTTGTAGAGGCCGGGGAAGAACCGCAGGATCGACAGCAGGGTGTGGACTCCGAAGCCGCTGTATTTGCTCACCAGCAGCACGGCCGTGGGCGCCTTGGGATCGAGGCTCCGGGGCTTCGCCTCGCCGGTCTGGGGCAGGGTCGAAAGGATGTCGTCGAGTTGGCGCAGCCCCTCGGCCGACTTCCGGTAGTGGCGGTGGATGCCGAAGCAGAGCACCACGAACAGGGAGGTCAGCATCACCGTCACCCAGCCGCCGTGGGTGAAGCGCTCGATCACGGTGATGCACAGGATGCTCGCGCACAGGGCGAGCGCGATGAGGTGGACACCCAAGTTCCGCCGCCGGCCCGGGGCCTTCTCCCGCTGCTTCCAGAAGCGGGTCATGGCGAGCTGCGACAATGAAAATGTGAGGAATACGTTGATCGAATACATGTAGACCAGCGTCTGGATGTTGCCCCGCGTGTAGGCGAGCATCGCTAGCGCCGCGAGGCCCATCAGCACCACGCCGTTCTGCATGGTCAGTTGCTCGGAGAGGGCGGCGAAGCGGTGCGGCAGATAGGAGTCCACCGCCATGTTCGCCATCACCCGCGGGCCGTCGATGAAGCCGGCCTGCGCGGCCACCACCAGCAGCAGCCCCTCGGAGACCAGGGTGACCAGCACCAGCCAGTAGCCCAGGGGGAGCCCCGCGAGTTGCCAGCTTCCGAACACCTCCTCCGAGAGCACGGCGTTCATGGTCTTGCCGGGCACGTGCTGGACGCGCAGCAGCAGATAGCCGATCAGGATGCCGGCCGCCGTCAGGGCCAGCGAGATCGCCATGTAGGCCATGGTCTTCTTGCCGGTGGCGACCCGCGGCTCGCGCATGATCTGCAACCCGTTCGACACCGCCTCGATCCCCGTGTAGGTGCCGCCGCCCAGGGCGTAGGCGCGCACCAGCAGCAGCGCCATCCCTCCCAGACCCAGGGTGGTGAGCCCCGAGGAGAACCCCTGGTGGAGTTGGTGCGAGACCGCGGGGATCTGGCCCAGATGGCTGAACAGGGCCCAGCCGATCAGCAGGGCATGGGTGCCGAGGAAGATCAGGAAGATGGGCAGCAGCACCTGCACCGACTCCTTGACCCCGCGCAGGTTGAGCGCGATCAGGAGAGCGATGGCCACGAATTCGGCCGGGAGCTTCCAGGGGGTCCAGGCCGGCGGCAGAAAGCTGAAGATGGCGTCGCCGCTGCCGGCGATCGAGACGGTGATGGTGAGCACGTAATCCACCACCAGGGCGCAGCCGGAGACCACGCCGGTCCTGGGCCCCAGCAGGTGCGAGGCCACCACGTACCCGCCGCCGCCCGTGGGAAACTGTTCGATGATGCGGGTGTACGAGATCGAAATGATCAGCACGGTCAACGCCGTGGCGATCGCCAGCCCGCCCGCCAGATAGGTGTGCTCCCCCAGCGCCCGGAACGCCTCCTCCGGACCGTAGGCCGAAGAGGAGAGCCCGTCCGCTCCCAGGCCCACCCAGGCCAGGAAGGCGATGAGCGACATCTTGTGGAGGTGGGACGTGTCGGAAACGTCGCGGGGCGCGCCCAGAATCGCCCGCCGGACCCGGTCCGTGAGCCTCTCCTCCTGCTGCTTCTGCTCTGGCTCCGTGTCGATCATCTTTTCTCACCAGGATCGTACTGAGGATATCGCACGAGCGTCAATCGAATCCGGCCCGGCCACGAAATCTTTAGAAACTCTTTAGGCCTCCCTCCGGACTTCTTAAGACCCGGCCGGCGATCCTGAGCCAGAAGGGAGTCATCATGACCAGCCAACCACAGACCTCCGCCGGTCCAAGCGGCCTCGGGCTGCCGACCAAGCTCACCCTGGGCTTCGTCGCGTTGCTCGCGATCCTGATCGCGATGGGCGTCGGGAGCATCTCCCTGCTCGACCGGCTGGGCGGCGCGATCGACGTCATCCTGCGCGAGAACTACAAAAGCGTCATCGCCTGCGAGCAGATGAAGGAGGCGCTCGAGCGGATGGACAGCGGCGCCCTGTTCGCGCTGGCGGGCGAGGAGCCGCAGGGGCGCTCGCTCGTGGTCCAGCACCGTCCCAACTTCGAGGCGGCGCTGAAGACCGAGCTCGGCAACATCACCCTGCCGGGCGAAGGGGAGCGGGCGGCGCGCCTCCAGCAGCTCTACGGTGCCTACAATCCGGTCCTTCAGCAGATCCTCGATCCCGGGCTTCCCATCGAGCAGCGGCGCGCCCTCTACTTCCAGCGGCTCTACCCCACGTTCCAGCGGATCAAGCAGACGGCGGACGAGATCCTGCAAAGCAACGAGCGGAACATGGTGGAGGCCAACGACCGGGCCCGCAAGGCCGCCGCCGGCGCGAGCCGCAGCATGGCGATCGCGCTCCTCCTGGGGACCGCCATCGCGGGCCTCGCCGTGTTCCTCCTCTCCCGCGCCATCCTGGGGCCGCTGGAACGGATGACCGCGGCCGCGCGCGAGATCGAGAGCGGCAACCTCGACCACACCGTGCCGGCCACCTCGCGCGACGAGTTGGGCGAGCTCGCCACCGCTTTCAATTCGATGGCCGGCGGCCTGCGCGAGCTGCGGGAGACCGATCAATCCCGCCTGCTGCGCGCCCGGCGGATCTCGCAGTCCGCCATCGACAAGCTCCCCGAGGCGGTGGCCGTGGTCTCCCCGGAGCGCCCGGAGCGAAAGATTGAGCTGGCCAACCAGGCCGCCTCCTCCCAGCTCGGCCTCTGGCCGGATGAGCCCATCCCCGAGCGGCACCGTGAATGGCTACTTCCCTTGCTCGACCGGATCGAGTCCGGCCGTCTGCCCGCCGGCGGCACCGAGGCCGTGGTCCGGCTCGCGGCCGAGGGGCGCGAGCGGCTCTACCGTCCGCGCGGCACGGTCCTGCGCGACGGACAGGGGCGCGCCGACGCTCTGGTGCTGGTCCTGGAGGACGTGACGGACCTGCTGCGCGGCAGCGAGGTCAACGCCGGTCTGCTGGCCAACGCGGCCCGCGATCTCGACCGCTCGCTCGGTCCCCTGCGGGAGGCCCTGGAGTCCCTGAGCGCCGAGCGCATCGGGCCGCTCACCCCCCGGCAGAAGCAGCGGCTGGAGACCGCTCAAGCCCAAGCCGGCCGTCTCGGCGAGGTGGCCGCGAACCTGCTGGCGACATCGAGCCTGGAGGAGAGCCGCCGCCAGCTCCACCCGGAGCCGGTCCCGCCGGGCGAGCTCGTCGACGCCGCCGTCCAAAACGTCGAGCCGGGATTCCAGGAGGAGGGGGTGAAGCTGACCGCGGACATCGACCCGGAGGCGCCGCGGGTCCTCGCCGACCGCGAAAAGGCGGGCCTGGCGCTCACCTCTCTGCTCAGAAACGCGCGGGCGCACAGCCCGGCCGGCGGTGAGGTCACCGTCACCGCCGAGCCCTGGGAGGGGCGGGTCCGATTCAACGTCAGCGACAGCGGCGCCGGCATTCCGGCCGCCCACCTCGAGCGGATCTTCGAGCCCTTCTATCAGGTGCCGGGAACCCAGGACCTGGGCGATGCCGGCTTCGGCCTCGCCATCGCGCGGGGCATCGTGCAGTCGCACGGCGGTGAGATCCATTGTGAGAGCGAAGAGGGGCGGGGATCGACCTTCTGGTTCACCCTCCCGGCCTCCGCGAGCTGATCTTTAGAAAGATTTTCGATCTTCCTCCGGACTTCTTAAGGCATGGCCTGCCATCCTGAGACAGATAGGAGGCTACCATGTCAACCCTTCGCGCTTTCACGATATCCACCCTGTTGCTGCTGCCGGCCGGCGCCTTCGCACAGGAGCCCGCGCCGCCGTCGCCCATCTCAACCGACCGCCCCGGATTCCTGTTCAGCAGCCACACCGTCGGCCGGGGCGTTCTGCAGACCGAGTGGGGGATTCCCGCCGTGACCGTGAACGATTCCGGTGGCGTGGACACCCGCTTCACCAGCCTCTTCGGCCTCGTCCGCTATGGCGTGACCGATCGGTTCGAGCTCCGGCTGGACAGCCCGGTTTACAACGAATCCCGGGTACGCGCGGGCGGGCGGACGGCCACGGACCGCGGCTTCGGCGATGTCGAGATCGGTGCCAAGTGGCACCTGTTCGACGAGCTCAACGGGCGGCCGTCGATGTGCCTGATCCCCTCGGTCATCCTGCCGGCCGGTCAGAAAGGCTTCACGGCAGGCGATCCCGTCTACCAGCTCAACGCCATGGCCGAGTGGAACCTGGCGAACGGCTGGGGGGCCGGCGCGCTCGCCGGCTATCTGAACGGCCCGTCCGGCGATGGCCGCTATGGCCAGGGGACCTTCGCGGTCTCCCTCGGCCGCTCGCTGCCCTCGCCGAAGTGGAGCGCCTACGGCGAGGCCGTCTATGTGACCACCAACCTCGCCGGGGCGAGCGATTCCTCGTTTCTCGGCGCCGGCATCAAGTACCTGGTCTCGAACGACTTCCAACTCGACCTCAGCTTCGACCGCGGCCTGACCGCCGATTCCCCCGACTGGCTGTTCGGCTTCGGGATCGCGGCCCGCTTCTAACAGGGAGGCGTTTTCATGGACATTGCATTCATCGCTCTGACCCTCGTCTTCTTCGGGCTGTCGTGGTGGTTCGTGCGCGCCTGCGGCTCCCTGGAGCCGGCGCAGGAGGAAAAGAAATGAGCGCCCTTTACATCCTCGGCCTCGTGGTGACGTTCTTCCTGACCGTCTACCTGTTCGTGGCCCTTTTGAAACCGGAGCGCTTCTGATGACTACCAATGGATTGCTTCAGATCGCCTTTTACTTCGTCGTCCTGCTGGCGCTCGCCAAGCCGCTCGGCTCTTATATGGCGCGGGTCTACGAGGGTAAGTCGCTGCTCGGCCTCGACCGCGTATTGGGTCCCGTCGAGCGGCTGATCTACCGCCTCTGCGGCGTGCGGCCCGAGGAGGAGATGGACTGGAAAGGGTACGCCTTCGCCCTGCTGCTGTTTAGCGTGATCAGCCTCCTCGTTCTGTACCTGCAACAGCGCCTGCAGCAGTGGTTGCCGCTGAACCCCGCGAAGCTCGGCGCGGTCACGCCCGACTCGTCGTTCAACACCGCCGCGAGCTTCACCACCAACACCAACTGGCAGGGGTACGGCGGCGAGTCCACGATGAGCTATCTCACGCAGATGGCCGGCCTGGCCGTCCACAACTTCGGCTCGGCGGCGGCGGGCATGGCGGTGCTGGCCGCCTTCATCCGCGGCCTCGCGCGCCGGAGCTCGAAAACCATCGGCAACTTCTGGGTCGACCTCACACGGACGACCCTGTACATCCTGCTGCCGCTGTCGCTCGTCCTCGCTCTTCTCCTGGTGTCGCAGGGGGTGGTACAGACTTTCTCGGCGTATAAGACGGTGCCGCTCGTGGAGAGCCCCTCATCCATGCAGACGCTGGCCGTGGGCCCGGTGGCGTCGCAGATCGCCATCAAGCAGCTCGGCACCAACGGCGGCGGCTTCTTCAACACCAACTCCGCGCATCCGTTCGAGAATCCGACGCCGCTCTCGAATTTCCTCGAAATGCTTTCGATCCTGTTGATCCCGGCGGCCCTCTGCTACACCTTCGGGCGCATGGTGGGGGACACCCGGCAAGGCTGGGCGGTGCTCGCCGCCATGACGATCATCTTGCTGCCGCTGCTCCTGCTGTGCTACAGCCAGGAACAGCACGGCAATCCGGCCTTCGCCGGGCTGGGGGTCGACCAAGCGGCGACCGCGTTGCAGCCCGGCGGCAACATGGAGGGGAAGGAGGCGCGCTACGGCATCGCCAATTCCGCTCTCTGGGCGGCGACGACCACGGCGGCCTCGAACGGCTCGGTCAATTCCATGCACGACTCCTACACGCCGCTCGGCGGCCTGGTGCCGCTGTTCCTGATGCAGTTCTCCGAAACCATTTTCGGTGGCGTCGGCTCGGGGCTCTACGGCATGCTGATCTTCGTCATCGTCGCCGTGTTCATCGCCGGCCTGATGGTCGGCCGCACGCCGGAATACCTGGGCAAGAAAATCGAGTCGTACGAGATCAAGATGGCCTCGCTCGTCGTCCTCATCATGCCGCTGATCGTGCTGCTCTTCACCGCGGTCGCGGTGGTGGTCCAGCCTGGTCTCAAGGGGCTCGCCAACCCCGGCGCGCACGGCTTCAGCGAGATCCTCTATGCCTTCACCTCCATGGGCAACAACAACGGCAGCGCCTTCGCGGGCCTCTCCGCCAATACCCCGTTCTACAACACCACGGGGGGCCTCGCGATGCTCTTCTCGCGCTTCTGGCTGGCCATCCCGACCCTGGCGATCGCCGGCTCGCTGGCGAAAAAGAAGCTGGTGCCGGCGAGCCCCGGCACGCTGCCCACGCACACCCCCCTGTTCATCGTGCTGCTGATCGGCACCGTGGTGCTGGTCGGCGCCCTGACCTTCTTCCCGGCGCTGGCGCTCGGCCCGATCGTCGAGCACCTGCGGATGATGGCCGGAGGAGTCTGATCATGTCCAAGCGTCAGAAATCACTTTTCGATCCCCAGATCGTCCGCGGGGCGGTCAAGGACTCGTTCCGCAAGCTCCATCCGCGGGTGATGGTGCGCAACCCCGTGATGTTCGTGGTCTATATCGGCAGCATCCTGACCACGGGGCTGTTCGTCCAGGCGCTGTTCGGCAAGGGGGAGGCTCCCGCCGGGTTCATCCTGGCGGTGTCGGTCTGGCTCTGGTTCACCGTGCTGTTCGCCAACTTCGCCGAGGCGATGGCCGAAGGGCGGGGCAAGGCCCAGGCCGCGGCCCTGCGCCAGACGCGCCGCACCACCACGGCAAAAAAATTGAAGGAGCCGCGCCTTGATGCTCCCCGCGCCGAGGTCCCCTCGACCGATCTGCGCAAGGGGGACGTCGTTCTCGTCGAGGCCGGGGACATGATTCCGGGCGACGGCGAGGTGATCGAGGGGGCCGCGTCGGTCAACGAGGCCGCGGTCACCGGCGAGAGCGCGCCGGTGATCCGCGAGAGCGGCGGCGACCGCAGCTCGGTCACCGGCGGCACCCAGGTGCTCTCCGACTGGCTGATCGTGCGCATCACCGCCAACCCCGGCGAGACCTTCCTCGACCGCATGATCTCGCTCGTGGAAGGGGCCAGGCGGCAGAAGACGCCGAACGAGATCGCCCTGTCGATCCTGCTCGCCGGCCTGACCCTGGTCTTCCTGATGGCCACCGTGACCCTGCTCCCCTTCTCCATCTACAGTGTCACCGCGGCCGGGCACGGCACGCCGGTCACCGTCACGGTGCTCACGGCGCTGCTCGTCTGCCTGATCCCGACCACGATCGGCGGCCTGCTCTCGGCGATCGGCATCGCGGGCATGGACCGCATGATCCAGGCCAACGTGATCGCCACCTCCGGCCGCGCGGTGGAGGCGGCCGGGGACGTCGACGTGCTGCTGCTCGACAAGACCGGCACCATCACCCTCGGCAACCGGCAGGCGACCGAATTCCTCCCGGCCGAGGGGATCGGCGAGGCCCACTTCGCCGACGCGGCCCAGCTCTCCTCGCTGGCCGACGAGACCCCCGAGGGGCGGAGCATCGTGGTGCTCGCCAAGGAGAGATATAAAATCCGCGAGCGCGACATCCACGCGCTTAACGCTCATTTCGTCCCCTTCACCGCGCAGACCCGCATGAGCGGCGTGGACCACAACGGGCGCCAGCTCCGCAAGGGGGCCGCCGACGCCGTCGAGGCGTTCGTGGCCGCCCTGGGCGGCACCTTCCCCGCGGACGTGCGGAGCAAGGTCGAGACGATCGCCAAGACCGGCGGCACGCCGCTGGTGGTGGCCGAGGGGCCCCAGGTGCTCGGCGTGATCCATCTCAAGGACATCGTCAAGGGGGGGATCCGCGAGCGCTTCGGAGAGCTGCGCGCGATGGGGATCAAAACGGTAATGATCACCGGCGACAATCCGCTCACCGCCGCCGCCATCGCCGCCGAGGCCGGCGTGGACGACTTCCTGGCCCAGGCGACCCCGGAGACCAAGCTCAAGCTGATCCGCGACTACCAGGCCGGCGGACGGCTGGTGGCGATGACGGGGGACGGCACCAACGACGCGCCCGCGCTCGCCCAAGCGGACGTGGCGGTGGCGATGAACGCCGGCACCCAGGCGGCCAAGGAGGCCGCGAACCTGGTGGATCTCGACTCCAATCCCACCAAGCTGATCGAAACCGTGGAGATCGGCAAGCAGCTTCTGATCACCCGCGGCAC
>Ga0308176_10000902_pt1 | contig 18588 bp, 16 predicted proteins | sample PhyCR2_3_FD_203890 | JGI IMG/M metagenome (GOLD analysis project Ga0308176, IMG submission 203890) | Soil microbial communities from UC Gill Tract Community Farm, Albany, California, United States - DLSLS.C.R2 | ecosystem: Environmental > Terrestrial > Soil > Agricultural land | place: USA...
AGGCGTGGTCGAGGAACCAGTCGTAGTAGGTGTTCGAGGTGACGTCCGCCCGCTCGTACGGGTCGGTACGCAGGTTGTAGAGCTTCGGGATCCGGAGCGGGACGAACGGCTCCGCCCACACCCGCAGCGTGCCCTGCGCCCGCTGCTCCATGAACACCATCTTCCAGTTGTGGTAGCGCAGCGCGACGAGATCGCCGTCGTCGTCGAAGTAGATGAACCCGGGGCGCGGGCTCGTGTCGGCCTCGCCGGTCAGGTACGGCAGCAGGTCGTAGCCGTCGATGTGCACCTTGAACAGCGTGCCGTTGGCCTCCTGCCCGTCCTGCAGCTTCTCCATCACGTCCGGGTCGCCGGCCATGGACAGGAACGTCGGCAGCCAGTCGTGGTGCTGCACGATCTCGTTGGAGACGACCCCGGCCTCGATTCTGCCCGGCCACCGGACGACCAACGGAACCCGGAACGCGCCCTCCCAGTTGGTGTTCTTCTCGCTGCGGAACGGCGTGGTCGCGCCGTCCGGCCAGGTGTTGGCGTGCGGGCCGTTGTCGGTGCTGTACATGACGAACGTGTCGCCGGCGATGCCGAGCTCGTCGAGCAGGTCGAGCAGCTCCCCGACGTGCTTGTCGTGGTCGATCATCGTGTCGTGGTACGGGGACTGCCACGGCCCGGACTGGCCGAGGCTGTCCGGCTTGGTGTGCGTGCGCAGGTGCATGTGGGTGGTGTTCACCCAGCAGAAGAACGGCGTGCCGGCCTCGCTCTGGCGGCGGATCCAGTCCTTCGCCGCGGCCACGAACTCGTCGTCGCAGGTCTCCATCCGCTTCTTGGTCAGCGGCCCGGTGTCCTCGATGCGCTGCTTGCCGACCCGGCCCCAGCGAGGGTGCTCGGTGTCGTCGTCCTCCTCCGTCGCCCAGCAGTGCAGCACGCCACGAGGGCCGAAGCGGTCCCGGAAGTGCGGGTACTCCTGCTCGTCCGGGTAGTCCGGCAGCTCCGGCTCCTCCTCCGCGTTGAGGTGGTAGAGGTTGCCGAAGAACTCGTCGAAGCCGTGCACCGTGGGCAGGAACTCGTTCCGGTCCCCGAGGTGGTTCTTGCCGAACTGCCCGGTCACGTAACCCTGGTTCTTCAGCAGGTCGGCGATCGTCGGGTCCTCGGCCCGCAACCCGATCGTCGCGCCGGGGATGCCGACCTTGGTCAGGCCGGTGCGGTAGCCGCTCTGGCCGGTGATGAACGCCGCGCGCCCGGCGGTGCACGACTGCTCCCCGTACGCGTCGGTGAACCGCAGGCCCTCGGCGGCGATCCGGTCGATGTTCGGCGTGCGGTAGCCCATCAGCCCGTCGCTGTAGCAGCTGAGGTTGGTGATGCCGATGTCGTCGCCCCAGATGACGAGGATGTTCGGCTTGTCCGGCATGGCGGCCCCCTTCCGTCAGCCGATCCTGTGTCAGGTCCGACGTCCCGCGCCTCACCCCTGGGGTGTGAGGCGCCCGAGCGCCGGAGCGCCCGACCATTGCCTGATGACCGGCGTGGTGGGCATCGTGGTCGGGCTCGCGCTGTGCTTCTTCGGGGTCGGCTCGCTGCACCTGGCCGTGCTCGGATCCGGCTTCGCGCTCGGCTGGCTGATCTCCGGCGTGTTCGATGCGAGCACCACGACGACCGTGCTGGTCGGGATCGGGTGCGCGATCGCCGCCTGGATCCTGGTGTCGCTGGTCTTCCGGTTCGGCGCGTTCTTCGTCGGGGCGGTCGCCGGCGGGGTGATCGGGGCCAGGATCTTCTCACTGTTCGTCACCGGCTCGAACAAGGTGCTGCTGACGGTGGTCTGGGTCGTCGTGTTCGCCGGCTTGTCGGGCTTTCTCGCCATGCGATACCGGGCGCGGTTCCTGATGTGGGTCACCGCGCTCGGCGGCGCCGGGCTGGCGCTGGCCGGGCTTGGCCGGATCGCACCGGGCACGCTGGAGTTCCTGCGCCACCCGGACACCGCGCTGGAGGGCGTGCTGTCGTTCGGCGTGTGGCTGGCGCTCGGCCTGCTCGGCCGGTCGACCCAGCTGAGGCTCTTCCCGAGGAAGCTGCGCTCCGGGGACCGCTAGCCGGGACGGACGATCAGGCGGAAGCCGAGGTGGCTGGTCGAGGTGTCCACCGGCTGGGCCATCCGGGCCGCGGGCCGGTAGCGGCGGCAGTAGTTCGGCGCGCACAGGTGCGAGCCGCCCTTCATCACCCGGCGCGGGATCCTGGCCGGGTCGCGCGGGTAGGCACTGCGGTCCCGGTCGCCGCCGCGCGGGTTGGTCACCGTGCAGCAGGCGTGCGAGATCTCGGCGTGCGCCTGGAACCAGTCGGCGGTCCACTCCCACACGTTGCCGATCATGTCGACGAGCCCGTAGCCGTTGGCCGGGTAGCGACCCACCGGCGCGGTCCCGACGTACCCGTCCTCCGCCGTGTTGTGCAGCGGGAAGTCTCCCTGCCAGGTGTTGGCCATCCACCGGCCAGCCGGGGTGAGCTCGTCGCCCCAGGCGAACTCGGCCCCGTCCAGCCCGCCGCGCGCGGCGAACTCCCACTCGGCCTCGCTCGGCACCGCCTTGCCGGCCCAGGCGGCGTACGCCTCGACGTCGGCCCAGGCGACGTGCACGACCGGGTGATCCGGCCGGCGCTTGATCGAGCTGCCGGGGCCGTCGGGATGCTGCCAGTCGGCGCCCGGTACGTACGTCCACCACTGGTACGGGTCGGTCAGCGGCACCGGGTGGTCGGGGCTGCGGAACACCGACGAGGCCGGCATCAGCAGCTCCGGCCGGGCACCCGGGTAGCGGGCCGGGTCGGCGGGGCGCTCGGCCACCGTGACGTGCCCGGTGGCCCGGACGAACCGCGCGAACTCGACGTTGGTCACCGGGTGCGGGTCGATCCAGAAGCCGTCGACCGTGACCGGGTGCGCCGGTGCCTCCTCGGCGTAGTGGTGGTCGGAGCCCATCTGGAACGTGCCGCCCGGGATCCACACCATGCCGTCCGGCCCGGCACCGGCCCCTCGTGGATCCGTGCTCGTCAGCCCCGTCATCCCGCCTCCGCGCCCGCCGGTGTGTGCAGTCCGTGACCCCACGTTGGGTCCCTCATCGAGCCGCGGTCTTCACCCCGGGCGGGTGATCCGCCCGGAACCTCGCCTGTACCCGAGCAGACGGCGGGCGCACGCCGGTGACCGCTCAGCCGACGTGGACGTGCGGGCGGCGGACCCGGTCCCGCTCGGCGCGGCGAGCGTCGAGCGGTCGCCGTAAGCCGGTCAGCCGACGACGACCCGGCCGATCACGCCGGTGGCGCTGAGCAGGCCGATGGCCAGGGCGACCAGGGCGGCGACGACCACGCTGGCGACCCACCGCCGCCGGCCGCGCCGGGTGCGGAGGTTGAGCCAGCCGAGAGCACCGAAGGCGAGGCCCTCGAGCAGGAACCACGGTTCGTTGAAGAACAGGTCCTGCAGGTCCGCGGCGCGCGGGTCGATCGAGGCCCACACCGAGGCCGGGTAGTCGATGGTGAGCCGGCCGGACAAGCTCAGCACTCGTTGGGTGCCCTCGATAAGGGCGTGTCCGCAACCGAGCACCGCCACGAGCCAGCACACCGCGAGCAGCAGCGGCCGCAGCCGGCGGTGGGACCACAGCGGCAGCGCGGCGACCGGCAGGATCGCCGCGACGAGCAGGATCACGGCGGCGGCAGCGTTGATCCGGCGGAACGGCCCGCCCGGCAGCGGCGTGCCAGGCAGGAACCCCGTACCGCCCAGGGCGTAGTAACCGCGGTAGGCCGCGTAGGCGAGGCCCCAGGCGGCCGCCGCCCAGCTGAGTCCGACCACCAGCCGCCGCGCGTCGGACACCGCGTCCGGCCCGGCCACCGACCCATCCTTCCCCGCCGTTCGTACGGGCTCCATGTTCGCGGCAGCCCCGCTCGGCACCGTCGTGTTCCCGCCCGTGCCGCGGATCACGCCGGCTGCTGCGGCGACGGGACGGTGACACGCGGCCGGGAGAAGTCGGTAGCTTCTCTGGATCGGGAGGGGTGCCATGGCCGACGACGCGCAGGTCCTGCGGCGGGTGAACCGCCAGATCCAGTGGTACGACCGGCACGCGACCACGGCCCGCATCTGGTACTGCGGGATCAAGGTCGCCCAGATCGTGCTGGCCGCCGGCGTACCGGTCGCCGCCGGACTCGACCTGCCCAAGCTGATCACCGGCTCGCTCGGCGGCCTCGTCGTCGTACTCGAGGGCATCCAGCAGCTCTATCGGTTCCACGACAACTGGGTCCGCTACCGGTGGACCAATGCGGCGATGGAGCGCGAGAAGGCGCTGTGGGCGGCCAGGGCCGGCGACTACGCCGACGCCGACCGCCCGGACGCACTGCTCGCACTTCGCATCGAGGACCTCACCAGTCGCGAGGCGACGCAGTGGGTCGCCCTGCAGTCCCAGACGGAGGGCCGGCCGGCCGCGGCCGACGAGGCCGGCCCGAACGCCGGAGGCAGCTCCGCCACGGGTGACGCCACGGGTGACGCCGCGGTCGCGCCCGCGGCGGCTCCCGGCGGCCTCAGCTCGGCTGCCAGCGGAAGCTGACCAGCGAGACGATCAGCCCGACCGCCGCCCAGCCGGCGAGGACGGCCAGATCCCCGGCCGGCGGCAGCACGCCGGCGCCCTGCTGGAGCGCGCGGGTGACCGCGTCGATCATCGGCTCGACCGGCAGCAAGCCCAGCACCCGGCCGAGCCGGCCGGATCCATCGGCGGCCCCGCCGAGGGCGCCGGACAGCAGGACGAACGGGTAGAAGGTCAGCGACAGCACCGGCTGCGCGCTCTCCGCGGTGGGGACGGCGGCCGTCGCCGCGGTGCCCAGCGCGGCGACGCACAACGTGCCGACGACGAGCGCCACGAGCACGCCGACCGCGCCGGCCGGGGCGGGACCGACGTGGTACGCGACGGCCGCCACGGCCAGCGTGGCCACCCCGCCGCCCACGGCGACCAGCGTGGTCGCGACCATCCGGCCGGCGAAGAACGCCCACGGCGGCAGCGGGCTGGCCCGCCACCGGCGCAGCACGCCGCTCTCCCGGGCGGTGACCAGCCCGGCGGCGTGGGTGAGATAGCCGGTGGACAGGGCACCCAGCACGGTCAGACCGGCGACGAGGTCGGCGCCGGGATGGCCGTCGCCGCGCAGCAGCAGCAGCCCGAGCGGGAGCAGCAGGCCGGCGAACGCCGCCCGCGGGGTGCGGACCAGCAGCAGCAGCTGGTAGTGCACGTGCGCACGCAGCGCCCGCACCTCAGGCATGACTGGGTTCACGGCGACGCTCCCTCCGCACTGGATCGACGGGCCCGGTCAGCACCAGGTACGCCTCCTCCAGGCTGGGCGGGCCGACCTGCAGCCCGGACAGGTCGGCGCCGGTGCGCCGGGCCCAGTCGAGCAGCCCGGCCAGATCGGCGCCGACGTCGGCCGAGCGCAGCACGAGCTCGTCGCCGTCGAGGTGGACCTTGAGCGCCGCGGGCAGCTCGGCCGCCGCGACTGGCGGCATCGGCAGCCGGATCGTCGGCGCCGCGGCGTGCGTGCGCAGCTCGTCCGGGGTCGCGTCGGCGGCCAGCCGGCCCCCGGCCAGCACCAGCACCCGGTCCGCCAGCTGCTGGGCCTCGTCCAGGTAGTGGGTGGTGAGCACGACCGCGGTGTCGGCCGCGGTCAGGTCGCGCACGCACGCCCAGACCCGTCGCCGGGCCCGCGGGTCGAGCCCGGTCGTCGGCTCGTCCAGGAACAGCACCTCCGGCCGGCCGATCAGGCCGAGCCCGAGGTCCACCCGACGGCGCTGGCCGCCGGACAACGCGCCGATCCGGGTGCCGGCCTCGGCGGCAAGGTCGATCAGCGCGAGTACCTCGCCGACCGGCAGCGGCCACGGGTATGCGGCGGCGAACGCGCGCAGCACCTCGGCCACCGTGAGCCGCAGGTCGAGGCTGGTCTCCTGCGGGACGAGCCCGATCCGGGCGCGCCAGGCCGGGCCGCCGCGACGCGGGTCGGCGCCGAGCACGCGGACCGTCCCGCCGGTCGGCGCGCTGAACCCGGCCAGCAGGTCGACCAGCGTGGTCTTCCCGGACCCGTTCGGGCCGAGCACCGCGACCAGCTGGCCGGCGCCGATCCGGAAGCTCACCTCGTCCAACGCGACCGTGGACCCGTACCGCTTGGCCACCCGGTCGGCCACCAGCGCGGTCACCGCCGGTCGTCCGGCCGCCGGCGCCGCTGCACTGCACCGGTGACCGCGACCAGCAGCATCACCACTCCGGCCAGCGTCACACCGATCCGGCCGGTGCCGACGCCGACGGCGAGCGCGGCCAGGCCGAGCAGCAGTCCGACGACCGGGTTGAGCCGCACTCCGAACAGTCCCAACATGCTTCCTCCTTCGTCTGTGGGCCCGTCGAGCGTGCGGCGTGGTGGGCGGTCGCGTCGTCGGCGCCGGGATCGATCTGCGCGCGCACGCCCGCAGGCGCACGGCGTCCACCCGCGGGTGGAGGCGGCGGGATCCACCGGCGGACCGAGGACCGGCCGGGCGGCCGGCGGGTACGTTGCCAGACGTGGGCGCTGTCCCGGTGCCGCCGGTGCGCAGCCGGTGGGACCTGCTCCGGAGGCTGCGGCCGGCGGTGCTGGCCGCCGCGGTGCTCGTGCTCGGCGCGTATGGGCGGGACGAGCCGGACCGCGTCCCTGTTCTGCTGGCGCTCGCCGCGGTCGTCGTCGGCACGGTCGGCCTGCTCGGCGCGGGACCGCAGCGGCTGCGGCGGCCGCCGGCGCTGCTCGTGCTGGCATGCCTGCTGGTCGCCGGCTCGACCGTGCTGGTGTGGCTGGAGCCGACCGGCGCCGGCTTCCTCGGCGGCTTCGTCGCGGCCAGCGCCGCCGGTTCCCGGCTGCCGACCCGGTCCGGGGTGGTGCTGACCGGCGTCACCCTGGTCGCGTTCACCGCCGCCGGGCTCGCCGCCGACCGGTCGCCCACCTCGGTGCTCGTCCCGGAGACGGGGTTGGTCGCGTTCTACTCGGCCGGCCGGTACGCCCGCCGGCTGCGGGAGCGCACCGCCGAGGCCGAGCGGCTGGTGGTCGAGCTGCGCGAGTCGCGCGCCGCGCAGGCCGAGGCGGTCGCGATGGCGGAGCGGCAACGACTCGCCCGCGAGGTGCACGACGTGCTCGCGCACACGCTGTCCGGCCTGCTGGTGCAGCTCGAAGGCGCCCGGCTGGTGGCCGAGCAGGAGGGCAGCCCGGAGCTGGCCGCCACCCTGCAGCAGGCGCACGGGCTCGCCCGGTCGGGGCTGCTGGAGACCCGGCGGGCGATCGGCATGCTCCGCGACGGGCAGCTGCCCGGGCCGGAGTCGCTGCCGGCGCTGGTCCGCGACTTCGAGCGGGACACCGGCGTGCCGTGCCGGCTGGCGGTCTCCGGCACGCCCCACCCGTACGGACCGCAGGCCCGGCTGGCGCTCTACCGGGTCGCCCAGGAGGCGCTGACCAACGTACGGCGGCACGCGGCGGCGCAGCGGGTCGAGCTGGCGCTCGACCACTCCGCGGCCGGCGCCCGGCTCACCGTGCACGACGTCGGCGCACCGGCAGCGCCGGCCGGCGTCGGCTACGGGCTGACCGGGATGCGCGAGCGGGCCGAGCTGCTCGGCGGCACGCTCACCACGACCGCAACCGACCGCGGCTTCCGGGTCGAGCTGTGGGTGCCGGCGTGATCCGGGTGCTTCTGGCGGACGACCAGCGCATCGTCCGGGACGGCCTGACCGTGCTGCTCGGCCGGCTGCCGGGGATCGAGGTGGTCGGCGCCGCCGTCGACGGCGAGGACGCGCTGGCGCTCGCCGATCGGCTGCGTCCGGACGTGATCCTGATGGACCTGCGGATGCCACGCTGCGACGGCGTCGAGGCGATCCGCCGGCTGCGGGACGAGCGGCACCCGGCCCAGGTGATCGCGCTGACCACGTACGCGGACGACCGGTCGGTGCTGGACGCGCTGCGGGCCGGCGCCCGCGGGTTCCTCACCAAGGACGCCGGCGCCGGCGACATCGAGCGGGCACTGCACGCCGTGCTGGCCGGCGGCGCCGCGCTCGACCCGGGCGTGCAGCACCACCTCGTCGACGCGCTCGGCCCGCCGCCCGTGGACGCGGACGTCGCGATCCCGCGCGGACCGCTGCCGGACGGGCTCACGCCCCGGGAGGCCGAGGTGCTGGCGCTGATCGCAGCTGGACTGTCCAACCAGGAGATCGCGGCGCGCATCCACGTCGCCGAGACCACGGTCAAGACGCACGTCAACCACATCCTGGCCAAGGCCGGCCTGCGCGACCGCGCCCAGGCGGTCAGCTACGCCTACCGGACCGGGCTGGCCGGCACGCGCTCGGCTAACGCCGACTAGCCGGCTGGCTGGTCCGGCCGGCCGGAGTCAGAGGCCGTGCCTGCGGTCGCCCGCGGCCAGCTCGGCGAGCTTCGCCTCGGCCTGCGCCGAGAACGGGTCCCGGTAGGCGGCGACAGCGGCGTCGGTCTCCTCGGTCACCAGGTCGAAGTTGATCTGCGCGGCCGCGAACGCGCCCGCCGCGGCGGCCGCACCGACCTGCGCGGTGAGATCCGTGACGTTGCCCGCGACCCAGACACCGGCCACCTCGGTCCGGCCGGTCGGGTCGGCGGGGACGTGCTCGCCGGCCCCGGACGGATGCTCGACCGCCCGCAACCCCAGGGATTCGAGCGGGCCCGCCCGCGCCGCCATCCGCGGCGCCACCGCCACGACCTCCCGGGCGATCACCGTGCCGTCGGCCAGCCGCACCGCGGTCAGCCGGTCGCCGGCCACCTCCAGCGCGGCGACCTCGCCGGTGACGACGGCGATGCCGCGGGCGGCCAGCCGCTCGGCCTGCTCCGGGTCCGGCGCCGGCGCCCGATGCGTGAACAGCGTGACGTCCGCGCTCCACTGCCGGAACAGCAGCGCCTGGTGCACCGACATCGGCCCGGTGGCCAGCACGCCGATGGCCCGGTCGCGGACCTCCCAGCCGTGGCAGTACGGGCAGTGCACGACGTCCCGGCCCCAGCGCTCGCGCAACCCCGGCACGTCCGGCAGCTCGTCGACGAGCCCCGTGGTCACCAGCAGCCGGCGGGCTCGCAGCGTGCCGCCGCCGGCCACCCGGATCGCGAACCGGTCGCCGTCCCGCTCGACCGTCCCCACCTCGCCGCGGACGATCTCGCCGCCGTACGACCTGACCTCTGCGCGACCGCGGTCCAGCAGCTCGGCCGGCGGCGTCCCGTCCCGGCCGAGCAGCCCGTGCACGCCGGCGGCCGGCGCATTGCGCGGCGTCCCCGCGTCGACCACCACCACCGACCGGCGCGCCCGCGCCAGCATCAGCGCCCCGCTCAACCCGGCGGCACCGCCGCCGATCACCACCACGTCCAGCTCAGCCATCCCGACCACCTCCGCGACGACCATGCGCCGACGGCTCAGCGGTGGCAAGCTTTGTTGCCGGTCTGGCAAACTGGACGGCGTGGACGACCTGGACGACGCACTGGCCGCGACCGGATCCCGGCTGCGGGCGCTGCGCCGGCAGCGCGAGACCACGCTGGCCGAGCTGTCCGCGGCCACCGGCATCTCGGTGAGCACGCTGTCCCGGCTCGAGTCCGGCGCCCGCAAGCCGACCCTCGAGCTGCTGCTGCCGCTGGCCCGCGCGCACGGGGTGACGCTCGACGAGCTCGTCGGCGCCCCGCCCACCGGCGACCCGCGCATCCACCTCCGCCCGGTCACCCGCAACGGGATGACGATGCTGCCGCTGACCCGCCGCGCCGGCGGCATCCAGGCGTACAAGCTGGTGATTCCGGCCGGCCCGCTCCGGAAGCCGGAACCGCAGACACACGAGGGCTACGAGTGGCTGTATGTCCTCAATGGACGGTTGCGGGTCGTGCTCGGCGAGCAGGACCTGGTGCTCTCCCCCGGCGAGGCGGCCGAGTTCGACACCAGGGTGCCGCACTGGTTCGGCGCCGCGGACGGCGAGGCGGTCGAGTTCCTCAGCCTGTTCGGCCGGCAGGGGGAGCGCGCGCACCTGCGGGCCCGGCCGCGCCCGCCGGCCGGTGGCTGAGCTCAGCGGGCCCCGGTCGGCGCGGCCAGCAGGTCGCGCAGCGGGCCGGCTTCGCCGGAGTCCACCGCCGCGGTCACCATCTCCAGCACGTCGAGCACCTCGCCGGTCGGCGAGCGGACCATGCTGATCAGCCACCGGGTGGCGCGGCGCCACCCCCGGTCGAGCAGCCGCCCGGCGACGGCCATCCCGAGGCAGGCGACCAGGACGTCCCGGGCGGCCGGGCGGCGCAGCAGCGGCGGCAGCCGGCGCACCGCCGGCTCCACGGACTCGGCCATCCTGACCCAGCCGCCGCTCTCGACGGCGTCCAGCGCGGCGGCGACCGCGGCGTCGGTGGTGCGGGTGCCGGTCGCCACCCGCAGCGCGGAGTACGCCTGCCAGACCGGCGGCAGGTAGGCGTGCGGCTCGGCGTCGCGCAGGGCGAACGGCTCCAGCGTGCCCGGCTCGGCGTCCAGCTGGTCGACCAGGTCGCGCAGGCACCACTGCTCCAGCCCGACCGGGTCGCTGATGGGCACCGGCGCCGGGTCGTACGAGGCCGGCGGGACCGTCGGCAGCGCGGCCAGCCGGTCGCGCAGCGGCGGGTGGTCGGCGGCCGCGTACGGGTCGGCTGCCTCGTCGTCGGCGACGAGCAGCCGGGCGCGGCGCTCGACGTGCGGGTCGGCCAGCGCGGCGGTGACCGCCTCGTACAGGTCCTCGGGGAAGTGGCCGCGGTCGGCGGCCACCTCGATCCAGCCGGCCACGAACCGCTCGAACAGCAGCCCGAGTGTCGCGGTCCGGGTGAGTGCGCCGCCGGCCGCGGCCGGTCCAGTGACCGCGGCGCTGGCCCGGTCGGCGGCCAGCTCCAGTGCCCACATCCGCGCCTGGCTGGCCCGCAGCAGCCAGCCGGACAGCGCGGCCGGCGCCCGCGGCCGGTGCTCGAGCCCCTCGGCCAACCGCTGCCGGGACCGGGACATCGCCCGGAACGCGGTCGAGTCCAGCTCGACGCGGTGGGCGAGCTCGTGCGCGACGACAGCCTCCAGCTCGGGCCGGGCCAGCAGGCGGAGGAACGGCCAGCCGAGCACGAGGACATACGTGCGGGTGCCACCGATCCGGGGCCGGGCCAGCGAGGCGGTCGGCTCCGGGACGAGCCGCACCACCACCCGCCGGCGGCCGAAGCCGACCGCCTCGGCCACGGAGTCCACCAGGTCGGCGAGGTCGGGCTCGGCCTCGGGCGGCAGCGACCGGCCGGGCAGCCCCGGCCGGCGCGCCAGTGCGGCCGCAGCGCCGACCGCGACCCAGGCGACCGGCAGCAGGAGTCCCGCCGGCCCGTCCAGCAGCACGCCGACGGCGAGCGTGACCAGCGCGCCGGCCACCAGCACCGGATGCGCAAGCACCGCCATCGCGGCGGTCAGCACCGCCGACTTGGCCCGACCCGCCACGACGTCCTCTCCCCACCGCGCGCGTCACACCCGGTCATCCTCCCGCACCTGCCCGGTAGGACGTCGGCGCGCGACTCGACGGTGCGGCGGCGCCCGGCGGGTGCGGCAGACTGGCGGGTGGACGCGACGGTGCGCCCGCCCGCGCCGGTACGGCTGGTGGCGGTGCCGGCCGCACCCGGGGTGGCAGCCGACCTCGGCATGGGCCAGCCGCTCGGCCGCGCGATCCGCTCGGGCGACGGCAGGGACATCTGCGTTGACCCCGGCACGGCAGGCTGCTCTGCTGACGGGTCGTGAGGCTGCTGGAGCGCGACGCGCAGCTCGACGCTCTGCACGCTGCCCTGGAACGGGCGCGGCGGGGCGCGGGCAGCATCGTGCTCGTGTCCGGCGAGGCCGGGATCGGCAAGTCCAGCCTGCTGGCGGGGTTCGCGGAGCGGGCGGCCGGGCAGGCCCGGCTGTTCCGCGGCTCCTGCGAGGACCTGGTCACCGCCCGGACCCTCGGCCCGTTCCGGGACATGGTCCGGCAGCTGCCCGGCCTCCCGCTCGGCGTCGGGCCGGGTGAGCGGGACGCTCTGCTCGAGGCACTGCTGGCCGAGATGGCCTTCACCCAGCGCCCCGCGGTCGTCATGGTGGAGGACGCGCACTGGGCCGACCAGGCGTCGCTGGACGTGCTGCGGGCGCTGGCCAGCCGGGTGCCGGAGCTGCCGGCGCTGCTCGTGATCTCCTACCGGGAGGAGGAGCTGGGCTCCGACCACCCGCTCTGGCGGGTCGTCGGCGGGCTGGCCGGCCCGGTCGTGCTCCGGCTGGAGCTGCCCGGGCTGTCCGACGCCGCGGTCGCGGTGCTGGCCGCCGAGGCCGGCGTCGACCCGGCGCCGGTGGCCGCCGCCGCGGCCGGCAACCCGTTCCTGGTGACCGAGGTGCTCGCGGCGCCCGGCGGCGCGGTGCCCACGTCCGTCCGGCACGCGGTGCTGGCCCGGGTCTCCACCCTGCCGCCGGAGTGCCGGGCCGCCGTCGAGCGGCTGGCCGTGGTGCCGACCGAGGTCCCGGCCGCGCTGCTGCCGGAGCTGGTCGAGGACCCGGCCGCGCTGGAGCCGGCCGAGCGGCGCGGCATCCTGCTGTCCTCGTACGGGGCGGTGCGGTTCCGGCACGAGCTCGCCCGCCGGGCGGTCGAGGAGGCGCTGCCCGGCACCCGGCGGACCGCGCTGCACCGGCGGGTGCTCGACGCGCTGGTCGCCGCCGGCGCCGAACCGTCCCGGCTGGTGCACCACGCGGTGGCGGTCGGCGACGCCGCCGCGGTGGCCCGGTATGCGACGGCCGCCGCCCGGGAGGCAGCGGCCGCGAACGGGCACCGCGAGGCGGTCGCCTACGCCGAGCTGGCGATCGGCTCCGGCCGGCTGACCGTGCCGGAGGCGGCCGAGGCGCACGGCCTTGCCGCCCGGGCCGCGTACGCGCTCAACCGCTTCCGGGACGCCGCCCGGCACGCCGACCGGGCCGTCGAGCTGTGGGACGAGGCCGGCACCACCCCGCTCGGGCTCGGCGAGGCGCTGCTGATCTCGGCGCGGATGAACACGCTGCTGGCCGACCCGGCCACCGCCCGGCACCGGGCTGTGCGCGCCCTCGCCGTGCTCGAACCGTTCGGCCCGACCCGGCAGCTGGCCCTGGCACACAGCACGCTGGGCTCCCAGGACGCGCTGCAGGCCCGGTTCGAGGACGCGATGGCGCGGCTGGACATCGCGCTCGAGCTCGCCCGCCGGACCGGGGCCGACGACGTCGTCGCGCACGCGCTCAACTACCGCGGCGTCGCCCTGGTCACGCTCGGCGACGAGACCGGGCTGGCGGACCTGCGCGAGTCGGTAGGGCTGGCCCAGGTGCTCGGGCACGCCGACTACACCACCGTCGCGGCGCACAACCTGGCCGTGATGCTGCTGCGCTCGGCCCGGATCGCGGAGGCCGAGCCCTACCTCGAGCTCGGCGCGGCGGTGGCCCGCGAGCACCGGCTGGAGACGGCGGCCTACCGGCTGGAGGCCCAGCGGTGCTACGTGCTGACCCTGCGCGGGCACTGGGACGAGGCCGAGCGGCGGCTGCGGGCCCTGCTCGACGCCGCCGACGAGCCCGGCGCCAACGCGGTCAACCCGCTCGCCTTCCTCGGCCGGCTGCTGGCCCGCCGCGGCGACCCGGCCGGGGCCGGCTTCGTCGAGCGGGCCTGGCAACTGGCCGGCGCGACCGGCGAGGAGCAGAAGAGCTCGGTGGCGGCCGCGGCCCGGATCGAGTGGCTCTGGCTGGCCGGCGAGCACGTCCGGATCCGGGCCGAGGGCGGCCGGTTGCTGGAGTTCGCGGTCCGCGCCCAGCACCCGTACCTGCGCGCGGAGATGCTGCGCTACCGCCGCCGGGCCGGCGAGCAGGTCGAGCCGTTCCCGGGCTGCCCGGCCCCGTTCGCGGCCGGGATCGAGGGCGACTGGGCGGCCGCGGCCGACCTGTGGGAGCGCGCCGGCAACCCGTACGAGCAGGCGCTGGAGCTGACCGAGGCGCCCGAGCCCGAGCCGGCCAGGGCCGGGCTGGCCATGCTGGACCGGCTGGGCGCGGCGGCATCGGCGAGGATGTGCCGGCGGCGGCTGCGGCGGGCCGGCGTCCCGGTGCCGCGCGGGCCGCGGGCCGCGACCCGGGCCAACCCGGGCCGGCTGACCGATCGCCAGCTGGAGGTGCTGGCGCTGCTGGCCGAGGGCCGCACCAACGCCGAGATCGCGGCACGGCTGGTCGTCTCGCAGCGGACCGTCGACAATCACGTCGCCGCGCTGCTACGCCGGCTCGGCGTCAGGTCCCGGCGAGAGGTCGCCGCGGCCGCTGCCGACCTCGGCCTGCCGGCGCGGACGACCAAACGTGAGCACATCGCTGCCCCAAAGTAGGTAGCGACCGCGCACGACGGGCACGTCCGCCCGCCGTCACCATCCCTCCAGCGGACCGGACCGTGCCGGCCGCGAGGGGGCGGGGGACATGAGCACTGCGATCGAGGAGGCGCCGGCGCGCGGCGCGGACGACCCGGTGGACCGGATCAGGGCCGGGCTGGTGGGCGAGGGCGACCTGCTGCCGGGCCCGTACGGTCCGCGCCGGCTGACGTACGCGGACTACACCGCGTCCGGGCGGGCGCTGGACTTCGTCGAGGACGCGATCCGGACCCGGGTGCTACCCGGGTATGCCAACACCCACAGCGAGAGCTCGACCACCGGGCGGCGGACCACCCGGCTGCGCGAGCAGGCCAGGGCCCGGATCGCCCGGGCGGTCGGCGCCGGACCCGACGACGTGGTCATCTTCTGCGGCTCCGGCGCCACCGCCGGGGTGGACAAGCTGACCCGGCTGCTCGGCCTGGCGGACCGGCCGTCCGGGTCCCGGCCGGTGGTCTTCGTCGGCCCGTACGAGCACCACTCCAGCGAGCTTCCCTGGCGCGAGTCGGCAGCCGAGGTGGTGGCGATCGGCGAGGACCGGCGCGGCGGGGTCGACGCCGACGAGCTGCGCGACCGGCTGCTCGCGACCCGGCAGCGGCCGCTGCGGCTCGGCTGCTTCTCGGCCGCCTCCAACGTCACCGGCATCCTGTCCGACACGGCCGGGGTCACCGCGCTGCTGCACCGGCACGGCGCGCTCGCGGTCTGGGACTACACGGCCGCCGCGCCGTACCGGCCGATCCGGATGCGGGAGACGACCGCCGGCGGCATCGACGCCAAGGACGCGGTGGTGTTCTCGCCGCACAAGTTCGCCGGCGGCCCGCAGACCCCGGGGGTGCTGGTGGTGCGCCGCGAGCTGGTGCGCCGGCCGGTGCCGACGACCCCCGGCGGCGGCACGATCGCGTTCGTCGACCCCGGCGGCGCGCTCTACCTGGACGACCCGGTGGCCCGGGAGGAGGGCGGCACGCCGGCGATCGTGGAGTCGGTGCGGGCCGGCCTGGCGGTCGCGGTCAAGGAGGCGGTCGGGGCCGACCGGATCCTCGACCTCGAGCGGCGCTGGCGGCTGCGGGTGTTCAGCCGGTGGGCCGGCAACCCGCACCTGGAGATCCTCGGCCACCCGGACGCGCCGCGGCTGCCGATCGTGTCGGTCCGGATACACCGGGCCGGCCGGGTGCTGCACCACGAATTCGTCGTCGCGCTGCTCGACGACCTGTTCGGCATCCAGGCCCGCGGCGGTTGTTCCTGCGCCGGCCCGTACGGGCACCGGCTGCTGTGCATCACCCCGCGCCGTTCGGCGGCGCTCCGTAGCCAGGCCGCGCGCGGGTACCTCGGGATCAAGCCGGGGTGGGCCCGGGTGACGTTCCCGTACTTCATGTCGGAGACGGTCGTTGACTACGTCGTCGAGGCGGTCGGGCTGGTGGCCGAGTACGGGCACCGGCTGCTGCCCGACTACGTGTTCGATCCGCGCTCGGGTCACTGGCGGCACCGCGACGCGCCGGTCGGTGCCGACCCCGACCTGGCCGAGCTGCTGGCCGGGCCGGCCCCGGCCACGCCGCGGCTCGGCGAGGACGCGCTGGCCGGCCAGCTGGAGCGGGCCAGGGCGGTGCTTCAGTCCCGGCCGGACGAGCTGACCGACCGGCCCAGTGGGCTGCCGCCGGAGCTCGAAGCGCTGCGCGAGTTCCACCTCCCGCCCGGCTGCCTGCGCTGAGCCGGCGGCGACGATGGACACCACCTCCTGCCCGGACTGCGGCGCGCCGGCCGAGGTGCTCGACCGGTTCGTGCTGGAGAGCACCGACGGACCGATCGACCACGCCCGGGTCCGGTGCGTGCACGGGCACTGGTTCGTGCTCTCGCTGGACCTGCTGGCCCGGGTGCACGCCCGGCTGACCCGGACGATCCGCTGACCGCTACCTCCCGGTGACGAGGGCGCGGCGGACCCTGGCCAGCGCCGCCGGCGGCGACCCGGCGACGGTCATCGCCTCGACCACCGCGCCGAACACCGGCGGCGCGTCCAGCACGGTGACCGTCGCCCTCGCCGCCACCGCGGCGATCCCGGCGGCGACCCGGTCGTGCGGCACGCCGCTACCGGCCTGCAGGACGCCGCCGCCGAGCACCACCTCGACATCGGTGCGGGCCAGCCGCAGCCGCCGGATGAGCGCGACGGCCATGACCGCGACCTCGTCGGCGAACGCGTCGACCAGCCCGGCGGCCACCGGGTCCCCGTCCGCCGCGGTGGCGAACAGCACCGGTGCCAGCACGTGCAGCTCGTCGTACCGGATCGCGCCGGTATGCACGGCGACAGCCACCTCTCCCGGCCGGCGCAGCGCGAACGCCGCCGGCACCGCGGTGGCCAGCAGCGTCGCCGGCCCGCGGCCGTCCCGGGCCCGCACCGCCGCCCCGAGCGCGGCGATGCCGAGCCCGATGCCGCCGCCCGAGTCGCCGGTGCAGGCGCCGAGCGCGAGGAAGCCGGCCGTCCGCCCGGACGGGTGCACTCCGACCGCGTTGATGCCGGCACCGGAGACGACCGCGACCCCCCAGTCCCGGCTGGCGCCGGCGCGCAGCACGGCCAGCGTGTCGTTGCCGACCACGGTGATCTCGGCCAACCCGGCCCGCTCGAGCTCGCGGCGGGCGATCCGGCCCTCCACCGCCAGGTCGACGTTGGCCAGGAAGTACACCGCCGACACCGCCCTGGTCCGCAGCCCGGCCGCCCGCCGCGCCCCCTCCACCAGCGAGACCAGCCCGTCCCGCCAGCCGGCCGGGTCGACCAGCGGAGACAGCACGCCGGGTCCCCGCACCCGGGCCAGCACCCGGCCCGCGGTCGACGCGATCACCACGTCGGTCTTCGAGTTGCCCCCGTCGACGGCGACCACGTGGTCAGGCATGGCGCTCAGGCATGGCGCTCAGGCCTCGGTGGGGAAGAACCGCGGCAGGTGCCGGCGGTTCGCCTCCAGCAGCGCGTCCAGCAGCGGCACCGCGACGTCCCACTGCCGCACCAGCGGGTTGGCCAGCAGCGCCCGCAGGGCGGTGCGGCGGTCCCCGGTCCGGGCCGCCTCGATCGTCAGCACCTCGTACGCGGTCACCGCCTGGACGACGCCGAGCATCTCCGGCGGCAGCGGGTCGACCGGCACCGGGTGCGGCCCGGCGGTGTCGACCACAGCCGGCACCTCGACCACCGCCTCGGCCGGTAGCCCGGCGAGCGTGCCGTCGTTGCGCACGTCCACGTAGTGGTGCCCGCCGTCGCCGGTCAGCAGCGAGGTGACCAGCGCCGCGGCCGCCTCGCTGTAGTACGCGCCGCCGCGCTGTTCGAGCAGCGCGGGCTTGTGGTCCAGGGCCGGATCGGCATACATCTCCAGCAGGGTGCGCTCGATCTCCAGCACCTGTTCGGCCCGCTGCGGTCCGCTCGCCTGGGCCTGTACGGCCTCGTCGGTGCAGTAGAAGTAGTGCAGGTAGTACGACGGGATCGCGCGCAGCGTCTGCAGCAGCTCGGGCGGCAGGCCGGAGCCCGCGGCGACCTCGCCGAGCTCCGCCGGGTCGAGCAGCTCGGCCAGCCGGTCGACGCCGTCCACCTCGACCTTCCGGATCCAGGTCAGGTGGTTGAGGCCGGCGTGGTCGAGCCGGACCCGGTCCGGGTCGACGCCGAAGAACCCGGCCAGCCGGCGCTGGAAGCCGATCGCGGAGTTGCATAGCCCGACCGCGCGGTGCCCGGCGTCGAGCAGCGCGCGGGTGACGATGCCGACCGGGTTGGTGAAGTCGACGATCCACGCGTCCGGCCGGGCCAGCTTCGCCACCGTGTCGGCGATCTCGAGCACGACCGGCACGGTCCGCAGCGCCTTGGCGAACCCGCCCGGGCCGGTCGTCTCCTGTCCCAGCAGCCCGAACCGGCCGGGCAGCGTCTCGTCCACCAGCCGCGCCTCCTGGCCGCCGACCCGCAGCTGCACCAGCACGGCCACCGCACCGTCCACTGCGGACTCAAGCGAGGTGGTGGTGACCAGCCGGCCCGGGAACCGCTGCGTGGCCAGGATCCGCCGGGCCAGCCCGCCGACCACGTCCAGCCGGTCGGCGGAGACGTCCTGCAGCACCAGCTCGTCGACCGCGAGCACGCCGGCCCGGCGGGCGAACCCCTCGATCAGCTCGGGCGTGTAGGTGCTGCCGCCGCCGACGACTGCGATCTTCACCGGTCCCCCT
>Ga0308176_10000903_pt1 | contig 18587 bp, 11 predicted proteins | sample PhyCR2_3_FD_203890 | JGI IMG/M metagenome (GOLD analysis project Ga0308176, IMG submission 203890) | Soil microbial communities from UC Gill Tract Community Farm, Albany, California, United States - DLSLS.C.R2 | ecosystem: Environmental > Terrestrial > Soil > Agricultural land | place: USA...
GCCCGGCAAGGCGGGAAGCGTAGCGGAGCAGGCGCGCGCTGTTGGGGCCGCGCGACGAGAGGCAGACCATGATTTGATCGGGCGCGCCGTTATGGCTCTCGCCGGCGGTGGGCTTGACTTCGCGGCGGCGGAAGTCGATCTGCGAGGCAATCTCCCGCATCGTCAGTTCCCGCAGTTGTTCCAAATTGCCCGCTTGGAAGTAGTTTTCGAGGGCGGCTGTTACGCGCTCCCTGGGGTAAACCTTTCCCTCCCGCAGTCTTGCCTGTAAGTCCTCGGCGGAGAGGTCCACGTTGATGACCTGATCGGCGTCGGCCACGACCGCATCCGGCAGGCGCTCGCGTACCTTCACGCCCACCAGCTTCTCCACCGTGTTGTAAAGGCTTTCGAGGTGCTGGACGTTGAGCGTGCTGATGACGTGGATGCCGGCGGCCAAGAGGTCTTGCACGTCCTGGTATCGCTTCTCGTTGCGACTACCGGGGACGTTGGTATGGGCCAACTCGTCTACGAGGGCCACTTGCGGTTTGCGGGCAAGGACCGCGTCGAGGTCCATGTCTTCGAGCGTGATGCCGCGATACTCGACCTTGCGGCGGGGGACGACTCCCAGCCCTTCCATGAGCATTGCGGTGTCGGCCCGGCCGTGCGTTTCGACGATCCCCACCACCACGTCAATGCCCTCGCGTTTGAGTCGCTGGGCCTCCAAGAGCATCTGGTAGGTCTTGCCGACGCCGGGGCCGTAGCCCAGGTAGATTTTGAGCCGGCCGCGTTCGGCGCGGCGGATCATTTGCAGGAAACTGGCGGCGCGGTCGTCGGGCATAGCTCACTCAGGGCCGTGCGGATTGCAGATCATCCAGGGCAAGGTTCAACATCAGCACGTTCACGCGCGCCTCGCCCAAGATGCCCAAATCTTCCCGCTCCGTGTTCTGATGGATCAGTCGATGGACGACGTGTTCATCTACGCCGCGCGCCTTCGCCACGCGGGGAACCTGGAACATGGCATTGCGAACGCTGATGTGGGGATCGAGGCCACTGCCGGAGCGGGTCACGGCGTCGGCCGGGACCGGGGTGTCCTGGCTCAACCCGTTTTCTTGACGATAGGCGATAACCAGGTCACGCACGCCGTCGAAATTGGCTGGATCGTCCTTACCGTCGGGGGTCTTCTTGTGGATGCCGCTGATGAGCTTCTCGCTGGTGGGGCCGAGGTTCGTGCCGCCGGTGGCGGTCGGGTCGTAGCCGTTTCCGGCGGCCGAGGGGCGCGGGTGAAAATACTTTGCTTGTGTGAAACCCTGTGCCAGCAGCCGCGAGCCGATGACCTTACGGTTTCTCACGATCAGCGAACCGTTGGCCTTGTCGTGAAACGCAGCCTGTCCGACGGCCCATACGATCAACGGGTAGATGCCGCAGACGAGAATAGCCAGAACAACCGTTGCGATGACGCTGACGCGAAGATGGTCGAGCAGGTTCTTCATGGGTTAGGTCAGGTGGATGAAGTTCACCACGATGTCAATGAGTTTGATGCCGACGAACGGGATCACCAGCCCGCCGAGACCATAGATGACAAGGTTGCGTTGCAGGATCGCCGCCGCACCGAGCGGGCGGAACTTCACGCCTCGCAGGGCGAGGGGGATCAGGACGATGATGATGAGGGCGTTGAAGATCACCGCGCTGAGGATGGCGCTGTAGGGCGACGCGAGCCGCATGATATTCAGGGGGGCGATCTGCGGGAACTTGGCCATGAGCATCGCCGGGATGATGGCGAAATACTTGGCCACGTCATTGGCGATGCTGAACGTCGTCAGCGCCCCGCGCGTCATCAGCAGTTGTTTGCCGATTTCCACGACTTCGATCAGCTTGGTGGGGTTGGAATCCAGGTCCACCATGTTGCCGGCTTCCTTGGCGGCCTGCGTGCCGGTGTTCATCGCCACGCCGACATCTGCTTGGGCCAGCGCGGGGGCATCGTTGGTGCCGTCGCCTGTCATCGCAACCAGGTGCCCGGCGGCTTGCTCCTTACGGATCAACGCTAGTTTGTCCTCCGGCTTCGCTTGGGCCAGGAAATCATCCACGCCAGCTTCCGAGGCAATGGCGGCAGCGGTCAGCGGATTGTCGCCGGTAATCATCACGGTCTTGATGCCCATGGCGCGGAAGCGCTTGAAACGGTCGGGCAGTCCGCCTTTCACGATGTCCTTCAAGTGAACGACACCCAGCACTCGGTTTTGCTTCGCCACGACCAGCGGCGTCCCGCCGGCGCGGGCGATCTTCTCGACCGTGGCGGTCACGGACTCATCGAAACCGCCATCCACCCAGGAGCGAACGGCATCGGCGGCACCCTTGCGAAGCAACTGCCCGTCCATGTCCACGCCGCTCATTCGCGTTTGGGCGGTGAAGGGGACAAATCGCGCGTGCGGGAACTCGTGCAACTGTCGTTCGCGCAGGCCGTATTGCTTGGCAAGCACAACGATGCTGCGTCCTTCGGGCGTCTCATCGGCCAGTGACGAAAGCTGTGCGGCGTCTGCTAGTTCCTCTACGCGCACATCACGGGCCGGCAGCAACTCGACGGCCTGGCGGTTGCCGAGCGTGATGGTGCCGGTCTTGTCCAGCAGCAGCACGTCCACATCGCCCGCAGCTTCAACGGCCCGTCCGCTCATCGCCAGCACGTTCTTCTGCACCATGCGGTCGATGCCGGCGATCCCGATGGCGCTGAGCAGCCCTCCGATGGTCGTAGGGATCAGGCAGACGAGCAGCGCGATGAGTACCGTGATGGAGATGGAGACGTTCGAGTAGGCGGCGAAGGGTTTGAGCGTGATGATGACGACCAGGAAGATGATCGTCAGCGCGGCCAGCAGGATGTTCAGCGCGATCTCGTTTGGCGTCTTTTGCCGCTTGGCGCCTTCGATCAGGCCGATCATGCGGTCCATGAAGCTCTCACCGGGATTGGCGGTCACGCGGCAGGTGATCTGATCCGATAGGACGGTGGTGCCGCCGGTGACGGCGGAGCGGTCGCCGCCGGCTTCCCGGATGACCGGGGCGGATTCGCCGGTAATCGCCGATTCATTCACCGTCGCAGCGCCCTCGATGATCTCCCCATCGGCGGGGATGACTTGGCCGGCAGAAACGATGAAGATGTCGCCCTTGCGCAGTTCTTCTGCTCCCACGGACTCGATAGAGCCGTCGGGAAGTTGCCGGTGGGCGATTGTCTTGGTCCGGCTCTTGCGCAGGGCGTCGGCCTGCGCCTTGCCCCGGCCTTCGGCCATGGCCTCGGCGAAAGTTGCGAACAGAACCGTGAACCAGAGCCACAACGCAATCTGGAACACGAAGCCGAGCGGTTCGCCGTGGCTGCGGGCGAAGAACAGTTCAACGGTGGTGACGACCGCGCCGACCTCCGTGACGAACATCACGGGGTTGGCCAGCATGTTCAGCGGGTTGAGCTTCTTGAAGCTCTCCCGCATCGCCGGGCCGACAATCTCCCGGTCGAACAGGGAGCGTTGCTTTGCTTTCGTAGCCATGCGTTTTCCAAGTCTCGGGTCAGAATAGCTGCGAGGATTTGGTCATCAGGAAATGCTCGACGAGCGGGCCAAGGCTCAGGGCCGGCAGGAACGTAAGCGCCCCGATGATGATGATGGTGCCGACGAGCAGGACGACGAACGTGAAGCCGGAGGCGGGGAAGGTGCCGGGGCTGGGGGGGATCAGCTTTTTGCCGGCGAGGTTGCCGGCCAGCGCCAGGATCGGGACGATCATGATGAAGCGTCCCAGCAGCATGGCCAGGGCGAGGGTGGTGTTCCACCACGGGTTGTTGCCGCTCAGGCCGGCGAAGGCGCTGCCGTTGTTGCCGGCGGCGGAGGTGTAGGCGTAGAGCATTTCGCTAAAACCGTGGGGGCCGGCGCTGTTGCGAGCGTCCGTACCCCACTTGCTCACCGAAGCCCAAGCGGTGAAGCCCAGGATGGTGAAGGTCAGGATGAGCAGGGCCAGGGAAGCGGCCTTAATGTCGTAGGCTTCGATCTTCTTGCCCAGGTACTCCGGCGTGCGGCCGACCATCAGCCCGGCTATGAAGATGGCCACCACCACAAAGACGAGGATGCCGTAGAGGCCCGCCCCCACGCCGCCGAACACGACTTCGCCCAACTGCATGTTGATGAGCGGGACCATGCCGCCCAGCGGCGTGAACGAATCGTGCATCGAGTTGACCGCGCCGCACGAGGCGTCGGTCGTGATCGTGGCGAACAGGGCGGAATTGAAGATACCGAATCGCGTTTCCTTGCCTTCCATGTTTCCATCGACGGCGGACACGCCGAGTTCATGGGTGCGCGGGTTGCCCTGGCCTTCAGCCCACCAGCACACCAATGCGCCGGCGAGGAACAGGACGGTCATGGACCACCAGACGGCCCAGCCGTGGCCCTGGTTCTTCACCGTGCGGCCGAGGTAGTAGGTGAGCGCGCTGGGGATCAGGAAGATCGACAGCATCTGGACGAAGTTGCTTAACGGGGTGGGGTTCTCGAACGGGAAGGCAGCGTTGGCGTTCACGAAGCCGCCGCCGTTGATGCCGAGCATCTTGATCGCCACTTGGGAGGCCATCGGACCTTGCGGAATGGTCTGCGTCACGGGCTGGGTTGTCGCCGCCGACCGCTCCAATGTCGTTGCTACCGTGTACGGCTTGAAGTTCTGGATCATCCCCTGCGAGACGAGAAACAGGGCGAAGACGATGCACAATGGGATCAGCAGGTACAGGTTCACGCGAACCAGGTCGGCCCAGAAGTTGCCGACGGTCTTGGCCCGGTCGCGGGCGATGCCGCGCACGACGGCTGCCGCCACGGCAAGGCCGACGGCTGCGGAGAGGAAGTTGTGCAGCGCCAAACCGACCATCTGAGAGAAGTAGGACAGCGTGTTCTCGCCGCCGTAGTTCTGCCAGTTCGTGTTGGTCGTGAAGCTGACGGCCGTGTTGAACGCCAGGTCCGCCGTCTCAGCGGTCTTGTTTGACACCGCCTGGTCCAAGTACGAGTACCACGGCAGGTACGGCTGTAGCCGCAGGACCGCGTAAGTAAACAGGAGGCTGACCAGGCTGAATATGAGCATGGCCGCGCCGTACTGCTTCCAATCCTGTTCTTTGAGCGGATCGACCCGCAGCAGGCGGTAGATCAGGCGCTCGGCCGGCTTAATGGCCGGATCAAGGAACGTTCGCCCGGCCGGATCGAGTACGCGGACCAGGAAGATGCCCAGGGGCTTGGTCAGGGCAGCCAACAGCCCCATGAACAACAAGAGTTGTATCCATCCGGCGACGTTCATTCGGGCGACTCCTTGCTCAGTTGATCCCCGCCGCCCCCGGTCAGAACTTCTCCGGGCGAATGAGGGCTACCAGCAGGTAGGCGATCAGCGCGACGGCGACCAATCCGACAACGACATTTTCCATGATTCACAGTCTCCCGCAGGCGTAGAGGTACGCGACGCTCAGGGCGAAGAACCCCACGCTCACGATGACGAAGATCAAATCGGTCATGACGTCACCTTCGCTCCTTGGCCTCTGGAAGCCTGGCGAACCAGACATCTTCCAACTCATCGCCCAAGGCCACAGCCTCGTTGGTGTGGCCGAAGGTGTTCAGTTCGTAGAGGCGGCGCATGTTCTGCTGAGCCGGGGCATAGTCGCCCTTCGCACGGATGGCCTTGCCGTAAAACTTGCGCGCCAATCGCCAGTTCCGTTGCGCCTCGTACAAGACTCCCAGCAAGTTGAAATACGGGGCGGCGTTGAGTTCCTTGAGGTCTTCCGCCTTCATCAGCAACGTCTCGGCGGTGGCGAAGTCGGCCAAGCGGAGCGCTTTTCTCACGCGGCCCAACACCCCCTCATAACCACCCTTGATCTGCTCGACATCGGCGGCGGGCGCGGCGTGTGTATCGGCCAACACGGCCGCGACGGTTTCCCGCAATTCTTCCGGCGTGACCGGCTTTTCCACAAAGTCCGCCGCCCCCAGGCGCATCGCCTTCACCGCCGCCGGGATTGAGCCGTAGGCGGTCAGGACGATGACGCGGGGCTTCTGGTCAGGGGTGAACGTCTGCAACTGTTCCAACACGCCCATTCCGTCCAACACTGGCATGTTCAGGTCCAGCAGCATCAGGTCTGGAAGACGCCGCGCGATAGCCGCCAGCGCCTCGCGCCCGTTGGCCGCCTCGTCCACTTCGTAACCTTCGCTTTCCAAGGCCGTCCGCAGCATCAGCCGGATGTTGCTCTCGTCCTCCGCGATCAAAATGTTGGCTCTCATGAGCTTCATTGCACACCTCCCGCCATCGGCGAGTCAGCCCGTGGGAGCGTGAAACTGAACGTGCTTCCGATCCCCTCCTTGCTCTCCGCCGTGATCTGCCCGCCGTGTGCTTCGACGATCTCCTTGGCGATGGCCAGACCCAGCCCCGCACCGCTCTCGCCGGCTTGGCCGGGGACGCGGAAGAAGCGGTCGAAGACGCGGGGCAGGTACTGCTCTGGAATGCCTCCGCCATTGTCCCGCACTGAGAAGCGGACCACATTCCCCTCGCTGACGGCGGAAACTGTCACCTCACCGCCGGGGTTTGTGTACCGCAGGGCGTTGGTCAGCAGGTTCGTCAGGGCGTGCCCAATGCGTGTGGCGTCCGCCAGGACGGTGGGGGCGTCGGCGGGAACATCCACCTCGACCGCAACACCCTTGTCCTGGAAGCTGGCTTGCAGAGGTTCCACGGCCTGCGCGGCGATCCTCTGTGCCTCCATCGTTTGAATGTCCAGCTTGACCCGACCGGACTCCATCCTCCCCAGGTCCAGCAGGTTCTCGACGATCCGGTGCAGCCGGTCGGCGTCTTCGCCGGCGGCGATCAGGAGTTCCTGCTGTTTCGGGGTCAGCGGCCCGACCCGCTCCTCAAGGAGCAGGTGAATCGCCATTCGCACGCTCGTCAGCGGTGTTTTGAGTTCGTGAGAAACGGTGGAGAGGAGGCCGCTTTTGAGTTCGTCCAGCCTGCGTAAGCGAGTTACGTCGGCCAGCACCACCGTTACCCCGATCAGCCGGCGCTCGTCATCGTGGATGGGGATGGCTTGAGGTAGGAAGAATCGTTCCTCCCCGTGCCCGTTGAAAATCTGAATAGCTGATTCGTACCCGTGCGGTTCGAGCGAGCGCCCGTTGCGAGAGGCGGAGCGGTACAGTTCCTCCAAACCCCGGACGCGAACCTGACGAATCGGCGTCTCCGGCTGCAAATTGAACAGACGCCGGGCCGTCTTGTTCGCCATCTCCACCCGCTCGTCCGGGCCGATCATGGCAACGGCGTCGGGCAGCGAATCAATCGCGAGTTGCGTCGTCTGCTGTGTGCGCAGCAGCTTGGCGCGGTCGCTGCGGCGGAACTCCCGCAGCTTCGCTGCCATCGAGTTGAACGCCTCGGCGAGTTGCCCCAGTTCATCGCGCGAGCGGACGCGCACGACCAGGTCCAGGTTCCCCCGCTCAATCTCACGGGCCGAATCCGTCAACACCCGCAGTGGCCGAAGGATCGCCCGCCCGAACACGCCGACGAAGACCACGGCCAGCAGGCTGCCGGCTCCGATTAGGACGAACATGGCGCGCCGTGCGGCGATGGCGGTGGTTTTCACCTGCCCATCCACGGCCACCATGTTGTTGAGGTTCATGTCGGCGATCTTCTGCGCGGCATCAGAAACTTGTTGGTGCAGCGGAAGCAGGGTGGATCGGTAGAACTCCCGACGCTGGCCTTGTGGCGTGCCGCTGTCGAACACGCGCGGGAATTGGCGGGAGTATTCGTGCCAGAGCTGTTCAAGCTTGGCCACGGCCTCCGGCTCGCCGGGCAACGTAATGTTCGCCTTCTCATCCGCAAGGTTCTTCTCGAACTCTTGTACGGCGGGCTGCACCGATTGCGGGGTCAGATTCGCTTCGCCCCAAAGACCAACTTCGGCGGCGTTGTCCATCTGCCCGATGGCGCCTTTCATCTTCTGCCCATAAACGACGCTGCGGTAGTTCTCCCACAGGAAAGTGTCCAACGCGCGGCTATATCGTGTCAGCACGACGATGCTCAGCGCGCTGACCACCAGTAGAATTGCCAGCAATCCGCCAAAGCCGAGCACGAGTTTCTGTCGCAATCCGATCATGGTGCCTCCACGTGCCTGAGCGAAGGACATGCCCCGATGGTGCGAAGTCGTAACGACTAGCTGGGTATGAGGTTGCAGAGAAGCGCGTTTTGGCAGGAAGCGGCCGGGCCTTGCACCTTTCAATGTTCGCGACGGCGCTGGCTTGCAAAATGCAATGCGAGGTAGGCGTTAGATGCCGTACTTTTTTCGCCGTCGCCAGAGCGTGGCGGAGTCGATCCCGAGGACGGCGGCGGCTTCGTCAAGCGTTTTCGTCAAGGCCAGTACCCGGCGGATGTGCGCTTCCTCAAGCTGATCCAAAGGCACCAACTTACCGACTTCGGCTGGCGGAGCCGAGACGGGCGCGAAATTGACCGGCAGGTGTTCGACGCCGACCCGCTGTTCATGGCAGAGGATTGCGGCTCGTTCGACGACGTTCCGCAACTCGCGCACGTTGCCCGGCCAGCCGTGCCGTCTCAACGCCGCCGCCGCCTCATCGGCGAATCCCGCAATAGTGCGATGGTTCTGGCGGGCGAAGAAGGCGAGCAGGCGTTCGGACAACAGCATCACGTCATCCCCGCGATCACGGAGGGGGGGAAGATCGATCTGGATGACGTTGAGCCGATACAGCAAATCCTCGCGGAATCGCCCTTCCCGCACCGCCCGCTCCAAGTCAACGTTCGTAGCGGCGATCACGCGAACGTCCGCCTGCCGCGTGGTCGTGTCCCCCACCCGCTCGTACTGCCGGTCTTGCAGGAACCGCAGCAGCTTCGGCTGAATCGGCAGGGGAATGTCGCCGATCTCGTCCAGCAGCAGCGTCCCCCCTTCGCAGGCGGCGATGCGCCCCGGATTGTCGCGTAGCGCCCCGGTGAACGCACCTTGGACGTGCCCGAACAACTCGCTCTCCAATAACTCCGCCGACAGCGATGGACAGGAGACGACGCCGAACGGCTTGCCGGCCCGAGCGCTCCACGCGTGGATCGCGCGGGCCAGGACGCCCTTGCCCGTCCCACTCTCGCCCCGGAGCAAGACTGTGGCGTTGGACGAGGCCACCTCCCGCGCCAAGTTGATCGCGCGCTGCATGGTCGGGCTGGCAGTGGTCAGGTCGGCCTCCGGGCTAGTCCGTTGCAGCGCCTCCTGTGCCGCCGCCAGCCGCTGCTCAAGCTGACGGACTTCCGCGACCTTCTGCGTAACCAAGATCACCTGAGACGGGACGAACGGCTTGGGCAGGTAATCGTTGGCCCCGCGCTTCATGGCTTCCACGGCCGTATCCACCGACGCATACGCAGTGATGACGACCACCTTCATCCAGGGACTGGTCGCCCGGAGTTGGGGGATCAAATCCAGCCCCCGTTCCACCCCCAGCCGCAGATCGACGAAGGCTAAATCAAAGGACCGCCGGGCGGCTTCCGCCATCGCATCCGCCCCGTTGCTGACGGCCACGACCCAATGCCCCTCCGATTCCAAGCACACCATGAGCGTCTTGCGGATGTTGGCTTCGTCATCCACAACGAGAATATTCAATGCGGTCGATGCCTGTTGCGATCCGCTCATATCGAGGGCCAATCGGTACAACTCCACTTTTGCCAAGTCCGGCGATCAAACATCAACTCCAACGCCACATGAAGCGAACACCCCGATCCACCCGGCATGGCACGGTTGCCGATCTGCTCGAACTTAACCGTGCGCAACATTCTACGAGGCTGGCGCGTTCGGGTGTAGACCGCGCGCGGGTCGAGCACCTGGCCTCTCCGATCACATCGGCTCTACCCCATCATCCAGCCCAAGCTCGCGGAGCGATGCCCGAAGCTCATCTACCTGTTGCTTCGTCAATCCCTGCTCGGGTCGAAGCTCGAAGTTAGCCCCAAGCGTTAGCCCCTTCTCCTTGGCGTACTTCGCCAGCACCTTGGTGTAAAAGCTCATCCACTTCGCCGTAGGCACCTGACCCGTCCACCGAACACCGGCGATGTTCTCACTGCTCTTCGGCCTCTGCCCGACGCCGTTCAAAACATCGCTGCCGCTGGGCGATGCGTGTCTGGCAACGACGACGGTCGCAACAGCCTTGGCCTCGCCGGAAGATACCTCAACGGTGAACGGTCCCTCCCTGTCGGCCGCGACGTATACGCCACTTCCCTCGACCGTCCCGCCGCTCGCCTTCCACGTCGGGCTTGGCACCGCCATTGAGCGTCCGTGCTGGTCGCGCCCCTCGATCCGAAACTGAATGCGGGCGCCAGGTTGAACGCTGATCGACTCGGGGAACATCACAATGGTAGTGAGCTTCTGCGGCTCAACGTGCTTCGCGGCTTCCTCGGCGGTGATGATGTACACGTCATCGCTGATCTCCACATCCGACGCCTGCATGGCCTTTTTGAAGACGAACGGCTCGTACCGGCCATGCCCTTTCTTGCCGACGTACGCCAGCAGACCCTCGGTGACTCCCCGTGCGATGGTCTCCTTGACTGCCTCTGGGTTCAGCAGTCGGGGGAACAGCGGCGAGGCGTAGAACGCATCCCGAACCGCCTTGGTAGACCACTCCACGAAGCCGGGCCACTTGCGGGTGAGCGTGTTCGGGCTGACGCTCTTCACCACTTCGTCCGTCTTGAGAAGGTGGTCGAGCACCATCCAAGGCAACGACTCGGCTGACGACGAGTGTATCTGTCCGAGATCGATGACCTTTAGCTGGTTGTCCCTGCCGAGGAGCAGGATCGTGTTGTACGCCTGCCACACGGCTTCCTTGATGCCGCGTTTGGCGATGTCGATGTTCTCCGCCAGCTTCACCTGCTGACCTTCGTCCAGACGCAGCGTGTCTTCCTCGCTCTGGATGTCCTCCCAGGCGAGCAGCTTCCGAGATTCTTCCTTGAGCTTCGCCGAGGAACTGGCGGCACACCAGATGACACCCGTCTTGTAGGTCCGAGCCGATTTCCCGTACTCCTTCGTCATCGACTCGATGAGCTTCTTCGTCTCGCCATCCTCCATCGTCTGCTCGGGCGGCAGGACAGCCAGCGTCAGCGCGGGCCGGTCGGTAACGTCCCCGCTCTTCTCCGGGAACAGCCGAACGTCCATCCCTTCGGACTTGGCGAACGCCTTCTTCACCTCCGCCCGAACGCGCTCCTCAATCTTCTGCGCGCTTATGCTGGCGCGGCGGTCTGCCAGCAGCTTGTTCAAGTTTGGGGACAGGCTGAAGCGGTAGCGACGACGCTCGGAGTTCAGGTAGTAGCACGACTGATTCAGGGCCTCCAAGACAGTGTCGATGTGCCCGATGTCCCAGTCCGGTTCGCCCACGGCCAGCCGAATCTCCGGCTCCGTTGCCTCGCCCTTACTCTGGCCCCCGTTGGACTCGAAGAAGATCGTCGTCATCACCTTGCGGTGAAGCCGCGCCTTCTTGATATCGGGAGATGCCTCCTGATCGAGGCGGGTGGCGTGGGACTCGCGTTTGCCGCAGATGTCTGTGGTAACCGCCCCTTCGAGCTTGCTCTCGCCGATCTGCTCGAACACTGCGGTGCGGAAGATGCTGTCGTCCAGCGGCGCCGTGCCCAGGCCGATCAATGGGTCGCGGTGGTTGCCCTTGTATCCCTCGCTGTACGCCTTCGAGACCCACAGGGCGAGCATCTTCAGGACGCCCCGCGTCTGCTGAAATCGCGGAAGCTCCTGCCACTTCCGCTCGAACACCGAAAGAACGCTCGGGTGGAACGGGTACGAAGCCCGGAATTGCTCGCGGGCATGATCGACCGGGAACCACGATGGAATCTGGTTCCGCTTTTCTTTAATCCACTCCGCGTACTCGGCGACAGTCTTCTCCGCATCGCGGTTGAGAAATCCACCCGGCTCCCAGTCAAAGAGCCGGCGGCGGATGATCTCGCTCGTCTCCGCTTCAGCCGACATGATGACGGGCTTGCCCAGTCGGTCCAGCAGCTTCTTGAAGCGGTCGTAGTCGGCGTGGTCCTCGGGACTCATCTCCATCTCGCTCGCGGGGATGGAAACGCACAACACGACGCGGCTCTGCCCCCGCGCCTCCTCGGATAAGTTCTGAAGGAAGTTGTACAACTGGCTCGCCAGACCGCTCTTGCGGTTACGGCTGACGTAATTCATTAACTCGTCCAGCAGGATCAGCGTCGGCTTGTCCCTCGGGAGGAACTCACGAATGACTTCGGTGCTGGGTGCGATCTGCTGCTTCTCGTGTTCCTCAACGGCCTTGAACGCCTCCTTCCCTCCAAGCTGCCAAGCGATCTCGCCCCAGGGTGTCCTTCGCAGCGGCTCCCCGGTCATGCCTCCGCGACCCTTCAGGGAGTCGAACTCGGTTCCGACAAAAACCGCCACCTTGGCGTTCGGAACCTCGATGACTGCCCCATTGGTTAGTATCTTGTCCACGCCCTCCCAGGGCTTGGCCTTCTCGCCGCCATTGGCCAGGTGATAGAGCAGCGTCAGCGCGTGTGTCTTGCCGCCGCCGAACTGGGTCGTCATGTTGAAGACGGCGTTCGCTTGCGTCTTGATGCCGTTCAGCCGCCGCACGACCTCGCCCGCCAGTGCGACGAGGTTCGTCGTCAACACCGTCTTCGCGAAGAACCGCTCGGGCTTCTGGTAGTCGTCGTGGGCACGGCCGTCCCGCACCTGATCCAGGTGGACTGCAAACTCGGAAGCATCCAACGGCTTGCCCTCACGCAAGTCTTCGCGGGGCTTCACCACGTCGTACCAGGGCTTCAGTGCCATCACTTGCACCTACGTATGTGTCCCGCCGCCAGCGAGCCGTGACAACAGCGTCTCCGCGAATTGACGCGCCATGCGGAGGAGTGCCTGCTGAGCGAGCAGGAAGTCGTTTTTCTTGTGAGGGGCAACGCTCAGGCCGAGTGCCACCCACTTCTGCTGCAAGTCCGCCCAGGAACGGGCAATCTCGCTCGGCTTGCCATGATCTGGGTCGTGGCGGCTGTACTTGTTACGCAGGTGCTTCATGCACCAGATGAAATCGGCTTCCTCGGGCTTGACTGGTCCTCCGTGCTCCTCCAAGAACCTCAATTTGTCCTTGCCTGCACCCTCGTAAAAGATGAAGTAGAGGCAATCGATTACGTCCGCGAAAGACTTCTTGTCTTCCGCCACCAGCCAGCCGATATCAGCGCACGCCTCCGCAAAACGAGTTGTGGGCTTGAAAATCTCGCCTTTGCCTGCGGAGGCGCGGACTTCATTCGCGCGGCAGACAAGCATCACGGTTGTTCGGGCGTCCTCTGCGCACCTTATCAGGGGTAGCTGGGCTATCCGTTGCTCTGGTTCCGACTGCTCCGCCTCATCCAGTTCCACTTCGAGCGAAGCGTCGAACTGACGTACTGGAGCAACGAGCGCTCTCTCCGCGAGCGGCGCCCGCAAATCGAACAGCGAGGGCATGGTTGTCAGGGCGCCGGTGATGGTGTCAAACTGCCCTTCAATGATCTTCAGTGCGGAGTTTGCCGCTATCAGACGAGTGGCGCTCAATGAATCATCCAAACGTTCACTCGCCGACTGCATAAAACTTCCGAAAGCCCTTGAGGGTGCCAGCAGACGATCCACAAGATCATCGCGCACACCCACCAGGCCGATCTGGTTGAAGCGGGCAAGCGTTGCGTCAGTGGCGGACTTCCATACGGACGATGCGTCCACTAACGCGCTGACCCCGAGAGACAGGTCGGCCTTGAACTCGACGTGTGGTCGTAGCAAATCGGCGATTGACCGCTGCTGCTCCGCAATGCGAGCAATAACTGAAGCACAAGATGTGTTCTGCTTCAGGATTTCCGAAATCGCGTCGGTCGAACTTAGCTTCGCCACGATATCCGAGATCATCTGCTGCTGGAGATTGTGCCTTAATAGCGGACTAGCAATGTCGGTCAACGCGAGAGTCGGGCGAAGCTTGTCCAGCATCTCCTGCACGTGCAATGCAGGATTGACCAGCTCGTCAAACTGACGCAGGTGACGGAGAATGTCGTCCATGTCACGCAAGTGACGGCTCATAATCCCAACCCTTTCTTCCGTGCCAGCACACCATCCACCCATCGCTTCTCATCCGTCCCCTGCGGGTACAGGGCGGAGAGCGCGTTGGCCAGCTTCCAGAATCGCTGATCGCGCCCACCGCCGTCCTCCACAAGGAACCGCCGCAGGGCTTCGCCCCGGCCGGCGGCGAAGAGGATCATGCTCTGGTGAACGCGGTCCAGAGTCGTATCGCCGAGCTTGGGCACACTCTTGTCTCCCCAACCGCCTTCCTCGGACTCGACTTCTTCGAGGCTGAAAAGCTTCATCTGCTTATCCTTCTTCCTCCGCTTGGGCGTTGGGGCATCAGCCTCGTCCTTGCCAAAAAGCCGCTTGGTCCGCTCGGCCACGCCTAGAAGGCGGGCCTTGTCGCCTTTGACTTCAATCACGCCAGAAAGCTGTTCGAGGTGAGCGCCAAGCCCTTGGGCGATCTTCCGGGCGGCATCGAACTCCAGTACGTAGCCCGTGGCCTTGGCCTTGCTGTTCGCGGTGCCCTCTTCCTCATCGTCCTCCGCAGCTGCATCGTCCCCATTCGCATCTTCAGCAGCGCCGTCAGCCTTGGATGCTTGGACAAGCTCGGGCGAACCCGCGTTCAGCGTCCAAAGCCACATGGCCGTCAGGCGAGCATCTTCCTCGAACCCCGAGGCATCCGCGTCCTTAAAGATTTGGGTCAGTGCTTCCTGGGCTACAGCACCCCAGACGTAAGTGAGGTACTCCTTGAGCATCACTTGGTCACCGCTCGCCTTCTCCACGCGCGAGTAGCGGGAGAAGATTTCTAGCGCGGGGCCGAGACATGCGAAGATCGCGTCTGCCCCGACGACGCCCTCGCTCGACAGGCGCGTCATCCATTCTCGCGTGCGAACTGGTAACTCAGCGAGGACATCACGCCAATCGCCCACGTGATCGTGGACGAGTTCACCTGAATCCAACTCACGTGGGATCGCGCAAAGATGGACCGACGAGGCAAGCCTTGCTTGTCCCATCGCCGCCAGGCGTGCTTCGCGCTCCGTGTCGATGGGCCAGGATGCCTTTACAATCCAACCGGAATCGACAATGGCTTGAAGAAACGCTTCCCAGCTTGCCGTCGTCTTGCTCGCAAAGACGAAAGTAGACAGCCCATGGGGCTGCACGACGCGGCGAGCTTCGGCGAACGCCTTGGTGAGTTGGCGCTCGTAGACCTCCACCGTTTTCGTGGATGAACTCAACTCGTGTGGACGATCAACGACGATCTCATCGGCTTTAGGCGTGAGCGACGAGGAGAATAGGTGAGGATGCGTAGCGCCCAACATCCGCCTTAGCCAAACGTAGAAGAAGTCGGCCAAGTGCGCGTATGGCACGGCGTCGTAATAGGGTGGATCGGTCACTACCGCAGCCGCCGCGTCGTCAGGAAGTAGATGCGATGTGGCTGACTGATTCTCGATCTGCCCACGTGCTTTGTTATGTGACTGGGCCTCCTGCTCGCAAACCGCCGCGACCCACTCAACGATCTCGGGCCATGAGCAATGAAAACGCGCAAACGGACTCGCCTCGACGTAATCAAGCGTGGCGGGGATCGCTTGCCGCGCGAAACCGTGTCCCACAGTCCCGCGAGTCATCCACGTACAGATTGTGTTCCAGTAGTCTGCGGCTTTATCGACGACGAATGCCACGCACGTCTGCACCGCAGCGATGAAGTTCGCGTCTTCGCCCGATAGCTGCGTTGGCAAGCGTCGGACAAGCTGCCCCAGCGTGGCCAACGTGAGTAGTTGGCGCGGGGTAAACAGGTCGCTCCAGCGGCACATCCCATAAAGAGGCACGTTGATCCTGCGAATCTCTGTCAACGGGATTGAATCATCTGGAAGCACATCGGGGTTGGACTCGCGGAGCTTGCGAAGCTGTTCACGTACGCGATCTATCGCGTCCAAGTCGTGGGTTTTAGCCACACGGAACACCTGTTCGGGGCCACCGAGTACGACAGCGAATAGGCGTGCATCGTTCGCGCCGCCATCACGAGTTTTGAGCTGCGCACGAACAGCCGTGACTGGAGTGGTGAAGCCGCAGCAGGGGCATGTAGCCGAGCCGCGTTTGACTGTGCCGTCACCGATTTCATTCGCCCTAACATCCTTGATAATCTCGAAACCGACCCGCTTCTGCTTCGGGTTTGCCACGAGCTTCAAGCCGACGGAGCGGGTGCCCTTGTTCGCCAACCAGAGGGACCGCATGAGCGGCACCTCGGCCCCACAGCCGGGGCCTTCGCATTTGATCGTCCGCGCCCAGAGATAGGCGACAGGCGTCGAGCCGTCCGCGTCCTTGGGGTAGAACTGGGCCAATTCCTTCTCGGCCTGCTCCTTCACCCACTGGCCCCATTTACGGACCCCATCCGCCAGCTTTTGGCCGTACTTGGGGATGTACTCCAACACCACCTTATTGAGCAGGACGGCGACGGGGTTGAGGTCGGACGCAAAGGCGTCGGCCCCGACGCGGAGGGCTTCCAGCGGGATCGCACCGCCGCCCGCGAATGGATCGACCACGAGCGGGCGAGTGCCCTTTTCCCCACCGAGTGCTTCGTGTGCCGCCTGCGTGAGCGAGCGAGCGGTATCGAGGAACCAGTGGTTGGTCGAAGCCTCCCATGCGGCGAAGTCGGCGATGAAGTCCAGCAGGTATTGACGAAGCTTCGGCAGGTCTTTCGCCTTGCTAGCATCCAGGAGACCGCCCCCGGCAAGCATCATGTACCGCCGCCACGAACCCTGATCGCAAATCTCAGCCACATCGTTGCTCGACTGCGTGGCCTTTGCGAACGCCGTCATATGCTTCAACGCGGCATCGCGAAACGACTGCGGGCAGTGCGGATCGGCCGGGTCGGGCCACAGGGAAGCACAAATGACCGCCCGACACGCCGCCAACGGCCGCCTCGCCCACCAGATGTGCAGCGTCGAGATGTGCCCATGACGGATCGACTTCTCCCGCCGGGCGTGGGCGGAGATGCGTTTGATCGGCAGATCGACTTCGATCAGGCGTTTAGGATAAGGCTGTTGCACCGTCAACACATGCCTCCGAAAATCTCGTTGACGCGGACGAAGATGCGCTGCTTCTCAACGGCGAGGTCTTTCTTCCGCTGTAACAGGTCGGGAAGTTCGATCTTCTGCTCAAGGACCGCCGCGAGGTCAGCCCCGTCCATGCAGAAAATCCTCGGGCGATGGCCCGTCAGGTATTGGCGCACTCCTTCATCACTGAAGCCGTTTAGTGAAATGAACAACCCCAGCGTGTTATCGAGACTGGAGCCAACCGCGCCATCGAGGTCTCGAAGATCAGCCGCGTTGACGGGCTTGGACTGCCACTTCGCCTCCAACAGGTAATGTTCGCTGCCCCACAAGAACGCGCCGTCGATCTGCTCGCCCGTCCGATTGAACGGCCCGCGTGGTGAAAGGTCAAAGAGGTCAAAAAGCTCATAAAGAATTTCTTCGAGCGCGTAGCCGCGTTCCTGCCGATTGGGGTTGGCGAAGTAGGCGTAGAAGTGATCCTTGAGTTCCCCGAGCTTCTTCTGAAATAGCTCGGCCCCCTTTGCCCTCCTTGCCCGCTCTTGAACCCGCTGCCGCTCCGCCTCCTTTTTCTTTAATGCAGAGTCGTGATCCTGGGTGAGGAGCCTCAAATGCTCCAATGTCCGCTCCGCATCACGCATCCGCCGCTGTGCGTCACTCACCCAGGCAAGATGCTTGCCATCTTTGTACTGCAATGTCTCGCTCAAGATGCGGCGAAGCGGCCCGACCCCTGCTGCAACCGTGTTCAGGTAATCGATGATGGGCGCGACGATGTTGAACTTGTAGTCATCCCAGTTCTGACGTGCCACGAGGTCAGCAGGCACGCCGCATCGCTCAAAGAGCGCGCGAACATCTTTCTTACGCCAAAACACTGCGATGACGGCTTCTTTGGTCGCGGTGATGATGTTGTCAGGGAAGTGGGCCACGGGGTAATTCGGCCTGATAATCGTGCACGAGCAGCGTCAGAGCTTCGTCCCGCCTTGGCGTTCAAGCTCAAAGAGAGCGCGGATTCCGTAGTAGAAGCATTCTTTCCGGTACGCCAGTTCCCAATCCTCCAGAACCGCAATGTCGGCTGGTCCACCGTTCTCAAGGGCGTCAGCCACGGCCTTGTGGCGGTTAACACGAGACGCGCCGGCACGGTCGATCCACTTCGGGGGAATGTTGCCGCCGTTTTGCTTCAGGAGGATGTAGCCACGCACGACGCTGCCGCCTGCCTGGTCGAACAAGTTCGCTTCACGAGGCACGGTCTCCTCCTTGGGCCGCACACATGATCGCAGCCGCTCCAACGTGGTAGTGCTCAACGCGGACAATTGGCTCCCAGCCCAGAGTGGCGGGGTTCTGCACGATGTGCATCTGTGCCTTGGACCCGCAGTTGAACACGACATAGAGCCAATAGTCGTTCTTGAGCCGCTCGGCGGTCTTGTACTCGTTGCCGGTCAGCGCGACCTCTCCGACACCCACCCGGCCTTTGACCTCAATGAAGCGGACTTCGAGGGCAGTCTTCGGGTCTTCGG
>Ga0308176_10000904_pt1 | contig 18583 bp, 20 predicted proteins | sample PhyCR2_3_FD_203890 | JGI IMG/M metagenome (GOLD analysis project Ga0308176, IMG submission 203890) | Soil microbial communities from UC Gill Tract Community Farm, Albany, California, United States - DLSLS.C.R2 | ecosystem: Environmental > Terrestrial > Soil > Agricultural land | place: USA...
CCTCGATCGGAGCAGGCGGCTGCACCGGCGAGCAGCACAAGGGTGGCGAGCTGGGAAATGCGAGACATGGCTCCTCCTTGGGTGAGACTCTCGCGCTGACGGCCGCGCTGGGTGCGACAGCGCGGCCAACCTAGGAGGCGCCTGGCGGGATCTACGGATCGTCAATTCGCCGATGGGAACGAAAAAAGGGCGGCCGCGATGGCCGCCCTCACGACAACGCCTGGGGCGGGATGATTCAGCCGCGGAGGGCCGCCCGCGCGGCCGACAGCGCGCGCTCCACGCCGTCGGGGGGCAGGTCGAGGTGGGTGACCGCGCGTACCAGTGTGGGTCCCAGCACCGAGAACCGAACCCCGAACCGCTCCAGGGTGCGGTGCCCGAACTCTTCGCCAGTGATGCCGGTGCCGCGCACGTCGAAGATGACGATGTTGGTATCCACCCGGTCGGCGTCCACGGCGATGCCGGGGAGCTCGGCCAGGCCGCGGGCAAGGCGACGCGCGCGGTCATGGTCGTCGGCCAGCCGATTTACGTGGTGCTGGAGCGCGTAGATCCCGGCCGCGGCGATGATGCCGGCCTGGCGCATGGCCCCGCCGAGGCGCTGCTTGAACACCCACGCCTGCTCGATGAAGGCCTGCGAGCCGGCCAGCACGGCGCCCACGGGCGCCCCCAGCCCTTTGGTGAGGTCCAGCCACACGCTGTCGAACGGTCGGGCAAAGCGGTCGGCCGATGTCCCGCTGGCCACCACGGCGTTCATCAGCCGCGCGCCGTCCATGTGGCACATCAGCCCGGCCGCGTGTCCCGCGGCGCACACCTGCTCGATCTGCTCGAGCGGCCAGCACACGCCACCCACGATGTTGGCCGTCTGCTCGACGGAAAGGGCCCGGGTGGGCGGCATGTAGTGAACGGCGGGCCGCACCGCCTGGCGGACCTGGTCGGCGGTGTACATCCCGCGGGCACCGGGGAGCGGACGCATGATGGCGCCCACCAGCGCCGCGGGGCCGCCGGACTCGTACAGCAGCGGGTGGGCCGTCTCGTGCAGCAGGATCTCGTCTCCGGCCCGGCAGTGCACCCCGAAGGCCACCTGGTTGCACATGGTGCCGCTGGGCAGGAACAGCGCCGCCTCCTTCCCCAGCAGCTCCGCGACCATGTCCTGCAGCCGGTTGACGGTCGGGTCCTCCCGGTTCTGCTCGTCGCCCACTTCGGCGTCGGCCATGGCGCGGCGCATGGCGGCGGTCGGGCGGGTGACGGTGTCGCTGAAGAGGTCGACGGCGATGGCGGTCATCCTACCACTCCATGAGCTCGAGCCGCCGGGCGCTGAGCCGGAGCGGCACCAGGGTGGCGGCCACGCAGACGGCGACCACCAGCGCGCCGGCGAGCAGCAGCTCGGCGGTCGGCTGCAGCTGCTGGCCTCGCTGCCAGGCCCGGAGCTGCGCGGCCACCGGGAACGCCTCGATCATGATCACCACCGCGAGCAGGCACAGGCTGGCCATCATGTACACCACCCCGCCGAAGCTGGTGGGGATCTGGGCCGCGTTTTCGGTGGCGAACTGGGGATAGAACACGCCGAAGGTGAGGGCCAGCGCGCTCACCGCCATGGTGTAGAGCACGATGGTGATGAGGCTGGTCGCCATCATGAACGCGCTCACCTCGAGCAGGCTGTTGGTGAGGATGGTGATGCCCACCGCGAGCACCAGGAGCGGCACGGTGCCCATCCAGTACTTGCTCCACAGCATGCTGCGGGGATCCAGCGGGCTGGAGCGGAGCAGCCACATCTGGCGGCCCTCGAGCGAGATGCCCGGGAAGATGAAGCGGGCCGCCACCGCCGACAGCACGAAGCCCGCGAGCCCCAGGTTCAGGAACGAGATGATGGTCACCAGCGCGAACGGAATCCGCTCGCCCGAGTGGATCGGCAGCGACTTGATGTTGAAGATGTAGATCGCGACCAGCACCACGAGCAGGATGAGCTGGCTCCACTGGGTGTTGTCGCGGAAGAACAGCCGCATGTCCTTGAACAGGAACTCGCGCTTCTGGGGCGGAAGCCAGCCGAGCGCCCGGGCGGCCGGTCCGCGGAGCGGCCGGCGCACCTTGCGCGCGGCCCCTTCCTGCGCCTTCGAATAGCCGAGCAGGAAGAGCTCGCGGTGGACCAGCGCGCCGGCGCCGAGCGCGGCCGCGCCGACGGCCCACAGCTTCACGATCGGCCACGGGTCGGCCACCCGGGTGAGCCAGTTCATCAACATCTCGGCCGACCACTCGCTGGGCAGCCACGGGCTGGTCGGCGCTTTCAGCACCCTGAGATAGTCGACGAAGTTCTGGAATCCTTCCGGCCGCGCCAGCTGCTCGGGGCGAATGAAGCGGAACACCAGCACCAGCACGGCGATGCCGCCCAGGCCGATCAGGCCCAGCAGCTCGCGGGTCCGGCGAGCGGGGAAAACGTTCACCAGCAGCACGGTGAAGACCGTCCCGGCGACACCCGGCAGGACGAGGTAGGGCACCAGAGCCGCGAGCGCGACCAGAGGGAACAGCGGGCCGCCGCCGAACACGATGCCGTAGGCGGTGAGGATGGGAAGCGCGAGCAGCGCCACCATCCAGGACGAGTGGACGATGGTCTCGGTCAGCTTGGCGAGGTACAGCCGGAACCAACCGATCGGCGCGCCGACCAGCAGATCGAGATCGCGGGCGAGGAAGAAAGTAGAGAGCGCGGTGATGATGTTCGAGAGCAGCAGGATCGAGAGGAAGGCAAGCAGGATGACGCTGAGCATCTTGCCCGCCAGGAGAGTCCCGAGATCGGGCACGTCGCGGATGTACCGCAGCACCCGGTAGGCGATGCCGAACACCGCGCTCCAGAAGCCGATCCCGGTGACGCCGAGCAGCAGGGCCTTGGCCCACGAGCCATGGCGCTCATGGCGCACCCGTACCACCACGCCCTGCCGCTTGGGCGTGAGGATGGTCCACAGGCTGGGCTGAGTGCGGGCGACGTCGGTCACGCGTCGAGCACGGCGTCGAGCCGCTGGGCGTGGTGGCCGCCGGTCAGCTTGAGGAACAGGTCCTCGAGGCCCATGCCTTCGGATGAGGTCTGCTGCCGAAGCTCCGCCATCGTGCCCTGAGCCGCGATCTTGCCACGGTACACGATGGCGATGCGGTCGCACATCACCTCGGCGATCTCCATCGTGTGCGTGCTCATCAACACCGTGCCGCCGCGGCTCACGAACTCGCGGAACAGGTCCTTGAGCAGCCGCGCACTCTTGGGGTCGAGCCCCACCATGGGCTCGTCGACGATGATGACCTCCGGCCGGTGCACCAGGGCGCTCGCGATGATCAGCTTCTGGCGCATGCCGTGGCTGTAGGTCTCGGTGAGCTCCCCCTTCCACGGCGCCAGCTCGAACACGCCCAGCAGCTCGTCGATCCGTCGCTCGACCACCGCGCCCTGCATGCCGTACAGCGCCGCCGCGAAACGGAGGAATTCGCCGCCGGTCAGCTTGTCGTAGACGAACGGGCGGTCGGGGATGTAGCCAAGCCGGGCCTTGGCCTCGAGCGGGCGAGCCTGGATGTCGACTCCGCCGACCGTCACCGTGCCGCTGGTGGGCCGGAGAATGCCGGCGATCATCCGGATCGAGGTGGTTTTCCCGGCACCGTTGGGGCCGAGCAGCCCGAACAGCTCGCCGCGGGGCACCTCGAGGTCGATGCCGTCCACCGCCGTGAACTTGCCGTAGCGCTTGGTGAGTCCCTGCAACCGGATCACGCCTGCGTCCTTTCCACGATGGCCTCCACCGCCTCACGGTTCGACGGATCTACCACGATGATCAGCTCGAGCGTCGGATCGGCCTGCTCGCGGAAGGTCTCCACCAGCAGCGTCGCCGCCTCCGCGGCGGAAAGCGGACCGCCGTGTATCCCGACCAGCGGTGTCGCGACGCGGCGGAGCTGCCAGTCGCCGGCGCGCTGCCAGGCGGACATGAGCGCCCGGCGGATGCGGTCGGCGCCCGCCGGTCCGCGCTCATCCACGACCACGACGTGAACGGCAAACCCGGCCGGCAGGTCGCCGCCCCCGGTCACCACCGCGGCGCCGGCCTCGAGCGGGGTCGCGGTCCGGCGCTGAGCCGCGAACCGCAGGCCACCGATCTCGTCCAGGCGTGCCGCGTCGGGGCCGGCCGGCGCCAGCCCGGCATCGGCCGGACGCACGACGCCGTCGGCCGGCTCCCGGCCCAGCTCGCCAACCACGACCCGGATCACGCGCCGGTGAGCTCCCGGGAACGCTGGTACATCGCGCGGGCCTCGTCGGGGTGCCCCAGCCGGTCGTACACCCGGCCGAGCAGATGGTGGGCCTTTGCGTCCTGCGGATCGAGCTGGACGGCGCGCTCGAGCACCGTGCGGGCGCCAGCCAGGTCGCCGGCCTGGTTCAAGGCGTCGCCCAGGGAGGCGTGGGCCCGGGCATTGTCCGGCTGGAACTCCACGGCCTGGCGGAAGTGTTCCGACGCCTCGTCGGCGAGTCCCTTCCGGAACAGCACCCGGCCCAGCTCCAGGTGAGCCCGGCCGTGCGACGGATGCAGCCGCAGCGCGCGCCGGAGATCGGCTTCGGCCTCATCGAACCGGCGCAGGTGTCCGTAGATCTCGCCGCGGAGCACCAGAAACTCGGTCTGGTCGGCGCTCTGGCGCAGGGCATCGTCCAGCAGCGTGAGCGCGGCCTCGCGCTCCTCCAGCCGGTCGAGCAGCTGCGCCAGATGCAGCCGGGCATTGACGTGGGTCGGCTCCGCGGCGAGCAGCTCGCGGTACAACGGCACAGCCGAAGCCGGGTGCGGGCCCGCGGCCTGGGTGTCCGCCTGTTCGAGCAACGGCGTGGATGCGGTCATGGAAGCCGCTGAATGCTAAGGTGCCTCCCCCGCTTACCGGAACCCGTTGACCCTCGCGCCCGGCTTCGGGTACCTTTCGGGGCTATGGCTCAGGAATACCTGGTAGTGCGGGGCGCGCGCGAGCATAACCTCAAGGACATCTCGGTCTCGATCCCCCGCAATCGTCTCACCGTGATCACCGGGCTGTCCGGCTCGGGCAAGTCGTCGCTCGCGTTCGACACGATCTACGCCGAAGGCCAGCGGCGCTACGTCGAGTCGCTCTCGGCCTACGCCCGCCAGTTTCTCGGCCTCATGGAAAAGCCCGACGTCGACGCCATCGAAGGCCTCTCGCCGGCCATCTCGATCGAGCAGAAGACCAGCGGGCAGAACCCGCGTTCCACGGTCGGTACCGTCACCGAGATCTACGACTACCTGCGCCTGCTGTGGGCCCGGGTCGGCATTCCGCATTGCCCCAATGACGGGGCGCCGGTGACGCGACAGAGCGCGTCGCAGATCACCGATTCCGTGCTGGCCTGGCCCGAAGACACCCGGATCGAGGTGCTCGCGCCGATCGTGCGCGGCCGCAAGGGCGAGTTCCGCGACCTGCTGGAGGACGTGCGGAAGCGCGGCTTCGTCCGGGTGCGGGTAGACGGCGAGACCTACGACCTGAGCGCGGTGCCGACGCTCAACCGGCGTCAGAACCACGAGATCGCCGTGGTGGTGGACCGGCTGGTGGTGCGCGCGGCCGACCGCTCGCGCCTGAGCGACTCGATCGAGACCGCGCTCAAGACCACCGACGGGATCGTCGAAGTGGTGCGGCACGGCCGGGCGCCGGCGGAGCGCCAAGCGGTGGTGTTCTCCGAGCGGTTCGCGTGCCCGGTGTGCGGACTGTCGCTGCCCGAGCTCGAGCCGCGCCAGTTCTCGTTCAACTCGCCGTTCGGCGCCTGTCCCGACTGCCACGGCGTCGGCACCCGGCGGGAGGTCAACGCCGACCTGGTCCTGGGCGACCCCAGCATCTCCATCCTCGAAGGCGTGATCCTGCCGTGGGGCGAGCCGACCGGCTATCTGCGCAAGGTGGTGCTGCCCACTCTGGCCAAGGCGTTCAAGTTCGATCTCAACGCGCCCTGGGGCGAGCACAGCGCGTCGGCCCAGCAGGCGCTACTGTACGGGGCGCCCGGACGGTTCAAGTTCCAGAGCGACGGCGCCCGCGGCCGCACCGAGTACGAGAGCGACTGGGAAGGCGTGCTCAAGAACGTCGAGCGCCGCTACCGCGAGTCGAGCAGCGATGCGGTGCGCGTAGGGCTCGAGGAATTCATGATCGAGCAGCCGTGCCAGACCTGCGGCGGCAAGCGGCTCAAAGCCGAGAGCCTGGCGGTGCTGGTGCACGGCCGGAGCATCGGTGACGTCGTGGACCTGCCGGTCGAGCGGGCCATCGAGTTCTTCGAGAGCATTCCGCTGCGGGGCCAGCGCGGCGCCGCGGCGGCGGGCGGCAACGGGAGCCTCCCGCCGGTGGATGCGGAGATCGCGGGGCCCATTCTCAAGGAAGTCATCGACCGGCTCCGCTTCCTGCGCGACGTGGGGCTCGACTACCTCACGCTGGGCCGCGGGGCCACCTCGCTCTCGGGGGGTGAAACCCAGCGCATCCGGCTGGCCACCCAGATCGGCTCGCGGTTGGTCGGGGTGCTGTACATCCTGGACGAGCCCAGCATCGGCCTGCACCAGCGCGACAACGAGCGGCTGCTCGGCACACTGCGAGGCCTGCGCGACCTGGGCAACACGGTCATCGTGGTCGAGCACGACGCGGAGACCATCGAAGCCGCCGACCACGTGATCGACCTGGGCCCGCGGGCGGGCCGGTTCGGCGGGGAGGTCATCGCGGAGGGGACCGTCGCCGAGGTGCGCGAGCATCCGGCGTCGCTCACCGGGCGCTATCTCCGCGGCGAGCTGCGCGTGCCGGTGCCGGGCGGCCGGCGCGAGGCCGAGGCCCGGCACCGACTGCGGGTCATCGGAGCGCGCGCCAACAATCTGCGGAACCTGACGGTGGACATCCCGCTGGGCGTGTTCACCGCGGTGACGGGCGTGTCGGGGTCGGGCAAGTCCACCCTGGTCACGGACATCCTGTACCAGTCGCTGGCGCGGCACTTCTATCGGGCCAAGGTGGTGCCCGGCGCCCACACCCGGATCGAGGGGCTGGACCGAATCGACAAGGTCATCGACATCGACCAGAGCCCCATCGGCCGAACCCCGCGGTCCAATCCGGCCACCTACACCGGGCTGTTCACCCCCATCCGCGAGCTGTTCACCCAGCTCCCCGACGCCAAGATGCGGGGCTACGGGCCGGGCCGATTCTCATTCAACGTGAAGGGCGGCCGGTGCGAGGCGTGCCAGGGCGACGGGCTGGTCAAGATCGAGATGCACTTCCTGCCCGACGTCTACGTCCCCTGCGAGGTGTGCAAGGGCCGGCGCTACAACCGCGAGACACTGGAGGTGCGATACAAGGGGCGGAGCATCGCGGACGTGCTCGACCTGACCGTGGCCGACGCGATGGATTTCTTCAGCAACCAGCGGCGGATCGCGGAGAAGCTCGAGCTGCTGAACGATGTCGGGCTGGGTTACATCCACCTGGGCCAGGCTGCCACCACTCTGAGCGGCGGCGAGGCGCAGCGGGTCAAGCTGGCCACCGAGCTCGCCAAGCGGGACACCGGCCGCACCCTCTACATCCTCGACGAGCCGACGACCGGGCTCCATTTCGAGGACGTTCGGCTGCTGCTCGAGGTGCTGCATCGGCTGGTGGACAAGGGGAACAGCGTGGTGGTGATCGAGCACAACCTCGACGTCATCAAGACCGCCGACTGGATCATCGACCTGGGCCCGGAAGGCGGCGAAAACGGCGGGCGGATCGTGGCCACCGGGACGCCGGAGGAGGTGGCGGAAGTGTCCGGCAGCCACACCGGGAGGTTCCTGCGGAAGGTGCTCGGCTAGCCGGGCGTGGGCTTCGGGTCGCCGCCGGAAGGCGGCGACCGCCGCCGGCTACTGCTTGGTGGCCCCGAACGTCGGCGCCTTTGCAGCCGGGTCGATCTTGAGCCAGATCCACATGCCGCTCAAGGCGTGCCCAGGCACCCCGCAGATGATGCGGTAACTCCCGGTATCCGGAGCGGTGAACTTGATGACGTCGGTGGCGCCTTGCGGCAGGCCCTCGACGAGCTTGTTGGTATAGGCCCGCGGGATGGCCGGGTCGCCGCCGGCGTTGGGGAGGGGTCCACTACCCGACGCGACCTCCGCGCTGTGGGGCGTCCCATCGGCCTGCTCGAAGTGCCATACGTTGTTGCTGCCGGGCGGGACGGTCAGAGTCCCGCCGCCGCTCCCGAAGCCGTTGAACTGGAACGGCCCCGCCACCAGACGAAAGGTCACCGTCTTGGTGGCGGGGTCGTAGGTGACGTAGCTCGAGTCGCCGGCGGGAGCGGCGGCGGCTGCCGCGGTCGGGAGGGTAGTCTCGGTGGCGTGGGCCGGAGCCGCCGGCGCCCCAGTATCCGGCGCCGAGTGCGCGCCGGGGGCCGGCGCGGTGGTGGACTCGGCGCGCGCGGGGGCAGCAGCAGTCGCCGGCCGGGGGGCGGGCGCCGAGCACGCGACGACTACCCATCCGGCGGTCAGTGCTCCCAGCAGGGAGAGGTTGAGGTTCCGCACCAAGACCGTGCCTCGGTGAAAGTGAAACCGGGGAGGGCAAGCGCCCGAAGTATTGCGGGTGCTCCAACCCGGCGTCCGGGTATACTGAAGGTGAAGGGATAGCCCTCACCGATCCGGACCGCAACCAACCACATCACCAGGAAAACTCGTGATTCGTCACCTCGCCCGTCGCGCGCTCGCGCTGCTCGCCGCATCGGTTGTGCTGGCCGCCCGAACGGCCCTGGGGCAGCAGGCCGACTCCAGTCTGCTCACGCTGGACCGCATCTACGGCTCGGCCGAGTTCGCGACCCAGCCGTTCGGTCCGTCCCGGTGGCTGGGGGAGGGCTCGGCGTATACCACGCTGGAGCCGGCCGCGAGCGGGGAAGGGGAGGACATCGTGCGGTACGATGTGGAGAGCGGCCGGCGCGAGGTGCTGGTGACGGCGCGCGAGCTCACCCCGCCGGGCGGCTCCGATCCGCTCGAGGTCGATGACTACGCCTGGTCGGCCGATCTCCGGAAGCTCCTGGTCTTCACCAATACCCAGCCGGTGTGGCGCCTCAACACCCGGGGCGATTACTGGGTTCTCGACCGCTCGAGCGGCACGCTGCTTCAGCTCGGCGGCAAGGATGCGAAGCCGTCCACGCTCATGTTCGCCAAGTTCTCGCCCGACGGCGACCGGGTCGGGTACGTAAGGGAGAACAACCTGTACGTCGAGACGCTCGACGGCGGGGGCATCACGCCGCTCACGACCGACGGCTCGCGCACCATGATCAACGGCACCTTCGACTGGGTGTACGAAGAGGAGCTGATGGACAACTACGCCGACGGGTGGCGCTGGAGCCCGGACGGCAAGCACATCGCGTACTGGCAGCTCAACGCGGATCGGGTGAGGAACTTCGACCTGATCAACGATACCGACTCGCTCTATTCCCGGGTGATCCCGGTGCAGTATCCCAAGGTGGGCGAGCAGAACTCCGCCACCCGGATCGGGATCGCGGCCGCCAATGGAGGCGCCACGCGGTGGCTCCAGATCGAAGGCGACCCCCGCGATCACTACATCCCACGCATGGAGTGGGCGCCCAGCTCGGACCAGGTGATCCTGCAGCGGCTCAATCGGCTGCAGAACACGGACGAGGTGATGCTCGGCGACCCGGCCAGCGGCCAGGTGCGGACGGTGCTCACCGAGCGCGATTCCACCTGGGTCGACGTGGTGAACGACATGACCTGGCTGCAGGGCGGCAAGGAGTTCACCTGGGTCAGCGAGCGGGACGGCTGGAAGCACGTGTATGCGGTCTCCCGGGACGGCAAGTCGGTGCGGCTGGTGACCCGCGGCCCCTTCGATGTGCTCGAGATCAAGGGCATCGACGCCAAGGGCGGCTGGCTTTACTACATCGCCTCGCCCGACAACCCCACCCAGAAGTATCTGTTCCGTACCCGGCTTGACGGCAAGGGCGCGCCGCAGCGGATCACTCCGCGCGCCGAGGCCGGCACCCACGTGTACGACCGCTCGCCCAACTACAAGTACGCCATCGAGAACTACTCCAGCCTGGGTACCCCACCGGTGATCCGCCTGGTCCGGCTCCCCGGGAACGAGGTGATCCGAAGCCTGGTCGACAATGCGCGGCTGCGCGCCCGGGTGGCCGGCCTCAAGGTCCCCAAGATCGAGTGGCTCAGCCTGCCGGCGGCGGACGGGTCGAAGATGCCGGCCGTCATCATGAAGCCGTTCGACTTCGATTCGACCCGGCAGTATCCGCTGCTGTTCTTCGTCTACGGCGGGCCGGGGAACGCCGAGGTCGAGGACCAGTGGGGCGGGTATTACCTGTGGCACAGCATGATGACCCAGAAGGGCTATCTGGTTGCCATCGTCGACAATCGGGGCACGCCGGCGCCCCTGGGCCGGGCTTGGCGCAAGGCGATCTACGGCCAGATGGGCGTGCTCGAGACCCAGGACCAGGCCGCCGCCGCGACGGCGCTTCGCGAGCGTCCGTACGTGGATCGCGATCGGGTGGGCATCTGGGGCTGGAGCTACGGGGCGTTCATGACGCTCAACGTCCTGTTCCAGCACCCCGACCTGTACCGCACCGGGGTCGCCGTCTCGCCGGTGACGCACTGGGCGCTGTACGACAACGTGTACACCGAGCGGTTCAACGGCCTCATCACCACCAACCGCGAGGGGTACGATCGCGGCTCGCCGATCAGCTACGTGAGCGGCTTCCGCGGCAACCTCCTGCTGGTGCACGGCAGCGGTGACGACAACGTGCACTTTCAGAACAGCGAACTGCTGATCAACGCCCTGGTGGCGGCCAACAAGCCGTTCCAGATGATGGACTACCCCAACCGCACCCACTGCATCTGTCAGGGCAAGGGCACCACGCTGCACCTGTTCTCGCTGATGACCCGGTACCTCGACGAACACCTGATGGGACCGAGCGTGGGGCCGACGAAGCAGGCGGCGCGGTAGGTTCCCTTCGCTCGGCTCAACCTGACCCGCTCAGGGCGGCCGGGTGGTCGACGCCCGGCTGCCATCACCTCCACACCAACCTGCACGGGCCGACACAGCTTGAGACTAGCGGGCGCCGTCCGCCTTTCCGCCCCCCAATTCCAGCCCTACATTAGAAATCCCACCTGCCTGGGGGATCCCGTGACCTATGAAGACATCGTCCAACTCCTCGGCTATGCCGGAGGACACGAGCAGGCGGTACGGATCACCACGACCGACCGGAGCGAGGTCATCGGCGTGCCAATGAGCGTGGACACCCACATCACCGCGCACGAGGTCTATCTACGCCCCGCCGGCCAAGAGGACACCGAGATTGCCGTGTCGCTCGGCGCCATCGAGGCGGTCGAGCTGGTGTGAGCCAAGTCGGGCACCGCGGCTAATATGTTGCGCCCTGAAACATCAGGCGCCCCATCGCCGTAAGGCTGCTGCGACACCTCAAGAGGCGCTATGGATATGGAAGGCATACTGGCCATCACGTTCATCTTCGGGGGCGGGACCCTCTTCCTCCTTTCGATGAGCCCGGTAGGACGTGCGCTGGCGGAGCGGATCCGCGGGCAGGCGGCCCCGGCTGAGGACCCGGAGCTGCTGGCCGACGTGGACGCCCTCCGCCATGAAGTGGCGGAGCTGCACGAGCGGGTAGACTTCGCGGAACGGCTGCTGGCCCAGCGCCAGGAACAAGGCCAGGTCGGAGCCGGCGAATGAATCCGGATCAGGTTCTGCTCATCGTGATCGTGTCGATTGCGGCCTGGACGGTCACCCGGGTATTGCGAGGTTCGTTGGGCGATGCGATCGCCCGCCGAATCGGAGGCGGGCACTCGGAGCCCGGCGCCCGCGATCACGAGGTTGCCGAGTTGCAGTCCCGGGTGGCGGAGCTGGAGGAGCGGGTCGATTTCACGGAGCGAGTGCTGCTGCAGGAACGGCCGGACGGCCAGTTGAGACCGGGGAAGGCGCCATGACCCTCATCCAGGCGGTACCGCCTATTCCTCCCCCGCTCCCGAGCATTCCGGTGGATCCGAACCTGCTGCTCTCGCGGCTGAGTCCCGGGGGCATCGTGATGGTCGTGCTGCTGGTGACGGTTGCGGTCACCATCGTCTTCTGGCCCATCGCGCGGGCGCTGGCCCGGCGACTGGAGGGGCGGCCCGGCCTCACGCCCGCGCAGCAGCAGGACCTCGAGGAGATGCGGCATCGCCTGACCGAGGTCGATGGCCTGCAGCAGCGCGTGGGCGAGCTCGAGGAGCGGCTCGACTTCGCCGAGCGGCTGCTGGCGCAGTCGCGCGAGACGGATCGCCTTCCGGGTTAGGAAAGCGGGGAACGGATGCAGCTGGAGCCGGTCATCGCCATCGTCGCGATCTCGGTAGGGCTGGCCAAAATCTTCAGCGGGCCGCTCGGCGCCGCCGTTGCCGACCGGATTCGCGGGGGAGCGCCGGCCGGCGAGGCGGAGCTGACCCACGAGGTCGAGCACCTGCGCGGCCGATTGGCCGACGTCGAGGAGCGGTTAGATTTCGCCGAGCGTCTCCTATCCCAGGCGCGCGAGGCCGACCAACTGCCGGGGGGCGCGGATCGATGATCACTCGCGAGGATATCCAGTCGTTCCTGGATCGGCTCGACGGCGGAGGGCTCTCCGTGGCCGAGGTCGAGCCCAACCTGTGGCTCGCCCGGACGTCCGACGACGCCGAGGTGGTGGTACACTACGCGCCGCCGGTGGTGATCCTCCGGGTGCGGGTGATGGAGCTGCCGGCCAGCGACCCTCGGCGGAGCGAGCTGTTCCGCCAGCTGCTGGAGTACAACGCCCGGGAGCTGGTGCACGGGTCCTATGGGCTCGAGGGCGACCACGTGGTGCTGACCGACACGCTCGAGCTGGAGAATCTCGACTTCAACGAGTTCGAGGCCAGCTTCGACTCGATCACGCTGGCGCTGGCCTCGCACCTGTCGGCCCTCGCTCCGTACCGGGAAAGGTGAAGCGACATGGGAATCTTTGACCGTTTCTCGACCCTGCTCCGGTCGAACATCAACGACCTCATCTCGCGGGCCGAGAACCCGGAGAAGATGCTCAGTCAGCTGATCGTCGACATGAAGACGCAGCTGGCCAAGGCCAAGCAGCAGGTGGCCTCGGCGATCGCGGACGAAAAGAAGCTGCAGGCCGACGCCGAGACCATGAAGAAGCAGGCGGAGGACTGGGAGCGCCGGGCCATGCTGGCGGTGCAGGAAGGCCGCGATGACATGGCCAAGCAGGCGCTGGGCCGTTACAACGAGCAGCTGCAGGGCGCCCAGCAGCTGCACGAGACCTGGCTCCGGCACAAGGCGGAAACCGACGCGCTCAAGCTTTCGCTGCGCCAGCTCAACGACAAAATCGAAGAGGCCAAGCGGAAGAAGAACATCCTGGTGGCGCGGGCCAAGCGGGCCGAGGCCCAGCAGCGGATCCAGGAGACCATGTCGGGCATGTCCGACAAGAGCGCCTTCGAGTCGTTCGAGCGGATGACCGAGAAGATCGAAGCCCACGAACGGAAAGCCCTGGCCGCGGCCGAGCTCAACGAGGAGGTCTCGGGCGACCGGCTGGTGAAGCAATTCGAGGCCCTCGAGTACAAGGGCAGCTCCGACCAGCAGCTGCTGGAGCTCAAGCAGCGGATGGGCCTGCTGCCATCCGCGCCCGCCCAGCAGACCCGCCAGCTCAACAAGGGCGGCACCAGCGACGTCCACGACGCCGAGCTCGTGGAAGAGGGGGACGAGGGGTCCACCCACTGATGGCCGGCGTACCCCCGGAACGCCGGAGCCGCTTCCCGATCGGCCGGCTGCTGCTCACGGTCGCCCTGGTGGCGCTGGCCATCAAGACGATCGACCTGCTGCTGATCGTCTTCCTGGCCGTCATTCTGGCCATCTATCTCGACGCGCTGACCGATCTCCTGGACCAGCGGCTCGGCATGCCGAGGCCGCTGGGCCTGACGCTGAGCCTGGCCGCGACGCTCGGCGCGCTGGTCGGGACGGTCCTGCTCATTGCGCCGCCGGTGACCCAGCAGGTGCAGGACCTGCTCAACAACCTGCCGACCTACCTGACCAACCTCGACGCCAACATCACCGCCTTCATGCGCAACATCCCGGTGCTCCGGCGCGGGGCAGAGCCGGGCGTCGAGGCGCCGGGCATCCTGGCCTCCTCGTTGAGCGAGATCCTGGGGTTTCTGCGGGGTGCCGCGGTGCCGTACCTGAAGGGCGGGGTGGAGTTTCTGATCGAGGGCGTGAGCGTGCTCGTGATGGCAGTCTTCCTGGCGCGGCATCCGGCCACCTACGCCGGTGGCGTCGTCGCCCTGGTGCCGCCGCGCAGGCGACCCCTGGCCGGCGCCATCCTGGGCGATCTCAACTCGACCATCCGCGCCTGGGTGCTGGGGCAGATCATCGCCATGCTGGTGCTGGCCGCCCTCACCACGCTCGGCCTGTGGATGCTCGGGGTGCCCTACTTCCTGGCGTTCGGTGTGTTTGCCGGCGTGGCCGCCATCGTGCCCTTCTTCGGCGTGCTGCTCTCGACCATATTGCCGGCCCTGTTCGCGCTGGGCGCGTTCGGCGTGACCAAGGCGCTGCTGGTGCTCGCGCTCGGGGTGGTGATTCACATCATCGAGGCCAACTTCATCGCGCCGGTAGTGATGGAACGACAGGTGAATCTGCCCCCCGTCGTCACCATCGCCGGCGTACTGGTGATCGGGAAGCTGTTCGGCCTGGGCGGGCTCATTATCGCGGTGCCGATCCTGGCGCTGGTGATGATCCTGGTCCGGCACATTCTGATCGGCGAGGTGTACGGTGACCCGGTCGGCGTGGCCAAGCCGAGCGGCACGGTGCCGGCAACCGCCGAGCCCGCCATTCAACCTTCTCACTCCTGACCGGATGACCGCGCCCCGCTTTCTGATCGTCGCCGACGGCGACTTCACCCCCATGACGTCCAAGACCGCCAACTCGGTCATCCGTTACCTGCCCGACCGCACGGTCGGGGTGCTGGACCGCCAGCAGGCCGGGAAGACCGTGCAGGAGGTGCTAGGCTTCGGCGGCGCCCTCCCGATCGTCGGCTCGATGCGTGAGGGGCTGGCCCTCGGACCCACCGCCGTGCTGATCGGCATCGCGCCGCAGGGCGGCCGGATGCCGCCGGAATGGCGTGCCTGGCTGGCCGAGGCGCTGGATCACGGATGCGATCTGTGGAGCGGGCTGCACACGTTTCTGGGTGACGACCCACTGCTCGCGGAGAAGGCCCGGACGCACGGAAGGAAGATCTTCGACTTGAGGCGCCCGCCGGCCGATCTGCCGATCGCATCCGGAGCCGCCAAGACCGTAGAGGCGCTGGTGGTGCTGACGGTGGGCACCGACTGCAACGTGGGCAAGATGACGGCGCAACTTCAGCTCATCAAGCAGCTCAACGGCCGGGGCCTCCGCACCCGGTTCGTCGCCACCGGGCAGACCGGGATCATGATCGAAGGGTGGGGCATCGCGGTGGACGCGGTCGTGGCCGACTTCATCGCCGGCGCCGCGGAGCGGCTGGTGCTCGAGGGGGCCAAGGACGCCGATGTCATTCTGGTCGAAGGGCAGGGAAGCCTCAACCATCCGGGATATTCCGGCGTGACGCTGGGGCTGCTGCACGGTTCCTGTCCCGACGCGATGATTCTGTGCCATCAGTCGACCCGGGAGTACATCGGCGATTATCGCCAGGCCGCGTGGCTGCGGATCCCGCCGCTCACGGAGTACATCAGGCTGTACGAAACGATCGGATCGGCGGTGCATCCGACCAAGGTGATCGGCATCTCGCTCAACACCTACGACATGACCGAGGTCGAGGCTCGGCAGGCCTGCGAGGCGGCCGCGCGTGAGACCGGCCTCCCGGCCACCGATCCGGTGCGATTCGACCCCGCCCCGCTGGTGGATGCCATCGTGAACGCCCGGGCTCGTCGCGACAAGGCGCGCCGCTCGGCGTAGATGAGCGCCGCCTGGGAGGGGCAGCTCGATCGCTGGGTCGAGGCGGGCCTGCTCGACCAGCCCGCGGCCGAGCGCATCCGGGCCTGGGAGCAAACGCGCGGCGGACCGACGGCTCCGCCCTCGACCCCCGGGCTCCGCTGGCCGGTCCGGCTGGCCCTCGGTCTCGGGGGGCTGCTGGTCGGCGCCGGCGTGCTGCTGTTCGTCGCCGCCCACTGGGACGCACTCTCGCCGGGACAGCGATTCGGCCTGATCCTCGCGACCGTGGCCGGGTTCCATCTGGTGGGCGCCTGGGCGGACGCGCGCTGGGCTGCCCTCGGCGCCACTCTCCATGCCTGCGGCACGGCCTCCCTTGGCGGCGGAATTTTCCTTGCAGGACAAATCTTCAATCTTCAGGAACACTGGCCGGGCGGACTGCTGCTCTGGGCACTCGGCGCTCTCCTCGGCTGGCTGCTGCTCCGGGACTGGCCGCAGGCGCTGCTGGTCGCGTTGCTGACGCCGGCGTGGCTGGCCGGTGAATGGAGCGTGGCCACTGCCCGGCAGCACGGCGAGGCGGTGATGACGGCAGGCCTGCTGCTCCTCGCGCTGGTATACCTCGGGGCGGAGCCGGAAGACCGTCGGGGCGACGATTCAACTCGGCGGGCGCTGGTCTGGATCGGCGGGATCGCGGTGATCCCGACGGCGTTCCTGGCGGTCGCTACCTCTCACGCGTGGCAGGGCCTCGGGAGCCTTCCGCTCGCCACGCTGGCCACCGGTAGCGCCGTGGCCTTGGGCGGCCCTTTGGCGCTCGCGTGGCTGTTCCACCGGTCGATCTCCCCGGTGTTCCTCGGGTTCGCCGTCTGGACGGCGCTGGGTCCCATCTTCGCCAGGCGAGGCGTCCTGCCATACGTCTGGGCAGCGACGCTCAGCCTGGGGCTGATCGGGTGGGGAGTACTCGAGCGGCGGGTGGAACGGATCAATCTCGGAATTGCCGGGTTCGCACTCACGGTGCTGGTATTCTACTTCTCCAGCGTCATGGACCGGCTGGGACGCTCGGCCAGCCTGATGGGCTTGGGGCTGCTCTTCCTTGGCGGAGGCTGGGCGCTCGAGCGGGCGCGCAGGCGGCTGGTGGCCGCCGTGGCGGAGCAGGACGGGTGACCCGCCGAACAGCCGGTCTGGTGCTGGCGGCGGCCCACGCGGTTTTGGTGGGGAGCCTGGGCCTCAAGCTTCTGGCCGACCGGGCAACGCTTCCCCGCGGATGGGTTCGGACCCAGCCGTTCGATCCCTCCACGCCGCTTCGGGGCCGTTACGTCCGGCTGGCTCTCGAGATCCCACTCTCGAATCTCGATACGACGCGCGGGATTTACGCCGAATCGGGCGTGCGGCTCGACGTCCGCGCCGCTCGTCTGGTGGGCGCGATCAGCGACAGCGTCGCCGCGCCGCGGGTCCAGCTGCGGCACGACGGAGGTCGGTGGAGCGCGCGGCTCTCGCAGCCGGTCGCGTTCTTCATCCCGGAGCACGTGCCCGATCCGTCGCTGCGGCCGGCCGGCGAGGAGTTATGGGCCGAGGTGACCGTTTCGCGCCGAGGCTCGCCACGGCCGATCCGGCTGGGCGTCATGCGGAGGGGGCAGCCGGCGCCGCTCGACCTGCGCTAGCGTCCGGGTGCGGCGATTGGGAACGCCCGGCCGCGAAACGATGGGATACCATGGCCGCGCCGGTGCCATTGTCGGCCATGCTCCCCGGCGCCCTCTCCCGCCTCCCTCCTTCCTTCCCGCTCCGCCGCGCGTTGGCCTTCGCTCACCCCGGGGAACTCCTCGGCGCCTGGGTGCGCGTCTGCCGGTGGCCCCTCCACCTGCGCGCGGGCGGATGCGCCCTTCTCACCGGAGTCGATCTGGGTTTCCTGCTGCGACGCTGCGGCCGCGTGGTGGTTCGGAGCGGCGGGCGTGCCCTGGCGCTCGGCGCCGAGCAGCTCATCGCCTGGCGCACCCTGCAAATCGCGGTGGGCGCACCCTACTTGCCGGAGCTCCGGGAGCTGTGCGAGATCTATCCCGGCATTCGCATCACCCGCGGCCGCATCGCGTTGCCCATCGGCCTGGGGGATGGCGCCTCGGCGCTCGCCTTCTGCGCCCGGGCCGGGCTGCCGGTCGCGGGCAGCTGGATCGAATACGGAGGCGAAAGCTCTGGTTGACTCCCCCCTGCCGAGGCCCCTAGAATTTGACTCGTGCTGGCACTCAACCTCGCTCCGCTCTTCAGTTTCGGTGAGATCATTCGGCGTCTCGCGGAAATTTTCCGCATCGACGGCGAGGAACTCACCCGCGCCGGTGCGCGGGTCATCGGCATCTGGCTGCTGGCGTGGCTGGCGTACCATGCGGTGGTGCTCACCGCGCGGCGCATCGAGCTCGCGGTCGACGACGGCGACGATTCGGTCACCACCCTGCGGGAGCGGCGGGGGCAAACCATCGCCCAACTGCTCCGGAGCGTCGGCCGGGTGGTGGTGATCATCATCGCTCTCCTGCTCACGTTCGACGTCTTCATCGACATCGGGCCGATCCTGGCCGGGGCCGGCATCCTGGGCCTGGCCGTGTCGTTCGGGGCGCAAAGCCTGGTCAAGGACGTCATCAGCGGCTTCTTCATTCTGTTCGAGAATCAGTTCGCCATCGGCGACGTGATCGAGGTG
>Ga0308176_10000906_pt1 | contig 18576 bp, 12 predicted proteins | sample PhyCR2_3_FD_203890 | JGI IMG/M metagenome (GOLD analysis project Ga0308176, IMG submission 203890) | Soil microbial communities from UC Gill Tract Community Farm, Albany, California, United States - DLSLS.C.R2 | ecosystem: Environmental > Terrestrial > Soil > Agricultural land | place: USA...
GATCGTCTCCGACCGCGTCGGCTACGAGCTTTATCGCGAACCCGCCGTGCTGGCGCGCCAGGGCAAAGCCGTTTCGGCCGAATATTTGAAGCCCACGGTCGTCGCTGCCGAGGACGCGACGGCCGTGCACGTGCGGAATTTCATCGACTGCGTCCGTTCGCGGCAACGCCCCAGCGCCGACGTGGAAATCGGCCACCGCTCGAGCATCGTGCCCCACCTCGGCAACATCGCCTACCGCACCGGCAGAAAAATCCGCTGGGACGCCGATCGCGAACAGATCGTGGGAGACCCGGACGCGGCAAAGCTCCTGTCGCGGGAGGCCAGAAAACCGTGGGACCTCATTTGAAAACGGCAACGCTGATCTGCCTGGGCGCAATCGTCGGACCGGTCGCCCTTGCGGCACCGCCGGCGGTGCTCACTGCCGCCGTGGAGTTCCCCGGCGCATCGGCGACGGAGGTGGATGCGCAGGTGGCGAGTCCCCTGGCGGTAGCGCTGAGCGCCGTGGAAGGTGCACGTCGTTTGGAGATTACATCCGTCGCCGGTCGCTGCTCGGCCGTCATGCGCTTCGACGCCAACGTTGAGCCCGCGGCGGCATCGGCATCCGTGCGCGACTGTCTCAACAGGGCGATGACGACACTGCCGGCCAAATGCCCGCCGCCGCTCGTGCGGCGCGGCGATCCGCAAGAGCTGCCGCGGCTCTGGGTATCGATCACCGGGGAGGGGCACGGCCTCATCCAATTGAGCGAAATAGCGCAGTCACTGAGCGATCAACTCGCACGAACGCTGGGCGAGACGGAGGTCCGGATCTTCGGAGCCGCGCAGCGCACGCCCACGCTCCGGCTGGACGCGGCAAAGCTCGCCGCCTGCGGCCTCACCGCCGCCGAGGTCCAGCGCGCCCTTGCGGACCACCCACCGGCTACCGCGGAGGAGCTGAAAAACGTCGTCATCGCCGTCCGGAACACGATCCCCGTCCGTGCGACCGACGTGGGGAGGGTGGACCAGGAGGTTCGCGGCAGCGCCTTCGCCACGGTTGACGAGCGGCCGGCGGTGCTCGTGGGTATCGCCACGCCGCCGGCCGAAGCAACGGCTGCGGCGGTGCAGGAGGAACTCGATCGCCTGCGGAAGATTCTCCCCCAGGGCGCGCGAGTGGAACTGGTTGCGGACCTGAAGCGCGGCCATTTCTGGCTGCTCGAAGCGACGCCCGAACCCGACAGCAGCAACGAGCTCGCCCGCCGCACGGCCGGCCAGATCATGGGCGCACTTCGGGCCGCTGGACATGCCAACTGCATCGGTTTCTCATCAGGAGATGCCGGCCCCTTCCAAGTGTTCGTCCCAGCAGGAGACCAACCGGACGGCGATGCGGATCTTCGCAAACGTCTCGCAGTGATCCCCCACGTAACGGTGCGCGTCTCCGCCGCCGGTGACCATCCCCCATTCCCCGTCCGCGTGACGCTGAGCGGGCCGGATCGCAACGTATTGCATCAGTGGGCCCAAGCCGTCGTCGCGGGCGTATCGGCCGAGGGAACGGTGCTCGATCCGGACCTATTTCCCCCGGCGGATCAACCGCGCCTGAAGTTCGAGATCGACCCCGACGCCGCAAAACGCCTGGCCCTGAGCAGCCGCGAAATCATGGAAGCCGTCCGCCTCGCCTCCGGGAACGCCGCCGCGCTGCGGCTCGCCGGCGGCCAAGCGATTACCGTCCGCCTGGAAGCCCCGCGCGGACCGGCCGAGCTTCTCTCAGCCCTGACTGTGCGAAACGCCAACGGCGACCTGGTACCGCTGGGCGCGGTGGCGAATGCAACGGCCGCGTACGAGCCCCCGGCCCTGCTGCGACTCGGTACGTCGCCGGCGGTGCGCCTGACGGGCGCGCCCCCCGCCGGGGGAACTCCCGCTGCCGCCGCGGCAACGGTGCTCCGAGTTGCTGCCGCCGAGCGGGAAACGCTCAAGCTTCCGGCCGACTACCAAGCCGCCGACGTTAGCGAGACTGCCGATAAGCCTTCCAATTAGTCTCCGTGGATTGTTAAATCGAAACATACCGACCGTGGTATGATGCCGAGGAATTCGGGGGGAGGGCGGGAACAACGAAAGGGCGGGTGGTTGATGAGGCGGCTGGGTTGGTTCTTTGTAGCGGTGGTATTCACGGGGACGACGGCGGCGCGCGCCGACGACGAAGCGCAGGTCCGCGCATGGGTGGCGACGTTGCAGGACACTCGCCTGGACGAGCACGCGCGCGGCACCGCCGCATTCAACCTCGGCCTGTCCGGCCGCTCGGCAAAGTCGGCCGTGCCGGCGCTGCTGGCCGCGATGAACGACCCCCTCAAGCACGTGCGGCAAAAGGCCGCCGACGCCCTGCTCCAGATCGAGCCCCAGGGCTACACCGGATCGCAGAAGATTTTGGAACAGGTGCGAATGGAAACCGCCGAACAACGCGCGGCGACCGCATCGCGGCTGGGCTCGGGACCGTATTCCAAGGAAGCAATCGGGGCGCTGGTCGGCATGCTCGGCGATGAGGACGCCAAAGTCCGCCAGGCCGCCGCCGTCGGCCTCATGCGGTTCGGAAAGTGGCCGGAATGGTCCCGGCCGCTGTTGGCCGAGGCGCTGGGCGACGAAAACCCGGACTGGCGCGCCACGGCCGGCGCGCCGCTGGGCATTCCCGGCTCCGACCCCGCGTCGCGCATCGCCCGACGCGACAGGATGGTGGCGGCGGCGACCGGGCTCCTCAAAGAAGACAACGTCCAGTTCCGCCGCGCGGCGGCGGCGGCGCTGGCGACGCTGGCGGCGGCCAACGTCACCGACCCCGTCGCCGGCCTCGGGCCGGCCAGGCCCGAGATGCTGGCAGCCCTGAACGACACCGATCCCGAAGTGCGCAAGCGCATCGCCAAGGTCCTTCTGTTCGCCGGAGAAACCAGCAGCCTCCAATCCCCCGGCGCCGCCCAGGCGCTGGCGGAACTCCTCGCCAGCCGCGGCGACCCGGACCGCGACGCCGCCGCCGCGGCCTTGCGCCGGATGAGCAGCGACTCCCTCGCCGTCGCCGTGCCCGCGCTGCTGTCCGTTCTCAAGGACAAGACCGACCCCCTCCGCGCCGCCGCGGTCGAGATGCTCGGCCGCACCGGCGCCGACCGGGCGATCCGCGCTGACAAAGTCGCCGAGGTGCTGATCGGCGTCCTCAAGGACCCCCGCGACCACGAGCGCGAAGCCGCCATCAAGGCGCTCGGCGGCTTCGGCCCCGCCGACGCGCCGGTCCGAAAGATGATCGCGGGCGCCTTGGTCGAGGTCATCAACTCCCCCGACGATCCGCTGCAATTGCCCGCCGTTGACGCGATCGCCGTGACCGGTGACGAGGGCAAAGCCGCCGCCCCGCGGCTGGCCGAAATGGTGCGCACCGGCACGCTGAAGGTGCGCGGCAAGGCCGCCTACGCGCTCGGCTGCGTCGCACCGTCGTCGCCGGAATCGGCCGCCGTCCTCCTGGCCGCCGTTCGCGCAAAGGACACGCTGGTGCGCTCGGTCCTCGCGCCGCGGCTCAACCACGCACCCGGCAACGAAAGCGTGATCGAGGAGCTGCGGCGTATCCTCCGCGAGACCCCCGACCCGGCCATGCGCATGCAAGCGTGGAACGCCCTGGACGAGATAGGCCAGCCGCTCTCGACGCCCCAGCCCGAGCAGGCCAGCGCCGCCGCGACCCGGCCGCTCGCCGCGACCGCGCCCACCGCGACATCGCCCGCAACGAATCCCGCGAGCCGGCCGGTGGACCTGGCCGAACTGCCGCCCGCCGTGCGCCGCGCCCTGGCGACGATCCAGGACGAGCGCGCCGACTCCCGAGCCAAGGCGCAAGCGTGCAACGTCCTCGGCGGCGCCGCCCTATCTGCCGGCGTCCCCGAAGCCGCCGTCCCCGTGTTGACCGCGCATCTTTCCGACCGACACGAGGAAACGCGAAGCGCCGCCGCGCGGGCATTGGGAAGCATGGGCGTCGCCGCGCGGGGGGACGCCGACCAAAAGCTCTGGGACCTCGCCGTCAAGGACCCCGACCTGACGGTGCGTCGCGTCGCCGGCGAGGCGCGGGCGCAGATCTGGGAGGCGCTGGCAGCCCAGGCGAGCCGGCAATTGGAGGAGGCCGCCCGCGCGAAACAGCGGGGGCAGGACCAGATCACCCAATGGGTCCAGATGCTCGGCGAAGACGACCTTAAAAGGGCCGAAGCGTTCAAGCAGTTGAAGGCGTTAGGCCCGCAAGCCGCGCCGGCCCTGGTGGAAGGCATCCGCACCGGAAACAGCCTCGCCCGCCGCGAGTGCGGCGACCTGCTCGTCGAACTGGGCCCCGCCGCCGCGAGTTCAGCGGCATCGCTCGGGCAAATCCTGGCCGACCGCGAGTTCGACCCGAACCGGCGCGAGATCGCGGCCTCGGTGCTCGGCCACATGGGCGAGGGCGCCGCCGGCGGGTACGAGGCCCTCGCGTACGCCATCGCCAGCGACCCCTCGCCGGCCGTCCATGACGCCGCGTTCCAGTCGGTAACGGCGCTCCACTTCGCGACGGGCTGGCCGCTGGCGCTCCCGCCCGCAACCCCCCAGCCGCGGATGCAAACCACCCCGCAGCCGCAGCAGGTCCGCCCCTGGGACGCGGCCCTCCCCGGCGTCGCGCCCGCCCTGGCGCCAAACGCCCAGCAGGCGCCGGCGCGCGGCAGCGCGCCGTCGCCCTGGTGGCGATCCGCCGCGACGCGATCTACGGAGCAAAACAGGCAATGGGCCGCCGTCGCCCGCGCCGAAAAATCCGTCGAACTGCACATCGCGCTCGCCCCACCGGATTCCTGGAAAGAGACGGTCGTTCTCCTTTCCGCGGCTGCCCGCGGGTCCGATGCCAAGCTCCGCGAGCGGGCCACGCGCCTCCTGCAAAGCGCCGACGTGAGTGCCCCCGCGGCGGCTGTTGCGGCGATGGACGTGATGCTCATGCGCTCGCCGGCGGACGTGCAGACGCGCGTCGCCGCCGCGCAGGTGCTTGCCGCCATGGCCGGCGAAGTCGCCGACCTTGGACCGGACGTCACCAGCGCCATGGCGGCTGCGATGGTCAGCGAGCTCCGCAACGAAGCCGAGGAGACCGCCGTCCGCCGGCAGGCGGCGGTGGCCGTCGGCCTGCTCGGCCGCCGGCTGGGCGCCCTGATGCCGTCGGCGATCGAAGGATTGACCCGGTTGGTGAACGACCGTCGAGCGGCACAGCCCGCGCAGGGCAAGCCCGATGCCGCGGCGCAGGCGAGCAGGCAACTGCGCTCCGACGCCGTCGCCGCCTTGGCCCGTCTCGCCCTCGATTCCGGACAGCCGCGCACGGCCGCCGCCGTCCTGGCAAACATTGTCAGCCAGCGATCGGACCCGGCGCGGGCGATTGCCGTCGCCGGACTCGCCCGCCTCGGCCCCGCGGCCAAGGGCTCGGGCGCAGAAGCCGCACTGGCGGTGGCGTTAGCCGACCGCCGCGACCCGCAGCGCCGCCCGGCACTGGAGGCGCTGGCGGCGATCGACCCCCAAGGCGACGAAAGCACCTTCGTCCAGACGGTGCTCGCCGCCGCCGCCGACGTGGCCGACGAGCTCAATCCCGCCGCCGCTGAGTGGGTCTCGTCGCACCGGCCGGCGGTGGACCAGGCCGGCGCTCAGGCGGCCGCCTTCTCCCGCGCCACCGCCAGGCAGGAACTGCTCCGCAAGCTCGCCGCCGGTCCCACCAAAGACCGGGTGAGGGCGGCGTACGCGCTGGGTCGCGTGGACCCCACCTGCAAAGAGGCCGCCGACGCGCTGCTCAAGGCGGTGAAGGAGAAGGACTTCGCCGTCCGCGTCGTCCTGGCGCCCGGCCTCAAAGGGGCCGGCCCCCGGGCCGCCGACCTCGTCGCCCGTTTGCAGGAACTGGCGCTCAACGACCCCGACCGCGGCGTGCGCGCCAACGCGTGGTACGCTCTGCACGAAATGGGTGCCGAAGTGGCCTGGGGCGGGAAATAGGCAACACAACGAGACCGGCCCGCGCCTGATAGGCAGGGGAATAGCGCGATGACCAAAGGTAAAATGCCGGACCGAGTGCTGGTGACCGGATTCGGCTCTTTCGGGCAGTTCATCCCGAACCCGTCGACCGAGGTCGCGCGCATCCTCGGTGACAACTCGGCCCAGCCGCCGCACGTGATCGAGGTCTCCTTCGCCGCGGTGGATTCCTTCGTCGATCAGTTGGACCCTACGACGTTCGACCGCTGGCTCATGCTCGGCGCGACAGCCCATTCCGACCGCATGCGCGTCGAGCGAGTCGCGCGGAACCGGGTCGGCGCCCTGCCCGACGTCCGCGGGATCGTCAGAGGCCCGGCGGAAATTGATGCCGGCAGCGGCGAGGCCTTGCCGGGCACATTGTGGGATTCAGTACATCCGTCCGATTCCGACGGCTGGGCCTGGAGCGACGACGCCGGCGACTACCTGTGCAACTACCTCTACTGGCGCGCCCTGCGGCGGTTCCCGCAAAAGCGCATTGGTTTCGTCCACGTCCCGCCCGCCGAACGCATGCCGATCACGAAACAATTGGAAGTCGCGCGTGAGCTTTTGCGGCGCGTGCGTGTGGAATCACTCACATGAACCGGGCGCACCTCACCCACGCGCGACCTGCCTGCTGCCGTCATAGCAGATGGCCTTTTGCCGCTCGGCAACGGTGTCCCAGTTGAGCCGGTGGGGCGGGTCAAGGTAGTGCCGGCAGGCGGCAGCCATTTGGCGCGCTGCCTCGTCGAACGCCATTCCGCCGAACCCGGTGCCCATCGCGGGCATGGTGACGGTGGCAATTTTCTCCGGCGACGAAACGTTGTGGCGATAGACAGCCAGCAGCGCCGCCCACGTAGCCCGGTACACCGCGTCGGTGCCCGCGATGGAGCCGGGGACGCGCATCGTCGGCGCGTGGCAGAGGAAGGGGATGTGGCCGTGTCCGGTGGAAAGAATAAACGCGGTTCCGACAGGTTGCTCGCCGAGATAGTCCTCCAGGATTTGGTGCTGCACCCGCCCCATGATGGCATCGCCGAAGAATTGCACGACGGCGGCGTCGATGCCGGCGGTCATGATGCCGAACGAGTTGCCCGCGGTGACGAAGCAGTCGTGCGGTTCTACCTCAGGGAAGCTCGTCCGCACGACCCGCACGTTCGGCAGGCCCTCGAATCGGCGCGAGAACGCGGCACACATCTCCGCGTCGGGGTGGATGAGCCACAGGTTCAGCGGGAACGGCATCAACGCGACCTCACTCCTCCCGCATCTCCGTCAACCCCGGCTCAGGAAGGAAGAAGCTGGCCACGCAGCCAATGAGGTAAACCGCGCTGCCCACGATGGCGGCGGCGTACGCCCAGTATTGGGCGGCTTCGACGACGTTGGGCGTTTCCCGGTGCGGCGTGATCGCGCTGGCAAGCAGCGCGGTGGCGGCGGCGAAGAACGTGCCGATCATCCGCCCCCCGATGTTGGCGGCGAAGGATTCCCCGGTGCCGCGCAGGTGAACGGGGTACACCCGCGGCAGGTAATTGCCCCAGAACGAGAGCTGCGCGACGGTGACAAACCCCGCGCAGAACATCCCCACTTTCAGCTCGCTCAGCCCGTGCGTGGCGGCGTACACGAACACGACCGGGATGATGAGCAGCCCCGGCACCTGGAAGATGCGGATCAGCGCCCGGCGCGACGCGATACGGACGGCCAGGAACGCGAGGATGAATCGCCCCACCAGCCCGCCGATCTCCTGGATTTTAGTGACTTCCGACGTCTTCGCCTGCACGATAGTGGCCATGACGGCGCGGCGCGGGTCCGGCGCCCCGCCGGCGCCGGCCCGGCCGCCCGGGACCGTGGCAGGGGGGGCGGCCGTAATCGCGGCGACCCGCGTCGCCGGCGTCGTCCCCGGCAGCGCGGTGATCGCCGGCGCCGTCGCGGCGGCGGCCCGGCCGGCCGCCGGCCTCCTGGCCATCTCCTCGTTCACCAGCCTGGGAATCTCCGGAAGCGCCGGCACGATCTGCGGCATCTGCTGGATCGCCCCGAACGCCGCCCCCAGCGAACACGCGAACATGATCGTCGTCACGATCGTCGTCCGCCGCAGCGACGGCGCGAACAGCTCCGCGATGCTCGGGCGGCGCAGCGTGCCCGCCGCGCGCTTCTCACGCCACACCGGCGATTCCGGCAGAAACGGGCGGATGACGATCAGCGGGACCGCCGGGATCAGCCCCGAGAACATCGTGTAGCGCCACGCGGCGTCGATGCCCTGGCCCGGACCGGGCCCGAGGAACGCCGGGATGTGCAGCGGCGGGAGCACGCCGCGCCGCACCCAGTCCACCGCCAGCCCGTTGATCAGCGCGACGAGAAACCCGCCGATCGACGAAAACGCCTGCGTGTACCCGAGGACGCGCTCGCGCTGCCGCGGATTCGGGAACAACTCGGCCAGCCACGCGACCGCCGCCACGAACTCCACGCACACCCCGATGAACTTCGTCGCCCGCAGGATCAGGAACATCCAAAGACCCGTCGAATACCCGCCGGCGAAGGCGGAGAATGCGTAGATCAGGATCGACCAGGTGAGCACGCGCCGGCGGCCGAGCCGGTCTGTCAGGTAACCGCCGTACAGCCCGAAGACGCCGCCGGCCACCGCCGGGACGTAAAACAGCAGCGACACCCACTTCGAGAATTCCGGCGTCCCCGGCCGCAGGTTCCCCAGCTCCATCAGCGCCGGCCGCAGCACCAGCGGCAGCATCAGCAGCTCGTACGTATCGAACGCGAAGCCGATCACCGCGATCACGCAGATCAGCCACTGCACCCCCGTCATGCGGGGCCCGTCGTCATTCAAATTCGATTCCGTCAGCTCGGCCATTCATGTGCTCCCGGGTTGGTCTCCAGCGGGAGCGGACTGTAACGGGGATGACACGGCTTGCAAATGGAGCACGCCCCGGCGACCCTCAAGGCTTTATCCGCAGCCGCCCTGCTGGGACCATCACGCCCAGCCGCCCGCCCCCGTCGCCGACTTCATCCCCCGTTTCTTCCCCGACCGCCTCCAACTGCAGTCTTTCGATCCCCGGCAAATCCCGCCCCACGATCCCCGCCACCTCCCCGTGCAGTTCCGCCGTATTCCCGATCACCCGCTCGATCAGCTTCTCCCGCTTCGCCCACCGCCGCCCGAACGCCCGCTTTTCCTCCTCCAACTCCTCTTTGAGCCCAATAAACGTATCCAAAATCGCCTGCACCCGCGCCTTAAACTCCGGCCCCGTCACGTAATCGTACACCGCCTCCACCTTCCCGTGCCGCCCCTCCTCCGCCCGCCGCGCCGCCGCCGTATCGATCAATCCCGTTCGCAACACCGCCCCCAGCGGCACCGCCAGCGCCGGCGGCGTCACCCACACGTTCTCCCGGCACTCGAAGCTCGGCACGTCCTTCGGCATTGCCACCGACACCAGCACCGCCACCTGCGCCTTGGCCGCCAGCTTGTCGTCCTTCAACTTCCCCAGCCACCCCTCGCTCCACAACTTCGTGCGTTTCGACTCCCAGATGATCGTCCCACAAAGCCGCCCCGCCTCGTCGCGCACCTGCTGAATCACGTCCCCGCCGTGCACCCCCTTGGCCACTTCGCTCACCTCGTCCTGGGGGAAGCACCGCCGCAGCGCCGCCTCGAGGTCCACCTCCAGCACCTCCCCCTGCGCCTGCTGCGAGCCCTGCTCGGCCTTGCGCTTCAAATCGTCGATCTGCCGCTTCAGGTCCTCCATCTGCCGGTTCTTCTCCGCCTCCTTCAGCCGATACTCCTCGTCCTTCTCCTTCCGCACGAGGTCCCTGGCGACGTCCTCCCGCCGCGCAACTTCAAGCTCGAACGCCCGCTTCTGCTCCTCGAACTCCGCCTTCTCCTTGCGCAGCTTCAGCTCCGCCTCCTGCGCCTCCACCAGCTTGCGGTCCTTCACCTCCAGCTTGCCCTGCAACTCCCTCATTTGAGCCGCCGCACCTTCCACGGCCGCCTTCGTGGCCTCCTCGCGGATCTTGCTCCGCTCCGCCTCGATCTGTTTCGCCTTCTCCAATTCGAATTGCTGCCGCTGCTCTTCCAGCTCGCGCTTCTGACGGATGACCTCAAGCTGGCTCGCCTGTGCCTCCCGAAGCTTCTGCCCCCGCTCCTCCACCTGCTTGTGAAGGTCGCGCATCTTGACCGCCACCGCCTCCTTTGCCCTGACCTCCTGCTCGGCCGCGATCTTCTTCCGCTCCTCTGCCAGCGTCTTCTCCACCTCCGCCGCCGCCCGCGTCAGCTTTTCCTCGCGCGCCTTGATCTCCGCCTCGCGCTTGGCGGTTTCCGCCGCGACGCTCGCCTCCACCTCGGCGCGCACGCGCTGCTCGATCGGCCGCGCAATCGCCGCCGTCAAAGCGAACTCCGCCCGGCACTTCGGACACGTAATGGTTGAACCGTCCATCACACCTTCCCTCGCGCGGTCCGCGGTAGCGGTTCTCCTAACAGTCCCCGACCTCCTCCCATGCTACAAACGCGCGCAGTCGTCCCAAAGTCAAAGCCCGGTTCGCGTCAGCATTTCTGTTTAACAAACACTTAACGAAGGAGCGCCGGATTTACATCCGGGGCTGCCACAACTCTCGCGCGGACAAGCACCTATTCAGCTTCCCCCACGTGCTCCACCACACCCCGCACGAACGTCTCCAGATACCCCCGCGCGATGAACAGCTCCACCGCCTGAATCGTCTGCAGGTGGTCCATCCCCCACACCGCGCATCGCGGGTCCTCCAGATGCAGATCCATCTGAACCAGCAACGTATCCTCAATCGCCACCGCCGTCGGCAGCTCGTTCGCCCACGCCGCCGACACCGCGTTCATCCCCGGCCCCCCGATGCTGATCGCCGGCCGCTGCTGCGCCTCTTCACTGTTCAGGTAGTACACGTCGCTGATCACCGCCGGCGCCAGCCGCGGCAATTCCCCCTCCGGCGTTTTGCCGATCATCCCCGCGAGCAGCGACCGCACTTCCTGCTCCACGCGATAAGCCAGCGGACGGTCCCCCAATTCCGCCCTGAGCTGCACGCCCGTGACGATCAGGATCAGTCGCTCGATCTCGATGTCGGCCATGTCCCCTCCCGTCGCGGTGCAATTCACGCCGGCACGAAAAGCAGGTCGGGGATTTGCGTCAACAGGTCCGAAGGTCGCGTGGACCCCTGGGGGTTGGGCGTGCGCGAGCGGGCGACGTCCAGCTTCTGCTGCATTTCGCCCCGGAACTCGCTGAGGTCCTGCGCATACTTCTCCTGCAGCGGCGGATTCATCTTCATCGCCTCGTCGATGAGCTGTATCCCGCTCCGCCAGTCCTTCTCCTCAGCCGCTCCGACTCGTTGCGGATCTTCGCGCTCAGCTTCCCGCGCTCGGCCGGATCGTCGGTGATCCGCTGCGCCGCGAACTGAACCGCCTTCGGATACTCCCGGCTCGCCAGCAGCGCGTCCATCAGGCTCATCGTCAACGCCTCGATCGACACCGGGTCGGCCTTCATCCGCAGCCGGTAATCCAGCGACGGCTGTAGGTACGCAACCGCCTCATCCGGCTTCTTCAGCTCCATCAGCGTGTCGCCGATGTTCTGCCGCACCCACGCCAGCCGCTCCTCGTCCTTGGCCCTCATGTAGTAATCCCGCATCGCCATCAGCACGTCCAGCCGCCGCTGCGCCGGCCCGCTCCGGAACCGATAGTCCCACTGCACGAGTTGCTGGATCCCCGCCTGCGGGAACAGGTTCTTCAGCACGCCCCACGCGGCGTCGCGCACCTGCTCGTTGGGCTCGCCGCTCGGGATCGAATGGTTGTACAGCGTCTCGGCGGACGCGAACGTCGCCGTCAGGTTGAGCGATTTCACCGCCTCCAGCCGGATCGTCGGGTCCGGGTCCTGAATCGCCCCGGAATCGATGACCACGTCGGCCGCACGCGGCACGCCTTGCAATTCCCCGAGGCAGTGCAGAGCCGACTTCCTCACGTCCGACTTCTCGCGGCCGTTGACAAGCTCTTTGAACCGGTCCAGCAGCGCCGCGTTTCGGAACGGCGCCATCGCCTCCACGTACGTCTCCCGGTGCTCGGCCCCCGGCGCCCCCGCGTGGTCCTGCATCGCCTTGAAGATGTCCTCCGCCACCTTCGCCGCCTCCCCCGGGTCCTTCTCCCGGAGCTTGGGCGCCAGCGCCTGCAGCGCCTTGGCGGCCGTCGTCGACACCGCCGGCGACGAGTCCGCCAGCAACGCGTCCAGCGCCGGCACCGCCGCAAGGTCCCCGAACCGGGCCAGCGCGTTGGCGATCGCCACGCGCACTTCGGCGTCCGGCTCGCGGCGGAGCTGCGCGATCATGGTCCCCATCGCCGCCGTGTCGTTCACCGCCGACAGCCCCCCAACCACCTGCAGCCGCACCTCCGCCGAGCTGTCCCCCACCATTTTTCTCATCTGCTCGCGCGCGGCGGCGGGGACATTCGCCCCGCTGATCGCGTCGTCGTAGAAGATTCTCGCCCCAGCCAGGCGGATGGCCGGATCACCCCCTTGAAGGTATCGGACCAGCATCTCGCCCTTTTGGGCCTCCGGCATCTTCTGATACGCCGTGCCCAGCAGCGATTGGAGCTCGGGATTCAGTTGGTCCAGCCGCTGGCGGTTGCGCGCCGCCTCCACCAGCCTCCGGTTCCGCAGTTCCGTCCGAAACGCGTCCTCCGCCGTATTCGAGTGGTCCCGCCACCACTGCCGCCACCCCGCCGCGTCCCGGCCCATCGCCTGCAGACCGCTCATGTCCCCCAACCCCTCGGCCGCGGCCGTGCGAATCGCGGCGCTCGGGTCATCCAGCAACCCGACCAACGCCTGCGCCGCCGACTTCTCCACCGACGCGCCCAGCGCCCTCGCCGCCGCGGCGCGGGTAACGTCCGTCTCCCCACGCGACTCGGCCATCCCGACCAGCCGCTCGACCACGTCCGATTCGCCGGCGTACATCGCCAGCGCCGCCCCGGCGGCGTCCGCCATCGCCTTCTTGCCCCGCAGCAGCGCGAACAGCGGGTTCTTGAACGCGTCGTCCCGCCGCCCCACCGCCACCAGCCCCCGCGCCATTGCCGCCTGCGCCTCCGGATTCACCGTGGTGAGCACCCCCACGATCGCCGCGCGCGACGCGTCCGCGTTCAGCGACGCCACTTCCCGCGCCGCCTCGTCCCGCTGCGCCTGCGGCAGCGCGGCGTCCCCGATCGCCGCCACCAGCCGCTCGACATCCCCGCCCGTCTCCACCCCCCTCGACGCCGGCGCGACCTGCGCCGACACCCGCCCGGCCGGCAGAAGGCAGGGCCCCGCCCACGCGGCGGCAATCAGGGCGGCATTGATCCAGAACTTCCTTTTCACGATGCCATCGTATTCTAGGTCGTTGAGAGGACTCCTTAGGAGGAATGAACCGCGCGGCGCCGGCGCCGGTCCACCGCCATCTTTATCGTCGCGCGCGAGAGGTTACCGTATTTCATAATCTTCTCAACGCTCGCGCCGCCGGATTCGACGCGCCCGAACCACTTTCCGGATTACCGCGCCGACAGTTGCGAAGGGGCAGGCGATCCAGCAGAATCGCCGGACTATGGGCGACGTGGCTGAGCAACCGGAAATGAACGCCGCTTCCCCGCCGCAAAGCAGTCGGCGCAAGCACAAGTCGCTCAAGGGGTGGCTCCTGGCCCTGCTGCGCTGGACCATCGCCGTCGGCGGGATCTGGTGGGTGCTCGCGCAAATCTCACTGCGGGATCGTGTTACGATCCTCGACGAGAACCAGCAGCCCGTGCGCGCGGCCCTGGTGCACCCCGTCGGCGAAGACGCCAACCTGCCAGCGAGTTTCGACGTCGTCGAATCGAAAACCGGCAAAACTCGGACGGTCACCCGCCGGGACCTGGTCAACCTGCCCGAGAAGAACAAGACCATCCGCTGGGGGACCGCCAACGTGCTCTCACCAGTGCTCGCCCTGCACCTGAGCAGCGACCTCAAAAAGGTGCAGCAGATCCTCGTCGAAGACCCCCAGACCAAACGCGGCCTCTGGATTGATCCGACGCAGGTCAACGGCGGCTACCGCCTCGACGTGCCCCACCCGCTCGTCGAGGAAGGCCTCTCCCACATGGTCCGCCGCGCCAACCCGTGGCTGCTGCTCCTGGCAATCGTCATCTTCCCCATCACGTACATCATCACCAGCTACCGCTGGAACAAGCTGCTCAAGGCGCTGGAAGTGAATCTGCCGCAGTCGCGCACCTTCGTCCTCAACATGGTGGGCGCCTTCTACAACACCTTCCTCCCCGGCAGCACCGGCGGCGACGCATTCAAGGCCTACTACGCCTCCAAGCACACCACCCACCGCACGCGCGCCGTCATGTCGGTCATCATCGACCGCATTATCGGCCTGCTGGCGCTGGTCATCATGGGCGGGGTCATCTCGGCGTGGCAGTACGCCCGGATCGGCACCACCGAAGATCCCGTCGCCCGCGCCTGCCGCGGCGTGGCAATCATGGCGGTCCTGATACTTGGGGCAACCGCGGCAGGCCTGGCGGTCTTTTACATCCGCCCCATCCGCCGCGCCGTCGGCCTCGATTTCATCCTCTCCCGCCTCCCCATGCAGAAACAGGTCCAGCACGCAGTCCACGTCATGGAGGTGTACCGCAGCCGCCCCTGGCTCGTGCTCTGGGCACTGCTCGTCACCTTCCCCGTCCACGTGACCGTCGTCGTCTCCGCCATGTTCGCCGGAATGGCCTTCGACCTGCACCTCTCCCCCGGCTACTACTTCGTCGCGGTGCCGGTCATCGTGCTGGTCGGCGCCATTCCCATCTCCGTCCAAGGCGCCGGCGTCATGGAGTATTTCGCAATCATGCTCACCGAGCGCCAGGGCTGCACGATCAGCGAGGCGTTCGCCCTGACCATGTCCATCCGCCTCGTGCAGATCCTCTGGAACCTCACCGGCGGCATCTTCGTCCTTCGCGGCGGGTACCACGCCCCCACCGAGAGCGAGCAGCACGAACTGCAATCCGACGACGCCGACGACGTGGCCGCGCAGCGCACAGGGGTGCTCGAACCGTCCGCCGCAGGTGGAAATGGCGTCGCCGAGCGTGCCGGCGGCCTCTGACCCGGAGCCGGTCCCATGTTGCGGCGAGTGGATCGCGTGATCCTGCGTGTGCCGGGGCTGGAGGCCGCCGTCCGGTATTACCGCGACGTCCTCGGCATGCGGCTGGTGCGGCAGGACGCGCGGGTGGCAAGCCTCAAGCTCGCCGATGGCGAAGGGGAACTGGTCCTGCACGTCGATCCCGATTTACCGGCCGAGGCCGTTTATTACCTGGTCGACGACGTGAAGGCGCTTTACGCCCGCCGGGCGGAGCTGAAGCTCCGCTTCGTCAACCCCCCCAGCCCCGCCGCCCGAGGCTTCCGGGCGGCGGTGAAAGACCCCTTCGACAACGTGCTCCTCATCCTCGACCGCACCGGCGAGAAGTCGGCCAAGGCTGTGGAGGACGGCAAGACGGCAGGAGGCCTCTTCCCCGGCGTGACTCCCTACCTCCCGACCAAGCGCGACGTGATGATCAAGCTGTACGAAAAGGTCGGCCGCACGGCTGACGACCTCCCCTACACCCCCCACTTCGAAAGCATTTACAAGCCCTACATGGAGGCCTACCAGGCGCAGCACGGCCAAGCGAGCACGCCAACGCGCCAGGAAGTCTGGCGGCAACTCCTGAACCTGCGCAAGGCGGGCAAGCTCCCGAAGCTCGGCGAGGCCCGAAGCACCCCGCCGGAAGTCTCAGCCGAGGCGCGCCAGCAGCTACGCGAAATGCTGGGAAAGGACATCGGCAAGCGCGACCGGCTGCCGTACACCGAGCGATTCGATCAGATCGTGGATGAGTTTAATAAGACGCAGGCCAGGCCGTTGTCGCCGCATTTGGTCTGGAGGCTCGTCGCGACGTTGGCGAAGTGAGGCCTGCGCCGCGCTTCGCGCCCCGCCTTCGGGAATGCGGCGGCGGGCGTGAATCGGGGTGATACTGCTGCTATCATCAGGTTTTGCCCAGGAGTTGAACCACATGGCCATCAGCGACACCATCAAGAAGGGTCTCATCCGCGCACCGCACCGCAGCCTGCTCCGCGCCACCGGCGTCGTCCAATCGGAAGCCGACTTCAGCAAGCCGTTCATCGCCGTCGCCAACTCCTTCGTGCAGATCATCCCCGGCCACGCGCACCTCGACGTGGTCGGAAAGAAGGTGCGCGACGCCGTCCGCGCCGCCGGCGGCATCCCCTTCGAATTCAACACCATCGGCGTGGACGACGGCATCGCCATGGGCCACGTCGGGATGAAGTATTCGCTGCCGTCGCGCGAGCTGATCGCCGACTGCATCGAGACCATGCTCCGCGCCCACTGCTTCGACGGCGTGGTCTGCATCCCCAACTGCGACAAGATCGTCCCGGGCATGATGATGGGGGCGGCGCGCGTCAACGTGCCTGCGGTGTTCGTCAGCGGCGGGCCGATGAAGGCCGGCAAGGCCGCCACCGGCGAGGCCATCGACCTGGCGACCGTCTTCGAAGGCGTAGGTCAGGTGTCGGCCGGGAAGATGTCGTTGTCAACGCTCGAAGACATCGAGATGCACGCCTGCCCGACGTGCGGCTCGTGCAGCGGCATGTTCACGGCCAACAGCATGAACTGCCTGTGCGAGGCCCTCGGCCTGGCGCTGCCGGGCAACGGCTCGATACTCGCAACCGACCCCCGCCGCGACCAGCTCTTCAAGGCGGCCGGCAAGGCGATCGTCAACCTCGTGCAGAAGAACATCCGCCCGCGCGACATCCTCTCTCACAAGGCCTTCGAGAACGCCTTCGCGCTGGACGTGGCGATGGGCGGATCGACCAACACGGTCCTGCACACGCTGGCCGTCGCCATCGAGGCCGGCCAGCCCTTCGACCTGGCCCACCTGAACGAAGTCTCCGCCCGCGTGCCGTACCTCTGCAAGGTCGCGCCATCCGGCAAGTACCACATGGAAGACGTGGACCGCGCCGGCGGCATCAGCGGCATCCTCAAGACCCTGGCCGGCAAACCCGGCACGTTGAACCTGGACTGCATCACCGTCACCGGCCGCACCCTCGGCGAAAACATCGGCGACGCCGTGGTAAAGGACACGGACGTGATCCGCCCGCTCAATAACCCCTACAGCGAGCGCGGCGGCCTGGCGGTGCTCTTCGGCAACCTCGCCCCCAAAGGCGCCGTCCTCAAGACCGGCGCGGTCGCCCCCAGCATGATGAGGTTCCGCGGGCCCGCGGTCATCTTCGAGAGCGAGGAGTCCGCCGCCCAGGGCGTGCTCGACGGCAAGGTCAAGGCCGGCGACGTCGTCGTCATCCGCTACGAAGGCCCCCGCGGCGGGCCGGGCATGCAGGAGATGCTCGCCGCCACGTCCAGCATCATGGGCCGCGGCCTCGGCGAGGGCGTCGCCCTTCTGACCGACGGACGCTTCAGCGGCGCCACCCGCGGCGCCTGCATCGGCCACGTCTCCCCCGAGGCCGCCGCCGGCGGCCCCATCGCGCTGGTGCAGCCGGGCGATTCCATCAGCATCGACATCCCCAACCGCAAGCTGGAGCTGGACGTGCCAGAGGCGGAACTCGCCAAGCGCCGCGCCGACTGGAAGCGTCACCCGGCGAAGATCGATTACGGGTACCTGGCGAGGTACGCCGCGCAGGTGACCAGCGCGGACACCGGGGCGGTGCTCAAGAAGCCGGAACTCTGATCGGGTTCCGTTGCCACACATCGGGCGTGACGCGGGGCCAACTTTCGGCCGCGCCGGCGGTACATCTCTCAGTGGGGTGCGAAAAGGCTGAAGACATGAATTCTGGAAAACGCAGCACGAGCCGTCGGCATTTCTTACAAAACACCGCCGCCGCTACCGGCGGCTTTTGGCTCACCGGCCGCGGCGCGTGGGCACAGGAAAACGCCCCCGCCGCCTCCCCCACCGATGCCCTGAACATTGCCTTCATCGGCACCAGCGGCCGCGCTCTGGCAAATCTGAATGAGCTCCTCACCGAGACCAAGTCCGCCAAATCCGCCCGCGTGGTCGCCCTGTGCGACGTGGACGAGCGAAACTTCTCCAAGGCCGCCAAGCTCGCCCCCGCCGCCAAGACGTTCAAGGACTTCCGCGTCATGCTCGACAAGATGTCCAAGGACATCGACGCGGTCCTCGTCGCCACGCCGGACCACACGCACGCCGTCTGCTCCGTCGCTGCGATGAAGGCCGGCAAGCACGTGTACTGCGAGAAGCCGCTTGCCCACGACATCCACGAAGCGCGCACGATGCAGCAACTCGCCCGCGACCGCCGCCTCTGCACGCAAATGGGCACCCAGATCCACGCCGGCAGCAACTACCGTCGCGCCGTCGAGATCGTGCAATCCGGCGCCATCGGCCCCGTCCGCGAGGCCCACGTCTGGTGCGGGAAGTCCACGCCCGTCGCGCAGGCGACCGAAAACCCCGAGCCCGCCCCCATCCCCCCCGGCCTCGATTACGACCTCTGGGTCGGCCCCGCCCCGTATCGCCCCTACAGCCCCGCCTTCGTCCCCAACCGCTGGCGCTGGTACTGGAATTTCGGCAACGGCGTGCTCGGCGACATGGGC
>Ga0308176_10000910_pt1 | contig 18557 bp, 26 predicted proteins | sample PhyCR2_3_FD_203890 | JGI IMG/M metagenome (GOLD analysis project Ga0308176, IMG submission 203890) | Soil microbial communities from UC Gill Tract Community Farm, Albany, California, United States - DLSLS.C.R2 | ecosystem: Environmental > Terrestrial > Soil > Agricultural land | place: USA...
GCCGCGTGGGCGCGCGAGCAGGCCGGGGCCCCCAAGTCGAAGCGCGCCAAGACCCCTCCGGCTGAGAAGCGGTAACGACCGTGGCCCTGCCCACCTTGGCCGACGCCAAGGAACAACTCAACCTCGAAACAAGCACCGACGACGACCTGCTCGCCCGGTACCTGGGAGCGGCGCGCGGACTCGTCGAGGCACGCACCGGCCCCCTCGAGGTGACCACCTTCACCGAGGACGTGGAGACGCGGGCCGCAGCATTTCTGCTGTCGCACCGGCCCATTGTCTCCATCACCAGCGTCACCACCAAGCTCACGTCGTGGCCGGTGATTTCTCCCACCAGCCTCACGTTCGACGCCAAGAGCGGCATCGTGTACCGCACCGACCTGGGCACCCTGGCCGGGGCGTACACCGTCACGTACACCGCTGGCTGGGCCACGTGCCCGGACACCTGGCACCTTGCCGTCCTCGTGACGGTGGAGCACCTGTGGAAGATGACTCGCGGCGGAAGCCGTCGCCCGTCCATGGGTGGCCCCGACATGCTGGCTACCCGGCAGGGGCACCCGTGGAGTCTGCCGCCCGCCGCCCTCGAGTTGCTTTCTGACGGCCCGTGGTTCGGAGGCATTGCGTGAACACCACACGCATCCCCGCCCTCATCGACGCCCTGGTGACCACCCTGACGACGGCCCTGCCGAACGTGGTGGTGTACGACGGCCTGGGCGTCTCGGGCGACCGAGGAGTCGACGCCCTGTTCATCGGCGTAGACGATCCCGACAGTCCCAACGCCGCATTCTCGGCCAACGCCGAGCAGGATTGGGCCAACGCCAACTACACCGCCCGCGACGAGTCCGGCTACGTGGTGTGTGCCGCCTCGTCGTGGGTGGGCGAAGTCGACGCCAAACTGGCCCGCGACAACGCCTTCGCCACCATGGCCGCAGCCGAGACCGCGTTGCGAGCCAACCCGAGCCTAGACATACCCGGCATGCTGTGGACGTCGGTAGGAACTAGGATCTCGCTCATGCAGAACCAGACAGAGCACGGGGCACACGCCATCGCCCTGTTCCGCGTCAACTACCGAGCCCGTATCTAGGAGAACGAAGTGCCGAAGATCAAGAACGTCTCGGGCGAAGCCCGCAACGTGCCCGGCCTGGGCGGGCGCCTCGTCCTCCCCGGACAGGTAGTCGAGTTCCCCGCTGACCAGGTTTACAACTACACCTGCCAGCAAGGCAACTGGGAGTGCGCCGACAAGGCCGCTACCGAGGCTCACAACGAAGACACGGCTGCGGAGCAGGCCCGCGCCAACCCCGAGCCGTCTGCGGCTCCTGACCCCACGGAGGGCTGATAGATGTCCATCGGTTCCGGCCTCGCTGGCTCTTTCGGCTACGCCGCAGAGAGCACGTACGGCACATACGTCGCGCCGACCAAGTTCCTCGAGTTCGACAAGGAGTCGTTCTCCAAGAAGAAGACAATCGTTCAGGGCGGTGGCCTCGCCGGTGGCCGGGGCGTACAGCTCGGCTCGCGCCGCGTTGTCTCCGTCGTGGAGGGCAACGGCTCCATCGACCTCGAGGTCGCGAACAAGGGCATGGGCCTCCTGTTCCAGAACCTGCTCGGCGGTACTCCCACGGTGGTCCAGCAGTCCGCCACAGCCGCCTGGCTGCAGACCCACACCCTGGGCGACAACGTGGGCAAGTCCCTCACCTGCCAGGTGGGCGTCCCCGACACCACCGGCACCATCCGCCCCTACTCGTTCCTCGGCGGCAAGGTCCTGTCGGCGGCGTTCTCGTGCGGCGTGAAGGGCATCCTCAACTCCACCTGGGAGTTCGACTTCCAGAACGTCTCCGAGATCCAGGTGCTTGCGGCGCCCTCGTACGCCACCGGCCTGGCGCCCTTCCACGGCGGCCAGCTCGCCGTCAAGATCGGCACCTTCGGTTCCGAGGCTGCCATCACCGGCGTCACCAAGGTCGACGTGAAGTTCGAGCGGCCCCAGAACACTGACCGGTTCTACGCGAACGCCGCTGGTGCCCCCGGCACCAAGTCGGAGCCGCTGTGGAGCGACTTCTTCAAGATCAGCGGCAGCCTCGAGCAGGACTTCACCGACAAGACCAGCCTTGCCGACAAGTTCGCCGCCGACACCAGCACCTCCCTGATCCTGGAGTGGGTCGGCCCCACCATCGCCTCCACCTTCAAGGAGACGTTCCGCATCAAGCTCCCGATGACGTTCTTCGACTCTGGCACCCCCGACGTCTCGGACACGGACATCACCAACACCAAGTACGCATTCACCGCCCAGTACGACGGCACCAACTCGGCGGCGACCATTGAGTACATGAGCACCGACACCACGGTCTAGCCATGGGGTTCGTCGAGGTCGAGATCCTTGGGGTCCACGAGGCTGTCGACCTCGGCGTTGCCTTCATCAAGGCCGGAGACGGCGGCCTCGAGCGGAAGCTCGGGGACGCCCTGTACGAAGCACACATGGGGATTGCGGGCGAGTTGCGCGCCTCCGCACTCGCACGCCTACCGAAGCGGAACGGCCTAGCCGAAACCGTGGCCCGGTCTCACATAACCGTGAGCAAGTCCAACGGGCTAGGCTCCCCCTCGGTAACCATCAAGGCATCAGGTCCGTACAACCTGCAAGGGCTGGACAGCGGCACCAACATCCACCCCCTGTTCGGCAACAAGCGGCACTGGTACCTGCAACACGTCAAGAGCGGGTGGTTCACCGACCCACTCAAGATGCACCAACACACCACAACCGAAGGCTTCCTGGAGCGGGCAGTCGACCGCTACACGGAAGGGATTGGATAAGTAATGCACTTCGTCTACCAGCCCGAAGGCGCCGACCCGCTCAAGTGGGACTTCGACCCCACCCGCCTCATGAACCCCGAGGTGGAAGCGATCGAGCGGCACACCGGCCTCACCTTCGGGGCGTGGGTCGAGGCCGTGGGCAACTCCTCGGTGCTCGCCTTCCACGGCCTGCTGTACGTGTACCTCAAGCGCACCACGCCGACCCTCAAGTGGGACGACGTCCAGTTCTGCATGGCCGACGTTTCATTCGACCTCACCGACGACGAGAAGGCACAGCTCGTCCGCACCCTCGTCGACAAGCGCGACGCTGGCACCATCACTACCCAGGAGCAGGCGGCCCTCGACGCCTACATCGCGGAGGGCGTGGAGCCTGCGGAGCGTGTGTCGGGAAAAGCCTGACCCCGCACGAACTCAAGCGGGCCAAGTACGAGTTCGCGTTCGCGCACATCCTTCACATCAGGCCGTGGGAGGCAGACCTTCTCACGTACGAGCAGTTTGAGCGGGCCTGCTTGGCGATAGACGAGTACAATCGGAAGAACAAGTAGGGAGGCGGGTCCATGGCTGACGTCAGTTTCTCCGTAGTCGCCAGGGACTTCGCCTCCCGAACCCTCCGTGAGGTCGGCAACGCGGCCCTCGTTATGGCCGCAAAGGTGAACGCCGCCAACAAGGCGATGGCTGACGGCTGGGAGCGGAACACCCAGCTTTCGCGTGGCTGGTTCAACGCCATCCTGTACGGCGCCCCCCTGGTGCCCCCGCTGCTGGGTGCGATCACCGTAGGCGTGGGAGCGCTGGGGTCGGCGGTCGTGTCCGTCGCCCCCGGTGTCGCCGCGCTTGGACTCGCCCTCGGGGGCCTGTTCAAGCAGTACGGCGCCATGGACAAGCAGATCCAGGCAGCCCAGAAGGCCGTCGAGAACACCACCCCCGGCACCGACGCCCACAAGCAGGCGGTCGGGCAACTCCGAGACCTCCAGTCCAAGGCTCACTCCGGCCTGTTCGGACAGGGATACGGTGCCTACAACGACACCAAGGGCGCAATCCAGCAGGCCCAGCAGCAGGCCCAGTCGACCACCGTGCCCATCTCCATCGAGGGCATGAAGGCACTGCAGGACCTCCTGCCCAAACTGCAGCCCCTCATCAAGTCGTTCGGTGCCGTCTTCCAGCACGCCCTCGAGCAGGTGCGCGCGGGCATCAACTCCGCAGGCTTCGACAAGTTCCTCCACTGGGCCTCCACCGTTGGCGCCCTCAACTTCAGCAACATTCTCAAGGCCCTCGGCAACCTCGGCATCACCATCGGCAACCTCGCCATGGCGTTCTCCGGCCCCGGTGCCGGATTCACTAAGTGGCTCGCCGACGTGACCGGCAAATGGAGGGAGTGGTCCTCCACCCTCTCCAGCAACCAGGGGTTCCAAAACTTCATCAAGTACGTGAACACCAACGCCCCCCTGCTGGGCAAGGCCCTCGGCAACCTCATCACCTTCATCGGACGGTTCGTGGTGGCCCTAGGACCCCTCGGACACCTCGAGTTGGTGGGCCTCGTCAACCTCACCAACCTGCTCAACAAGATGCCCACCAACGTCCTCACCGTGGTTGCCACCGGATTCGTCCTGGTGACCACCGCCGCGAAGACCATGGGCGTCGTCACCGGCATCGTTACCGGCGTCACCACCGCCATCAACTTCATGAAGGACGCCGCCATCGGTACCCGCATCGGCCTCATCGCCCTTGCGATCTCCGAGAAGGCGATTGCCATCGCCTCCGGCCTGTGGACCGCCGCACAGTGGGCCCTCAACATTGCCCTCGACGCCAACCCCATCGGCCTCATCATCATCGCCATCGCCGCCTTCGTGGCCGGAATCATCCTCGCCTACAAGCACTCCGAGACGTTCCGCAACATCGTCGACGCCGTGGGTCAGGCCCTCAAGACCGCGTTCCAGTGGGGCATGGAGAAGGCCAAGGAGTTCTTCAACTGGCTGACCGGCACGTTCTTCCCGAACCTCTCGCGCGGGTGGTCGGTCCTTAGCGCCGACTTCCAGCGCGGACTCGGGGTCATGACGCGGATCTTCTCCACCCTATGGAACGTCGCCATCCACCCCTACATCAACCTGATCCTCGCGTCCTTCCAGGGCCTGATGACCATGTGGGGCCGCATGCTGTTGGCCCTGTCGCACGTGCCCGGCTTCGGCTGGGCCAAGGGTGCCGCCGAGGCCATGTTCCACGCCGCAGACGCCGCTGGTGCCCTGAGAGCCAAGATCGACGCCCTGCACTCCAAGTCGATCACGGTGCACACCACGTTCTCTGAGACCACCATCAAGACCCTCATCGAGCACCACACCACCGACAAGCCTGGCGGCAACGGCGGGAAGTTCAACCCCAACCTCGGGTACGCCGCTGGTGGTCGCACGCCCGCCTTCCGCGACTTCATGGTTGGCGAGGAAGGCCCCGAGATGCTGCGCCTGCCGGTGCCCGCTCAGGTCTACACCCGGCACCAGGTACAGTCGCTCGCACAGGACCACCGCTCGCTCGGGGGCGGTGGCACGGGCGGGACGGTGTACGCCAACCAGGACGGCATCCCCATTGAGGTCCACATCCACCTCGAAGGACAGACCATCGTGCGCACCATCCTCGCCCACAAGCGGAACAAGGGTGGCCGGGACCTGGGGATCGCATGAGCGGGCCCCCCACCGTCTCGGTGAAGTTGGACGACGGCACCGGCACGTACCCCTACGACATCACCGCGTACGTCGAGATGAACGACGGTATCTCGATTACCCGTGGCCGCACCGACCAGTTCGACAACATCCAGCCGTCCACATTGAAGATCACCCTCAACAACAACGACGGCCGGTTCACCCAGGGCAGTAGCACGTACAACACCCGCATCAACCAGATGGTGCAGGTGAAATACACCACCAACTCCGTCACCACCACCCGGTTCACCGGGTACGTGCAGGAGTGGCCCGTCGAGTGGCCGAACGGTATGGACAAGCAGGCCGTCACACAGATGGTCGCCGTGGACCGCCAGGCCAAGATGCAGCGATACAAGTTCCGGCACTACGTAGTCGAATCGTGGCGGGCGGCGTTCCCCGGTGTCGCCATCCACGCCCTCGACGAAGACGACTCGTCGCGCACCATCGATGCCGCCACCGACTCCAGTGGCAACAACCTGCCCTCCCTCGAGGTGTTCGAGACCGGCGTGGGCGGAGCCATCGACTGGCAAGGCGCCGACGGCACCATTGTTGGCCCCAAGATCGCCCAGTTCCAGGGCGGCGGCGACATCCTCACCGGAGACTGCAGCGCCCAGACGATTGTCCTCGACGGCGGCTACGTGGGCGTAACCCTGCTGCTGCGCACCGAAGCCGTCAACGGCGAGGTTTGCCGCATCCGGAACCCAGGCAACGGACTCGAACTCCAGCTCTTCCTGTCCTCAGGAGGGCACCTGCTTTCCGTGCTCATTGTTGGCGGCGTCCAAGTTGGCAGCCTCATTGGGGTCGCCAACGTAGCCGACGGCAAGCCGCACGCCGTCGCCTTCGGTGTCCGCACCGCCTCGACCGGCAACACCTCCCTGATTCTTGCCGTCGACGGCAGCACCGACAACACAACCAGTTTCTCGGGTACCGGGGGCACCGGCCAGACCTTCACCGAAATGTGGGTGGGCGGCGGCCAGCACGCCATCGGGTACGTGGGCCACGGCTACTCCACCAACACCAGCACCCACTCGTCTGCCATCGACGCCGCCACCGGAGACTCTCTTAGTGCCCGCCTCGCCAAGTACTCCCTCTGGTACACCGGCAGCTCGAGCACGTTCTTCAACATGGACGCCTCGGTCAACCTCGCCCTCGACGTGTTCGGCGGCATGGGCCCCATGATTGACACCACCGGCCTGCCCGTGTGGGACGCCGTCATCAACTCCGTGACCGCCGAGGGCGGCCTGGTGTTCTTCGACGGCACCGGGGCAGCGAGGGTGCAAGGCCGCTACCACCGATCCGCAGAGACCTCACCAGACCTCACCCTCACCGCCTACGAGTTGGGCACCGCCGCCAAGGTCTCCGCCGACAACCAGCACATCATCAACGTGGCGAACATGACCCGCACCATGGGCGGCACCATCCAGGTCTCCAACGCCACCAGCATCGCGCGGCACGACCAATGGCCCACCGACCGCACACTCGAGGTAGACACCGACAACCAGTTGCAAGACGCAGGCAACTGGTTGTGCAGCGCCTTCGGCGAACCGTCCAACCGGATCATGGACGTCGACATCGACGTGCTTACCCTGACCGCCTCGCAGCAGGCGTCCATCATGGCTCTAGAGTTGGGCGACCGCCTCCAGATCACCAATATGCCGTCTCAGGCGGGCGCTAGCACGTACGATCTCATCGTCGAGGGGTGGACCGAGACCCTCAAGATGACCGAGTGGAAGTTCTCCGCGAACACGACGGACTGGGATCTGGAATCAACCTGGATTCTGGGTAACGCGACGTACGGCTCCCTGGGGACAACTACGAGGTTGCACTACTAGGAGACTCCCATGGCCTGGACCGCACCGCGCACCTGGGTAGCAGGCGAGACGGTCACCGCCGCTCTCCTGAACACACACATCAGAGACAACCTCAACGCCATCGGCGGCGCGTGGACTACCTACACCCCCACCGTCAACGGGTACCCCATCTCGAGCACCACCCGCGCCCGCTACGCCGAGTGCGGCAAGTGGATCACCGTCCAGTACCGGGCGGTACTGAGCGGTGCCGTGGCCGGATCGATGACGTGCACCCTGCCGTTCGCCCCCGCCGCCTCCTACGTGGGCGGCAACGGCGGCGACGTACACGGCGAATGCCTCGGGTACGACACCTCCACTGGCACCTACCACTTCGGCGCCGTCATCTCCACCAGCGCCTCGCTCACCACCGTCCAGTTCCAGAGCAACACCGGCGCCAACACCTGGGCCAACAGCATCCCCTGGGCGTGGGCCTCAGGTGACGTCATCTCGTTCAACGTCGCATACGAGAGGTCATAAATGCCTACCCCCATCGGCGACGCCACAGACAACTGGGTCGCCCCACGCACCTGGACGACCAGCGAGTTCGTGGCCGCCGGAGACTTCAACGAGGCCCGCGACGACTTCAACGCCATGGGCCTCAAGTGGAAGAAGTTCACACCCAGCCTCGCAGGCTTCTCAGCCATCATCTCCCGCAGCGTCTACGCCCAGGCAGGACGCTACATCATTGTCTCCATGCACTTCAACAGCGTGACGCCCACTGGATTCATGGGCATTGCCTGTCCCTTCACCTCCCACTCCGCGTACGTAGGAGGGGCCGGGGGCGACGTGCTAGGCAAAGCCCTCGCATACGACTCATCTACCGGCGCCTTCTCACTCGGTGCCGTCATCTTCAACACCGGCAGCCACGGAGACATCGTGTTCCAGTCCGCCACCGGTGTCGCTACCTGGAACGCCGCAGCGCCGTTCACGTGGGCAACGGGGGACAGTTTGTCGATCAAGTACCGATACGAGGCGGCGTGATATGAACGCGGTAACCATTGCCGCAGCCGTGGGGGCATTCACCGGAGCCATCCTCGGTTTAGGCGCAATCGTCAGGTCCACCTACCGCGCCTGGCGGAAGGTCGACGGGTTCCTCGGAGACTGGAACGGCGACCACGGACGCCCCTCCATGCCCGACCGCGTGGCCTCCCTCGAGGGACAGGTTGTGGACATCAAGCGACAGGTCACCCCCAATGGCGGTAACACTCAGTCGTTAGGCGACCGCGTAATACGAATCGAATCCCACATCACACCCCCCAAGGAGTAACATGGCGTCACCGACAACCCGAGTGGTGAACAACCTCCGGAAGCGCGGCATCAAGGTCTACACCCGGTTCGGTTGGCGCTCCACGTGCGCGCCGATCTACGCCTACCGCCGCAAGTTCAAGAAGGCCCAGGTGCCCTGCAGCACGGTGGTACAGCACATCACCGTCACCAAGCCCACCGGAGACCTCCGCGCCGACGCCCGCACCATCGAGCGCATCGGCATGCAGCGGTTCGGGTCCGGTGTCTCATACAACTTCATGGTCGACATGGCGACGGGGAACGTAGCCATCGGGCAGCCCCTCGATGCCAAGGGCACCCACACCCTCAACGAGAAGGGCGTGCGCGGCTACTCATTCGACCAGAACACGTACGCCAGGGCCATCGCCGTCATCGGCATGCCTGAGACGCCCCTGTCGAAGGAAGCGGAGCGGGCCATCGCCTGCATCCTTGCCGCCCTCATCGACGAGGGTGTGGTGACCAAGGAGTTCGACTACGACCCTCACAGTAAGTTCGCCTTCAAGGACTGCCCCTGCGACCCCACCCGGAGCCGCATGGAGTCGATCAAGGCCAACGCGCTGAAGTGGACGAAGAAGTGAGCATCAACAAGCCGGTGCCCGCCCCGAAGAGCAAGGGCGCGCGGGCCGCTACCCACTCGCTCCGCGACGGACTCATTGCGGCGGCCCTGCTGGGCCTGTGCATGGGCGCCCTCGACGCCCTCACCTCGGCGCACATCACGTGGCGCACCGCCCTAGTGACCGTACTCACTGCCACACTGTCGTCTGTGGTGGCGTACGTGCGGGCGAACTACGTGACCCCGTACCTCAACATCCGCCGTTCGATCAAGGAGTAGACCAGTGACTGACAGCAACCGCCTCATGGACACCTGGTCCCTCGCGATGGAGCGTGCGCGGGCCTTCAAGGACGGCTTCGGCCTAGTCGGGTACGGCGTGGTCGAGCTCATCGACTCGCGGGGCCGCCTCATCGAGGTACAGGACTTCGCCAACCTCATCACCGACGCGGGCGACCTCTACTACGCCACCCGTGGCATCGCTGCCGTCGCGCCCTCCGCTACCGCCGACGCCACCAAGGTCACCGGCATGAAGCTCGGTACCGGTACGACCGCCGCCGCGAAGAGCGGTGCCGGTGGCGCCCTCGTGACGTACCTGTCGGCCAGCAACGTGGCCTTCGACGCCACCTTCCCGTCCATCAGCAACCTGGGTGCGGGCCTCGGCGTGAACGCGGTCTACAAGACCACCTGGGGCGCTGGTGTTGCCACCAACGCGGCCATCACCGAGGCCGTGATCGTGAACGACTCGGCCACCAACGCCACGTCGACCGCCGCGAACTCGATCTCCCGGATCGTGTTCACCGCCGTCAACAAGGGCGCCTCCGACACCCTCGCCATCACTTGGAACCACAAGTTCCTGGGGGCGTAGCCCATGCCGATCAACGACGCGCTTCTCACCATTGGCGCTCAGGCCATGGCGAACGCGGCAACGTACGGCTCGCTGCACACAGCGCAGCCGGACGCCACCGGATCGAACGCCTCGTCGGCGGCGCGTGTAGCCCTCACCTGGGACACCGCCGCCAACGGCGACATGCTCCTTACCGTTGACGCCGCCTTCACCGGAGGCACAGCGGGCGGTGCATGCACTCACCTCGGCCTGTGGTCGGCCTCCACGGGCGGCACGTTCTACGGCTACTTCGCGCTCACCGGCGACCAGGTGTTCGACGGCTCCGGAAACTACACCGTGGGTAGCATCACTGTGTCCGGCTCCTCTTCGGGCTGATAGGAGGCTCTCGTGGCTATTGCGTTCGTCCAGGCCACGAGCGCCACCACTACCGGCGCGTCGATTACGGGGACGTTCACCACCGCCCCCACCAACGGCAACCTCATCGTCGCCTACGTGGCGCAGCAGTCCACCAACACGTGGACCGCACAATCTGGGTGGACACAACTCACCAAGCCGTTCTCGGGCGACGAGGGCGCGATCTTCTACAAGTACGCCGGGGCCAGTGAGACCACCGCACAGACCCCGTGCACCACCAGCACTGGTACCCGCCGCTGGGTCATCCACCTCGCCGAATACTCCGGCGTCGACAGCGCCATCGCGCCCACCGAGAACGCGGCCACCGACGTCAACGCCACCAAGACGTCGCCCACCATCACCCCCACCTCGGGCAAGGGCGCACTCCTCATCGGTGGCGCGTTCTCCACCGGACAGGCCACCACCTTCTCGGCCGAGGCCGTTGGCGGATCGTCCACCGGCGTCACCGAACGCGGAGACCTGTCGGGCGGTTCGTCCGCCAACGGCACCAGCGCTGCCCTGTGGGACATGCTGATTAGCACCACCAGCGGCACGTACTCCACCACCGTCACCGCCTCCATCGCAGAGTCCGGCGGCATCGGTATCGCGATCTTCTACGCCACCGCCAGCGGCGGCACGGGAACGGTCACCGGCACCCACACCTGGTCCGGCATTGCCAAGGGCCCCGGCTCGCCACTCGCCACTCTGGTCTTCGTCTCCGACCTGCACGCCGGGGTCAACACCAGCACCAGGCTGTCCAACGGTGCCGCCCTCGCGCAGTCCCTGAACGCTGACCGCATCATCGTGGTCGGCGACCTTGCCGACAACGGCCTGTCTGCTGAGTACGCGCTACTCGACAGCAACTGGGGCGACGCTACGTACGCCCCCATCACGAAGTTCGTGCCCGGCAACCACGACTACATCAACAGCATCACCGCCGGGTACGAGACGTGGGCCGGTACCAGGGCGTTCGCCTCGCCCGGCTACTACGGCGCCGAGCAAATCGGCGGCTGGCACATCCTCTACCTCAACCTGTGCACGCCCACCGACTACGACACGTCGGGCGACGCCATGCGCGTCTGGCTCACCAACTACCTGAACGCCAACTACGGCCAGCCGATGATCGCGCTGTGGCACCACATGCCGTACTCGGCTGGACAGTTCGCGCCCGGCCACCTGTTCCACGCCACCTTCGGCCCCGGCATGTCGGCTATCTACGCCGAGTTGCAGGCCGCTGGCTGTGAGCTCATCATCTCCGGCCACGACCACTCGTACCAGCGGTTCGCCCGGATGGACAACGCGGGCAACGCCGACGCGACCGGCCCCCGCAACATCATCGTCGGCACCTCGAACAACAACTACTTCGCCTCCAACTCGCCGGTCTCGCCCACCATGCCCGAGGTCTACAACTCGGACACGGCGTTCCTTGGGGTCACGAAGGTCTCCCTGTACCCCACCCGGTACGAGTGGGAGTTCATCCCGGCCAGCGGCACCACGTTCACCGACGCCGGTTCCGAGACGACCCTCAACACGGCCAACCCGCAGCCGACCGAGACGACCGGCCTCACCGACACCTACACGGTCACCGTCGTCAAGTCCCTGAGCAACGACGACACCACCGGCCTCACCGACACGTCCACGGTTGTCAAGGTCCTGGCGGTCTCTGGCACCGACACCACCGGCCTCGCCGACACCACGGCCCTGGCCCGCACGACGGCCGCGACAGACACCACCGGCCTCGCCGACACGGTTGCCAAGTCGTTCGTGGACGTGAACACCGACGCCATCGGCCTCACCGACGCCCAGGTACAAGCCCAGGGCAAGACCACCACCGACACAGTCGGCCTCACCGACACCGTCACGGTAGACCAGGTGGCGTCCGGCTCCATCGCGGCCACCGACACCACGGGCCTCGCCGACACCACGGCGTTCGTGTTCACCGACCTGAACACCGACACCGCTGGGGTTACCGACCCGGTAGTCCTGTCGTTCTCGGACGTCAACGCCGACAACCTCGGTCTCACCGACACCGTCGTGTTCGCGTTCGGCAAGAGCGCCACCGACACCACGGGAACGACCGACACCGCCAACCCGCAACTCACCAGCGTTGGCGCCGTCTCGCAGACCGACACCGTGGCCCTGACCGACACGCAGGTCGCGGCTCTGTTCAAGGCCCTGGTCGAGACCAGCGGCCTGACCGACACGTACCAGTTGACGTTCACGTCCGCCTCGCTGCGCGACTACCCCCACCCAGGGGCCACCTTCGCAGGGTCTACTGGTGGCGCACACAGCGGTACCCCGACCGGGGGTGCCACCATCAACAACCGGCAAGGCGGAGGGAGAATCAAATGAGGATGAAGCAGGGCGACCTCAAGCCCGACCTTCAGATCCAGTGCACCAGCGACACGACCGTCAACCTGACCACCGCCTCGTCTGTGCAGGTGGTGTGCCGCCGCGAGGGCGCCACCGCTGCCCTGTGGACACGCACGGCTACCGGAGACTCGGCGGGCGTGGTCACGTACACGTGGCAGGCTGGCGACACCGACACGGTGGGACGCCTCCTGTTCGAAGTGCTGGTGACGTGGCCCGTGGGCAAGCCCCAGCGGTTCCCCGCCGTAGGAGTGTTGCCCGTGGACATCGAGTCCAACCTCGGCTGAGCAAAACAAGTAGCCCCCCAGCGACCCTCCCAGTGGCCGCTGGGGGGCTTACTTGCTCCCCATGGGTGCGGGTACCTACGAGGCGTCCGGGTGCGCCTCGTCGCGCATCTCCTCAAGCGCCTCGATGAGGAGGAGCTTCTCGTTGGGACGCAGGTGACGAAGACTCATGATCTCCTCCACCGCAGGGTCGTTGATGACAACGGACGCCGTAGCGTCACGGATCTCATCCTGGGTAGCGCCCAGGGCACGGGCGGCGTCGTCGATCACGCCGACCGCGTGGGCCATGGCCAGCACCTGGTCGCGGCGCGCACGCCGCTCGTACCAGCGGCCATTCTGTCGGACGCCTCGGGCGGCGAGCTGTCGCCACGTGCCCTCGGCCATGCCAGCGCGCTGTGCGGCGGTGCGCAGCGAGATGTGGGCACGCTTCCGGCGCGGCTCCACGATGTCGTTCAAGACCTGGGCGGGGCTAGCACTCTCAGTCTTGGTCATCTCCTTGTTCCCTTCATTCGTTGGCCCCGGCGATCTGCTTCACCGGGTGCCCCCCGGTCTTACCGGGAAGCCTAGTACGCGCCACTACGCAACACAACTCCGCCTTTACCTACCGAGGTATTGCATTGTGCGCGTACGTGCGCGTACGGTTCTACATATGCCGAACCGCACACAACGGGCATCTGAGGTACTCAGACTGGACCCGAACAAGATCGTGGCCCGCCGCGTAGAGCTCGGGCTGCTCCAGAAGGACGTTGCCAACCGGGCGGGCATCTCGCCCCAGTTCATGGCAGACATCGAGTGCGGCAGGCGGGCCGGTAGCCCGCCCGTTCGCCTCGCTATTGCCAAGGCGCTCAAGACGCACCTGCGTCACCTCGTTACCGAGAACGTGTTCACCGCCAACGCCGACAAGACTGCGTAGGACCAAATGCTCCCGTGTGATGACCTTGGGGTCCGCGCTGGCTCAAAGCGGTGGCTCGCCGCTCGAGACACCGGCATCGGCGCCTCAGAGATTGCTGCCGTGATGGGCATTAGCCCGTGGTCTAGCCCGCTCTCCTTGTACCTCCGCAAGACCGGAGCGCTGCCCGAGGAGAAGGACAACGCGGCCATGGAGTGGGGCCGCAACCTCGAGGAAGCGATCCTCAAGAGGTTCATCAAATGCCACCCCGAGTTCCAGGGTCGGGCGGTCACCACCGGCAGGCTCTACCGCTCGAAGGCGTACCCGTACCAGTTGGGTACGCCCGACGGGATCGCCTGGGACACCCGCCCGTACTTCGGGCAGGACAAGGGCGTGCACCGGAACGAGGGGGCGGTGCCTGTGATCGTTGAGGTCAAGACCGGCATGAAGAAGGAGGGGTGGGGCCGTGAGCGGTCCGACGAGATCCCCGTGCACTACCTGGCTCAGGTGCAGTGGCTCATGGACTTGGTGGGTGCGCGGGTGGCCTGGGTGCCCGTCCTTCTCAACGGCACCGATTACCGCGAGTACCGGATTGAGAAGGACCTCGGGGACCTTGAGGTCATGCACATGGCAGCCCGGAGGTTCTGGAAGCGGGTAGAGGATCGCGACCCGCCGCCGTCCGACGCGCACTACGCCACCAACGAGGCGCTCAAGGCCACCCGGTTCGACCCTGCCAACACGGCCAGGATCGATGCCGACCTGATTCACAAGTACGAGCACGCCAAGCGTCTGCTCAAGCGTGCAGAGAAGATCAAGATGAGGTACGAGAACCTCATCCGCGAGGGCATGGGAGAGGCTGGGGTGGCTATGTCTGGCGCCGCCGTTGTGGCCCGCCGTTCTCGTTGGAAGCAGTACGCGACCGATTGGAAGGCCGTGACGGATGCGGCCCCGGAGGTCGTTGCGAAGCACACCACACAGGTTGAGCGGTCCCGCTTGACCATCACCGGCAAGGAGCTGTGATGTACCACGATGACTACACCAACCCGGACGTCGAGCCGTGGTGGGAGGACTGATGGGGGCCGTGGGTAACGCCGTCGCGGTTCGGGAGCAGGTTGACCGGGTGGTCACCTGGCTCGAGTCCGCTGGCGACGACTACGGGCGGGTCCTGCCGTCGCACCTCGACCAGCAGCACTGGCTGCGGCTGGCTACGGGGGTGCTCCGCAAGGACCAGAGGCTTGCCGAGGTTGCGGTCAAGAACCCCGACTCGTTCAAGCACGCCTTGCTCGAGTGCGCCCGCCTTGGGCACGAGCCGGGTACCGACCACTTTGCCCTGGTGACGTACGGCAACGAGATCGTCGGGATCGAGCAGTACCAGGGCGAGATCGACCGCATGTACCGAGCGGGTGCCGTGGTGGCCGTGGTGTGCGAGATCGTGCGTGAGCACGACACGTTCACCTGGACTCCGGGCGAGGCCCCGAAGCATTGGGCCGACTGGTTCGCGCCCATCGAGACGCGGGGCCCGATGGTTGGCGTGTACGCCTACGCCATGCTCCGCAACGGCGGGCACAGCAAGGTGGTGGTGATGGGAGCCGAGGAGGTTGCCAAGCACCGCGACGTTGCCCGCACCGATGCGATCTGGAAGAAGTGGCCCGAGGCCATGTGGAAGAAGACTGCGATCCACGAGCTCCGCAAGTGGGTCCCGGTGTCTGCGTCGTACCGCGCCGAGCACCTTCGGGCGTTGGCCGAGATGGAAGCCGTGACCCCCACCGCACCCACCGTCGTTCGCGTAGAGCAGGTCTACGCGGACACCACCACCGGCGAGATCGTCGGCACCGAGGAGGAGAACTGATATGGGCAACATTGGTGAGCCGCAGAAGGAGATCGAGTTCGAGCCGTTCCCGGCTACCGTGCCGGTGACGGAGCCCGCCGTGGCCCCGGCCCCGTCCGAGCCTGTGCCCGCGTGAGGTGCTAGGCATGTCGTACTCGGACGCTGACTGCACCAGCAGCAACTTTGTGTTCGGGTCCGCCCTGGGGTTGAGGGTTTTCGCCCTCGACTCCAGGGGGATCCTGCGGGGGGTCACGTACCCCCAGGCATGGCGCCCCGGCGAGAACATCGCCAAGTGCCTCTCGGCTCGCACCAACGGCACTCCGTGGGACACCAACGATCGGTACTTCTACGAGGTAGCGGGCATCGGGATCAACGAGACGTTCGACTCGGAGCCCACCCTGATGACGGGGTACTCGTCTACCGGGTGCGGCGACGGCAACCTCAACTCGATGGTGCACCCGGACTGCACGTGCGGGTTCTACGCCTACCACAACCAGCGCTCGGTGGGGTACGGCGTGCGGCACGGTGCGCGGGTGCTCGCCGTGGTGGAGGGCTACGGGAAGTTGGTGGTGGGCACCCTCGGGTACCGGGCGCAGAAGGCTCGGATTGTGGCCGTGGTGCCGCCCACCCCACACGAGGCCACCGACCGGCAGCGGCGGGTCAAGCGGGCTATCTCGGACATCGACGACGTGCTTGCAGAGGACAACGAGAAGGGCAACCTCACTCAGGGCACGGCGCTCCTTGCCGCGATGGGTGTGGCGTTCTCGGTGCTTGCTCCGCCGTTTGGTGGGGCGCTCCTTGTGGGGGCTGCGGTGAACCATCACGCCACCAAGACCACTCGGACGTACGCCCGCAACCAGCTCATGCTGCACCGGCAGCGGTTGGTGAAGGAGTACGACGCCCTGCCTACCGACTACGTGGAGACCATGGCTCTTTGCCGGGAGAACTACCCCGACATCGAGTACTACGCCACCGCGAATGAGATGCTGGGGGCACACAAGATCGTCTCGTTGGAGGCGCTTGCTAAGGACGAGGAAGACAACATCGAGCGGGGCGATCAGTGATCCATTGGGTGGTCGAGTGGGGTGCGGGCGTCGTTGGTGGGGCGGTGACGGCGCTGTGGTACCACAAGCGGAGCGGCATGGTTGGCGACCAGTACCTCACCGTCTGGTACGGGGGTTGCTGGCTGGTGATCCTGTACGCGGCGGGCTTCTGGCTCATGGGGTGGGTTGGTCTGCCGACGGTGACCGTGGGCCTCGCGGTGTGGACGGCGGTCCTTGACTGGCGTGCGCGGCGGTCGGTCAAGAAGCGGGAGCGAGGCGATGGGTAAGGCGTGCGACCAGTGCGCCAAGACGGTGCCGCACACCCTCGGGGGTGTGTGCTCCGACTGCTACATAGTGCTGCATGACTTGCGGGAGTTGCCGGGCCCGTGGGTAGCCGATGCGTTGTGCGCGCAGGTGGACGGCGACCTGTGGTACCCGGAGCGTGGCGGTAAGGGCACCCGCGATGCGAAGAAGGTCTGCGCGGTGTGCCCGGTGCGGCTGTTGTGTCTCGAGCACGCGCTCCGCACCGAGGAACCGTGGGGCATCTGGGGTGGCCTGACCGAGCAAGAGCGTAAGAGACTACGAGAGGTTTAGGCGTGACCGACGTTATGGACGAGGGGCTCTTCAAGATGAAGACTGCCCCGCCCGTCACCTTGTACGACAAGTTCGTGATCCCGCCGTTCAGCATCCTCGATCGGCGTAGCGGCCAGTGGCAAGAGCGGAAGCACAAGTGGCTGCGGCTGGGTATCCAGTCCGAGATTGGCCGCACAGAGGAGATGGGGTTCCTTGCGGCGGCGATGAACGGTAGGGGTGGTGCGCTCGAGGAGCGCATCCAGGCGTGTGGTGGTGCGGTGTCGATCTTCGACCCGGTGCTGTGCGAGTTGCCCTACCGGTGGTTCTCGCCGCGCGAGGGGCTCATCTTGGACCCGTTTGCCGGTGGCTCGGTGCGGGGTGTGGTGGCCGGGGTGTTGGAGCGGCACTACCTGGGTATTGACCTACGGCCTGAGCAAGTGGAGGCCAACCGCGCACAGGGGCACCTCACCGGCAACGGGTACACGCCGGAGTGGGTGTGCGGTCCGTCGCAGGACGTGATCCCGACCCTGGATGTGGAGGCCGACTTCATCTTCACGTGCCCGCCGTACGCCGACCTCGAGGTTTACTCCGACCACCCCGACGACCTGAGCAACATGCCCCCCGACGACTTCACGAAGGTCTACTACGAGATCATCCGGCTCGCGTGTGACCGTTTGAAGGACAACCGGTTCGCGGCGTGGGTAATCTCCGATGTGCGCGACAAGAAGGGGCTCTATCGGGGCCTGGTTCTCAACACCATCGATGCGTTCGCGGCTAGCGGCCTGGCGCTCTACAACGACATCGTCACGTTGGACCCGGTGGGGTCGGGGGCGATGCTGGCGGGCCGCCAGTTCGAGGCGGGCCGCAAGGTGCGGCGGATGCACCAGCACATGCTGGTGTTCGTGAAGGGCGACCCGAAGAAGGCGTCCCAGGCGTGCGGGGACCTCTACTGATGAGCAACATGCGCGACTGGACGGAAGTGGAGAAGCGGGCCGCCGAGTTGTGGTGCCGGGCGACGTGGTGCACCAACCACGCGCGAGCCATCCGGTGGGAGGTTGCCAACGAGTGCCGCAAGCGGTACGAGAAGGGCGACCGGGAGCCCACGGTGACGCGGGGGTACCAGGACTACAACTGCCTGAGCGACCTGGCGCGTGGCCGCA
>Ga0308176_10000911_pt1 | contig 18552 bp, 19 predicted proteins | sample PhyCR2_3_FD_203890 | JGI IMG/M metagenome (GOLD analysis project Ga0308176, IMG submission 203890) | Soil microbial communities from UC Gill Tract Community Farm, Albany, California, United States - DLSLS.C.R2 | ecosystem: Environmental > Terrestrial > Soil > Agricultural land | place: USA...
CAGGCGCTGCGCGTATCCAGCGGCGAAGACCTCAGTGGATAGGGCTCTCCCCCTCCACCCTTCGCTCTACGCCCGGCGGCTCGCCGGGCTCGGCAAACGGTCCCCCTCCTCACTGCCGAATTGGGGTAGGTAGGACTTCGCTTCGCTCAGTCCTCCGCGTGCACGAGGGCGCGGTAGCGGTGGACGGGCGGCGGCATGGGGGAGCTTGCGCCCATCACGCTCTTCCAGATGATCTCGTTCAACGCCCGCACCGGGGCGCGGTCGGGTTCGGCGAAGTCCATCTTCGCGCTGGCCTGCGCGCCGAAGGCCGTGGGCGGGTTCATCTCGTTGACGTCGTACTGCGCCGGCAGGGCCGTGAACGGCGTCAGGTCGGGCTTGGTCCCGAAGGCGGCGAAGACCGGCGGCGCGGCGGCGTCGTACTGGCTGAGCGGCGGCATGCCGAGCAGGAGCTCGATCGAGCGCACCATCGAGCTGGTCGTGTACATGGTCGAGTCGACGATACCGCGCTTCACGTAGGGGCTGATCACCAGGCAGGCGGTGCGGCGCGCATCCACGTGGTCGGGGCCGTCCTGGGCGTCGTCCTCCATGATGAAGATCGCCATCTGCGGCCAGTACTTGCTGTGCGTCAGCGCCTCCAGCATCCGGCCCAGCGCCACGTCCTGGTTGGCCACCATCGCCCGCGGCGAGAACGACTTCGGATCGGTCCCGTGCGTGTGGTTCTCCTGCATCGACATGACGATGTAGTTGGGCAGGCGCTTCTCGGGATCCTTGGAGTCGAAGTTGGCCTCGTACTTGGCGAACTCGTCCAGAAAGACGCGGGCGTTCTCGGTGTCGCGCACGCGGTTCTGCAGGTAGTTGGGCGAGACGTGGCCGATCAGGCCGTTGGCGCCGGGGACGGACGACATCGGCTCGCCTGTCGAGGCGCGCGTCGCGTATTCGCCGTAGGAGCGGTAGGTCAGCCCCTTCCGCCGCGCGGCGTCCCAGAGGTAGCCGGACGACGGCATGTAGGCGAGGGATCGGTTCTGCGCCTGGCTGTGGCCGCCGTAGTTGGCGGGCCACGACTTTTCGTTCTGGTCGGTGGCGTAGGCGGCGTTGGCCCACGAGTGGCCGTCCTGGGAGACGTCGCCGTCGGCGTAGCAGTTGTCGAAGGCGACCCACTGCTCGGCCATGGCGTGCTGGTTGGGCGTGATCTTGCGGCCGAAGATCGCCAGGCGCGGGTCGCCGTTGGTGTTCGGAATGTCGCCGTAGACCTGATCGTAGGTGCGGTTTTCCTTGATGATGTAGATCACGTGCTTGATCGGCGAGCCCACGCCCACCTTCGCAGGCAGGATCGAGGGCTCGCGCGGCGCCCGCGCGGCGGTCAGCAGTTCGTCATTGTACGGCGTGTTGGCCAGCACCTGCTTGGTCCACCGCGCGAGCTTGGGCTTCAGGCTCGCCAGGGACAGCCGCTCGAGGCTGGACTTCTGCACGGTCTTGATCGTCTCGTCGCCGTTCCACTTCGACGCGAGCGGACTGGTGGGCCCCTTCAGCGTGGGATGGCCGCTCTCCCCCTTGGTGGCGCCGATGTAGAGGACGTTGCCGCTCTCGCCGATCGTCACGGCGGACGGATACCAGCCGGTGGGGATGAAGCCCTCGACGTTGGCGTGGGCGCGCTCGCCGATGTCGACGACGGCGATGTCGTTGTTGTCGGCGTTGGCGACGTAGAGCATGTGGCGTTTGCGATCGAGCGCCAGCGAGTTGGGCGTCGAGCCCTCCGGCGCCTTCGGATAGAGCGCGGTCGAGACGGTCTCCAGCACCTCCAGCGTCTTTACGTCGATCACGTAGACGGTGTTCTCGTTGGAGCAGGCGACGAACAGGCGTCCGTCGTCGGAGACGATCATGTCGTTGGGGTTGAAGCCCACCGGGATGGTCTTGATGACCTGCAGCGACTGGGCGTCGACGACGCTGACCGTCTTGTCGCCCCAGTTGGAGACGAAGAGGCGTTTGCCGTCCTTGGTGAGGGCGAGCTCGTAAGGGCTGACGCCAACGTGGGCGCGGCCCTTCACGGCGCCGGTCTTCGCGTCGAACTGCACGACGTCGGTGGCGTCCATCGAGGTCCCGCGGTTGGCCGCCCAGACGATCGCGCGCTTCGGATCGGCCAGCACCCCCGACCACCAGGTCTTGTCGATCGGCGTGGCGCCGTCGCGGAACTCGGCCTTCGGCGCCGGTTCGAACCGGCCGTTCGCGTAGGCCAGCGCGTAGATCGGCGCGACCGAGGCCTCGATCTTCTTCTCGCCGTTGGCGTTGCCGCCGGAGACGTAGAGGGTCTTGCCGTCGACGGACCAGGACAGGCCCAGCCAGGCTGTCTTCAGCGGGACCTCCTGCACCACCCTGTGGGTACGCGCGTCCAGCACCGTCAGGCCGTGGGCGAGGTAGCCGCCGTGGCCGGCCACGATCACCTTGCCGTCCGGCGAGCCCACCATCTTCAGCACGAGGTCGCCGGTCTCGGCGACCGGCTGGCCGGCCGGTGTGATCCGCCAGCCGTTGGGTAGTTCGGCGCCGCCGCCGGGCAGGGCGTGGGGCAGCGGGCGGTGCGCGGCGGGGGCCTTGGCGGCCGGGGCGGCGACCGCGGCGCCGGCGAGCGCCATCAGACAGGCCGCCAGCAGCGGACGAACCTTCGACATCAGCCCCTCCCGAAACCCGCGTTATTGCGGCCAAGCTAGCCGGTTTGGCGGTCGCCCGCGAGCCGGCTCGGAGGTCAGCTTTGCGTCGCCTTTGCGAAGGCCTGATGAAACGCCTCGAGATCGCGCGGCTCGACGTCGGAGACCGCCCAGAACTGCAGGGGGCCTTGCGTCCAGTGGACGACCGAGTAGCCGGCCGGCGGGGCGGCGTCGCGGGCGGGCAGCAGGCCCGGCTTCACTGGCCAGACGAAAAGGTTCACGACGTGCTTGTTGCGCCGATAGACGAGGGCCGCGACCACGCGGTGGTCCAGGTAGTCGAGCCGGCCGCCGACCAGCGGAAATCCCTCCCCGGCCAGGTCCACCACCGGCGGCGCGAAGTCGATCTTGCCGTTGAACCAGGGCTTCACCGTGTGGCGGTCGGAGGTCTCCACGTCGACCAGGTGCTGGGCCAGCGTCGAGCGCACGTGGCTGGCCACCAGCTGGTCCTGCAAGGCGAGCGTCGTGGGCTGGACCACGGCGATGGCGAGGCCGGCCGCCAGGGCGGCGAAGAGGCCGGAGACCGCCCAGGGCGCGGCGGCGCGGACGCGGGCCGGTCGCGCCGGCGGCGGGGCGGCCATGGCTTCGAGCCGCGCGCGCAGGGCGTCCGGCGCCGTATAGGCGATCCCCGGCGCGGCGATCCGGGTGCGGAGCGCCTGCAGGTCGCGATAGGCCTCGGCGCAGCCCGGGCAGGTCTTCAGATGGCCTTCGACGGCCTGGACGTTGGCGGCGTCGAGCTCGCCGTCCAGGAGGCCGTGCAGCAGCATTTCCTTGTCGGGGCAGGCGCTCATGGCTTGGTCTCCTGCGCCGGGTCGGCCTCGGCGCCCAGGGCCCCCAGCAGCATCGCGCGCGCTCGCGCCAGCCTCGACATCACCGTGCCGATCGGGGCCTGGGTGATCTCGGCGATCTCGCGATAGCTCATCTCCTCCAGTTCGCGCAGCACCAGGGTCTCGCGGAACGGCTCGGGCAGGGCTTCGATGGCCCCGCGCACGGTCTCGACCTCGCCCTGGCGCAGCAGAGCCTGCTCGGGCGTGTCGCCCTCGGCGGGGGTCTGCTCGAACTCGTCGGGCACAGCTTGCAGCGTCGCGCCGCGGCTCCTGGCCCAGGTCAGGTGGCTGGAGCGGACGATGGCGAACAGCCAGGCCTTCGGGTCGCCGCCCCGGAATCCGGCGAAGCCGCGGAAGGCGCGCAGGAAGGCGTCCTGCACCAGGTCTTCGGCCAGGCTGGCGTCGCGGCAGAGGAAGCGGGCGAAGCTGTAGGCGGAATCCATATGCGGCAGGACCAGGGTGCGGAAACGCGCCTGATCGGCCGCCGACAGCGGCGCATCGGCGGCCTCGCCCCGCCGGGCGCGGCCCGGCGGGGGCAACGGCTCGGGATTGCCCGCGAGCCGGGGACCGAAGGGGAGGATGCGGCCGCTCATCGCGCTATTTGACGATCACCTTGCCGGTCATGTGCGGGTGGATCGAGCAGAAGTAGTCGAACGTGCCGGCCTTGGTGAAGGTGAAGGAGAACTTCTCGTCGGTGTCCAGCACCTTCGACTTGAACGACTTGTCGACGGCCACGACCGTGTGCGGGATGTCGTCGTTGTTGACCCAGGTCACCGTGGTCCCCACCGGCACGGCGGTCTCCGCGGCGTTGAAGGTGAAGTTGTCGATTTTGATGACGCTGGGCGCCGGTGCGGCGGCGCCCAGCGTCACGGCCGCGAGGGCGGCCACCGCTGCAGACGGGACGCAGCGGATTCGGTTCAGGAAAGCCATGTCGGGGACTCTTCGAATTCGGGGAGGAAACGCGGTCGCTCAGGCGAGCTTGGCGTCGACCACGGCCAGGGTTCCGGTCCCCGGCGCATAGGTGACGGTGCGCACGCCCAAGGTGTCGCGAAGCGCGCCGGCCGGCACTTTCATCGGGCCGGGCGAAGGCGCAGAGCCGGGGGCCGGCTGCGGGAAGGCGGTGGAGCGGGCGGTGTGGAAGGCCACGTGGCCCTCGGTCTTGGTCAGCACCTGGTGGATGTGGCCGTTCAGCACCGTCACCGAGCCGAATCGGGCCAGCATGGCCAGCGCCTGGGCGGCGTCGTCGGTGCCCCAGCCCCATTGCTCGTAGACGGTCCACATCGGCACATGGGTGAAGACCACGATCGGCGTGGACGCCGAACGGCCGGCCAGGTCCTTCTTCAGCCAGGCCAGCTGGTCGTCGCCGAAGTGGCCCATGCCGCCGGCCTTCAGCTGCTTGACGTTGATCAAGCCGATGAAGTGGACGCCGTTGTGGTCGAAGGCGTACCAGCCGTCGCCCATCGATCCTTTGCCGTAGCGGTCGAGGTAGGCCTTGCCGTTCCCCTCATCGAGCATGTCGTGCTCGCCGGGGACGTGGAACACGGTGAGGCCGGCGTCCTTCAGGATCTGGTCGGCGTCGTCGAACTCCTGGTCCTTCGAGAGCTGGGTGATGTCGCCGGTGTGGATGATGAAGTCCGGCTTCACAGGCATCGCCTGGATCTTGGCGACGGCCTCGCGGAAGGTGGCCCGGGCGTCCGGATTGGGGTCCTTGGTGAAGCCGATGTGGCTGTCGGAGACCTGCAGGAAGGTGAAGGGTTTCGTCTTGGGCTTCGTCGCGGCCTGAGCCGCGTCCAGGGTCACCGAGTTGGCGACCCCGCCGGCCATGGTCCAGACCAGGCCGGTCCCGGCCCAACCCATGCACTCCAGCACCCGGCGTCTGTTGGGGGCGTCTGACATCTGCGCTTCTCCGTCCGTTGTGAGGGGGAGACGCGAGCCGCCTGGAGCTTATTCCCGAAACCACAAACTACCGTCATCCCGGACGGCCGCCAGGCCGATCCGGCACCCAGCGCTGAGACCTTGAAGCTGGGTCTGCGCCGCGTTGGGTTTGGAGCTGCTGGGTCCCGGATGAGAGCTACGCGTTTTCCGGGATGACGGCCTTTCTTCGAGCTCACGGCAATTCCTGGACGACCGCTTCGCCGCGGGCTTCCTTCCAGGCGCTGGTGATCAGGTCGCGCGTGAAGAACGCGTTGAGCAGCAGGTCCAGCCAGGCGTCGCCGCCCGTGAAGCTGCGCCTCATGGCGTCGAGGTCGAGGCGCTTCTGCACGTCGTCCAGCGGGACGCCGGCCTTGGCGAGCGGTCCCACCTGGGTGCGCACCGTCTCCAGCGCCGAGATCATGGTGTCCACATAGACCCGGTCGCGCATGACCGGACCGTGGCCCGGGACGAGGTAGGCGAAATCGAAGCCCTCGAGCTTCCTGAGCGTGGCGATCCACTCGGCCGGATAGGTCTTGTTCGCATAGGGAACCGGGGCCACGACCAGGTCGCCGGCGGCGACAAGCCGTTGCTTCGGCGCCCAGACGACGGCGTCGCCCTCGGTGTTGCCGCGGCCCAGGAACAGCACCTGCACGGGCGCCGTGCGGTCGGGGATGTCGTAGCGGTCGGTGAAGGTCACGTCGGCCGGATAGAGGGTGAGGTGCGCGTAGCCGTCGACCATGCCGGGCGCGACGGCGGCGATCTTCGCCCAGCCGGCCCGCACCGCCGGCGGCAGCGCGGTGTTCTTGGCCTGCTTTTCGGCCATCGCGCCCATGTCGGCGTTGCTCTTCGCGTAGCCGGGCAGCGTCGGCTTCAACACACCGACCATCGCCTCGCGGGTCTTGAGCGTCGAGATGATCGCGATGCGGGGCCACGCCGTGCGGAAGGCGCCCGCGCCCAGGTTATGGTCGCCGTGCCAGTGGGTGTAGATAAGGGTCTTCACCGGCTTCTTCGAGAGCCTGCGGATCTCGGCCACGATGATTGCGCCGGAGGGCGGCGACCCGCCGGCGTCGACAATCACCAGCCCGTCGGACTGCTCGATGACGACGACGTTGCCCTCGAACGGCGGGTTCACGCCGTCGGGCTTGTCGATCAGCCAGGCATGGGCCGTGATCGGCTGAGCGCGGCGGGCGAAGACCTGGGCGGGATCGGTCTGGGCGACGGCGGGCAGCGCCGTGAGCGCGCAGACGAGCGCCAGCGCGAAGACGGCGAGCCTACTCCGCCGCGGCGACCTCGACGGCCAGCGCCGTGCGGACGGACCGCGCGCGGCGCCAGGCGCCGTAGGCGAACACGACGACGCCCACCCAGATGAAGGCGAAGCTGGCGGCGCGGAGGGGCGTGAAGGGCTCACCCTGAACGAGGCCTATGACGAAACCGATGCTGGGGCTGATGAACTGCAGGAAGCCCAGCGCCGACAGCGGGATGCGACGAGCGGCCCAGCCGAACAGCACGAGCGGGACGGCGGTCATGGGCCCGCAGAACATCAGCCAGGCGGCCGCGGCGGGCGAGGCCAGGAAATGGCCCTGCCCCTGGGCGTGCAGCCACAGCCAGTAAGCGAGGCCCGGCCCGGCGATGATGGCGCACTCGATCAGGAAGCCGGCCTGGGCCGAGGCGGCGACCCGCTTCTTGACGATGCCGTAGGCGCCGAAGCTGACCGCCAGCGCGAGCGAGACGATGGGCAGGCGACCCAGGGCCACCGCCTGCAGCGCGACGCCCACGCCGGCCAGCGCCATGGAGGCCGCGCCGACCCGGTCGATCCGCTCGCGGAAGAGCAGCGCCCCGGCCGCCATCGCGATCAGCGGGATGATGTAGTAGCCGAGGCTGGTCTCCAGCACGCGGCCCGAGGTCACCGCCCAGATGTAGATCGACCAGTTCGAGGCGATCAGCACCGACGCCAGGGCCAGCCAGGCCAGGGTGCGTCCGTTCCTCAGGATCGCGCGGGCCTCGCCACCCTGCTTCGCGAAGAGGACGATCAGCAGCGCGACCGGCGTCGCCCAGACGGAGCGGGCTGCCAGGATCTCCCACGAGGAGATCCCCAGTCGGCCCATGGCCTGGAAAGCCAGGGGGACGATTCCCCAGATGAGATAGCAGCCGATCCCCGCCCCAAGAGCCAGGCGGGATTCGCCTGACTCGGGCGGCGAGGCCATGGCGTCAGGCGAGGGCGGCTTGGCGGATCAGGCCGCGCTCGTGGAGCAGCTCGGCGATCTGCACGGCGTTGAGGGCGGCGCCCTTCCGCAGATTGTCGGCGACGACCCAGAGATTGAGCCCGTTCTCGATCGTCGGGTCCTTGCGGATGCGGCTGACGAAGACCGGGAACTCGCCCTGGGCCTCCTTGGGCGTCATGTAGCCCTTGTCGTTGTGCTGATCGACGACGATCAGGCCGGGGCTCTCGCGCAGGATGTCGCGCGCCTCGTCCTCGTCGAGCGGCTCGTGGAACTCCAGGTTCACGCTCTCGGAGTGGCCGACCATCACCGGCACGCGAACGCAGGTGACCGTGAGCGCGATGTCGGGGTCGATGATCTTGTGGGTCTCGTTCCACATCTTGGCTTCTTCGTCGGTATAGCCGTCGTCGTTGAAGGCGCCGATGAAGGGGATGACGTTGAACGCGATCTGCTTGGGGAACTTCTTGGGCGGCGTGGCGCCCAGAACGAAGACGTTCTTCGTCTGGTCGAACAGCTCGTCCATGCCCTCCTTGCCGGCCCCGGAGACCGACTGGTAGGTCGAGACCACCGCCCGCTTGATCCGCGCCCGGTCGTGCAGCGGCTTCAGCGCCACAACCAGCTGGGCCGTCGAGCAGTTCGGGTTGGCGATGATGTTCTTGCGGTCGGCCCACTCGGCGTCGTCCGGGTTCACTTCCGGCACGATCAGCGGCACGTCGGGGTCCATCCGCCAGGCCGACGAATTGTCGATGACCATCGGGCCGGCGGCGGCGATGCGCGGCGACCACTCCTTGGAGAAGGTCCCCGACACGCTCATCAGCACCAGGTCGACCTTGCCGAAGTCGAACTGCTCGATGTCCTCGCACTTGAGGATCTTCTCGCCGAACTCGACTTCGACGCCGATGGACTTGCGCGAGGCGATCGCGTGGATCCTGTCCACGGGGAAGTTCACTTCCTCGAGGATGCTCAGCATCTCGCGGCCCACGTTGCCCGTGGCGCCGACGACGGCCACCCGGTAGCCCATGGCGGTTCTCCAGACGTTCGCGGAGCGTCCCGATACGCGCTTGCCCCAGGTGAGGCAAGGCGAGGGAACGTCACACGGCTTGCAGAAGGGCTGAGATGGGGGCTGGCGTCAGCGGCACAAGTGGCTCCCCACGATCAGAGAAGATGACCTGTGAAGTCATGGTCACGCCGCGGGGTTGGACCTAGGCTCGCCGCCGCAAGCCCGCAGGAGACCGATCATGATCGACGTCGTCGACGCCACCCAGGCCATCAAGTCCGGCACGCCGTTCTCGGACCTGATGGGCATCGAGATCGTCGAACGGACGAAGGAGAAGGTCGTCGGCCGGATGGTCGTGCGCGACGATCTCTGCACCTCGGGCTCGATCCTGCACGGCGGCGCCTACATGGCCTTCGCCGACACGCTGGGCGCCATCGGCGCGGTGATGAACCTAGGTGACGGACAGTGGACGACCACCCTGGAAAGCAAGACCAACTTCTTCCGCGGCGCGCCGGCGGGCGCGACGGTCACCGGAACCTCGACCCCGCTGCACGTCGGACGTCGCTCCAGCGTCTGGCAGACCCGGATCACCAACGACGAGGGCAAGCTGATGGGCCTCGTCACCCAGACCCAGATGGTGCTGGACCGATAACGCCGTTGGCGAGGCCGCCACGGCGGGGCATGCTGAGGTCGCCGGGCCAACCGGCGAGACGGGGACTTGCTGATGAAGACGATGATCCTGGCCAGCCTGGCGCTGGCGGGCCTGGCGGTTGCGGCCCCGACGATGGCGGCGGACGCCCAGATCGAGGCCCCGATCCACCAATTCATCGACGCGTTCGACAAGGGCGACATGAAGACGGCGGGCGCAGCGTTCCTGCCATCGGTGACCATCATCGACGAGGTGCCGCCGCACTACTGGTCCGGCCCGAACGCCTTCGCCGCCTGGGGCGCGGACCTCGGGAAGGACGCCAAGGCCGGCGGCCTCTCCGACATGAGCGTCACCCTGGGCAAGGTGACCGACGAGATCGTGTCCGGCTCGGACGCTTACGTCGTGATCGAGGCCACCTTCGCCTTCAAGCAGAAGAGCGGCGCGATGCGCGAGCCTGCGCACATGAACTACGCGCTGAAGAAGACCGCCGCGGGCTGGAAGATCGCCGGCTGGGCCTGGAGCGGCACGCCGCCGGTTCCGGTCAGGAAGTAGCCTTTGAGACCGCTCGCGTTCCGCCTCGCGCCGGTCGGCGCGCTCGTCGCCGTGCTCGCCACGAGCGCGGCGGCGGGGCCCTATCGCGCGCCCCGCACGGCGTCGGGCGCGCCCGACCTGCAGGGCGTGTGGACCAACCTGTCGCTCACCCGCTACCTGCGGCCGCCGGAAGCGACCGCACTCACCCTCGACGACAAGGCCGCAGCCGAGCTGGAGGCCAAGCTGGCGGCCAAGGCCAAGACCACCGTCGACGAGGTTGGCGGCCGCGACAGCGAATGGTGGGACGGCGCACATCTCGGCCGGATCAACGGCAAGGCGCGCACCTCCTGGATCACCAGTCCCGCCGACGGCCAGGCTCCGCTGAACGCCGAAGGAGAGCGGCGCAGGGCGGCCGACCGGGCTTCAGCAACCGGCGGGCTCGACAACCCCGAGTCGATCCGGCCCACCGACCGGTGCGTGATCCCCACCTGGGCGGCGGTCGGACCGCCGATGCTGAACGCCCCCTACAGCGCCTTCTACAAAATCGTGCAAACGCCGGACGCGGTCGCCATCCTGGCCGAGATGAACAGCGAGGTGCGGATCATCCGCCTCGGGGGAGCCCGCGCCGGCGTGGCCGCGGCCGGCTGGACCGGCGAATCGGTCGGGCGCTGGGAGGGCGAGACCCTGGTGGTCGAGACCACCAACTTTCATCCTCGAGAGTCGGGCCGTCTTGCGCCGTTTTTCCTCTCGCCGGGCGGCAGGGTCACCGAGCGGCTCACCCGCGTCTCTCCCACGGAGATCCGCTACGCCTTCACCGTCGAGGATTCGACGGTGCTGACGGCGCCGGTGCGCGGCGAGATGCCGTTCCTGGCGTCCGCGGCTCCGATCTACGAAGCCGCCTGCCACGAGGGGAACTACGCCCTGCCGGGCATCCTGGCCGGTGCGCGCAAGGCCGAGGCCGACGCGCGGGCCACCAAGGCGGCTGCTGGCCGCTGAGGGCTACTCGCCCGCCATCCGCAGGATCTCGGCCCATTCGTCGTCGGTGACGGGCGAGACCGAGATCCGGAAGAGGCGCAGCATCGCCATGTTCGAGAGTTTCGGATTGGCCTTCATCTGGGCAAGGGTCACCGGCTGCTTGACCGGCCGGACGGGCGCAAGCTCGACCGCCACGAAGCGGCCCGAGGCGTCGGTCGGGTCGATGAAGCTCTCCTTCACGACTTTCGCGATGCCCACGACGTCCAGGCCTTCGTTGGAGTGGTAGAAGAAGACCTCGTCGCCCACCTTCATGGCCTTCAGGTGCAGGGCCGCCGTGTTGTTGCGCACGCCATCCCAGACGGTCTTCCCGTCCTTCTGCAGCTGCTCGAAGCTGTACTTGTGGGGCTCAGACTTCACGAGCCAGTGGGCCATTCCGCGCCTCCCAGTTTAGGCGCCTGAACCACCACGCCCCGCGCCACTTTGCAATCGGCCAGGGGTCCGGATTCCGCGATGGCTGGCAGGATAGATAGTTGACCGGGTCAACTAATGACCCTCTCCTGGCGGCGTGGAGGTGGCCGTCATGCCTGAGTTGTCCCCGGAGCGCCGTGTGTTGGAACGCGCCGCGGAGCATGCGTTCGCCTGGCTGGAGGGGCTGGACGCCCGCTCGGTGGCGACGACGGCGACCTCCGCCGAGATGCGCGAACGGCTCGCGCGGCCGCTGCCGGACCGTCCGACCGATCCCGTGCAGGTGATCGACGACCTGGTCGCCGATACGGCCGGCGGCATCCTAGGGTCCCAGGCGGGCCGGTTCTACGGCTGGGTGATCGGCGGCGCCACGCCCGCCTCGATGGCCGCCGACTGGCTCACCACCGCCTGGGACCAGAACGCCGGCGTCCAGGCCTGCGCCCCGGCGCTGGCCGTCGTGGAGGAGGTGGCGGCCGGGTGGCTGCGCGAGCTCTTCGACCTGCCGGGCGAGACCGGTGTCGGCTTCACCACGGGCACGCAGATGGCGCACATGACCTGCCTGGCCGCCGCGCGGCATGCGCTGCTGCGCGACCGCGGCTGGGACGTGGAGCGCAAGGGCCTCTTCGGCGCGCCGCCGATCCGCATCCTGGCCAACCGCGACCGGCACACCACGGTCGACCGCGCCGTGCGCTTCCTTGGCCTCGGGCTGGACTCCATCGAGCCGCTGGCCGTCGACGAGATGAGCCGCGTGCGCCCGGAGACGCTGTCCGCGGCGCTGGCGGTGTCGCCCGACGCGCCGACCATCGTCGTGCTGCAGGCCGGCGAGCTGAACCAGGGCGGCTTCGATCCCTTCGCCGAACTCGCGCCCATCGCCCACGCCGCCAAGGCCTGGGTCCATGTCGACGGCGCGTTCGGGATCTGGGCCAAGGTCAGCCCGCGCCACCGTGAGCTGACCCGCGGCCTTGAGCTCTGCGACAGCTGGACGACCGACGGACACAAGTACCTGAACGTCCCTTACGACTGCGGCATGGCCTTCGTGCGCGACGCCGAAGCGCACCGCGCCGCGCTGACCGTCTCGGTCAGCTACCTGCCGCCGCCGGAGGTGCGCGACGGGATCGACTGGACGCCGGACTTCTCCCGCCGCGGCCGCGGGTTCGCGGTCTACGCCGCCCTGCGCGAGCTGGGCCGCGAGGGTCTGGCCGAGCTGGTCGATCGCACCTGCCGCCACGCCCAGGCGATCGTGCACGGCATCGGCGCGCTGCCGGGCGCCAAGGTGGCCGCCTCGGGCGGGCTGAACCAGGGCCTGGTGCGGTTCCTGTCGTCCAAGCCGGGCGCCACCGACGCCGACCACGACCGGCGCACGGACGAGGTGATCGCGGCGATCAACGCCAGCGGCGAGGCCCTGTTCGGCGGCGTCAACTGGCGCGGCCGGCGGTGTATGCGCGTCAGCCTCTGCAACTGGCGCACGTCCGACGCCAACGTGGAGCGCACCATCGCCGCCGCCCGCGCCGTCCTGGCGAAGGAGCCCGCCGATGCCTGACGACGCCGCTTTCCCCGCCAACGATCCCGTCACCGCCGTGCGGCGGTTCAACCGCTTCTACACCCAGACCATCGGCGTCCTCGACAAGGGCTACCTGGGCACTGACTACACGGTGGCGGAGGGCCGGGTGCTCTACGAGATCGCACGGCGGGACGGCGTCACCGCCAAGCAGGTCGCCGAGGCCACCGGCTTGGACGCCGGCTATCTCAGCCGCATCGTGGCGCGGCTGGAGCGCGACGGCGTGGTCGAGCGCGAGCGCTCCGAGAGCGACGGTCGCAGCGCCGTCGTCCGCGTGACCCCGCACGGGCGCGGCGTGTTCAGCGTCTTCGACCAGCGCGCCGTGGATGTCGTCGAAGGGCTCCTGAAGCCGCTCACCGCCGAGCAGAGGCCGCGCCTGGTCTCGGCCATGCGCACCGTCGAGGCGCTGATCGGGCAGGAACCTGACGTTGAGGGCGAGGTGATCCTGCGTCTCCATCGCCAGGGCGACATGGGCTGGGTGATCGAGAAGAACGCCACGATCTACGGCCAGGAGTACGGCTGGGGCCCGGCGATCGAGTTCGTGACCGCCCGCATCTGCGCCGACTTCCTGGAGCACTACGATCCGCGGCGGGAGCGCTGCTGGGTCGCCGAGCGCGCAGGCGAGCGGCTGGGCTGCGTGTTCCTGGTCAGGGAGCCCGATGCGCCGGGCGTGGCGCGTCTGCGGCTGCTGGTCCTGGATCCGGCCGCGCGCGGCCTCGGCCTCGGCCGGCGGCTGGTGGAGCAGTGCGTCGCCTTCGCGCGTGAGGCCGGCTACCGCGAGATCGTGCTCTGGACGCATCAGGTGCTGACCGCCGCGCGGGCGATCTACGCCAAGGTCGGCTTCGAGCTCGTCGAGACCTGGGTCCACGACGACTTCGGCCACGACGAGGTCAGCGAGACCTGGCGGCTGTCCCTATAGCCCGCTCATCCCCGGCCAACGGAGCGGCGAAGCCGCGAAGGCCGAGCCGGGGACCCAAGCAGCGCATCGAACCGGACTCAGCTTGGGTCCCCGCATTCGCGGGATGAGCGGAGATCAAAGTTCCGCCAGGACGGCGTCGCCCATCTCTACAGTGGTGAGCTGGCCGCCGATGTCGGGCGTGCGTGCGCCCTTTTCGAGCGCGCGGCCGACGGCGGCGGTGAGCCTGTCGGCCAGGTCCGCGCGATCCAGCGACCAGCGCAGCGCCATCTCGAACGACAGGATCGCGGCCAGCGGGTTGGCGACGCCCTTGCCGGCGATGTCCGGCGCCGAGCCGTGGCTCGGCTCGTAGAGGCCGGGCGCGCCGGCGATCCCCAGAGCCGCCGATGGGAGAAGCCCAAGGCCGCCGGTCAGCTGGGCCGCTTCGTCGGAGAGGATGTCGCCGAACAGGTTGTCGGTCAGGATCACGTCGAACTGGCGCGGGTTCTTGACCAGCTGCATGGCGGCGTTGTCGGCCAGCATGTGCTCCAGGGTCACATCGGCGTAGTCGCGCTTGTGCAGGTCGGCCACGACCTCGCGCCAGAGCAGGCCGGTCTCCATGACGTTGGACTTCTCGCAGCTCGTCACCTTGCCCCGCCGGCCCCGGGCCAGTTCGAAGGCCACGCGGCTGACCCGCTCGATCTCGGCGGTCGTGTAGACCTGGGTATCGACGCCGCGGCGCCCGCCCTCGGGCAGGTCCTCGATGAACCGCGGCTGGCCGAAGTAGACGCCGCCGGTGAGCTCGCGGACGATCATGATGTCCAGCCCCTCGACCACCTCGCGCTTCAGCGTCGAGGCGTCGGCCAACGGCTGGAAGCAGAGCGCGGGGCGAAGGTTGGCGAAGACGCCCATGCCGGCGCGCAGGCCCAGGAGCCCCGCTTCCGGGCGCTTGTCGCGGGGCGCGGCGGCCCATTTCGGCCCGCCGACCGCGCCCATCAGCACCGCTTTCGACGCCTTGGCCGCGACCAGGGTCTCGTCGCTGAGCGGCGTGCCCAGTTCGTCGAAGCTGCAGCCCCCGAACGGCCGCTCGTCGATGACGAGGTCGTTGGCCAGGCGCTGGGCGACGCGGCGGACTTGGGCGATCACTTCGGGCCCGATGCCGTCGCCGGGCAGGAGGAGCAGGTCGGTCATGGCCCGCGTCCTAGGGGATGGCGTCGCCGCGGGGAAGCCCCGCCAGCGCCGCCTTTCGACCACTTTCGACACAGAACATGGCTACGCCAGTCGTCGGGGGTTCATCCACGCGTCCGTTCCATGGGACGGGAGAGAGAGGAACCACTGATGCGACTGATCCCCATCGCCGCGATCACCTTCGGCGCCGGCCTGGCGCTCGCCGGCGCGGCCGCCGCCCAGCAGCCCGATCCGTCCGCCACCCCGCCGACCAAGGCTGCGCCGGCCACGCCGACGCTGCCGGACGCAGCGGCCAAGGATAAGGCCGAGGCGGCCGAGCACGCCTCCGACACCGCCAAGGACCACGCGGCGCCGAATTCCGCCGTGGACGCCAAGGCTGACGTGGACGCCTCCGCGACGGCCAAGGACGCCGACGACTCCAAGGCCAAGGACAAGATGAAGAAGAAGCACACCGCGTCCGAGCCGGGCCCGGGCGAGTCGCCGCTGAAGACCCCGCACTGAGGGCGTAGAGGGCGCGTACCGCCGGGCGGGTCAGAGAGCCCGCTCGGCGGCCACTTCGTAGAGCTTGAGATCGCGATCGCCGACGCCGAATTGCGGCCACGCGGCCCGCCACGTCGCCATGTGCGGCGTCTGGAAGTGGGCTTGCAGGGCCGCTTCGTCCCGCCAGGCCTCGAACACCCGCACCAGGCCGGGGTCCTCGACATCGACGGCGTAGGAATAGACGAGGCAGCCGGCCTCGGCGCGGCTGGCGGCCAGCATCGCGGCCATGTGCGGCTTGAACCGCTCGAGGTTCTCCGGCGGCACGCGCACCGTGCCGGCGATGATCACCCCGGCGCTCATGCGTCCTCCAGCCAGGGCTGGGCGAGCGCGCGCTTCATCTCGTAGGTGTCGATGGCGGCGGCGGCCTGCAGGGTCTCGCCGATGGAGTCGAGGCCTTTCAGCATCTTCTCCTTGCGCACCGGGTCGATCTCGAACCGGAAGGTCTGGCCCGACGGCGAGACGAGCGTCTGGGCCGCCAGGTCGACGGTGACCAGGTGGTTGCCGCCCTTGGCCTCGTCCATCAGCGCCTGCACCTGCTCGGCCGGCAGCACCACCGGCAAGAGGCCGTTCTGGAAGCAGTTGTTATAGAAGATGTCTGCGAAGCTGGTGGAGACCACGCAACGGATTCCGAAGTCCATCAACGCCCAGGGCGCGTGCTCGCGGCTGGAGCCGCAGCCGAAGTTGTCACCGGCCACCAGCACGCCCGCGCCCTTGTACGCGGCCTGGTTCAGCACGAAGTCCGGCCGCTCGCGGCCCTCGCCGTCGAAGCGCAGGTCGTAGAACAGGCCCTTGCCCAGTCCCTCCCGCTCGACGGTCTTCAGGAACTGCTTGGGGATGATCTGGTCAGTGTCGATGTTGGCCAGCGGCAACGGCGCGACCTTGGCGTCGAGGCGTGTGAACGGCTGCATCAGGCGGCCTCCAGTTGGGGCGCTTGCTGGATCATGATGGTGGGCACGCCGCCCGGCGCGTCGCGGACGGTGAAGACCTTGGTGCCCGGCTTTCGGCCGGTGCGGACCTCGGAGACGTCGAAGCCTGCCGCGGCGATGCGGGCCTGGGCGGCGTCGGGGTCGGTGACGCGCCAGGCGAGGCCGCCGAACCGGTCCGGCTCATCGCTGACGGGACGATTGAGGCTGGCGCCGACTTCGAAGACAGCGGTCCCGCACCGGAAGAAGAGCTGGCGCGCGCCCCACTGATCGTTGGCGCGGTCGAGCCGCAGGTCCAGGCCGAACTTGGCGCCGTAGATCCCCACGGCGCGGTCGGCGTTCGGCGTGCCCACGACCACGTGGTCCAGGGCCGGGATGGCGGCGGCCTCGTCGCCGATGGCCGGTGAGGGCTGGGCGCCGATGCGGCCGGGGGTCAGCACGAAGTCGAGGCCGGCGGCCTTCACGCGGGCGACGTCGCGGTAGGGCTCGACCTCCAGGCCGCGGCGGGCGAGCAGCTTGGCGTCAGCGGCGACGTCGTCGCTCTGGAAGGCGACGAGCCATTGGCCCTCGCCGGCGGCGTCCAGGCGCGCGCGCAGGCGGTCGCCGGCCGGGCCCTCGCCCGATGGCGCGATGACCTCCAGGGCCATGTTGTCCAGGTGGAACCAGGCGCGCTCGGCCCCGTCCCGCGGCTCCAGCTCCGGCTCGCGGCCCAGCAGGCGGCGGTAGGCGTCGCTCGCCGCGGCGAAGTCGCGGACGGCGATGGCCACGTGGTCGAGGCCCCTAATCACGACCGGCGCTCACAGGAAGTCGCGCACGTCGGCGATGTGGCCGGCGATGGCGGCCGCGGCGGCCATGGCTGGGCTCATCAGATGGGTCCGCCCGCCGCGGCCCTGGCGGCCCTCGAAGTTGCGGTTGGAAGTGGACGCGCAGCGCTGGCCCGGCGGGACCTTGTCCGGGTTCATGGCCAGGCACATGGAGCAGCCCGGTTCACGCCATTCGAAGCCGGCGGCGGTGAAGAGGGCGTCCAGGCCCTCGGCCTCGGCCTGCTCGCGCACCAGGCCCGAGCCCGGCACCACCATGGCGCGGACGTGACTAGCCACCCTACGGCCTTCCACGATCTTGGCCGCGGCCCGCAGATCCTCGATGCGGCTGTTGGTGCAGGAGCCGATGAAGACCACGTCGACCTGGGCGTCGGCGATCTTCTGGCCGGCTTCCAGGCCCATGTAGTCCAGCGACCGCGCCGCCGAGGCGCGCTTGTCGGGCGTGGCGAAGCTCTCGGGCGCCGGCACCGTGTCGGTGACCGCGATCACGTCCTCGGGGCTGGTGCCCCAGGTGACGAGCGGGGCGATCTGGGCGGCGTCGAGGGTGATCTCGCGATCCCACCTGGCGTCGGGATCGGAGAAGAAGGTCTTCCAGTAGCTGAGCGCCATCTCCCAGGCGCCGCCCTTGGGCGCGGCGGGACGGCCGCGGATGTAGTCGAAGGTCGTCTCGTCGGGCGCGACCAGCCCCGCGCGGGCGCCGCCCTCGATGGTCAGGTTGCAGAGCGTCATGCGCCCTTCCATGGAGAGCGCGCGCACGGCCGAGCCGGCGTACTCGATCACGTAGCCGGTGCCGCCGGCGGTGCCGATGGCGCCGATCACGGCCAGCGCGAAGTCCTTGGCCCCGACGCCAGGCGCGGGCTCGCCCTCGATGTTGACGCGGAAGTTCTTCGCCTTGGTCTGGCGCAGCGTCTGGGTGGCGAGAACGTGCTCGACCTCGGAGGTGCCGATGCCGTGCGCCAGCGCGCCGAACGCGCCGTGGGTCGACGTGTGGCTGTCGCCGCAGACGATGGTCATGCCGGGCTGGGTGCGGCCCTGTTCGGGGCCGACCACGTGGACGATGCCGTTGCGGATATCGCCCATCGGGAAGAACTCGATGCCGTAGTCCTTCACGTTGCGCTCCAGGGTCTGGAGCTGCAGGCGCGCCTCGTCGTCCTTCACCGCCGCCACGCCCAGCGCCTGGCCTTCGGTCGGCACGTTGTGGTCGGCCACCGCGAGCGTGCGGTCGGGGCGGCGCACGGGGCGATGGCTGGCGCGAAGCCCGGCGAAGGCCTGCGGGGTGGTCACCTCGTGGATCAGGTGAAGGTCGATGTAGAGGATCGCCTCGCCGTCCTGTTCGGCGACGACATGGGCGTCC
>Ga0308176_10000912_pt1 | contig 18544 bp, 15 predicted proteins | sample PhyCR2_3_FD_203890 | JGI IMG/M metagenome (GOLD analysis project Ga0308176, IMG submission 203890) | Soil microbial communities from UC Gill Tract Community Farm, Albany, California, United States - DLSLS.C.R2 | ecosystem: Environmental > Terrestrial > Soil > Agricultural land | place: USA...
AAGCCGGCAATGAAAAACAGACCGGCCGTGCTGAATCCGAGGTTGATCATCGTCAACAAGCTGCCTTGGAGGCCTTGAAAATTTAAGGCGAATAATCCCAGAACCACGAATCCCAGGTGGCTGATGCTGCTGAACGCGAGGAGGCGGCGCAAATCCGGCTGAATGAGCGCGATAATCGCCCCATAGACAATCGCAATCACGGCCAACGCCATCATCACCGTGACCACGCCATTGCTTTTCGACGCATCCGGCAGCAGAGGTATACTGAAGCGCATAAAGCCATAGGTTCCGAGCTTGATTCCCGCCAGCAGGACCGCCACTCCAATGGGTCCCTCCACAAGCGCATCAGGTAACCACGTATGGAAAGGAAACAAAGGCGCCTTGAACGCGAGTCCGAGAAAGAGCAGCCAAAAGATCAAGATCTGTTGGCCCAACGGAATCGGAACGGTTAACAGGTCCAGAAGGTCAAAGGTATAGGAAGGCTCGATATGATGCATCATCGCCCAGGCGTGATAGTTCAAATCGAGCAGGACGATACCGACCAGCATGAAGACGCTGCCCAAGAGGGTATAGAGTACATATTTGAGCGCCGCGTAGTGTCGATCTACCCCGTGTCCCCAGAGCTTGATTAGGAAATAACTGGGAATAAGCATTAATTCCCAAAACACGAAAAATAAAATCAGGTCAATCGACACGAAAATACCCATGGTCGCCGACTCAAACGCCAAGAGCGCCATGAAATAGGCTTTTGCCTGGTGGCGAACCGTGTCCCAGGAATAGAGAATGATTAGGGTCGTAAGAAGAGCGGTCAGACCGACGAATAGGACGCTGATCCCATCGACCGCCACGTGATAACTGATGCCAAGCGGTGGAATCCACGGCACGCGCTCAGTGAACTGCATGGCCGCCGTGTTCGGCTGAAAATGAAAGAGCACAATACCGGCGAGAATCAACTCCAACACGGCAATGCCGAGCGCGGAGCTTTTCAGCAAATCCTCATCCTGAATGAGCCATAAGATCATGGCCCCCAAAAGAGGAAAGAACAACAACAACGAGAGAATGGGAAATCCGAACGTCAGTTCATCTAACATGGTAAATCAGCCGTCAGTTTCAGCTCTCACCTATCAGCTTTTGCTGAAGGCGGATGGCTGAACGCTGGTGGCCGCCTATTTGAGGGCTAAGCCCATGGGAAGAGCTCCGCTCCGCCACAGTAAAATCAAATGGACCAGGATAAACAAGCCTGCGACGATAATCGCGGCATAGTGATGGACCATCCCGCTCTGGAGCCGTCGCCAGGACCGAGCGATCAAATGATTGCCATAACCGATCACATTGAGACCAGCGTAGATGACATGCTTTTCCACCCAAGTGCTCGCCGCTGCTCCGGACTCCGTTCCTTGTCCAACCGCCCGCACAATGCCGTCGATGACCGTACGATCGAACCAATCCCACACTCGACCCAATTGTTTCGTCGGCTCCACAAACAAGAGGTCGTACAGTTCATCGACATAATATTTGTGCAGGAGCGTCGTATAGACCGCTGGGAATCGTCCGGCGAGCTCAGGGGCCGCTTCGGCTCGAACCGCATAGAGATAATGGGCTAGACCCCACCCTAATAAGGCGATGGCCGTCGCAATGCCCATCAACATGAGGACAATCCCAACACCGCCATGCTCGCCGCCGGCCTCAGTGACCGCCGTCACGGGATGCAGGAAGGCATGAAACCAGCCGGATTCAGGGGGCACCCCGGGGAACCCGCCGATAACCGCCAAGACACTTAAGGCGACTAAGGGACCGATCATGATGGTCGGCGATTCGTGAACATGCTGAGCCGTATGGTGATCCATGCGTGAATGGCCATAAAAGGTCAGGTACGTGAGGCGGAACATGTAAAACGCCGTCAAAAAGGCTCCGATCGCTCCCATTCCATACAGCACGTACTGATGGTTGATGAACGCGTGCGCAAGGATTTCATCTTTGCTCCAGAATCCGGACAGCGGGAAGATTCCCGCAATCGCGAGCGTCCCAATGAGGAACAGCGCATGGGTCCAGGGAATCCGATCTTTAAGCCCGCCCATTTTTCGAATATCTTGCTCTCCACTCAAGGCGTGGATGACGGAGCCGGCCGACAAAAAGAGCAAGGCTTTAAAAAATGCATGCGTCATCAAATGAAAGATCGCCGCCGTATAGGCGCCGATGCCACAGGCGAGAAACATGTAGCCGAGCTGGCTGACGGTGGAATAGGCCAACACGCGTTTAATATCCGTCTGGACGAGGCCGATGGTCGCCGCAAAAAGCGCGGTGATCCCGCCGATCCATGCCACAGTCGTCATGGCCATGGGCGCCATGTCGTAAATCGCATGATTGCGGACGATCATATAGACGCCCGCGGTTACCATCGTCGCGGCATGAATCAGGGCACTCACCGGCGTGGGACCTTCCATGGCATCAGGCAGCCACGTGTACAACGGTAATTGCGCCGATTTGCCGACGGCGCCAATGAGTAAGCAGAGGGCGATCGCGGTGGCCATTTCGGTGGACAAGTGACTGACATTCGCCAATACCTGGGTGTAATCCAGCGTCTTAAAATTGACGAAGACCAAAAAGATCGCGATGAGGAATCCCGCGTCCCCGATCCGGTTCACGACAAAGGCTTTCGTCGCCGCCTTGGCGGCTGAGACTCGATCGAAGTAGTAGCCGATTAATAAATACGAACAGAGCCCAACACCCTCCCACCCGATAAAGAGCACGACGTAATTGTTGCCCATCACGAGAAGGAGCATCGAGACCATGAACAGATTCATGTATGTGAAGAAGCGGGTAAATCCTTCTTCACCGTGCATGTATCCGACTGAATAGAGGTGGATCAGGAAGCCGACGCCGGTGACGACGAGCAGCATGATGCAGCTCAGCGGATCGATCAGAAACGCCATGTTGATGGTTAGATCGCCGCCGAAGATCCATTTATAGGCGATGACTTCACGCGCTTGCCCGGTCTGGATCGTGTGGACAAAGACCGCGATCGAGCAGAGGAACGACAGTCCAACCGATCCCCAGGCCAGACGATGCGCCAGGTCATGGGAGTACCGCTGTCCGAGCAGACCGTTCAGCAGCACGGCCGTCAGCGGAAACAGAGGAATCAGCACTACGAGCACATCGAACACGTTCACGCCACTACCATTTCAAAAGATTCATTTCATCGACGTTGGTGGAGATCTTCCCGCGGAACACGACAATGATAATGGCTAGGCCAACGGCCGCTTCGCCGGCCGCGATGGCGATGATGAACAGGGCAATGATTTGGCCGGCCATCGACTCCAAATAGTGAGAAAAGGCGACCAAATTGATATTGGCGGCATTCAGCATAATCTCGACGGACATCAGCACGATGATGAAATTCCGGCGGATCAGCACACCGATCAGTCCCGTGGTAAAGAGTACGGCGCTGACGACGATATAGGCGCTCAGTGGAACAGCCATAATTCGTTAAACGTTACTCGTTAAACAGGAGCAGGATGGGATCGCATCCTGCTTTTCGATTGATCTTTAACGATGAACAGTCCCTTTCTCCGTCTCATCGTTCACCGGCGTCTTGGCTAAGACGATCGCGCCGATAATGGCCCCTAAAAGAAATACGCCGACGATTTCGAAGGCCAACAAGTACTCGCTGAACATTTTGATGCCGACCGCATAACTGGCCCCCTCTTTCAAAACGGCTTCGGCGGGCACATCCCCCTTGGATCCACTAAAGGGCGACTGCATCATTAACAGCACCAATTCGCCGCAGATCGCGATCGCCGCGAAGAGCATCACGACATATTTGGAATGCAGATACCGCTCATCGGACTTCAGATTCAGCAACATCAACACGAAGAGATAGAGCACGAGAATCGCGCCCGCATAGACAATGATCTGCACCGCGAAGAGAAACTCGGCGTTCAACAGCACAAACAGTCCTGCGACATGCAGCAGCAGCGTCAGCAGCGCCAGTCCACAATGCACAGGGCTTCTCAGCGCCACCGTGAACACCCCTGCCACGATGCTCACCAACGAAAAATAGACAAAAAAGATTGGGACCATACGATCAGACCCGAGATGAAACGAAATTACGCGTTTTTCTCATCGACCTGCTTCATTAAATGCTTAGGTGGGGGTTGCGTGGGTTTGATCACCGACTGCGGGAAAAAATACCGGTACTCGCGGCTCTCTTGCCCTTCCTTCTCTTGACCGTGGGCATAGAGATATTTTTTCGCATCCGTCAAATGGCGTTCGCCGATGTCGTACAACCGCTTCTTGTCGAACAGCAGCGTCCGTTTGTCGTGTGTCGAGTATTCATACATCTTGGTCATCGCCAACGCGTTGACCGGACACGCTTCAACGCAATACCCGCAAAACACGCACTTCGTAATGTCGATATAAAATTCGCTGGCAAATCGCTGCAAGGGGAGCGACTTATCTTCTGAACTAATCACCTTGATGCAGTGGGAGGGACACGCCGCTTCACAAAGATCACACCCTACGCAACGCTCGTGGCCATCGTCATATCGCAGCAGGCCAAGCGCCCCGCGGTGCGTGTCCGGAATCGTCCGCTGCTCTCTCGGGTACTGAAACGTAATCGGACGGTGAAACATGTGCTTGAACGTGACTTTCATCGCGTCCCATATTTCCGTAAAGAGGGCGGCTTGCCAAACCCGTTTCGTGAATGCTCCAACGCTCATAGAGTTGTTCCGTGGCGAGAGGCGAGGGACATGGGGCGGAAGGCAAAAAGCTTCAATGCCTTAACACTCCTCCTTACTTCCTCTTTCGTCCACTTGCCCATGTCCCTTCAAACCTTTTGAATGGTGGCTGACGTCAACTTGAAATATGGAACCCCGGTGTGACGATCGATCTCGACGGTCATCAAATCCTTCACGGGGGGTTCATTAAAGTGCTCGGGGAAAAAGCACGATCCGGGCAACATCGCCAAGTCGGCCTGCACACCTACATCTAGCTTTCCTTGCGAAGTGGTCACACGGACTTTGGCCCCATCCGTTAATCCCAGCCGTTCCATATCCATCGCGTTCATGTGAAGACGTCCCGTGTTGGGCGCGATGGTGATCAATCCCGGAGCTTGGGTCGACAGCTTTCCAGAGTGATAGAGGAGCTGTCCAAGCGCGAGGACAAACGGTTTGGCCGCCTGCGTAGCCGTCATCGCCTCCGTCTGATATCGCGCCTTTACCTCGGCGCTATACCCGTTTGAGAGGTACCTATCAGGATCGGGGGCCGGCTTTCGTGGCTGTCCAAGATTGTAGTATCCCGGCAACAGTTTCATAATCTCGCGTTGAATGTCATGCGGCGATTCATAGTCGAACTGACAACCCAGTCCCGACGCAATGGCCGTCATGATGTGCCAATCAGGAAGGCTCTCTCCAACCGGATCCATCGCCTGCCGAATTCGAAGGACCTTGCCTTCTAAATTGGTAAAGGTTCCTTCTTTTTCCGCATAGCTACAGGCGGGAAGCACGACATGTGCGAAGCGGGCCGTCTCGGTCAAGAACAGATCCTGACACACCAAAAGGTCCAAGCCCTTCAAGGCAGTCTGCACATCCATTGATTTAGGCAAAGTAGCTAGAGGATTCTCACCGATAATGTACAGTGCCTTGATCTGGCCATTTCGACAGCGCTTGAGAATTTCTGTGAGTGTCGCGCCTTTTCCAGGCGCCGGCAATTCAATGCCCCACGCTTTTGCAAATCGATCTCGGGCCGCCACATCGCTGAAGGCGGCCTGACCGGGTAAAAATTCCGGCACGACGCCCATATCGACCGCGCCTTGCTCATTGATCTCTTCCGTGACCGTACTAACGCCGCAACCGGGGCGACCGAGTTTCCCGGTAATCCATGCGAGATCCATGAGAGACAAGGTCTTCTCATAGCCACCTGACCGACGGACGATGCCTTCAGCACAAAGAATGATCGCGCGTGGCGCTTCAGCAAAAATTGACGCCGCTTCATGGATCTGCTCTACGGCGATACCGGTCGCCGCCGTAATGGACTCGAAGGAAAGCTTCGCCACTGCATCCTTAAGAGCCGCGAAGGCCTTCGGGTGTTTCTCCGTCGTCTCCGTATCGATCAGATCCTGTTCAATGACCGACTTCACGAGGCCTTGCACAAAAACGCCCTCGCTGCCCGGCTTCACCATCATCGGATGTGACGCGAGCCTGGCGATGTTTGTCTGAACGGAATCGACGACGATGACCTGAGATTTGTAAATGCGAATCGCATCCTTGACGCGCACGGACGTCAGCGGATTTGTCTCGGTTAGATTGCTGCCGACCAAGAGGATCGCTTTGGCCTTGGTAAGATCCTCCCAATCGTTCATCGTCCGCCCTATGCCAACGGCATGTTGCGCGGCTCGCACAAAATTGACGTGGCCATACCGCGCACTACTGTCGAGTTGATTCGTTCCAATCGCAACCCGCATGAGTTTCTGGAACAGATAGAGCTCCTCGTTCGTGCATCGAGCCGTGATCAAGCCCGCAATGGCATCCGGGCCGTACTTGGCTTTGATATCGGCCAAGCGATCGACCACTGAGTGCACCGCTTCAAGCCATGGGGCCTCAACAAGTTTGCCGTCGCGACGCATAAGCGGCTGCTGTAAACGCGCCTTGCTATCGATGTACTCAAATCCGAATCGGCCGCGCACACAGATTCCGCCATGCCCCTTGGCGGTTTCCGAACGATCGCCCCATTTATTTTTCCAGGACAGCGGAGAGGTGACCCTGACCACTTCCCGGTCCTTGGTCTCCACATGCATCTGGCAGCCATCGCCACAGTAATTGCAGGTGGTCGTGGTTTTCTTCAACTGCCACGGCTTGTAGAGATATTTGGAAAATTTATTAGTAATGGCGCCGACGGGGCAGACAGCCAGACAATCGCCGCAAAACTCGCAGGAGAGAGGCTGATCGCCCTTGGCGACGACCTGATTGAATCCGCCTTTCTTCATGAACTGCAGCGCATCGATCATCAACACATCTTTGCAGACATTGATGCATTCGCCGCATGCAATACACCGGTTCATGTTGAAGTCGAGCACCAGGCTGCGCGTGTCTTCGGGAATCAGTTTTTGCTTGGCGTTGGCTAGATTCGTCACTTGATGCTGAAACGCCATGTCTTGCAGCTCGCAATGTCCATCGGCGTCGCATACCGGGCAATCGAGCGGATGCACGGACAGATGCTTTTCCACCGCCTTCTTCCGCGCCTGAAATAAATCGTCGCCCTCTGTCCGGACAATCATTCCGGCTGCGGCTTTCGCCGTGCAGGAACGAACCGGCGCCTTTTTCCCTTCCACCATCACGAGACACATGCCGCAGGACCCAAAGGGATCGAAAGTGTAGTGATAGCACATGGCCGGCACGATCTTTCCGGTGCTCGAAATGACATCATAGAGAGATACGCCATCGCTGGCCGACACAGATCGGCCGTCGATGGTCAGTTCAATCGGCTTCGCTTCAACTTCAGGATTCGTGGCAGGCTTCAGACCCATTGTTACCTCAAGTTCGATTTGGTGATCTCGTGATTTGGCGAATGTAACTTTTCCCTCAATCGCCAGATCAAGCAATTACCGGATCGCCAATTCATCAGCGGTCGCATTCGCCCATGACAATGTCATACGTTCCAAAAATAGTGACCGCATCGGCGATCATGTATCCGCGCGACATATAGTCGAATGCGCCCATGTGAATAAAGGACGGGGCGCGGATCTTCAGGCGATACGGCTTGCCGCCTCCGGTGCTGACGATGTAAAAGCCGAGTTCCCCTTTGTGCGCTTCCGTGCCGCAATAGATTTCTCCGGGAGGCGCATTGAATCCTTGAGAAAATAATTTGAACTGCTGGATCATGGAATCAAGGTTGGTAAAGACGCGCTCTTTGGGCGGCAGCGTGACGCTCGGCACATCGGCCATGACTGGCCCTTCCCGCATCTGATCCAGGCATTGCTGAATAATCTTGACGCTCTCGTACATTTCTTGAACCCGAATCCAGTACCGATCGTACGTATCCCCGTTCTTCCCCACCGGCACACTGAATTCGCACTTTGGATAGGCCGAATACGGCTCGTACTTGCGCAAATCATAATCGACGCCCGAGCCTCGCAGCGTTGGGCCGCTGAGGCCAAAGCTCAATGCATCTTCGGCGGATATAACCGCCACACCCTTGGTCCTTGCCACCCAAATTCGGTTTTTCTCCAAGAAGACGACATATTCATCGATCTTCGGCGGAAAATAATCAAGAAACTGACGGAGCTTTTGAATCAGCGCCGGCGTGAGATCTCGCTCCACGCCGCCGATCCGATACCAACTCGTCGTCAAGCGCGCGCCACATAATTCATCGAACCAATCGAGCAGAATCTCCCGGTCGCGAAAAGCATAGAAAAAGACGGTCATCGCGCCGATATCCAGCGCCTGCGTTCCGAGCCAGAATTGATGCCCGATGATGCGCTGGACTTCCGCCACGATCGTGCGGAGGTATTCGGCCCGCTCCGGCACCGTGATGTTCATGAGCTTCTCGACCGCGCGGCAATAGGCGAAGTTATTGTACATCGCACACACATAGTCGAGCCGGTCGGTATGCGGAATAAATTGATGATACGTGCCGTCTTCCGCCAGTTTTTCTACGCCCCGGTGCAAAAAGCCCATGACCGGGGTCGACTTGACGAGCCGCTCCCCCTCCAACTCCAATATGACTTTTAAGACGCCATGCGTGCTAGGATGCTGCGGCCCCATATTGAGCAGCAATTCCTCGGTTCGAAGCGTCGGAAGACTTTCGCTTTCCGGATGCTCCGGATCCACCTTATAGACGGTGGTCCGCTGATCGTCGAGCACGGGTTTGGTGGTGGTCTCTTTCACGTCAGATTTCTAGGTTGTCTCGTTCAAGAACTCAAATGTGTCCCGCCACCCTTTTCCCTGTACGGGAAAGTCTTTCCTAAGCGGGTACCCTTCGGTGTACTCGTCCGGCATGAGAATACGGCGCAAGTCGGGATGATGACGAAAGCGAATCCCCATCATGTCGTACACTTCACGCTCCATGAATTCGGCGCCCTTCCAGAGATCCGTCAGCGAATCCACGATACAATCCGACTCTGGAACCCGCGTCTTCAAGCGAATCCGATGGCGCTTTCGAATCGAATAGACTTCGTACACGACTTCAAACCGCTCTTCATCATCCGGCCAATCGACTGAACTGACATGCACGATGTAATCGCAATCCATATCGGGATCGTCATGCACGAATCGGGCGATGTCGTGCAGGAATTCCCGCGTCACCGTCACTGCGACATCGCCGCGCCATTCAACGGCTTTGATAAATCCCCTCGGATATTCTTGCTGTATCCGCTCGGCTAAGGCATGCATAACTTTGAATGAGTTTTGAGTTGACAGTGTTTAGTGTTCAGTTGAATTAAAAATAAAAACCTACAGCTATGCTTTCATTCGCACTTGATCCGGCTGCTTCGTGAAGACTCGCTTGAGCATAATGCGTTCTTGCAGTTTTAAAATGCCGTCGAACAGCGCCTCCGGCGTCGGAGGACATCCGGGCACATAGATATCGACCGGCACAAAGCGGTCCACGCCTTGGACCACGCTGTAGCTGTCGTAAATATTGCCCGATGTCGCGCACGATCCCATCGCAATGACATACTTCGGTTCCGGCATTTGGTCGTAGATTTTTCTAATGACCGGCGCCATGCGGCGGCAGACCGTTCCGGCGACGATCATCAAGTCGGACTGACGGGGCGAGGCCCGAAAGACTCCAGCGCCATAGCGATCCATATCATAACGAGACGATACGGCCGCAATCATTTCAATCGCGCAACAGGCTAATCCGAACGTCATCGGCCACAGTGACCCTTTTCGAGCCCAATTCACGGCCCGCTCAAGCGTCGTCACGATAACGTCCGACTGTCCGTCCTTCTCATGCCGCCCGATTTGGATTAAGCCCATGACAACCTCACGTAACCGAGGGATGGACGGATTGTCCCCTGCTGCGCGCGTCCACCGCGCATCTTAACGAGCATGCGCGCTGCGCGCGCATGTGGGTCGGTCCGTCCTTCCCTCAGTCCCATTCCAACGCGCCCTTGCGCCAGGCATAGACGTACGCCACTAGGAACAGAGCGATAAAGACTAACATTTCGACTAATCCAAATAACCCAATTTTTCCGTAAACCACCGCCCAGGGATAGAGGAAAATCACTTCAATATCGAAGATCACGAACAGCATGGCAAAGATGTAGTACCGCACGGGAAACGGCATGCGGGCATCTGAGAAAGGCTCGCTGCCGCATTCATAGGCACTTAGTTTTTCTGCCTCCGGGTACTTCGGCTGCACCACATAACTGAGGACCAGCGTGACAACTCCAAACGCCATCGCAATCCCAACGAACAATAGGATGGGAAAATATCGCGATAGATAGTCGAGGAGCAATTCAGTACTGTTCACAGGCCCTCACCATCAAGCCATTGACTTCTAATGAGGATTTTTGGAGTTTAGCGTTGCCGGCAAAACAAATTCAAGCGCACAAAGGACCTAAGTTTTTCTCTGCCGAAAGCCCTAGCAAGACGTGGGATCGTCCTTAGGAAGAGCGTAAGGGAGGACTGCCGGTTTCGCGCTACTGACCGGCATTCCCATGCGTACCCATCTTGCCGGCTGGCATCTTGAGATTGACAGGACGCTCGGCACCAACCTGCCATTCCGCCTCAAGTGGGAAGACTGCCTTCGCTTTGCTGCGCCGATGAATTTGAGTTTCGATCCGTGCAGCTTTCTTTGGGCTGGGGGGTTTTTCAATGCTATCGTCGCACTGACGCTCTGAATCGCCAACCATATCTAGCTCTGCCTGGCTTCGGGTGTACTGTCAAATAAGTGGAGCGACAACTTATCACTCGGTTCAAAGTCGTGTCAAACAGGACCGGATCGTCTGCCTTCCTTGACACAGCCACATGATTTGCTATGGTTTAAGCATAAGAATCAAGGGATTGGAGGAACGCGATGATACATGTTCTACGCATCGGAGTGGGGGTATTCACCCTCGTCCTCATCGGAGCTTCACCCGCGCTCCCCGCAACACCGGCCCACAAAGCTGTTCAGTACGGTGAACAAGCGTTGGCATTTTCCTCGGGCTTTATTCGCGAAGACATTCCATCCGATGGAGTGGTCGCCAAAACCGCTTACAGCCGACAAGTCGTGGGGCACGGTGACACGGTGTACTTGCGAATGAACCATCCGGAGGACGTTTCTCTCGGCTCCTTGTATACGGTGTATCGCCGAAGCCGTAAGGTGTTTCATCCTACCAATCGACATTACCTTGGGAATCTCTTCTCGATTATTGGCGTCGTCCGAGTCGTGAAGATCGACAACGAGCTGGCAACCGGCAAGGTGGATCATGGCTATCTGTGGATCGCACCGGGCGACATGGTCATGCCTTTTTCACTTCCCTCGATGGAAGATGCCGCGATATCGGGAACAAGTTCTCCGGATACGGCCGGCATGGTGGTCGAAATCCAGACGCCTCGCACGCTGGTCGCTCAGAGTAATATTGTGTATCTCGATCTGGGACGGGCGGACGGCCTCCGCACAGGCGACCGATTTGAAGTACTACGCAGTCGTCGTGGGTTTCCCACAGAACCGATTGGAGAAGTAAAAATCCTGGCTGTGGAAGATATGACATCGACAGCGCTCATTGTCCGCGCAGTCATGCCGATGGCAATCGGGGATCAGGTGATACCAAAAGAATTGACCAGGGAAGCCGCAATCCATGTCCCCCATTCTAACCAAGGCAACCAGGCCGCGCTTTCGGCTTCCACGAAAGCCCGTGAAAGCCTCACGAAGTCGTTACAGACGGAGATTGCGACGGGCGACGTCAGTGTCGAGCAGATCGGGGACAAGGTCAGGATCAGTCTCAACGATTTGGTGAATCAATTAGAATATGAGCCGGGCGAAGCGCGCATCAAACCAACGGGAATTAAAATCCTGAAACAGATCAGTGAATATCTGAAGTCCGATACAGACAATGAGATTCTCGTAGAAGGCCACACAGACAATCAGCCTATCGGGCCAACCTTAGTGAAGCATTACGCGACGAACCAAGAGCTCTCAGAGGATCGCGCCAGCCTCATCGTTCGTTATTTTGTCGACGCGGGAATCGACCCCGCCGTGCTGACCGCAATCGGCTATGCCGATACTCGTCCGATCTCCAGCAATGGGCGAGAAGAAGGGCGTAAACGAAACCGCCGAATCGAGATCGTCCTGACGCCCAAACAGGTGGTAGAGGAAGAACCACAATCGAGCGACGTGCGGACCGAAGCGAAGCAGCCCGCGTTACCGCCTGCGGCGCCTCCGGAAGAATTGGTCGCGACCGAACCGCTTCACGTGAATGTTCCCACACCTCCGGCTAGCGCCGTGCAAGAAATCCGCGTATTACCATCTGCGCCATCCATGCCGCCTCACTGATGTATTCCACTGGTGCAACTTCCTTTTGCCGGAATATTTTGACTGATCATTGGAATGGGAGTACCATGCTTCCCGTAAGATCTCTAGTATAAGTCGTCATCACGATCTCATCTGAAATCCTACCGCTGGCGTCTGGGATGCCGTTACACCAATCTCCGCGACCTCCCGAGAACCGCCGACCGTATGCCTGGCTCCCGAGTCTTATTATAGGGATGACGGTGGTGGCCATTGTCATTGGGACGCTGGTTCTTCACTACGTGGAAACTCGCCTCGTCGCCGCCACCGGTCAAAACCTCACCCTCGCTTCAGCCGAGATCACCGACAAGCTGGACCGTTTGTTATTCGAGCGTTACGGCGACACGCTGGTCATGGCCAGAGAGTTCAGCCTTCGAATGGATAATCCTGCATTCCTGGCCTCGTTCATGGCCTGGATGAAAGACGCCTACGCGCCCGTCTATGTGTCGCTGGGGGTGACCGACGCGGAGGGTTTATTAATCGCCTCCACTGATCCGGCTTTGGTGGGCCAAGACTGGAGCAAACAAGTATGGTTTCAAGCCGTGCGGAACACGCGCGCTATCCATATTGGAGATGTGGGTCCGTATGAAGCCGCTGAAGGTATGGATGCGGTGGCCTTCAGCGCGCCGATCCTCGATTCAAACGGAGTCTTGCTCGGCGTAGTGACCACGCGGGTCGGCATCCTCATGTTGGAAAATGTCCTCACGCAGACCATTCATGCGATCGAAAGCCGGGACGATTTTTTAGGTCAGATCGAATATCAGTTCCTCACGAGAACAGGACAGGTTTTTATCGACTCAGATTTGGTGCACAAGGGAAATGTCAATCTGAAGCAGATCGGGCTCCCCTCCACGGTTCTCAGTGAATCCGGGCAACCAGGATATGTCGAAGAAGAACACGCTCGGCGACATGTGCCTGTTGTGACCGGATATGCGCGCACGCATGGCTACGGACGTTTTAAGGGACTCGACTGGACCGTTCTGATTCGGATGGACCGGGGCGATATTCTCGCTCCTGTCCGTCTGGTCTTGCTGAATATCGGCATCGCAGGAGCTGTGATCTGGACCCCCATGTTCATTGCGCTCCTATGGGCGACGGGCCGTTTGCGGAAAGAATGGGCGCAAACACAGCAAGAAGCCGCGCGTGCCCATGCTGCGGAGGCGGCCGAACGGGAAAGCGAGGCGCGCACCCGAATGATCATTGAAACGGCCTTGGACGCGCTCATTGTGATAGATGTCGAGGGACGGGTGACCGAGTGGAACGCCCAAGCGCACACCATGTTCGGCTGGTCGCGCGAGGAGGTCATTGGAGAATCGCTGTCGTCGAAGATTATTCCGGTTCAACATCAAAATGCTCATGAAGCCGGATTAAGACGCTATCTGCAAACGGGACACGGGCCTGTCATTAATAGACGAATCGAGGTCACCGCCCGACATCGCGACGGACACGAATTTCCGGTCGAGCTCTCGATTTCATCGACTCGGGTCGCCGACACCTACACCTTTAGCGCGTTTGCCCGCGATGTCACGGAGCAAAAACTCGCTGAAACGCAGCTACGGGAAAGCGAGGAGCGGTACCGGTCGGTGGTGACGGCCTTGGACGAAGGCATCTTGTTTGCCGATGATCAGGGCATCATTCGGGCCTGCAATAGGAGCGCGGAACGGATACTCGGCGTGCCGACGGGTGATCTCTTGCAGCGAAGTATGCAAGACCCGAAGTGGCACACCATTCACGAAGATGGTTCGGTCTTCCACCCCGACCGTTCGCCGATCGCGATGACGCTTCGCACAGGACAGCCATATGTCGATGTCATTATGGGTGTACGAACGGTCGAAAAAGGTGTGCGGTGGATCTCAGTCAACACACGCCCGCTGAGGCGGAACAGCGACAGCGCCCCACACGCCGTCGTGGCATCGCTGACCGATATCACTGAGCATAAGCGTGGAGAGCAACGTCTGCGTGTTCAGCATGCCATTACGCGCGTACTGGCGGACGCGACGACGCTGAAAGAAGCCGCCCCGGTGATCCTGGAAACGATTTGCGAGCCGTTAGGATGGAACCTCGGCATCCTGTGGATTGTTGATCGGCACGCCAATGTCTTACGGTGCATGGAGAGTTGGGCGAACCCGAAAACTGAAGTGCAAGCATTTGAAACGGCAAGCCGGCAGCGGACCTTCTCACGAGGAATCGGCCTGCCGGGGCGTGTGTGGGAGGCTGGAGTGTCAGCGTGGATTGCCGACATTTTCCATGATGCGAATTTTCCGCGATTTCCCATGGCGGAAAAAGTCGGGCTTCATGGAGCGGCGGCGTTTCCCATCTTGCTCGGCGGCGCCGTCGAGGGCGTGATGGAGTTCTTTGCTCGGGAAGTCCGCCAGCCGGACGACCACATTCTAGCGTTGATGGCCGCAATCGGAAGCCAAGTAGGGCATCTCATTGAGCGGAAGCAGTTGGAAGAACAACTTCGGCAGTCGCAAAAGATGGAGGCGATCGGCAGACTGGCCGGAGGAATCGCGCACGACTTTAACAATCTGCTGACGGTGATCACGGGATATAGCGAGGTGGCGTTGAGCCGTCTCCAGAAGGAGGATCCGCTCCATATGGAGCTGGACGAAATCAAGCAGGCGGGACACCGCGCCGCCGCCTTGACCAGCCAATTGCTGGCATTTAGCCGACGGCAGGTCCTCCAGCCGAAAGTGTTGGATCTGAATCTGGTGGTGATGAATCTCGAAAAACTCTTGCACCGATTGATCGGGGAAGACGTCAATCTCGTCGTCTCGCTCGCCCCATCGCTGGGCCACATTCACGTCGATCCCGGTCAGATCGAGCAGGTCTTGATGAACCTGGCGGTGAATGCGCGGGATGCCATGCCGAAAGGCGGCAGGCTGGTCATCGAAACGCAGAATGTGGATTTCAACGAGCCGTCCGCCGGCCGGCCTCTTTCAGTTGAGCCCGGGTCGTATGTCCTGCTCATGGTCAGCGACACAGGCTCTGGTATGGACGAGTACACGCGCTCGCATATCTTTGAACCGTTCTTTACGACCAAGGAGCAGGGCAAAGGGACGGGATTGGGGCTGTCCACGGTGTACGGGATCGTGAAACAAGGCGATGGGGAAATTATTGTCGATACCAAGCCGGGACAGGGCAGCAAATTTATGATTTATTTCCGGCGCGTTCCCGCCCGTGAACCGATCATCTCCGGCACGACGGCACAGACGGCCGTCACGCACCCTGGTACGGAAACGCTGCTACTGGTCGAAGATGAGCCGGCCATACGGGCGTTAGCCGGCGACATCCTGCGTCGCTATGGGTATACAGTGCTGGAAGCGCGGCATGGCGTGGAAGCCCTGCTGACCGGCAGTCAATACCTGGGCATGATTCATTTGCTGATCACCGATGTGATCATGCCGCAAATGAGCGGGAGCGAGGTGGCGGAACGCCTGACACATGAGCGGCCGCACATGAAAGTCCTCTATATATCGGGCTATACCAATGACACCATCATTCATCATGGCGTGGTCCAGGAAGGCACCGCGTTTCTACAAAAACCGTTCTCGCCCGACGCTCTCGTCCAAAAAGTCCGCCAGGTGCTCGATCTACATTGATTGATAGAATACTTGACCGCCTACATCCAAGCGGACCGGCTATCCGTATAACAGAACGGAAGCAGTTGAAAACTACCACCACAAGGAGGGCGCGATGAAACAGTTATTCAGTGTGACGGTGCTGGTTGCGAGTATGGCATTGGCGACGGGCTTGGGCTGGGCGGATATGGGGAAGGGAGCGGCTCCCCTCAAAACAGCGCCGGGTTCCAAAGCCGAAATGCATAACAACGAGGGGATCGAACATTTCACGCAAGGCCATTGGGATGTGGCCAAGAAGCACTTTACGGAAGCGGCCACAGCCGATCCGAAATCGGCTGAGGCGCACTACAACCTCGCGCTGACGTTGGACAAGGCCGGCGATCATAAGAGCGCGACGGAACATTTCAAGACCGCGCATGACCTTGGCAAGGACAATCAAGACATCCAGAACTCCGGCATTCTCAAAGCGCATCTGAAGATGAAATAAACTGCCAGCCATCAGCCATCAGCGGTCAGCCTCCAGAAAACTAAACGTTGCTCCTCTCCCATTCGAGGGAGAGGAGCAACGTAGCACGATGGTAGATCCACCGAAGCTGACGGCTGCAGCTGAGAGCTGAGGCCTTCCTCAACCCTTGCTATTTCCCCTCGGTTTCAGTTATTCGTCATCCATGACCGAATCCACTATCAAAGGGCGTGAGCTCGACATCGACCAGTATCGAATACGGGAAGAGCCGTATTATGCCGAGGTCAACGGCGAAGTCAGTCTATTTACCATCGCGGCGCAGAGTCGGATGCCGGTCATGCTCAAAGGACCGACCGGATGCGGGAAAACGCGCTTCATTCAACATATGGCCTTTCGCTTAGGGCGTCCGCTCATCACGGTGGCCTGCCATGAGGATCTGACCGCGTCCGATCTCGTCGGGCGCTACCTGTTGAAGGGCGACGAGACCGTCTGGGCGGATGGACCGCTCACACTCGGCGTGAAGCACGGCGCGATCGTGTACCTCGATGAAATTGTCGAGGCGCGAAAGGACACGACGGTCATTATCCATCCACTCACTGACGATCGGCGCCTTCTGCCGATTGAAAAAAAAGGGCAGATCGTTGAAGCCGTGGACGACTTTCTTCTCGTCATCTCCTACAACCCCGGCTATCAGAGCGTGCTGAAAGATCTGAAGCAAAGCACCAAGCAACGCTTCATGGCGATCGAATTTACCTACCCGCCGCGCGAGATCGAATCGCAGATTATTGCGCGTGAAGCACAGGTGGCGTCGGACATCGCCCAGCGACTCGTCAAGCTAGGCGAGAAGGTGCGCAACCTTCGCAATCACGGCCTGGAAGAAGGCGTCAGCACGCGCTTGCTGATTTACGCCGGCGAATTGATCCGACGAGGCGTCACGCCGATCCAAGCTTGCGATGTCGCCGTCGCGCGGCCCATCACCGACGATCGGGATATGCAGCGCAGCATCCAAGAATTCGTCAAAGCCATCTTCGGATAGGCGTGACAACTCAATCCGCCGAGCCGCGGGTGCATGCCTAGTTCTCCCTTCTCCCACATACAGGACTGCGCGGACGGCGTACTCCTGACCATCCACGTCCAACCTCATGCCGCACATTCGCATTATGTCGGCCTGCATGGCGACGCGCTGAAAATCCGTATTGCCTCGCCACCCGTCGATGGCGCGGCCAATGAAGCGCTGCGTCGATTTCTCAGTGAACAATTGGCTGTACCGATGAGTCAGGTGACGATCAAGGCCGGACAGGGCACGCGGCGTAAGCGCGTGCTGGTGAAGGGCGTAAACGGTGGCCAGGTTTTAGGTATCTTCAAGCTCGACAAAGCTCCTGGAGGGCACCCATGAAAAGGAACGGCGCTGCTAGTACAGTATGTCTCCTCGCCTTGTTTCTTGCTGCTTGCGCCGCCCCCAAGCCGATCCTCTATCCAAACGACCATCTCAAAACGGTGGGGCAGGATACCGCCAAGCAAGATATCGCCGAATGCCGAGACATGGCGGAAGCGGCCGGGGCGAAACCCGGTCAAGGCAGGGCCGGGCAGGTCGCAGGCAGCACGGCCGTGGGCGCCGGCGTCGGGGCGGCGGGTGGTGCGGTGGGCGGGGCGATTCTTGGGGCTGCGGGAAGCGGGTCGGCCATTGGCGCGGCGAGCGGGGCCACCATCGGATTATTGCGCGGCCTGTTCAGTCGACCCAAGCCGGGGCAAGCGTATATCAATTTTGTGAATCGGTGTTTGAAGGAGAGGGGGTATGAGACGGTGGGATGGGAATAGGAAGCGGGATAGGCCTAGGTCGAGGGCTGTGCTCGCACAACGCGCACACTCGGAAGGTGCTCGTTGGATGCGCGCAGTGGCCCTCAACCTAGGCCTATCCCGCTGGAGTAAGAGGTGTGAAGAGTAAAAATCGAGAATGGCCACTTATAGTCGGCTCCTTACACAATGAAGATTCGCATTCAAAAACATC
>Ga0308176_10000914_pt1 | contig 18517 bp, 18 predicted proteins | sample PhyCR2_3_FD_203890 | JGI IMG/M metagenome (GOLD analysis project Ga0308176, IMG submission 203890) | Soil microbial communities from UC Gill Tract Community Farm, Albany, California, United States - DLSLS.C.R2 | ecosystem: Environmental > Terrestrial > Soil > Agricultural land | place: USA...
GGCCCCCGGGGTTGGGTGCTTGGCGGGGGGGCTGCCCCCGTGGTCGGCGGGTTCACCCCCCCGCCTTACTGGGGGGGGCCGGCCCCCCCCGGGTGGGCCCCCCCCGGCCCGACGGGGGCGCGCCACCTCACCTGTGGGTGGCGGCGTTCTTCTCCGGCATCGTGGCGCTGTCCACCTGCGCCGCAGCGCTCTCGTGCCGGCCGGGCCGTGGTGTCTGCACCCCGGCCTCGGGCTGGTCGCCACCACCAATGGCCAGGTCGCGTCGCTTGGAGATGGCGATCGCCGTGACGGCGACGGCCACGGCCACGGCCGCGATGCCGTAGCGCAGCGCCGGGTTGGCGCCCGGGCCGACGGTGAGCATGACGATGGCGGGGGCGATCAGCACCGAGACGAGGTTCATCACCTTGATCAGGGGGTTGATCGCCGGGCCAGCCGTGTCCTTGAACGGGTCGCCGACGGTGTCACCGATGACGGTGGCCGCGTGGGCCTCGGAGCCCTTGCCGCCGTGGGCGCCGTCCTCGACGATCTTCTTCGCGTTGTCCCAGGAGCCGCCGGAGTTCGCCAGGAAGACCGCCATGAGGACACCGGTGCCGATGGCTCCGGCGAGGTACCCGGCGAGGGGACCGATACCGAGGCCGAAGCCCACGGCGATGGGCGCCATCGCGGCCAGCAGGCCGGGGGTGGCCAGCTCGCGCAGCGAGTCCTTGGTGCAGATGTCGACGACGCGGCCGTACTCCGGCTTCTCGGTGTAGTCCATGATGCCGGGGTGCTCGCGGAACTGGCGGCGCACCTCGAAGACGATGGCGCCGGCCGCCCGGGTGACGGCGTTGATCGCGAGGCCGGAGAACATGAACACCACCGCGGCGCCGAGGATCAAACCGAAGAGCACGTTGGGCGCCACGATCTGCTGGTTGAACATCGACTGGACGAAGGCGCTCGGCTCCTCGGTCAGCCCGATGGTGGCGACGGCAGTCTGCCAGGCGTCGGTGTAGGAGCCGAAGAGCGCCGTCGCCGCGAGCACCGCCGTGGCGATGGCGATGCCCTTGGTGATGGCCTTGGTGGTGTTGCCCACGGCGTCGAGGTCGGTGAGGATCTTGGCGGCGTCCTCGTCGATGTCACCGGACATCTCCGCGATGCCCTGGGCGTTGTCCGAGACCGGGCCGAAGGTGTCCATCGCGACGATGACCCCGACCGTCGTCAGCAGGCCGCAGCCGGCGAGCGCGATGAGGAACAGCGACAGGGCGATCGACCCCGCACCCAGCAGGAACGCGACGTAGACGGCGCCACCGATGATGACGGCCGTGTAGACGGCCGACTCGAACCCGACGCCGATGCCGGCAAGTACCACGGTGGCCGCACCGGTCAGCGAGGTACGGGCGACGTCCTTGGTCGGACGCTTGTCCGTGCCGGTGAAGTGTCCGGTCAGCCAGAGGATGACCGCCGCCAGGACGATCCCGAGCAGCACCGCGAGCGTGGCCAGAAGCCGTGGGTCCTTGCCGGCCACGGTGGAGAGGGAGGATCCCTGGGCGACGTTGACGCCGGTCAGCTCACCGATGGTGGACGGCAGGTACACGTACGCCACGATGCCGCTCAGCACGGCCGAGACAGCGGCCGAGATGTAGAAGCCGCGGTTGATCGCCGCCAGCCCGCTCTCACCGCCGCGCACGCGGGTGATGAACACCCCGAGGACGGCGGTCAGCGCCCCGACCGCCGGGATCAGCAGTGGGAGCACGAGCCCCTGCTCGCCGAACGCCGCCTTGCCGAGGATGAGCGCGGCCACCAGCGTCACGGCGTACGACTCGAACAGGTCGGCGGCCATGCCGGCGCAGTCGCCGACGTTGTCACCGACGTTGTCGGCGATCGTCGCGGCGTTGCGTGGGTCGTCCTCGGGGATGCCCGCCTCCACCTTGCCGACCAGGTCGGCTCCGACGTCGGCGGCCTTGGTGAAGATGCCACCGCCGACGCGCATGAACATGGCCAGGAGGGCAGCGCCGAAACCGAAGCCCTCGAGGACCTTGGGCGCGTCGCCCCGGTAGAGCAGGACGACCACGGACGCGCCGAGCAGACCCAGGCCCACGGTCGCCATACCGACGGTGCCACCCGTGCGGAACGCGATGCGCATGCCGCCCTCGCGGTCGCCGCCGCGGGCGGCCGAGGCGACACGGACGTTGGCCTTCACGGCGAGGCTCATGCCGAGGTAGCCGATCGTCGCCGAGAACACCGCGCCGAGGATGAAGAAGCCGGAGCGGCCCCAGCGCACCCCCGCCGTGTCCGCCGGCAGGGCGAGGAGCAGGAAGAAGACGATGACGACGAAGACCGAGAGGGTCTTGAACTGCCGGGCGAGGTAGGCCTGGGCGCCCTCCTCGACGGCATCGCCGATCTCCTGCATGCGGGCAGTGCCGGGATCGGCGGCGAGGACCTGCCGGCGGAAGCTGACCCCCATGACCAGAGCCACCGCGGCGATCACCGCGACGACGATCACGAGGGTCAAGTGCGTGCCGGTCAAGCTGATGGACGTTGCGTCCGCTGTCCGGACAGCACGGTCAAAGCTGGGCATTCGTCCTCCTGAAGAGGGACAGGTGGCTAGTGCACTCGGAACGTGGCCCGACCCAAGCACACCCACCAGCATGGCGACATCAGGACGTGACGCACATCACACCGCCATGGTGACGGGTAACTGCGCGTCACTCTAGGGCGACGGGGTCTCCGTCGCCTGCCACTCGATCAGAAGAGGTGGAGCAGAAGGCCGCAGTCGCGGCTCAGGAGGCGGGTGCGAGCGCCTCGTCGATGCTGTCGAAGATCTGGAAGACCTTGTCCAGGCCGGTGATCGCGAAGACCTTCAGGATGCGCTCGCTGGTGCAGACCAGCTTGAGCGTGCCGTCCTGGACGCGGACCAGCTTGAGGCGCCCCACGAGCACCCCCAGACCGGTGGAGTCCATGAAGGTGACTCCCTGCAGGTCGACCACGAGGTGGCGCCGGCCGGCCGAGATCTGCTCGTCCAGGCGCTCGCGCAGGACCGGAGCCGTGTAGACGTCGATCTCGCCGGCAACGTGTACGACGGTCACGTCGCCGCGATCGGCGCTGGAGATGGACAGGTCCACGACAGGTGCTCCTTGGTGCGGTTCGGGCGGCAGCGCACAGGCTACGCCGACCACCCTAGTCCGCCCATCCACCCCACGGCATACGGTCATGCAGATGAGCGCGGGCGAGGTGGGTCGATCAGCTCCGGGCTTCGACCCGGCGGCGGCGCTCGCGCGCCTGGCGTCCGGACGGCGCGCGGAGCGGTTGATGCACGTCCACGAGGTCCCGGCCCGCCCGGCGCGCACCGTCGAGTGGCCCGAGTGGGTCTGCCCCCCGGTGTACGCCGCGTTCAACGGCGCCGGGATCCCCGCGCTGTGGTCTCACCAGCGCGAGGCGGCCGACCTGGCACACGGCGGGGAGCACGTCATCCTCGCCACGGGCACCGCGTCCGGCAAGAGCCTCGGCTACCTGCTGCCGGCGCTGACGGCCGTCGTGGACGGCGCCGGCGCTGCCTCCGGGCGCGGGGCCACGGCGCTCTACCTCTCCCCGACCAAGGCGCTGGCCGCCGACCAGCTGGCCCGGTTGGAGTCGTTGGCCGTGCCCGGCCTGCGGGCCGCGACGTACGACGGCGACACCCCCCTGGACGAGCGGCGGTGGATCCGGGACCACGCGCAGTACGTCCTCACCAACCCCGACCTGGTGCACCACTCGCTGCTGCCGGGGCACCAGCGGTGGGCCCCGTTCCTGCGGGCGCTGCGCTACGTCGTCATCGACGAGTGCCACGTCTACCGCGGGGTCTTCGGGTCGCACCTCGCGGCGCTGCTGCGGCGGCTGCGGCGGGTCGCGGCGCGGTACGGCGCCTGCCCCACCTTCGTGCTGGCCTCCGCCACCGTCGCCGACCCCGGCGGCCACGGCGAGGACCTCATCGGGCTGCCGGTCGCGACGGTCACACGGGACGGCTCGCCGCGGGAGTCGATGACGTTCGGTCTGTGGGAGCCCGGGCTGGTCCCCGGCGGCGGTGAGCACGATGCACCGCACCGACGCAGCGCAGTGGCTGAGACCGCGGACCTGCTCGCCGACCTCGTCGTGGACGGGGTGCAGACGGTGGCCTTCGCGCGGTCGCGCGCCGGGGTCGAGGTGGTGGCCGCGAGCGCCCGTCGATCGCTGGCCGAGGTGGACCGCGGGCTGGAGGAGACGGTGGCGGCCTACCGCGGCGGCTACCTGCCCGAGGACCGGCGCGGGCTCGAGTCCGCCCTGCGGGAGGGCCGGCTGCGTGGGCTGGCCGCGACCAACGCCCTCGAGCTGGGAATCGACGTGAGCGGCCTGGACGCGGTGCTGCTCGCCGGCTGGCCGGGCACCCTGGCCTCGCTCTGGCAGCAGGCCGGCCGGGCCGGGCGGGCCGGCGCGCGGTCGCTGGCAGTGATGGTCGCCGCCGACGACCCGCTGGACACCTACCTGGTCCACCACCCCCAGTCGCTGTTCGAGCGGCCGGTGGAGGCCGCGGTGCTGGACCCGCAGAACCCCTACGTGCTGGCGCCGCACCTGGCCGCTGCCGCGGCCGAGCTGCCGCTCACCGAGGTCGACGAGGAGGTCTTCGGGCCGACCATGCCGGCCCTGGTGGAGGCCCTGGTCTCGAGGGGACTGCTGCGCCGCCGACCGGGCGGGTGGTACTGGACCCACGCGGACCGGGCGGCCGACCACGTGTCGCTGCGCGGCTCCGGTGAGGTGGTGCGCATCGTGGAGCGCCGTACCGGACGCGTGCTCGGCACGGTCGACGGCACCGCCGCCCACAGCAGCGTGCACACCGGTGCGGTCTACGTGCACCAGGGGCAGACGTACGTCGTGACCGAGCTCGACCTGGGCGAATCCGCCGCGCTGGTCACACCCGGGGACCCGGGGTGGTCCACGCACGCCCGCTCGGTCAGCGCGTTCGACATCGGGTCGGTGGAGCGGCGACAGGCCTGGGGCGAGGTGGAGCTGTCCTTCGGCGCGGTGGCCGTGCGGTCGCAGGTCACCTCGTTCCTGCGCCGGCTGCCCTCGGGTGAGGTCCTGGGCGAGCACCCGCTCGACCTGCCCGAGCGGCGCCTGCAGACCAAGGCGGTCTGGTGGACGATGCCCGAGTCGCTGCTGTCGGCGGCCGGGGTCGAGCCCGCCGACATCCCGGGCGCGGCGCACGCCGCTGAGCACGGGGCGATCGGGATGCTCCCCCTGGTGGCAACCTCGGACCGCTGGGACATCGGCGGCGTCTCGACGGCGCTGCACCCTGACACCGGCCTGCCGACGATCCTGGTCTACGACGGACATCCCGGCGGGGCCGGCTTCGCCGAACGCGGTTACGCGGCGGCCCGCACCTGGCTCGGCGCGACCCGGGACGCGATCGCGGCCTGCGAGTGCCCGTCCGGCTGTCCGTCGTGCGTGCAGTCACCCAAGTGCGGCAACGGCAACGAGCCGCTGGACAAGCGGGGAGCACATGCCTTGCTGTCGGTGGTGCTGGCGCAGCCGCAGTGCTGATCGTTTGAAGCAGACACCGGCGGGGCACGATGACTAGCATTCATCTCAGACGGACACGCCGGTGCGGCACACACTGGCCACCGGCAGTGCCCGCCATCACCAGGAGGCCAGCTCCATGATCGTCCTCGGCTTGATCCTCATCATCGTCGCTGCTGCTGCGGTGCTGTTCGCCCTGGCCTCAGGCGGGACGTTGACCGCCTCGCCCCTGACAGCCATCGGCGTCACCGTCAACGTCACGCCGCTGGCGATGTTCCTCGCCGGCGCGGTGGCACTTCTGCTCGTGGTCCTGGGTCTGGCGCTGATCAGCCGCGGCACCAAGCGCAGCGTCCACACCCGGCGCGAGCTGCGCCAGCTCCGCAAGGAGCAGTCCGCCACGACGTCCGCCCCCGACCGTTCCGGCGCCCAGACAGGGGCACGCCCCGGCGGCACCGCTGGGGAGAGCGCGGGGAATCGTGGCAGCACCTCTGACGGCGTCGGCCAGGAGCGCCGGATGACCGCCGGCGACGCGGGCAACGACCGCCCGGCCGGCAACGAGTACCCGCCGGCTCCGCGCTGACGTCCAGCCTCCTGAGCTCCACCTCCACCTCCACCCCGCCGGCCTGCGCCCGCTGATGCGGGGAACCATCGCCGATGTCGTGATCGGCGTCGGGTGTCGCATACCGCCGGTAGGCACCGGTGACCCGTCAGCCCGAGCCCCGAGCGGCCGGCCCGGCCCGGGCTGTGGCCTCCGCTCGGCCCAGCAGGGGTATCGAGGCGCTGACCTCGCCTCGCACCGTCAGGCTGTCTCCCCCTGCAGCGGTGCAGGACACGATCACCGCGTCACCACGTCGGGCCACACCGCCTGCCCGCTCGCAGGCCACGGCGAGCGAGTCTCCGCTCATCAGCGCCGACGCACCAGCCAACGACGCCAGGTCGACCGCCGCGCGAGCCCGGTGGCTCGCCAGGACGGCACTGCCCAGGCTCAGAGCCGCGACGGTCAGCACGATCAGCAGGGCGATGCCCCCCACCACGGCGACCGTGGCCGAGCCGCCGTCGCGCCGACAGCGCTCGGGCGTCGCCGGGGCGCCCCGCCGCCAGGGCGGCCCCCAGTTGAGCTCCCCCCGCCGGTCACCCCGAGGCCGTTGCGCGAACGCCTCATCCCGCACCTGCGCCAACCACGTCATGGGGCCCCGCCCGCCGCCGCCTCGAGCTGAGCGGTCGCGCTGGCCCCCAGCCGCAGCGGCAGCGGCACCAGCCCGCCCAGACGGGGCCGCCCGGCGCTGACCGTCACGGTGACCAGTCCCCCGCCGACCGTCGCCGCGACGCTCGAACCGGATGGCGCGGACCGTGCTGCCACGGCGTGAACCGCCGCCGTGGAGTCGCCCCGCGCGGCCGCCCGGGCTCCGGCCGCCGCGGCGTCGACGCACCGAACCTGGTCGACCGCCAGGCCCAGCGCCGAGAGGGCCACCGCCAGCACGAGGAGCAGGGCCGGCAGGACGACGGCGAGCTCGGCCGTCACCATTCCTTTCTCCCCCGACGCTCCTGGGGCCGGACCGGTCACGAGGCGATGGACAGGGCGGTGGTGATCAGCCCCGACAAGGCCGACTTGACCGCCCCCGACCGCACGACGGCGATCAGCACCGCGGCGAAGGCGCAGGCTGCGAGCGTCCCCACCGCGTACTCGGCGGTGGTCATGCCCCCGTCGGCCAGCCGGCCCAGGCGACGCAGCCGCGGCGTCGGGACGCTGGCCCGGTGAGGCAGGGCGGCGCGGACGCTCGCCAGGCCGGGTGCCCGCGCGGCAGCCGATCTGGCCGCCCGGACGGCTGCTCGGTCGGCGGCCCGGTCAGCAGCACGAGCGACAGCCCGAACGACAGCCCGAACGGCGGTGTGGAGTGCGGTCATGGTGATCTCCTTCGGATGGTGCCGGATCTCGGCGGACCGGGTCAGGGTCGACCCAGGACTTGGGCGGCGAGCGCCAGCACGATCGGCACGACCGTGGTGAGGACGAACGCCGGAAGGAAGAGCAGGCCCAGGGGCAGCACCACCCGGACCCCGAGCCGGGCGGTCGCGATGTCGAGGCGTTGCTCCTCGGCGTCGCGGATGTCGTCCGCTGCCCGGACCAGGAGGTCAGCGGGGGCGATGCCGGCCGTGGCCGCCATGCGCAGGGCCCGAGCCGCGGGCTGCCAGGCGGACGGCACGCTGGCCCAGGCAGCGACCGTGCCGACCCCCCAGCGTTCGGCAGCGGCGACGGTGTGCAGATGGGCGCCGAGCGGCCCTTCGAGCCGCGATGCCACGGCCTCGATCGCCTCGACCAGCCCGGCGCCACCGTGCAGGGCCAGGGCCAACAGGTCGACGGCGTCGGCCACCTCGACCGCCGGGACCTCACGCGCCGGGACCTCGCGCGTCGGGATCTCGCGCGCCGCTGCATTGTCACCGTCGGCATCGCGCCCGGGCAGCTCCGCCGCAGCACCTCCACGTGATGGCACGAGCAGCGCGCGGTCGAGCCGGCGCCGCCCCGGCCAGCACCACCAGGCCCCGGACACCGTCACGGCCAGCCAGAACGTCATGACAGCACCGGCCCACGGGTCACCCCGCGCACCATCCGGGCCACCCAGGAGCGGCCGGCGAGGACGAGCACGCCTCCCGCGGCCAGGCACCCACCGTTGAGCGGGGACGACCCGTAGAGCTCGGACGGGCCCACCCCGAGAGCGAGCGCGAGGAAGGGGCCCCCGAGCGGCAGAGCGGTGAGGACGTTCATGGTGGCGCGGGCACCGGCGACCGCGCCCGCGACGCGACGCTCAGCCCGCAGGCGGGCCCGGAGCAGACCCGCGGTGGTCAGCACGGCCTCGGCCAGCGGGGCGCCGAGGTCCTCGGTGAGCGACCAGGCCTGGGCCAGCAGCCGCAGCTCTCGTGACTGCCAGGCCGTCGCGGCCTGCGCCCAGAGTGGGCCGATCGGCTGGCCCTCGGCGCTGAGGGCCGCGAGATGGTGGGCCATCGCCACGGTCGGACCGGATGGCCTGCCGCTGGCAGTGGCGTCGGCGGCGAGCCCCAGCGCGGCGCCGGGAGCGAGGCCAGCCTGGAGCGCCGGGAGGACGGCCTCCACCAGGGCGAGCAGTTCGACCGAGTCGTCCACCGCCCGCTGCCGACGGCGCCACGCCAGCCACCCGCGTGGCCCCGGCGGCCGCCACCCCGGCCTTCCGGTCTCGCCTCGGCCGCCGCCGGACGTCGCGCTCGCCTCGTCCCGCGGCCACACGAGGTGCGCCGACGGCGCACCCGGCCACACCAGCACGGCCGCCCCGACCAGCAGCGCGACGGCGAGGGTCATCTGAGCGCGCCGTCGTCGACCTGCAGCAGCGCCGCCAGCGCCGCCCAGGCCCGGTCGCGCCGCATCCCGCCGGCCACGGCGCTCAGCGCCGGAACCACCGCCGGCGCTCCTCGGTCGTCGGGAGCCAGCAGCGCGACCGTGTCGACGTAGCGGTGGTGTGCCGACCTGCGGACGTGGACCACGACCCGGACGGCGCTGAGCAGCTGCGCGTGCACGGCCGCAGGTCCGAGGTCGGCCAGGGCGCCGAGCGCCTCGAACCGGGCCACGGCGTCAGCGCTGGTGTTGGCGTGCAGGGTGCCGCAGCCGCCCTCGTGCCCGGTGTTGAGCGCGGTCAGCAGCTCGCGCACCTCGGCGCCGCGCACCTCCCCGACCACGAGCCGGTCCGGGCGCATCCGCAGCGACTGGCGGACCAGGGCGGTGAGGCTGATCTCGCCCCTGCCCTCGACGTTGGCCGGGCGCGCCTGCAGCCGGACGACGTGCGGGTGGTCGACCGCGAGCTCCCGGACGTCCTCGACGACCACCAACCGCTCGTCCGGATGGCACTCCCCGAGCAGGGCGGCCAGCAGGGTGGTCTTGCCGCTGCCGGTGCCTCCGCTGACGACGAAGGCGACCCGCCGGTGGACGAGGGCGCGCAGGACCGTGAGACCGAGGGCGTCGAACGCGCCCCAGGAGCCGAGCTCGTCCAGGGACGGCGCGACGCGACGCGGCACACGCAGGCTGATGTGGGGGCCATCTGCGGCCAGCGGTGGCAGCACCGCGTGCAGGCGGACACCCCCGGGCAGCAGGCCGTCGACGTAGGGGCTGGTGTCGTCGAGGCGGCGCCCCGCGCTGCCCGCCAGCCGGACCGCGAGGCGACGCACGGCGGCGTCGTCCCCCACCGCGCACGGCACCCGCACCAGGCCCGACCCCCGGTCGACCCAGACACCGGTGGCGCCGTTGACCAGGACGTCGGTCACGGACGGGTCGGCGAGGTAGGGCTCGAGCGGCCCCGCCCCGAGCACCTGCGCCGCCAGCTGCGCGCGGGCCGCGGCCAGGCCCTCGTCACCGAGGCGCACCGCGTCCTCGGAGAGGACCTCGCCCAGCCGCCCGGCCGACGGCGGGTGGCCCTGCCGGATCTGGTCCCACACCGGCCCGGTCGCGGTCACGAGGCCACCCTGTGCGCGACGAGCAGCTGGAGCAGAATCGCGTCGGCGGCGCCGGCCACCACCGACCGCGCGGAGCTGCCCGGCGGGGTGCCGTGCAGCAGGTGACCCTCCAGCGCGGGGTCGTCCGGCACCAGCGCGACGAGCGGCAGGTCGAGCGCGCCCGCGGTGACGTCCGCGAGGTGACGGTCACGGCCGGCACCGCGCAGGGCCAACCACACCTCGTCACACCGACGGCCCACCTGCGGTGCCACCGCGCTGAGCGCGGCCAGCTGGCGCACGCCGGACCCACCGAGCAGGACCACGGCGTCGACGGCCACCGTGCACGGTTCGAACAGCGGGTCGTCGGGGTGCGGCAGGTCGACCACGACGAGCTCGACCACGGCGGCGAGAGCCGACAGCACCTCGCACACCGCTTCGCCGGTGGGTGTGACGTCGGAGCTGCGGTCGAAGGAGAGCACGGCGAGCCCGTCACCGGCGGGCAGTCGGCGCAGCAGCTCGCGCCCGTCGACCTGCCCGCGCACCCCGGCCAGGTCTGGCCAGCGCAGGCCGCGCTCCTGCTCGAGACCGAGGGTGACGTCCAGCCCCCCACCGAGGCGCTGACCGTCGACGCAGACGGCGGTGCGTCCGGCGGTCACCGCGCGCACGCCCAGCGCAGCGACCAGCACCGACGCACCGACCCCGCCCGAGCCGCCCGCCACCCCGACCACGCATCCGTTGTCCATGGCTCCACGGTGCGAGCCCGGGCGTGGTGCGGACAGGGTCGCCCGCGAGCCTGTGGACGGTGGGACGACCGGGACCGCCCTGTGGACCGCGCCGGGTGGCGATCTGCGCCGGGAAAGGGGACGGCCCCCGTCGGGGGGACAACGGGGGCCGTCAGTGCTCCGAGCTCCGGGGGGGGAGGAGCCGGGGCACTGGCACGCTCGACCTCGAGGAGGGAGCGTGCTGATCTCATCTTCACCCCACCGGGCGCCCGATGGCAAACCGAACGCCCGTGAACACCCTCACAAGGATGGATGTCACCCCCCACAGATGGATGGCACCCCGCGAGCGAGGTGCCATCCTGGCCGTGAGACGTCCGGGGTACCAGGCGTGAATCTCTTTTGACGCAGTGGGACGAGCCCACCACGATCGGTCCACCAGTGGACTGCCCGCGCGTGGGTCCCCGTGTGCCTCACGGTGGTCGTCGGGCTCACGCCCGTCGGCTTGCTCCATGTGTACTCGCGTCGCCAGCCAAACGGAAGGCTTGACTTTCCGGACATCTTGGGCGGGATCGTCGGAACATCGGCGCGTCGGAACACCGACCCCCCTGAACCCCGGGTCGGGGGGCTCAGCCCAGCCGGCCGGCCCGGACCGCGTCGGCGATGCGGGTCCCCTCCATGGCGCCGGCCACGATCGCCTCCCCGCAGTGCGTCAGCCACAGCGCGACGCCCTGCGGCGTACCGGAGGCGTAGGCGGCCAGCGCGCCGAGGTAGGCGGCGCCGCTCTCCCGGCCATGACCGACCTCCGGTACGGCGACGCCGGTCGGATCCAGCCCACTGGCCTGGATCACCAGCCGCTCCATCGCCCGCGCCACGACGGCGTTGCCCCGCACGAAGGGGCGCACGACCGCGATCTCGGCGTGCACGAGGGCGGCCACGACGACCGCCGGGGCCTGCGGGGCGGCGAGCACCAGCCGGACGATGCCGGCCAGGCGCGGCGGCACCTCGTCGCCGTCCGGTGCCGGTCCGAGGTCGGCGAGCTCCCGGGCCTGCTCCCCTGCCCGGCGGGGGCGACCCACCTGCCCGGGAGGCAGCAGGCCCGCCGCGGCAGCCGTGTGCAGCCGCGCCAGGGCCTGCGCAGGGGCGGTCACGACCAGGGTGCGCAGGTGCTCGGTCTCCGCGGTCGCCTGCACCACGCCGCGCAGGACCTGCTCCAGCGGGTCGGGCTCCGGCGGCCACGCCGCAGCCCCGCGCATCAGGTCGCGCACCAGGTCCACGGACACCTGCGCGCCGTCGAGCGCGGCGCTCGCGCGGGCCCCTCGCACCCGTGACTCCGCGGCCGCCTGGGGGATCCGCCGGCGCAGCGCCTCGTGCCAGCGCAACCCGGTGCAGGCGTCGCGCGCGGCGGCGGTCGCCTCCGGCACGCCCGGGAGCGCCGCCAGGACGCTCAGGGACTCGGCGACGGAGGACACGCGGGCAGCCTAGGCTTCGGCCCGTGCGCGCAGACAGCGGCCTGCAGACGGTGGCCGTCACCGTCGTCACGACGCTGGCCGTCGTCAGCCTTCTCCTCGGCCTTGCCGTTGTCCTGCGTCGTCGCCGCGACCTCGGGTCGCCGGTCGACCGGGCGACGTACGACACCCTGCACACGACCTCGCTGGCCGCACCCCACCTGCGCGACGGGCTGACCCCCGACGGCGCCGCACGCGCGACCCGTCACCTGCGCGCGCTGCTGGGCACGCGGGCGATCGCGCTGTGCGACAACACCTCCACGCTCGCCTGGGACGGGGAGGGCGCCCACCACCGGGCGCAGGCCTGGCGGCACGCCCGGGACGTGCTCGCCACCGGCCGCACCGTCGTGCTCGGCGCCGCCGAGGTGGCCTGCGACGACCCCGACTGCCCGATCCGCTCCGCAGTGCTGGCCCCGGTCATCTCCGACGACCGGGTTGTCGCCACCCTCGGCGCCTACGGGCCGGCCGCGGCCGCGGGACTGGCCCGGGCGACCGAGGAGGTGGCCCGGTGGTTGTCCACCCAGGTCGAGCTGGCCGACCTGGGGCGGCAGCGGACCCGGACGATGGAGGCCGAACTGCGCGCGCTGCGGGCCCAGATCAGCCCCCACTTCATCTACAACTCGCTGGCCGCGATCGCCTCGTTCGTGCGGACCGACCCCGACCGGGCCCGCGAGCTGCTGTTGGAGTTCGCGGACTTCACCCGCTACGCGTTCCGCCGCGGCGGGGCGTTCACCACGCTGGCCGAGGAGTTGGGCAACATCGAGCGCTACCTCGCCTTGGAGCAGGCCCGGTTCGGCGAGCGGCTGCAGGTCACTCTGCTGGTGGCACCGGAGGTGCTCCAGGTCGCGGTCCCCTACCTGGCGATCCAGCCGCTGGTGGAGAATGCCGTCCGGCACGGGCTGGAGGGCAAGGAGGGCGTGGGGCACGTCAGCATCACCGCCTCCGACCACGGGTCCGAGGCGGAGATCGTCATCGAGGACGACGGCGTGGGCAGCGATCCCGACCTGGTCCGCGCGGCACTGTCCGGGGTGCACGACAGCGACAGCGTCGGCTTGGGCAACGTGGACGCCCGGCTACGCCAGGTCTACGGAGACGCCCGCGGACTGGTCATCGAGACCGCACCGGGCGCCGGCACGCGCGTGATCTTCCGGGTGCCCAAGTACGCGCCGGGCGTGCACCCCTCCGCCTAACCTCGTGCCATGCCCCACCGCACCCCCGCCACGGACACCGCCCGCACGACCAGCGGCCTGCGCGCGCTGCTCGTGGACGACGAGGCCCCCGCCCTGTCCGAGCTCTCGTTCCTGCTGCGCCGGGACGACCGCATCGGCCAGATCCGCACGGCCAGCAGCGGTGCCGACGCATTGCGGGCCCTGGACGCCGCGCCCGTCGACGTTGTCTTCTGTGACATCAAGATGCCCGGCCTGGACGGCATGGACCTGGCCCGCGTGCTGGCCCGGTTCGCGCAGCGCCCGCAGGTCGTCTTCGTCACGGCGTACGACGCGCACGCGGTGGACGCGTTCGAGGTCCGCGCCACCGACTACGTGATGAAGCCGGTGCGCGCCGAGCGACTGGCCGAGGCCGTGCGGCGGGTGCTCGATGCCCGCACGGACGCCGCCGACCACGGCCCGGCCCCGGATCTGGCCGAGGACGAGACCATTGCGGTCGAGCTCGGCGGGACCACGACCTTCCTCCAGCGCTCGCGGGTCCTGTACGCGCAGGCGCACGGCGACTACGCCCGGCTGCACACCAGTGACAACTCCCACCTCGTACGCGTCTCTCTCACCACGCTCGAGGAACGTTGGGCCGCAGCGGGCTTCGTGCGCATCCACCGCAGCACCCTGGTCGCACTACCGCACATCAGCGCGGTGCGCATGGTGCATGGGCGGTGCACGGTGCAGCTCGGCGCGGTCGAGCTGCAAGTGAGTCGCCGGCACACCCGCGAGCTGCGCGAGCGGCTCACCGGCAACGCCGACCGCCCCGGCGCCAGCGGCGGCAGCCCGTCCTGATGAGCGCGAACGGGCCGCAACCACCGCCCCGGCGGGTGCGCGTCACGTCGCCCCGGCGCGACGCCACCCTGCGCGGACCGGTGCGGCCCCTGACGGCCGAGATCGACGAGCGGACCGGGCTCGGCGAGGTGTACATGGCGGCGCTGATGCGCGCCCAGCTCCGGCTCGGGGTGTCGGTGCTGCTGGCCACGGCGGTGCTCCTCGGCGGGCTGCCGCTGCTCTTCCTGGCCGTACCCGGCGCGAGTGAGGTCCGGGTGGGCCCGGCGCCGCTGCCCTGGCTGGCCCTCGGGGTGATGGTCTACCCGGTGGTCGTGGTGGCGGCCCGCTACTACGTCAGGCACTCCGAGCGGATCGAGCGCGACTTCACCGACCTGGTCGCGCGACGGTGAACGCGACGTACGGCGTCATCGCCATCACCCTGGTCTGCCTGGTGACACTCGGCATCGGTGCGTTCGGCCTGCGCCTCTCCCGCACCACCAGCGACTTCTACGTCGCCAGCCGCACCGTCTCACCGCGATGGAACGCGTCGGCGATCGGTGGCGAGTACCTCTCTGCCGCCTCTTTCCTCGGCATCGCCGGGCTGGTCTACTCCCTCGGCGCCGACATGCTGTGGTTCCCCGTCGGCTACACCGTGGGCTACCTCGTGCTGCTCGTCCTCGTCGCCGCCCCGCTGCGCCGGTCGGGCGCCTACACGCTGCCGGACTTCGCCGAGGCCAGGCTCGAGAGCGGCGTGGTGCGCCGGCTGTGCGCCGTGCTCGTCCTCGGGGTCGGTTGGCTCTACCTCCTGCCGCAGTTCCAGGGCGCCGGGCTGGCGCTGCAGACGGTGACCGGCGCACCGCCTTGGGTGGGCGGGCTGGTCGTCGCGGTGGTTGTTCTCGCCAACGTCGTCGCAGGCGGCATGCGCTCGATCACGCTTGTCCAGGCGGTGCAGTACTGGCTCAAGCTCACGGCGATCAGCGTGCCGGCGTTCGTCCTGCTCTGGCTGTGGACCCGGGCGGGGCAGCCGGCGCCGCACGTGCCCGGCTCGATTTCCGGGCACGAGTGGTCCCACCCGCTCAGCGGGTTCGGTGGCCGCGAGCACCCGGTCTACGCCACCTACAGCACCCTGCTCGCGCTCTGCTTCGGCACGATGGGGCTGCCGCACGTGGTGGTCCGCTTCTACACCAACCCCGACGGGCGGGCCGCCCGGCGCACCACCCTCGTCGTCGTCGGACTGCTCGGCTCCTTCTACCTGTTCACTCCCCTGTACGGCGTCCTCGGGCGGATCTACCTGCCGCAGCTGCCCCTCGGCGCGCGCGCCGACTCGGTGGTGCTGATGCTGCCCGCCGCGATGAGCCCCGGCCTGCTCGGCGAGCTGCTGTCGGCGCTCCTGGCCGGCGGGGCGTTCGCGGCGTTCCTGTCGACCGCCTCAGGGCTGACCATCTCCGTCGCCGGCGTGATCGACCAGGACCTGCTACGCCGCCGGCTGGGCGCGCTCACCGGCGGGGACGCGGCCGGGGTCCAGGGGTTCCGCCTGGCCGCCGTCGTCGCGGTGGCGGTGCCCTACCTGCTGTCGCTGGTCAGCGGCGGCATCGGCCTGGCCGACACCGTGGGGCTGGCCTTCGCCGTCGCGGCCTCGACGTTCTGCCCGCTGCTCGTGCTCGGGGTGTGGTGGCGGGGGCTGTCCACCGTCGGCGCCACGGCCGGGCTGATGAGCGGCGGCGTGCTGGCCATGACCGCAGTCCTGCTGACCGTGTTCGGCGGCGTGCGCTCGGGCTGGGCCGGCGCCCTGCTGTCGCAACCGGCCGCCTGGACGGTGCCGATCGCCTTCGCCGTCACCGTCATCGTGTCGCTGGCGACACCCTCGCGCGTACCCAGGGGAACGGCCCGTTCCATGGTCCGCCTGCACACCCCCGAGGACCTCGCCCTGGACCGCTCGGCGCTCGCCCGCGACCGCTCGGCGCACGCGGCCCCACCGCAGGGCGACGCCAGCCCCCGCTGACCCGCCACACCGGCGCGCGGCCCTACCTCTCGCCCCGGCGCGCGGTCCAGAGTGGGCCCCGTTCCGCGGGATCCGCCCGCGGAGCCGTGCCGGCCCGACGGCGCGCCTCCGGGCGCACGGAAGGCCTGGCCCCGTGTGTTCCTGGAGGTGCGTCCATGAGCTCCACCGAAACGGACAAGGACGGCAACGTCACCTCGACGTACGCCGAGGTGCAGCAGTCCGCGGAGTTCGCGGACCTGCGCCGCCGCTTCCGCAGGTTCGTCTTCCCGATGACCGCTCTCTTCCTCGCGTGGTACTTCCTCTACGTCCTGCTCGCGGCGTTCGCGCCCGCGTTCATGGCGATCAAGGTGTTCGGCAACATCAACGTCGGCCTCGTCCTGGGGCTGGGCCAGTTCGTCAGCACGTTCGCCATCACGATCATCTACGTCCGTTGGGCCGACCGTGAGTTCGACCCGACCGCCGAGCGCCTGCGCGCCCAGATCGAAGGAGAAGGCGCATGAGCGCGCTCGGCTCGGTGCAGGCCCTCCTGCCCACCGCCACCCAGGTCGGCAGCCCCGCCATCAACATCGCCATCTTCGCGGCGTTCGTCATCGTGACGCTCGGCATCGTCATCCGCGCCGCGCGCAACAACAGCTCGGCGGCCGACTTCTACGCTGGTGGGCGCGCCTTCTCGGGGCGCCAGAACGGCATCGCCATCTCGGGCGACTACCTGTCGGCGGCAAGCTTCCTCGGCATCGCCGGCGCCATCGCGATCAACGGCTACGACGGCTTCCTCTACTCGATCGGCTTCCTCGTCGCCTGGCTCGTGGCGCTTCTGCTCGTCGCCGAGCTGCTGCGCAACACCGGCCGGTTCACGATGGCCGACGTCCTGTCGTTCCGGCTGCGCCAGCGCCCGGTCCGCATGGCGGCAGCGATCTCGACGCTCGTGGTCAGCTTCTTCTACCTGCTGGCCCAGATGGCCGGCGCGGGCGGCCTGGTCGCCCTGCTGCTGGGCATCGACGCCAAGTCGGGGCAGAGCGTGGTCATCGCCGTCGTCGGCGCGATCATGATCGTCTACGTGCTCGTCGGCGGCATGAAGGGCACGACCTGGGTGCAGATCGTCAAGGCCGCCCTGCTCATCGTCGGTGCCGCGGTGATGACGGTGTGGGTGCTGGCCATGTTCGGCTTCAGCCTGTCCGCGCTGATGGGCGAGGCGGTCAACAACTCCACGATCGCCGGCGAGAAGCTGCTCAGCCCCGGACTGCAGTACGGAAAGAACACCACGACCAAGATCGACTTCCTCTCGCTCGGCCTTGCCCTGGTGCTGGGCACCGCCGGCCTGCCGCACGTGCTGATGCGGTTCTACACGGTCCCCTCGAGCAAGCAGGCCCGCAAGTCGGTGGAGTGGGCGATCTGGCTGATCGGCATCTTCTACCTGTTCACGCTCGTGCTCGGCTTCGGCGCCGCGGCGCTCGTCGGCCCGGACGCGATCAAGGCGGCACCGGGCAAGGCCAACTCGGCGGCGCCGCTGCTGGCCTTCGAGCTCGGCGGCGAGATCCTGCTGGGCCTCATCTCGGCGGTGGCGTTCGCGACGATTCTTGCGGTGGTGGCCGGGCTGACGATCACGGCGAGCGCCAGCTTCGCCCACGACGTCTACGCGCAGGTGATCAAGCGGGGGAAGGTCAGCGCCGACGGCGAGGTGAAGGTCGCGCGGATCACCGCGCTGGTCATCGGTTTCCTCGCGATCATCGGCGGCATCTTCGCCAACGGCCAGAACATCGCCTTCCTCGTCGCCCTGGCCTTCGCGATCGCCGCGAGCGCCAACCTGCCGACGATCCTGTACTCGCTGTTCTGGGGCCGCTTCAACACCCGCGGCGCGCTGTGGAGCATCTACGGCGGGCTGATCTCGGCGATCACGCTGATCGTCTTCAGCCCGGTCGTCTCGGGCAAACCGGCCGACCCGGTCACCGGCCTGAGCCCGTCGATGATCACCGACGCCACGGTGGACTTCCACTGGTTCCCACTGGACAACCCGGGCATCGTCTCGATCCCGCTCGGCTTCTTCCTGGGCTGGCTCGGCACCGTGACGAGCAAGGAACGCTCCAGCGAGGCCAAGTACGCCGAGATGGAGGTCCGCTCGCTGACCGGCGCCGGGGCCGAGAAGGCCGTCGTGCACTGACCTGTGCACGCGTACGCCGGCCGGTCACCCTCCGCGGGTGGCCGGCCGGCCGCTGTCCGGGCCCGGCAACCGGCTGGCACAGCAGGCTCAGTGCCCGGCGCGCTCCAGCAGGCCCTTGACGAACTGCGCCTGGCCGAGGTGGGCCATGTCGTCGCCGATGACGCTGACCAGCCGCACGCCGAGGG
>Ga0308176_10000916_pt1 | contig 18505 bp, 18 predicted proteins | sample PhyCR2_3_FD_203890 | JGI IMG/M metagenome (GOLD analysis project Ga0308176, IMG submission 203890) | Soil microbial communities from UC Gill Tract Community Farm, Albany, California, United States - DLSLS.C.R2 | ecosystem: Environmental > Terrestrial > Soil > Agricultural land | place: USA...
GGTCGCTGGCGACCTTGGCGTGGACGCCGTGAAGATCGGGATGGTCGGCTCCAAGCGCGCGACGCAGGCGGTCGCGCAGGCGCTCGACGAGCTGCCGGAGGGCACGCCGGTCGTCCTCGACCCCGTGATGGTCGCCGAGTCCGGCGCGCGCCTGCTCGAATCCGACGCCGAGGACGCGCTGCGCGAGCTGCTGCTGCCGCGGGCCACGGTCGTCACCCCCAATCTGCTCGAGGCGCGCGTGCTCGTGCGCGAGCCGACGCTCGACGGCGAGGAGCTCGCGCGCCGCGTGCACGCCCTCGGCCCGGACGTCGTCGTGGTCACCGGCGGGCACCGCGAGGAGGCCGCCGACCTGTTCTTCGACGGGGTGACGTTCGACTCGATCCCTGGCCCGCGCCACCCGGATGGCGCGGCCCACGGGTCGGGCTGTACGCACAGCTCGGCGCTGGCGGCGCAGCTCGCACTTGGCGCCACGCCGCTCGAGGCGGCGCGCATCGCCCGCGAGACCGCTGCCGAGGCCGTGCGCCAGGGGCTGCGCGACATCGGCGCGGGGGCGGGCCCGGTGGACGTACTTGGCGTCGCAGACCGCCTGCGCGGCAGGTCCGCTTTGCCATAATCGCCTCGATGGAGGCCGTGCTGTGAAGTTCCTGCGTATGAAGCCCGGTCACGGCGAGGTGCTGCTGGCCGAGGGCGACGTCGAGGTCGCCGCCGAGGAGGAGCGCCTGATCGAGGCGTTCCGCGAGCAGCTCGAGCAGGGCATGTGGGCCGCCGTGCCCCTGACCAGCCGCGACGGCCGCCGCGAGGCGCAGATGGTCAAGGCCTTCGACGAGGTCCCGCGCGACGCCGAGCGCGTGATCTTCTTCCCCCGTGCGGCCGGGGGCCGCTGAGGCCGGGTAGGAGCCGATGGTCCTCGCTCTCAGCGCAACGGCCATCGTCATCGTCGCGCTGCTCTGGGAGGTGGCGCTCCCGCACGTCCAGGAGTCCTACGAGCGCTTTCGCGCGCGCCGCGCGCGCGTCCACGACGGCCTCGGGCCCTACGACCCGGGCCGCGAGCGCCGCGCCGAGCAGCGCGCCCGCCAGCTCCTGCGCTCGTGCGTCAACGAGGAGGAGTGGGCGATGTACCGCGACCTGGGCTTCATCCGGGTCTGGGGGCGGCTCGCCGAGGGTCCGGTCCAGGGCGGCAGCGAGGAGACGGAGGCCGGCGCGCCCTACGCCTACCTGGTCTACCCGCACAAGCCGGTGGTCGCCTACCTGCCCCAGACGCGCACGCTGCTCAACGAATACTGCGTGACGTTCCCCGACGAGACGCGCCCGTACGGGAGCGCGCGGCTCCCGGACTCCGACGACGTGCTGGCCAAGTGGATGGCCCTGACCGGCGACGAGCGCAACCTCGTCTCCAGCGCGAACATGCACCTGCCGGGCCGCCAGGTCGACCCGCGCCAGGTCCGGCGCGACCTCTGGCGCCTGCAGATGTGGGAGCGCGAGCGCACCACGCGCGAACGCAGGCGAGAGGGCACGGGTAGTCTCCCGGCCCCGTGAGCCAGACCAGCACCGACACGCCATTCGACCTCAAGCACCGGTCCCGCGCCCTCACCGAGGGGCCGCACCGGGCCGCGGCCCGCGCCTACCTGAAGGGCATCGGCTACGACGACGAGGCCCTCGCCAAGCCGATCATCGGCGTCGCCTCGACCTGGATCGAGACGATGCCCTGCAACTTCCACCTGCGCGCGCTGGCCGCGAAGGTCAAGGAGGGCATCCGCGAGGCGGGTGGCACGCCGATGGAGTTCAACACGATCGCGATCTCCGACGGGATCACGATGGGCACCAGCGGCATGAAGACGAGCCTTGTCAGCCGCGAGGTGATCGCCGACTCGATCGAGCTCGTCGGGCGCGGGCACCTCTTCGACGGCGTCGTGGCGCTGAGCGGGTGCGACAAGACGATCCCCGGCACAGTCATGGCGCTCGCCCGGCTCGACGTCCCCAGCGTGATGCTCTACGGCGGGTCGATCCCGCCGGGCCGGTTCCAGGGCCGCGACGTCACGATCATCGACGTCTTCGAGGCCGTCGGCAAGCACGCGATCGGCGAGATGACCGACGAGGAGCTCGCCGAGCTCGAGTCGGTCGCCAGCCCCGGTGCCGGCGCCTGCGGCGGCCAGTTCACCGCCAACACGATGGCGATGGCGTTCGAGATGCTGGGCATCAGCCCGATGGGCCCGTCCGGCGTTCCCGCACAGGAGGCCAGCAAGGCGCAGGCCGCCTTCGACGCGGGCAGGCTCGTCATGGACGTCCTGAAGCGCAACCTGCGCCCGAGCGAGCTGATCACGAGGGCGTCGCTGGAGAACGCGATCGCCGCGGTCACCAGCTCCGGCGGGTCGACCAACGGCGTGCTGCACCTGCTCGCCGTCGCGAAGGAGGCCGGCGTCGACCTGGACATCGACGACTTCGACCGCATGTCGGATCGCACCCCGCTGCTCTGCGACCTCAGCCCGGGCGGGAAGTACAACGCGACCGACATGTTCCACGCAGGCGGCACCGCCGTGCTGGCGAGGCGGTTGAAGGAGCTCGGGATCCTCAACGCCGACGCGCCGACGGTGCTCGGCAAGACCGTCGGCGAGCTGGCCGACGAGGCCGTCGAGTCCGAGGGCCAGCAGGTCGTCCGGGCGCTCGGCGACCCGCTGAAGAAGACCGGCGGCCTGGCGATCCTGCGCGGCAACATCGCGCCGGAGGGGTGCGTCGTGAAGCTCGCCGGCCACGAGCGCCGCCACCACGCGGGCCCCGCACGCGTGTTCGAGGGCGAGGAGGCCGCGATGGAGGCGGTCACCCACGGCGGCATCAAGCCCGGCGACGTCGTGATCATCCGCAACGAGGGGCCCGCCGGCGGCCCGGGCATGCGCGAGATGCTCGCGGTGACAGCCGCGATCAACGGCGCCGGGCTGGGGGAGGACGTCGTCCTGCTCACCGACGGGCGCTTCAGCGGCGCCACCCACGGCTTCATGGCCGGCCACCTCGCGCCCGAGGCGGTCCGCGGCGGCCCGATCGCCGCCGTCCAGGACGGCGACACCGTCACCGTGGACGTCGACGCCAAGCGCATCGACGCCGACCTGACCCCCGAGCAGATCGCCGAGCGCCTGGCGGCCTACACGCCGCCGCCGAACACCGACGTCAGCGGCGTGCTGGCCAAGTACGCCAAGCTCGTCGGCAGCGCCTCGCAGGGCGCCGTCACGGTCTAGGCGGGACCACGTCGCGGGCCCAGTCCGCCGACTTCCACGCCGGCTCGGGCGTCTCGACGCCTGCATGCGGGACGAACTTCGAACGCTGGACCAGCTCCATCTTGTGGATGTAGCGCGGGCAGTTGGGGAAGATCTCGGTCGCCGTGATCCTGACGACGAACTGCGCCTCGGGATATGAGCCCAGCAGGTTGTCGTCCGGGTTGATCGACGCCGTTCCGTTCACGCGCATGCGCCGCTGCGCGCGGAAGTCGATGAACAGCAGCCCCACGTGCGGGTTGACGCGGACGTTTCCCCACGACAGGTACATCCCGTTGCCGTCGTAGTTGGGGATCGCCAGCTGGCGCTCGCCCACCACGCGGACGAACCCCGGGTCGCCGCCCTTGTAGGAGCACTGCGGGTGGCCGTGCTCGTCGGCGGTCGCCAGGAAGAACATGTCCTGGGCCTCGATGAACGCGCGGTCGGAGTCGGAGAAGACCCCGTGCACCTTCACATCGTCGAGCCGGTCGGCCAGCGCCCGCGTGCCGAAGGTGTCCTGCAGCTCCCGCGATCCCGCGTGGTAGGCCACGCGCGCAACCTACTCCGCGATGAACTCCTCGACCAGCGCGTTGAACGCGGCCGGGCGCTCGAGCATCGCCACATGGCCGGTATCCGGCCAGACGACGACGCGCGAGTTGGGGATCAGGCGGCCGAACTCGTGCGCGTCGCTCACGGGCACCAGCCGGTCCTCCTCGCCCCATACGACGAGGACGGGGCACTCGATGTCGCCGAGGCGGTCGCGGATCGGGTAGTCGCTCAGCGCGTCCAGCGCCGGCACGAACCCGGGCTTGCCGGAGCCCTTGACCTGCTCGGCGATCAGCGCCGGTGGGAGCTGTTCGGCGCGATGGGCCACGAGCTTCATGATCTGGCGGCGCATCCGCGGGCGGCACGACAGCGCCTGCGAGCGGGAGGCGGCCCAGCCGCCGGTGAAGATCAGCAGGTTGTCGAGGCGCTCGAGCGCGCGCAGGACGGGCTCGTTGCGCTGGTGCTCGATCGACAGCCCCGCCGCGCTGACGAGCACGAGCCGCTCGACGCGCGTGGAGAACTGCAGCGCCACCTCGGCGCCGATGAACCCGCCCATCGAGTTGCCGACGACGACCGCGCGCTCGATGCCGAGCTCGTCCAGCAGCGCGTCCACGATCCGCCCGTAGCCGGAGATCGAGATCTTCTCCTTCGGCATCGGCGAGTGGCCGAAGCCCGGCAGGTCCATCGCGATCACGCGATGGTCGCGGGCGAAGTGGGGGAGGTTCTCCAACCAGTTGACCCAGGCGCCGCCGAGGCCGTGGATGAACACGATCGGATCGCCCTCGCCCAGGTCGATCACGTTCACCGGCGCCCCATCGACGTGCACCCACCGCTGGTGCTCGCGCCAGTCGACGTCGAGCCATTCCGAACGGCCGTCGGGCCCGTAGAGGTCGATAAAGGGCGTCTGGGGCTCAGTTCGGACGTCGGTCATGCCGAATAAAATGTCATAGCCGCCATGCGTATCGCGCTGGACATCGACTCGACACTGCACCACTACTGGGACACGCTCTCCCAGGCGGCCCGCAACCGCTTCGGGATCGAGCTGCCCTACGAGGAGCAGTTCGACTGGGGCATCACCCGCCTCAAGCCCAAGCAGCTCGAGGTCGTGATCGCCGACACGCACAGCGACGAGGCGATCCTGGCGGGCACGCCCTACCCGGGCGCCGTCGAGACGGTCCAGTCCTGGCACTCCGCCGGGCACTTCATCCACATCACCAGCCACAGGGCCGGCGGCTGCCATCCCGCGACCTCGGCGTGGCTGGAGCAGATCGGCCTGCCGTTCGACGACCTGCACTGCAGCTACGACAAGATCAGCCGCTGCGTCGAGCTCGAGATCGACATCCTGGTCGACGACAGCCCGGCGAACATCCGCCACGCGATCGAGCGCGGGATCACCGCCGCCACGCTCGTCCACCCCTGGAACCAGGACGTGTGCGACGAGGAGCCGGTGATCTGCGCCCGGGACTGGCCGGAGCTCGAGCGCAAGCTGCGCCCGCTGCTGTCGCGGGCCAGTCGCGTCGCCTGACCTGCGAGACTCGCCGCATGGCAGAGGACGTGCGGACCCGCCTCGGCGGGCCATCCAGCGAGGTCGCCCGGCGCGAGGACCTGCGCGACCACCTGCCCGCAATCGAGCCCGAGCGCCAGGTCACCGACTGGGGCCGCTCGGAGCGCGTCGAGGGCCTGGTCGACCGCACGGTCGTCGACTTCCTCTACCACCTGTGGTTCCGATGCGAGGTCGAGGGCATCGAGAACGTCCCCGACGAGGGCGCCGCGCTGATCGTGTCCAACCACTCCGGCGCGCTGCCGCCCGACGCGGCGATGATCGTCAAGGCGATCAGGGAGGAGCACCCGCGCCCGCGCCAGGTGCACCTGACCGTCGAGCACTTCTTCAAGGGCTATCCGGGCTTCTCGATGCTCGTGCCGAAGATCGGCGGCGTCGCCGCGCACCCGGCGAACGTCCAGCGCCTGCTCTACGACGAGCAGCAGCTCGTGCTCGTCTTCCCGGAGGGGCGCAAGGGGACCGAGAAGCTCTACAAGGACCGCTACCGCCTGCGGCGCTTCGGCCGGGGCGGGTTCGTGGAGGCGGCGATGCGTGGCCGCGCGCCGATCGTGCCGGTCGCCGTCGTGGGCGCCGAGGAGGCGATGCCGGCCTTCGCGCAGCTCAAGCCGCTGCAGCGCCTGACCGGCCTCATCTACTTCCCGATCACGCCCACCTGGCCGCACTTCGGCCTGCTCGGGATGGTCGGCTACCTCCCGGCCAAGTTCAAGATCCGCTTCCTGCCGCCGGTCCGCACCGACGACATGGGCGACGAGCCCTGGGAGGACAAGTCGCTCGTGCAGACCGTGGCCCATGACGTGCGCGCCACGATCCAGGAGGAGCTCTACGACATGGTCGGCAAGCGCAGGAGCGTCTGGTTCGGGTGAGCACCGACTCGTCCAAGCGCGTCCTGATCACCGGCCTGTCGACGTACTGGGGCGGGCGGCTGGCGCAGGCGCTGGAGCAGGACCCGGAGATCGAGACCGTCATCGGCGTCGACCGCCGGCCGCCGAAGGTCGAGCTCGAGCGCACCGAGTGGGTGGAGGTCGCCGACAGCCATTCGCTGATCCGCCGGATCGTGCAGGGGGCCGAGATCGACACGGTCGTGGACACGCGGCTGGTCGTCGACTCGGTCGTGACCTCCGCGCGCCGCGCGCACGAGAACAACGTGATCGGGACGCTGAACGTGCTCGCCGCGTGCAGCGGGCCCGACAGCTGCGTCAAGAAGTTCATCTTCAAGTCCAGCGCGCATTACTACGGCTGCGAGCAGGACGACCCGGCGTACTTCACCGAGGAGATGCGCCGCCCGCATCCGGCGCGAACCGCGCTGGAGCGCGACATCGTCGAGGCCGAGGCGGCGGTCGCCGACTTCGCCGACAAGCACCCGGACATGACGGTCACGGTGCTGCGCTTCGCCAACGGCCTGGGCCCGAACCTGAACACGTCGCACATGCGCTACCTGGCGCTGCCGGTCGTGCCGACGATCCTTGGCTTCGACCCGCGCTACCAGTTCATCCACTCCGACGACATGGCCGGGGTGCTGGAGCACGCGGTGCGTCACGACCTCGACGGCATCTACAACGCCGCCGCCGACGGCGTGCTGGCGCTGACCGAGGTGACGGACCTCCTGGGCAAGCAGTGGGCGCCGCTGCTGCTGCCGTGGGGGACGGGGCTGGCAGCCGCCGGGCTGCGCCGCGCGGGCCTCGCGATCCCGCCGGAGATGCTCCAGCAGCTGCGCTTCGGGCGCGCGATCGACAACCGCAGGCTGAAGGCCACCGGCTACCGCTACGCGTTCACCACGCGCGAGACCGTCATGCGCCTGCGCGAGCACCAGCGGATCGCGCCGCTGCTCGGCAAACGCAACGGCGACGGCTACCGCTACGAGCGCGAGGTCGAGGAGTTCCTGCGCCGCAGCCCGAGCGTCGTGCGGCGCGATCGGCCCGCCGAGCCCGTGAAGAACGTCGTCCCCGGCGGCCGCCGCACCGCGGCGCCGAAGCGGGCGAAGCCGCGCCGCCCGGCCGCCGCGCGGGTGGGCGGGCCCGATTACGACGAGCTCGAGGCCGAGGAGGTCATCGCGCTCATGCGGACCCTCGACGCGCCCGATCTCGAGGCTCTGCGCCGCTACGAGGAGGGCCGCGCGGGCCGCGAGCCGGTCCTGCGGGCGATCGATTCGCTGCTCTCGCGCGCCAGATCGCCTGCATAGCTGGCGAAACCGGCGCCGCGTTCCCTAAGGTGGGGCGGGGCATGAGGTCCAAGCAGTTCATCGGCGTCGCCGCCGCGCTGGCGGTCATGTGCGTCCTGGCTGGCGCGGTGTACGCGTACGACCACGGGCGCCGCGATCGCATCGCGAAGGGCCTCTCGGTCGGCGGGGTCGACATCGGCGGGATGACCCGCGCGAACGCCGAGCGCAAGCTCGAGGCGCGCCTGCTCGGCGCCCTGCACGAGCCGATCGTGATCCATCACGGGACGAAGACGTGGAAGCTCGGACCGCGCGAGGCCCGGACCTCGGCCGACATCGGCGCGATGATCGACGCCGCCGTGGCGCGCAGCCGCGACGGCAACATCGTGTCGCGAACCTTTCGCGGCCTGACCGGCGGAAGGGTGGACGCCGATCTCAAGCCGACGGTGACGTTCTCCAAGCGGGCGGTCGTGCGGCTGCTCGACAAGGTCCGCAGCTCGATCGACCGCGACGCGATCGACGCCAAGCTCAGCTTCCACCAGGGCGGCTTCACGAAGGTCGACGGGCGCGATGGCCTGGCTGTCGACGCCAGCCGCCTGCACCAGGAGATCGACGCCGCGATCATCAGCCCGACGGCCAAACGCACCTTCGTCGCGCACACGCACCACACGGCGCCGAAGGTCACGACGGCCGACCTCACCAAGACCTACAACACGCTGCTGATCGTCGACCGGGCGAACTTCCAGCTGAAGCTCTTCAAGCAGCTCAAGCCGGTCAAGACCTACGACATCGCCGTGGGGATGGCCGGCCTGGAGACGCCGGCGGGCGTCTACCACATCCAGAACAAGGCGGTGAACCCCGCCTGGACGATGCCGAACTCCGACTGGGTGGCCCCCGCGGACCGCGGCAAGGTCGTGCCGGGCGGCACCGCGGAGAACCCGCTCAAGTCCCGCTGGCTCGGCATCTTCGACGGCGCCGGCATCCACGGCATCGATCCCTCCGAGTACGGCACCATCGGCCACGCGGCCTCCCACGGCTGCGTGCGCATGCGCATCCCCGACGTCGAGGACCTCTACCCGCGGGTCCCGGTCGGCGCGCCGATCTACATCGGCTAGCTGTAGTTCCTAATCACGTTGTTCACGCTTTTGCCGAGACGCGGGGCGTTCAGTTCGGCGCGTTTGGCTCGGTGCGTGGCGTGGTCCGGGTCAGTGAGGAGAAGGGCGCACCAGCCCGCTGGCGTTCCACTTGGGCGCCTTTAGTCCCGCATATAGGGACTTTGCGCGCCCAAGTCCGTGGCGATCGACTTGGGCGCGTTTTTCCGCGCATATGGCGGAGAACCGCGCCCGAGTCGCACGCGGGCCTAGGAGCTACAGCTAGCGCAGCGCCGCCAGCACGGCAACCAGCTGCGTGTGGTGGTCGATGACGTGGTCGGCCTCCGGGAGGTCCTCGTCGTCGTCGTTGGCGCCGCGGTAGCGGACGCTCGTCATCCCGAACGCGCGCGCGCCGGCCACGTCGGTGCGGCGCAGGTCGCCGACGTGCAGCGCGCGGTCGGCGGGCACGTCGCCCAGCGAGGTGAGCGCGCGGGCGAAGATCGCCGGGTCGGGCTTGTAGACGCCGACCTCGTCGGAGAACGCCCAGCCGTCGAAGTAGGTCAGCAGGGCGCGGCGCTCCAGGAACGCGCGCAGCAGCTCGCCGCTCGTGAAGCCGACGTCGCAGATGATCCCGATGCGGATGCCGCGCCGCCTGAGCTCGTCCAGCGTGTCCTCGAGCCCGTCGTTGACGATCAGGTCCGCGGTGGCGCCGGCGTCGGAGAACGCGTCGACGAGCTCGGTGCGCAGCCGGTCGGATACGGCGACGCCGAGGTCCTCCACCGCGCGCTCAGCGGCCATGACCGGCGTGAACTGGCGCCCGGCGCGCCAGTGCTCGCTGTGGATGCGCCAGGTCTCCTCGAACGTGCGGCGTACGTCCTCCGGCGGGACCTCGCTATCGCGCAGCAGCTCGCTCCAGGCGCTCGTCCGGCGCTCCATCAGCGACTCGCGCGCCTCGCGCGCGATCGTCTCCCAGAAGTCATAGGTGACCGCCTCGATCAAGCGGCCGCCACTCCGATGTCGTCCACTCCGATCTCCTCCCAGCCGCGGTCCAGGAGGAAGGCGTGGTGGTCGGAATGTCGAAGGACCAGCGTGCCTATGAAGATGCCCCGCTCCGCTCGCCGCATGACCGCGTACCACAGCGTGGTCGCGTCGTTGGTGCCCTGGATGCGATGCCAGGGCCGCGGCGGAATGCCGTCGGCGTCCGTCAACCCTGCCTCGATGAGCTGGTGCTGAGTGGCGACGGTGCCTGAGGACGTGTCGATGAAGAACAGCGCCACTCAGGGCGAGGATACGCTGTCGCCGGGCTGGCGCGCTGCGCTCGCGCTGCACGACCAGGACCTCCAGCGCCGCGGTGCCGCGCGGCGCACACGTGAGGCCTACACGTTCGACACGACGCACTTCGCCGCCTGGGCGAGCGCCGCCGGCATCGAGCCCGAGGCCGTCGACCTGCGCGCTCTGCGCCGCTACGCCGCGCTGCTGGGAGAGCGCCGGCTGGAGGCGACGAGCGTCGCGCGCAAGCTCGCTGCGCTGCGGTCGCTGTTCCGCACGCTGCGCGAGCACGGGCACATCGCGCACAACCCGGTCGAGCTCATGCCCAGCCCCAAACGCGCCCGCAAGCTGCCGCGCGTGCTGACGGCCGAGGAGGTCACCACGCTGCTGGACCGGATCCCGGCCGCCACCCCGTTGGATCTGCGCGACCGCGCGCTCTTCGAACTGGCGTACGCATGCGGACTTCGCGCCGAGGAGCTCGTTCAGCTCGATGTCGGCTCCGTCGACTACGAGGGCGAAGAGGTACGCGTGGAAGGCAAGGGCTCAAAGACCCGCATCGTCCCCGCCGGCGAGCCGGCGCTGCGCGCCCTTGCGCGCTACGTCGAGCGCGGCCGGCTCGCGCTCTCCGACGGTCGTGGCGAACAGGCGCTGTTCCTGTCGAAGTCCGGCCGGCGCCTGTCGACCTCCGACGTTCGCCGGCGCCTGCGCGTGTGGGCGCGGCACGCCGCGGTGCAGGGAGGCGTCCATCCGCACGCGCTGCGCCACTCGTTCGCGACCCATCTCCTGGACGGCGGCGCTGACCTGCGCGCGATCCAGGAGATGCTCGGGCACGCGAGTGTTTCGACGACGCAGATCTACACTCGGGTAGAGTCCGCGAGGCTCAAACAGGCCTATGAGCGGGCACATCCCCGCGCTTAGCGGCTGAGGGAGAGAGGGGCATTGGAGACCAACGTCAAGGCGATCGAGCTCAAGGACCTGTGGCGCCGGTACAAGGGATCCGGCGATCAGGCCGCGCGTGAGCGCCTCGTCGTCGCGTATTCGCCGCTGGTGAAGTACGTCGCCGGCCGCATGGCCTCGGGCCTCCCCGCGCACGTCGAGGAGGCCGATCTCATCTCCTACGGGCTGGTGGGCCTGATCAGCGCGATCGAGCGTTTCGAGCTCGAGCGCGAGATCAAGTTCGAGACCTACGCGATCACCCGCATCAAGGGCGCGATCATCGACGAGCTGCGCTCGCTGGACTGGGTCCCGCGCTCCGTGCGCGCCCGGGCCCGCGAGATCGAGCGCGCGAACTCCAAGCTCGAGCACCGGCTCCAGCGCGCGCCCAGCGACGAGGAGATGTCCGCCGAGCTGGGCATCACGACCGAGGAGTTCCACGAGTCGCTGCTGCAGATCTCCAACTCGACCGTCGCCGCCCTCGACGAGCTGTGGACCGTCAGCGACTCCAGCGGCGACCAGGTGTCGCTCCTGGACACGATCCAGGACCCGGGCGCGCCCGACCCGGCGGCCGTCATGGACGCCACCGACCTCAAGGACCGCGTCGCCGACGCGATCGCGCGCCTGCCCGAGCGCGAGAAGCTCGTCGTCGCTCTGTACTACTACGAGAACCTGACGCTGCGCGAGATCGGCGAGGTCCTCGGCGTCACCGAGTCGCGGATCAGCCAGCTTCACACGAAGGCTGTCCTGCGGCTGCGCTCCCGATTGACCGCCGACGACTAGGCACCTAGTGTGCCTGCTCCGTCCCTCCGAGGAAAGGAGCCAGGCATGCACCAAGCGGACAAGATCCGCAATGTCGCCCTAGTCGGCCATCGCGGCAGTGGGAAGACCTCGCTGAACGAGGCGCTGCTGTACGAGGCGGGTGTCATCCAGCGGATGGGGTCGGTTCTCGACGGGACCACGGTGTCCGACGCCGACGACGACGAGAAGCAGCGCCAGATGTCGATCTCGGCCGCGCTCTCGTCGTTCGAATGGCAGGACCGCAAGATCAACCTTCTCGACACGCCGGGCGAGCCGAGCTTCGTCGCGGATGCCCTCGGGGCGCTGCGTGTCTGTGAGTCCGCGGTCTTCGTCGTCGACGCGGTGATGGGCGTCGAGGTCTCGACGGTGCGCCTGTGGCAGCGCGCCGCGGAGCTGGACATCGCGCGGATGGTGTTCGTGAACATGCTCGACCGCGAGCGCGCCGACTTCTTCCGCACCCTGGAGGCGCTCAAGAGCGCGTTCGGGCCGCACGCCGTGGCGACCGAGATCCCGATCGGGGCCGAGCACGAGGCGCGCGGCGTCATCGACCTGGTCGACATGAAGGCCTACGAGTACGGGGTGGGTGGGCCGTATTCAGAGCGCGGCTCCTGCCGGGAGATCCCGATCCCCGAGGAGCTGCAGGCCGAGGCCGAGTCCTACCGCGAGAAGCTGATGGACGAGGTGGCCGAGGTCTCCGAGGCGCTGATGGAGCGCTACCTGGAGGGCGAGCAGATCTCACACGAGGAGATCGTCACCGCGCTGAAGGACGGCACGAACCACGGCGACATCTTCCCGGTCGTGTGCGGCGTGGCGACCAAGAACCTCGGCACGAACCGCCTGCTGGACGCGATCGTGGAGGACCTCCCGTCGACGGTGAAGCACGGCGCGTTCGAACTGCCGGAGGTCACGCTCGAGCCCGACGCCGACAAGGAGCTCTTCGCGTACGTCTTCAAGACCCGCGCGGACGCGTTCGCCGGCCGCGTGAACTTCTTCCGCGTCTACCAGGGCACCATGCAGCACGACTCGCACGTGCTGAACACGCGCGCGCACGCGAAGGAGCGCATCGGGCAGCTGCTGACCTACGCGGGCAAGGAGTCAAAGCACGCGGACGCGTTCGGCCCGGGCGACATCGGCGCCGTGGCGAAGCTGAAGGAGACGGTCGCCGGCGACTGGCTCGCCGCGCGCGACGAGCCCATCAACATGCCGGCGGTCAAGCTGCCCGCGCCGGTGATGGCGTTCGCTATCCAGGCCCACGCGAAGGGCGACGAGGACAAGATGTTCCAGTCGCTGCGGCGCCTGCAGGAGGAGGACCCGACGATCGACCTGCACCGCGACCAGCAGACCGGCGAGCAGATCGTCGCCGGGCTGTCGCAGATGCACGTCGAGGTGGTCATCGACCGGCTGAAGTCGCGCTTCGGCGTGGAGGTCGACCTCAAGCCGCCGCGGGTGCCCTACCAGGAGACGATCCGCAAGCCCGCCAAGGCGCACGGGCGCCACAAGAAGCAGACCGGCGGGCGCGGGCAGTTCGGCGACTGCCACATCGAGATCGAGCCGCTGGGCGAAACCGGTCCCGCCCAACCCGACTTCGAGTTCGTCGACAAGATCAAGGGCGGCGTGATCCCGCAGGGCTTCATCCCGGCGGTCGAGAAGGGCGTGCGCGACGCGCTGGCGCACGGCGCGGTTGCCGGCTACCCGGTCAAGGGCGTGCGCGTGACGCTCGTCGACGGCTCCTACCACACGGTCGACTCGTCCGAGCAGGCGTTCCGCATGGCCGGCTCGATCGCGATGAAGGAGGCGCTGGCCGACGCCGGCGCGGTGCTGCTCGAGCCCATCATGCTCGTCACGCTGAGCGTGCCGGAGGACAGCGTCGGGGACGTCATCGGCGACCTCAACTCCCGGCGCGGCCGCCCGCAGGGCATGGAGCCGGGGCCGGGCGGCATGACCGAGGTCAAGGCCGAGGTGCCGATGAGCGAGATGCTCACCTACGCGCCCGACCTGCGTTCCCTGACCGGCGGCCAGGGCGACTACACGATGGAGTTCGAGCGCTACGAGGAGATCCCGGCGCACCTCGCCGGCAAGGTCGTGGCGGAGTCCAAAGAAGAAGCAACAGTCTGAGTCGCTAGGCTCGCCGTGTGACCCGGAAGGCGATCACGACCTCGCACGCCGTCGTCTCCTGCGATGTCTGCGGGCGGACACTGCTGCGCGGCGAGAACGCCGACGTGTTCCTGCACGGCGGCCAGCGGCGCATGGTCTGCGAGCTCTGCACCCCGCGGGCGGCCCACGAGGGCTGGATCCGCGAGGGGATGGACGATGCTCGTGTGCGCGACCGCGGCGACCGCCGGTCGCGCTCGCTGCTGGGCAGGCTGCGCGGCCGCCTGGCGGAGGTGCCGGCCTCCGAGAACGCCCCGCCGGCCGAGGAGCCGGGCCACGCCGAGCCGGTCTACGAGGCCCCGCCACTGCCCGACCCCGAGCCCGAGCCGGTGCCCGCCGGCGAGATCGAGATCCTCGAGGAGCCGGGTGCGCGCAGTGTGCACGCGGTCCCCACCAACGCCGACCTGAAGGTCGCGCGGGCGGTCGAGCTGTTCAACGGCTCCGAGCACCCGCGCACGGTCAGCGGCGTCGCGCGCTCGCTCGGCGCGCCGATCGTGGCCGTGCGCCCGTCGCCCACGGAGGGCAGCGTCGTGACCATCGTCGTGGCCTGGGAGCTGAGCTGGTACCGCTACGAGGTCGACCTCGGCAACGAGGCCGCGGGCGTGCGCGTGACCGAGCAGGGCTCGGAGCTCGGCGAGCTCGAGGAGGGCGACCAGACGGCCAATGCGGCCGCCGACGAGACCGGTCGCCTGCATCTCGCTGCCTAGCTGGACGAACGTCCCCTTGCAGGCCCGGTCCATCTATTAGAGTCTCGCGCTCGGATGATCTATTGCGTGGTCCCAGAGGAGATGGCTCCCGAGCTCTACGACAAGCTCGCGGACTACTACAAGGATGACCCCAACGTGAAGGTCATCATCGACCGCCGCAAGTCCGAGCGCCGGGCGCGCGCGGGCAGCGAGGGGGAGGAGCAGCAGCGCGAGACGCGCGACCGCCGCCGCCCCCGGGTTCCCGGCGAGTTCCCGCCGATCGACTCGAGCGTCTCCGCGCCCGAGTGAGGGTCGTCGTCCACGTGGACGGCGGCGCACGCGGCAACCCCGGGCCCGCGGCCGCCGGGGCCGTGCTCTCGTCCCCCGACGGCGATGTCCTGGACGAGGCATCCGAGCTGCTCGGCGTGGCCACCAACAACGTGGCCGAATACCGTGGGCTCCTGCTGGGCCTGGCGCGGGCCAAGTCGCTCGGGGCGACGGAGGTCGAGGTCGTCAACGACTCCGAGCTGATCGCCAAGCAGGTCAACGGGGACTACAAGGTCAAGCACGCGGCGATGCGCCCGCTGTATCTCGATGCGATGGCCGCGCTGCGCGAGTTCGACTCCTGGTCGATCCGCTCGGTGCCACGGGCGCAGAACGCCGACGCCGACGCCCTGGTCAACCAGGCGCTGGACAGCGCGCGCTGACAGCGGCCGCTCAACGGGAAACGCCCCGCGGGCTCGAGGCCCACGGGGCGTGCTCCACCACCATGGCCGGCTAGGAGGGGGGCTCTTGTGCCGGCCGGTCCGCCGCCAGGGGGTCTTGGCGACTGAGCCTCCCATTCCCCGGAGGCCGTGGCCTAAAAACACAGATTTCTGGTTGGGTCCGCGCAGCGACGTCTCAGGCGACCGCGCGGAGGTGCGAGATCGTCCCCCGGCTGGAGCAGAACGCCTCGACGACGACCGGGTCGAACTGCGTGCCGGCGCACGCGCGCAGCTCGTGCTCGGCCTGCTCGGGAGTCTTCGCCGGGCTGTACGGGCGCTCGGTGATCATCGCGTCGAAGGCGTCGCAGACCGCCACGACCCGCGCGCCGAGCGGGATCTCGCGGCCGCTGAGGCGGTCGGGGTAGCCGCCGCCGTCGAAGCGCTCGTGGCTGGCGCGGACCATCGCCGCGACGCGGCTGAGCGCCGGCGCCTCGCCGATGATGCGCTCGCCGATCTCCGAGTGGCGGCGCATGAAGGTCCACTCCTCGTCGTCGAGCGAACCGGGCTTGTGCAGGATCGCCTCGGGGATCGCCACCTTGCCGATGTCGTGCAGCTGGGCGGCCTGGCGCACGGCCTCGACGTCGTCGGGCTCGAGGCCCAGGCGCTGGGCGGTCGTCTCGGCCAGCAGCGCGACGTCGCAGGAGTGCCCGTCGAGGTCGGGGTGGCGCTCGGCGAGCGCGCGCAGCAGCACGTCGGTGGTCTGGCGTCCGACCGAGTTGCGGTCGCTGCGCTTGCGGGCGTACATGCGCTGGTCGGCCAGGCGCAGCGCCTCCTCGGCGTCGCGGGCCTCCTCCCCGAGGATCACCGAGCCCCACGAGCTGGTGACCGAGAAGCCCTCGCCGTGCTCGGAGAGCGCGTTCGCCGCGTTTTCGACCAGCGGGCCGATCGGCTTCAGGCCGGGGCGCAGCAGCGCGCAGAACTCGTCGCCGCCCATGCGGTAGGCGCTGCCGCGGCCGGCGAGGTCGCGCTCGAGCGCTCCGCCGAGGCGCACGAGCAGCGCGTCGCCCGCCTGATGGCCGAAGGAGTCGTTGTAGTGCTTGAAGCCGTCGAGGTCGAACAGCACGAGGACGGCCGGGATCCCGCGCTCGGAGTCGGCGAGCGCCTCGTCGAGGTCGAGCTGCAGCGCGCGGCGGTTCGGCATGCCGGTGAGCGCGTCGTTGCGCGCCTCGTGGCGGCTGGTGCGCAGCATCTCGCTGTGCGCGCGGAAGGTGAGCACGAGCCGGGCCAGGACGGTCGCGAGCGAGCCGCAGGCGAGCGCGACGGCCAGCGGCCCGACATGGTGTGAGCGCAATGAGCCGTAGCCCAGCACGGCGACGGCCATCGTCGCGAACGCGACGGGCATCACGATCGTCATCGTCGACTCGCGGCGCGCTTGGCGGACGGCGCTCGCGGGCTGCCACGACGCGGCGGAGATCAGGACGAGGCCCAGCCACCAGCCCATGTCGTAGGGGCCGCCCGTCGTATACGTGCCGTCCGCCGTCTGGACGAGGTACACGCTGTCGGCGACCCAGAACGCGGCGACGCCCAGGCCCAGCAGCGCGAAGGTGCGGTCGAAGCGCCAGCCGCGCAGCGTCATGACGGCGACGAGCATCGCGACCACGACGAGATCGAAGATCGGGTAGGCGAGGTTCGTCGCGACCGCCAGCGGGCGCCCCTCGGCTGCGCGGGCGACCGGCTCGAAGACCAGTGCGGCGCCGACGGCGCCCACGGCGAACGCGGCGCACAGGCCGTCCATCCAGACCGTCTTGACGGCTCCGCGGACGCGGTGGCGGGCGATGACCGCGAAGCCCGCGAACCACAGCGGGCACAGCAGCAGATAGCCGACGTCGGCGGCCGAGGGGACCGGGATCTCCTCGGCGTCCCAGAGGACCTGCGTGTAGTAGATCTCGCCCACGGTCCAGGTGCCGATCCCCAGCGCGACGAGCAGCCAGCCGCGCGACTCGGCGCCCGCGGTGGCGGCGCGCGCCATGCAGAGCACCGTCGCCAGCACGAGCGCGACGAGGTGGACCTGCTTGGAGAACACGCCGTGGACCCCCGTGCCGGCAAAGGCGAACACGTGGAGCTCATAGGCGGCGATCCAGCCGATGATCAGGGCGTAGAGCCCACGCACGGCGTAGCGGCGCGAGGTGCGGGACAGCGACACATGTCTGAAATCGGACAGTTGACGTAGGTTCTTTAGGCATGGGATGGTTGGCAGGTGCTGGCCCGGCTCGTCGCGACGCTGGCGGGAGCGGCGCTTCTCCTCCCCGGAGCCGCGCTTGGGGCCTCGACGACGGTCGGCTTCGACGACCAGGCGGCCGGGACCGAGGTGACGTCTGCGCCGGGCGTGACGTTCAGGACGCTGCCGGGCATCGGGCAGCGCGGCTTCAACCCGCTGGTGATCGCGGCGCCCGGCGAGGCGGAGTCGCCGCCGAACATTGCGAGCATCGCCAACTGCCCGGGCTGCGAGGTCTACACGCCGGAGGTCGCGGGCACGTTCGACACGTTCCGCAACTTCGTTTCGGTGCGGGCGGGCTTCAGCGGCGGCGATCCGGGCCAGTCGGCCGTCCTGACGCTGACTGCGTACGACTCGAGCGGCAACGCGATCGGCGCCTCCTCGCCGACCACCGTCAATCAGGGCGCCGGCGTGCACACCCTGATCTCGGTGGCGACCGCTGCGGCGAACATCGCCGGCTTCGACCTGAGCGCGCGCGACTTCGACGACTCGAACAAGTCGCTGGCGATCGACGACCTGACGTTCAGCAGCGACGGGCCGCCGCCGCCGCCCGACTTCAGCCTCGCGCCGGTGAACAGCAACCTCGTGATGCGCCAGGGCGACTCGATCACGGACAAGATCAACATCGGGCGCTTCAACGGCTCGGCCGGCAACGTGCAGCTCGCGCTGAGCGGCCCGCTGCCGGCGGGCGTTCATGCGTCGTTCGCGCCGAACCCGGCGGGCGGTACCTCGTCGGACCTGGTGCTGACCGCCGACGCGGACGCGGCGACGACGGGCTTCAACCCGGTGACGCTCACGATCACCGGTTCGCCGGAGTCGCCCGCCGTCGGGCCGATCGGGCACACCGTGCAGCTCAACCTGCAGGTGCGATCGGCGTTCGACGTGAGCGTCGCGTCGCCGAACGTCGACATCGCGCCGTGCGAGGTGAGCGTGCCGGTCACGCTGACGCGCGACTTCGCGCTGACCGACCCCGTGGCGCTGTCCGTGACCGGGCTGGCGAACGGCCTCCAGGCGAGCTTCTCGCCCGCGTCGGCGACGTTCCCCGGCGGTGCGGCCGGGCAGACCGTCTCGCTCGTGATCGACGGGCCCGG
>Ga0308176_10000917_pt1 | contig 18497 bp, 19 predicted proteins | sample PhyCR2_3_FD_203890 | JGI IMG/M metagenome (GOLD analysis project Ga0308176, IMG submission 203890) | Soil microbial communities from UC Gill Tract Community Farm, Albany, California, United States - DLSLS.C.R2 | ecosystem: Environmental > Terrestrial > Soil > Agricultural land | place: USA...
GGCTCGCGCACAAGCGCTACTGCGACGCGCTGAGCGACATCTACGCGCAGATCGCGGTGCTGTCCCGGGTGACCGCGATCTTCGGAGAGCAGGGCGTCGAGGCGTCCGGACAGGAGCGCTTCATCGCCGAGACGTTCTGCCGCCGGGCGTCGCACCGCGTCGACAGCGCGCTCGACGGGCTGGACCGCAACGACGACGATCGCATGCACTCGATCGCGACGCTTGCCTACAAGCGCGGCGCCTACGGGTACGCGCTGTTCGAGGATTGACCGCCCGCTAGGGTCGAGGGGCATGGACCCGCTCCTCGAACTCGCCGCTCAGCTCGGTGACGAGCACGTCGCCACGGCTGACCAGCGCCATGTCGGCTGGCGCGCCGAGGCCGACGTTCTGCGGGCGAGTCTGGGGCGCGAGCTGTCGCTGGATGGCGAGGACGCCGACGCCGTGCTGCGCGCGCTGGCAGCGGATGCCGAGCCGGGGCTGGTCACCAGCACGTCGCCGCGCTACTTCGGCTTCGTGATCGGCGGCGTGCTGCCGGTGGCGCGCGCGGCCGACTGGATGACGGTGGCGTGGGACCAGAACGCCGGCGGCTACTCGTGCAGCCCGGCGATGTCGGTCGTCGAGGAGCTCGCGGGCGGCTGGGCGCGCGAGCTGCTCGGGCTGCCCGAGGGCGTGTCGCACGGCTTCACCACCGGCTGCCAGATGGCACACGTGACGGCGCTCGCGGTGGCGCGCCACACCGTGCTTGCGCGTTCCGGCTGGGACGTCGAGGAACGCGGCGTCAACGGCGCTCCGCCGCTGCGCGTCATCGTGCCCGCCGACCGCCACATCACCGTCGACTTCGCCGTGCGCCTGCTCGGCCTGGGAACGGGCAACTTGCGCACGGTGCCATGCGACGACCAGGGCCGCGTGATTCCCGCCGAGCTCGAGCGCGAGCTGGCGCGCGAGCCGGACGTCCCGGCGATCGTCACCGCACAGGCGGGCAACGTGAACACCGGCGCGTTCGAGGAGTTCGGCGCGGTCTGCGAGCTGGCGCACGCACACGGCGGCTGGGTGCACGTGGACGGTGCGTTCGGGCTGTGGGCCGCGGCGACCGAGCGTCGTCGCGCGCTGACGGCGAACGTGGAGCAGGCGGATTCGTGGGCGACCGACGGCCACAAGACGCTGAACGTGCCGCACGACTGCGGCATGGTCTTCGTGCGCGACGCCGATGCGCATTTCCAGACCATCGCGGTCGACGCGCACTACCTGCAGCGCGGCCACGGCGAGCGCAACAACGGCGACTGGTCGCCGGACTTCTCGCGCCGCGCTCGCGCGACGCCGGTCTACGCCGTCCTGCGGACGCTGGGGCGCCGCGGCGTCGCGCGCCTGGTTGACGGCATGTGCGACCGTGCCGCGCAGTTCGCCGAGCTCCTCGGCGCAGATCCCCGCGCGGAGGTGCTCAACGACGTGGTCTTCAACCAGGTGCTGGTCCGCTTCGGCGACAGTGATGACGTGACCGACCGGGTCACGGCCGGGATCCAGCAGGAGGGCACCTGCTGGGCCAGCGCGACCGAGTGGCGCGGCCGCCGGGCGCTGCGCATCTCGGTGTCCAACTGGGCGACGACGGGCGAGGACGTCGAGCGCTCGGCGGCGGCGATGCTGGCGCAGGTCTGATGAGCGCCGAGACCCGCATCTCGATCGGCCTGCGTTGGCGCGACATGGACATGCTGGGCCACCTGAACCAGGCCGTGTACCACGAGCTGCTCGAGGAGGGCCGCGGCGCGCTGCTGCTGTCGATGGAGGGCGCGGCCTCGTTTCCGTTCGTGCTGGTGCGCGTCGAGCTCGACTACCGCCACGAGGTGCGCAAGGACCACGGCAGCGTCGAGGTGGTCACACGCGTGGAGCGCGTGGGCTCGAAGAGCATCACCATCGGACACGAGATCGTCCGCGGCGACGGTGTCGTCGCCGCCGAGGGGCGCTCGGTGCTGGTCGCCTGGGACCCACACGCGCGCAGCTCGCGCGAGCTGACCGACGGCGAGCGGGCGGCGCTCGCCGCCTGAGCCGAGGCGCCGGCTGCTGTGCGCCGGCGCCTCGACCGATCGTGGGCTGCTATCGGCCCTTCTTCTTCGCCTTCTTCTTCGGGCAGGTCACCGCCGCGCGCGCCGTCGCGTTGCGGACCCTGCCGTTCTGCGCGCCGAGGGCGAAATTCGCCGTGTTCTTCTTCGAGCACAGGTTGCGCGTCGTCTTGAGGATGCCCTTGGATCCGCCATTGATCGTCAGCACGAACGAGCTGAGCGGGGCGTCGGGCAGCCCGGTGAACCTGGTCACGATGCGCGAGCCGGTGAACGCCGAGTCGGCGTGCACGCTGATGTCGATCGGACCGCTCAGCGCAGCGAGCAGGCTCGGCAGGCCACCCGTCGCGCCCTTGACCAGGTAGACCGGGCCCGAGAGCGTCCCGTTGACCAGCGGTGTCGTCACCTTGGCCGAACCGACCGTCGCGCTGGCCGGACAGGCGCGCTTCTTCGCGTCCGCCAGCTCGCACTGCACCGGCAGGTGGTTCGCGTCGAGCGTGAGCGACGCCGGCAGCGTCACCGTCGTGGTCTTCAGGTTCGCCTGCCCGGCCACCGGGGTGACGGTCGCGACGAGGCCCGGATGCTTGCCGCTCTTGGTCTGGCCCTTGCCGCCGGTCAGCTTCAACTTCAGCTTCGGCGAGAAGCCGAGCTTGTCGCAGCCGCCGACGCTGAACGGCGCGCTGACCGGCGCGTGGGCGCCCGCGGTCGACGTGATGTCGCCGGAGATCGTCAGCGGGTCGCAGTTCGTCGGGTTGACCAGGAAGCCAGGCCGGTCGATCGTCACCGCGAGCCGGCGCAGCCGCAGCGGGATGCCACCCTGGATCGTCGGCAACGGGTCGCTCACAACGGAGACGTGCGCGTCGTCTGGATCGATCGAGATCGACTGGCGGACCGGCACGACGCCGAGGTCGAGCGGCCCGGCGACGGCAGGGACCATCACCACTAGGCCGAACGGCGCGCCCTTGTATGGGCCGGTCAGGTAGGTCTTGCCGGACAGCCAGAGCGGCAAGGCACCCGAGCCCGCGGCCACACGCGCCGTGCCCACCTGACTGGCGTCGGGGCAGGCGTTCGCAGCGATCTGGGCCTCGGGGCACGGCGCCACCGACCCGAGGTGCGCGAGCAGCCCAGGCGGCAGGTCGACCTTCAGCAAGGACAGGTTCTGTTCGCCGTCCTTGCGCCCGAACTGGATCGTCAGGGCGCCGGTCCCGCCGGCCTGGTTGTCGCTCATGCCGGCGACGAAGTCCGGCGCGAACGGCATCGGCGAAGCGCAGCCGTCAATCGGGAAGCCCGACTGCAGGCTCGCCGCCTGGCCGCTCCACGCCGTGACGGCCGCCGTCGCCGTGAAGGTCCCGCAGGTCTGCGGGTTGGCCAGCACCGCCCGCGACCCGCCGAAGAACGTCAGCGTCAGGTCATTGAACGGCAGCTGCGGCAGGTTGTCGAACACGGTCGTCAACTGGCCCGTGTTCCCGTCCGCGGTCACGTCGCCGATCAGCTTGATCAGCGTGCCGGGCCCAGACGCCAGCAGGAAGATCCGGAACGGATGGCTCACCGTTCCCTGGCCGAAGTAGAGGGATCCAGTCAGCGGCTCGGCCTGGAGCGGGCTGTCGATCTGGACCTTGCCGATCTTCGCCGCGTCCGGGCAGGCCGCCGGGGCGTCCGAGGTCGCCCCGAACTGGGCCTCGCTGCAGATGGCGAGGCCGTCGGCGCCAGGCGGCGCGAGCGCCACGCCGTGCGGGAGGTTCACCTCGACGGTCCGTAGCGCAGGCGTGCCCAGCTCGTCGGGACTCGTGTTCTGGGGCAGCTCGGTGGTCACCGAGTACCCCGACGGTGAGTCCGCCTGCGAGGTGCTCGGCGCGACCGTCAGCGTGGGATTGATCGACAGCGCGTTGCAGCCCGTCGGCGCCGGCAGGCCCGTTGCGGCGGTCACGTGGGTGTCCGGGGCTTCCCAGGAGGCAACGTCGGCTGACGCGGTCAGCGAGCTCGCGTCACAGTTCGACGGGTAGGTCAGGAAGGGCCGGCGCGGGCTGTCCGCGGGGGCGCCGCGGGCGCCGTCGTGGCTCGAGTCGGCCGGCACGCCCCAGAACGTGAGCTCCGATCCCGCCAGCGGGATGGCCTCGGACGCGCTCCTCAGGCTCGTGGTGAGCTGGTAGCCGTGCCCGGGCCCGATGTCGGCGTTGATGATGACCGTCGGAATCAGCGCGACCGTCGCGAAGCTCGCCGCGTGCCCGGGCTGCGTGTCCACGTGGAAGACGGGCAGCGTGAACGGCGATTGCGACCCGAAGACGTCGAACACCAGGGTGATCACGCCGACCTGGGTTTCAGGCGCGCACTGGTTGCCGCTCAGCAGCTGGCCGAGGTGACACACAGGCACGTTCTGCGGATTGCCGAGGAAACCCTGCGGCAGCGCGACCGTCAGGTCCTTGTCACGCCCCGCCGGCGAGCCGTCGCCGGCGAGGTTGAAGTTGACGACCGTGGTCAGGTCGGGATGGCCGCCTGCCTGGTCGCTCGTCACCGTCGTCGTGAACGTGTCGATGCCGAAGGTGTCGGCGGCGTGGGCCGCCGGGGCCGCCAGCGCGATCGCGGCGGCGGCGCCGAGCAGCGTGAGCCAGGATCGACGGATACGCATGCCAGGCATCTCCTTCACGCTTGTCTTCGTCATCGCGATCACCTCGAGCTCCTGCGTAGCGTCACGTGCGCAGTTCGCTTACCACCGCGCGAGTAGGTCACGTCGATGCGCAGCGCGAGGCGACCGCTGCGCCGCAGCTGTGCCCGCGCCGCTCTGGACAGCCGGAGCGTGAGGTGCTTGGACCCGGCTGCACCGAACGTGTGGGTGGCCATGGCCACGCGGCGGATCTTCCCGGCCAGCCGCGCAAACGCGGAGGCGCGGATCCGCCCGGACGCAGACACCCTCACGAGCAGCGCTAGGCGGCCCGTCCGTGCGGCGCGCTTGGCCGCCGCGCGCGTGATCCCGGTCACGCTGAACGTCGGCCTGGGCTTCGCCGGCGCGGGGATCACGTTGCCCCCACTCGCGGTGGTCGTCGTCGGGACCGGCAGGAACGGCGCCGCCGTCGGGGCGCCCTTGCAGGCGTCGCCCTCGCACGGCGCCGGCACCGGGGGCGGCGGCGGGAAGCCGCCGTTCACGCGCGCGTCGTAGAGGTCGAGCTCGCCGCCGTCGACGTCGCTCGGCACGAGCGCGGCGCGCGTGTAGAAGAACACGTCGTTGCCGCTGGGGCTGACGTTGGCGAGCTGCGTCGGGAAGGTCGAGCGACCGCTTGAGATCAGGCTGGGAACGCCGTCGGCGTACTCGTAGACATCCATGGATCCGCCGTTGGGCGTGTTTCCGTTGACGTCGTCGCCAACCAGCGTGTCGGTCGTGTCGAAGAACACGCGACTGCCGTCGTCGCTCATCGGCTTCGTCCAGCCGAACGAGAAGCCCACATCGCTACGGAACCCGAGATCGGCATCGCCGTTGGGCGCGGCGCCGTTCGTGCGGCAGGAGGCGCACGTGATGCCCTGCGGGAACGTTCGATAGACGTAGACCTCGCGGTGGCCCTGGGCGTCGTAGGACGTCAGGTTCGTATCCGAGACGAAGACCAGCGTCTTGCCGTCCGGAGTCGTGAACGCAGAGTGCTGCTGGTCGTTGGGCGAGTAGACGTTTGGGTCGACCGACGAGCTCGGCGACAGCGTCGCGACGAACGCGGTGTTGTCGGTGGCCGTGTCGTAGCGGTAGATGTTCGGCTCGCCCGCGGTGCCGCCACTCGGTGACGCCGGCACGTCGTTCATCGCGACGAAGTAGACGTGCGCGCCGTTGTCGGAGATCGCGGCCACTCCGGCGACGTTCGCGTCCGCGGTGCCGCTCGTCCCATGGGACGCACGGGTGAGCGTGTCGCTGGTCGTGTCGTACACGTAGAGATCGGGATCGGTGTCCGTGTCGTCGGCGGTCAGGGCTTCGGAGGTGATGAAGAAGACCTTCGAGCCATCACTCGCCGCGCCGGCGAAGAGCGCGTCGTCGGTGGTGTTGGACGACACCTGCGTCGTCGTGCCGGTGCTGGTGTCGCGCATGAACACCTGCGTCGGCGTGGGCGCGCCGGAGCCCGGGGCCGGGCTCTCGAAGAACACCTTGGTGCCGTCGTCGGACACGGCGTTCTGCGCGGTGCCCGAGTCGAAGTTCGGCTCGGAGCCGCTGAAGTGTCCGTTGCCGAGGGTCGCGCCATTGGCGTCGAGTACGTCGTCGCCCGCGCCGTTGACGTTGACGAGCTGCGTCTGGCCGCCGCTGCGCTCGTACACGTAGAAGCCGCCGGCGGTCAGGTCGGAGAGCCCGGGTAGGAGCTTCTCCTGGGACTGGAACACCACATGCCCCAGGTCGTTCGATGCGCCGCCGAAGACGGCCTCGGTATGCGCGTCACCGCCGATCGTGCCGTGCGACAGCCACACAGGGGAACCGCCGCCGAAGAGGTATTGGTCGTACCAGCCGTCCGGCGGGAAGTGGCCGGCGTCGGGGCCGTCGGTGTCGCCGGGGTCGTACGCGAACGGCGAGCTGATCACCGCGGTGGAGAGGCGGCGGTCGAACGCCTCGGCGTACTCGATAACAAGCGCGCCCGGCGAGGTGGGCAGCGGAGCGGACATCGTGGTCGTCGACCACCCGCCGGTTCCGCGTGACGAGCGGTAGAAGGTCGGGATGATCCCGTTCGGCGCGCCAGCGAACGGCGTGGCCGAGAAGTACGCGGTGCTGTTGCCGTCTGCCGACACCGCGACGCCGGTGAACGGCGCCCCGAACGTGGCACCGATGTCGGCGCCGTTCTTGTCGACGGGGGAGACCTGCTCGTAGGCGCGGTTGTCCGGCAGTGCGGCGCCCGCCGGCGGCACGCAGAGCAGCCACCCGAAGCCACCCACGAACAGTGCAGCAACGAATCCACGGGTCCACGACCTCGTCATTGCATTCACCTCTCCTCCTGGTGCGCCCGGACCGGTGCTGGTGCACCGCGACTGCGCCTCGTCGGCGGCGACTATAGACAGGGCCGTTTCTTGATGTCAAGAACTGGTGGCGAAGTCAGAGACTCAATTCCGGAGCGCTTCCTCAAAAACAAAAACATGCTTGGCTATAAGTAGCTGATCTGGTTATCCTCGCGCCCCATGGCCCGCCAGCCGCATCAGCTTCCGGCCGGACGGCACGGCCTGCCGCGCAGCTACGTGCTGACCAACCAGCGCGAGCGGATCATCACCTCGGTGATCGAGGTCGTCAGGGAGACCGGGTATGCCGGTCTGACGGTGGGTCAGGTCGTGGAGCGCGCGGGGGTGTCACGGCGCACGTTCTACGAGCACTTCTCCAACAAGCAGGACGTCTTCCTCGCGGTCTACGACACGATCGTGCAGCGGCTCGCGGCGGAGGTGCGGCTCGCGTTCGCAGGCGGGCGCACCTACCCGCAGCGCGTCGCCTTCGGGCTGGAGACGTTCCTGGGCGAGCTGGCGGCGCACCCTGCGCTCGCGCACGTCTGCGTCGTGGAGGTTCTCGCCGCGGGACCCGGCGCGCTCGCGCGCCGGACGCTTGCGATCCAGACGTTCTGTGAGCTCATCCGGCCGCCCGGCGACCCGGTGGCTGCCACGCCGACGCTCGCTGCGCAGGTCGTCGTGGGGGGCATCTACGAGATCGTGTTCTCGTACGTCACCCGGGGCGACGCGGCGCAGCTGCCACAGCTCTGCCCCGAGCTGCTCGAGTGTCTGCTGCTCCCGTTCGTCGGGCCGCGGCGGGCGGCGGCAGAGGCGAGGCGTGCGCACGAACGCGGCGTGGCGCCGCTGCCGCGCGGCATCTTCAACGTTCCCTCTGGCGGGCCGGTAGTGCGCTAGGCGGGGACGGGCTCGAACATCGCCATCGCGTCGACGAGCCTCGGGGCCGACTGCGCTGGGGCCGCGGTGAGCCGCCCTGCAACCGCCTCCTCATGGAACGCGCGATAGGCGGCGCCGGCGACGAGCTCGCCGTGCAGCCGCGGAAGGGAGTGCAACCGCCCGTTGCGGCTGTACTCCCACGCGAACAGCTCGACGAAGTCGCGGCGGTGCAGTTCGCGGCGCTCCCTGATCGTCGGCAGTCCGGCTTCGGATTCGACGAACACCAGCCGGGCGATACCCGGGCGCTCTTGCATGAGCTCGAGCGACGCGCGCACCGCCGCCTCCCAGCGTGCGAGCCATGGCCCGTCGCTGGCCAGCGCCGCGGCCATCGTGTCGTGGAGCGCTCGCGCCGCGCGCGAGTACGCGGCGCCGATCAGCTCCTCAAGCGAGCCGCAGAACCGCTCCAGCTCGGCGGCCGGAATGCCGCTCCGGGCCGCAACGTCGTCGGCCTCGAGCGTTTCGAGCCCGACGTCCGCGACCGCGTCGATCAGCGACTCGACCAGTGTTAGGTACTTCTCCGTCTCTTCGCGCGGACTCATGCGTCCCCCTTCGCCAAGGCCGCGACGGTATCGAACCGGTCGTCGAGAAACAAGAAAGTCTCTAGACTGGGCACACCGGCGGGACGGGCAGACCGCACAAAGGAGCACTGGCGTGAGCGGGGTACAGACAGCTATGTTTGCCAATACCGTGCCATCAGGGAACAGCAGTCACGCCCGGGGGAGGCTCCCCACGGGCCGGCACGGCCTCTCGCGCAGCTTCGTGGCCCAGAACCAGCGCGACCGGATCCTCGCGGCCGTGGCCGACGCGTGCAGCGCCAAGGGCTACGCCGACATGTCGGTCGAGGACATCATTGCCGCCGCGGGAGTCTCGCGCCGCACGTTCTACGAGCACTTCAAGAACAAGGAGCACGCGTTCCTGGCGGCCTACGACGCGGTGACGGCGCAGCTGTTTCACCGCGTCACGGGCGCCGTCGACGCGGCCGACACGCTTCCGGAGAAGGTCCGCGCCGGGCTCGCCGGGTTCTTGGGGTTCCTTGCCAACGAGCCGGCCTTCGCGAAGATGTGCATCGTGGACGTCCTGGCGGCTGGGCCCGAGGCGGTCGCGCGCCGCGACGGGGCGATGCAGGCGTTCTCGCGACTGATCACCGTCAACGCGCGCACGGTGCTCGGCGACAGTGGGCCGCCTGCCGTAGACCTGATGGCGGAGACGGTGGTTGGCGGGATCTACGAGGTCGTCTACGCGCGCGTCTTGCGCGGCGAGCTTGAGGAGCTTCCGGGTCTCGTGGCGGACCTGGTCTACGCGGTGCTGCTCCCGTTCGCCGGGCCCGAGCAGGCCGCCGCCTACCACCGGCGGCTCAGCGCGGCGCCGGCCGCCGAGCGCGGCTGACTAGGGTTCGCCGCCGATGCATTCCTTCGCCGACATCCCCGGCGAGGTCGAGCGGCGGCTGCTCGGCGGCGAGCGCGTAGCGCTCGTGCTGCTCGACGCGTTCGGGTTGCGGTTCCTCGAGCGCCACGCGGACCACCCGTTCGTGCGGCGCCTCGAGGTAACGCCGCTGCAGACTCAGACGCCGTCGACCACGACGGCGCACATCCCGACGCTGCACTTCGGCGTGCCCGTCACCGAACACGGCCTGTACGAGTGGAACGTCTACGAACCGTCGCTCGACGACGTGATCGTGCCGTTCCTGTTCGCGCGGGCGGGAGCGAAGCCGGGCACGCTGCTGACCGAGAACTTCGACGTGCACCGGCTGTCGCCGGGGCCGTCGCTGTACCGACGACTCGAGGAGCACGGCATCCGTTCGGCGACCTACGGGCCCGACCGCATCGCCGGCTCGCCGTTCGGGACGATCGCGCTGGCGGGCTCGAGCACGCATCCGTTCCCCGACATCGCGACCGGCGCGCGCGAGCTGGCGGCGGCGATGGCCGAGCCGGACGGCCCGCACTACGCGAACCTCTACTGGGACGTGATCGACGCGACCGGCCACGTGCACGGCCCCTCGTCGCCCGAGTTCGACGCATCGATCCGTGACGCGCTCGACGCGCTCGAGCCACTCACCCGGCTGGACGGCGTGACCGTGCTGCTCACCGCCGACCACGGCCAGGTCGACGTGTCGCCGGATCGGGTCGACTACCTCGACGAGATCTGGCCGGAGCTGACCTCCTACCTCACGCAGCCCAAGCCGGCCGGCTCCGCCCGCGACGTTTTCCTGCATGTGCGCGAGCCCGACACGGTGATCGCGGAGCTGTCCACACGGCTCGGTGAGCGCGCCGAGGTGCGGGCGGCGGCATCGCTCTTCGACAGCGTCGGCGAGCGCCTGGCGGCGCGCCTGGCCGACGTCGTCGTCCTCCCGGCGCCCGACCGCGAGGCGTGGCTGCGCAGCAGCGCGGGCGTCGAGCAGCACTTCCGCGGCCACCACGGCGGCTTGGACCCCCTCGAGACGGCGACCTACCTCGCCGAGCTGCGCAGCTAGCGCCGCGGAGCGTCGACGAACGACGCGTCGTCGCCCAGCGGGATGCGACGCTGGATGCGGGGGAGATGCTCGCCGAAGAACAGCGTCGCCGCCAGCTCTCCGCGCGTGCGCGCCCCGGTCTTGTCGAAGATCGACTTCAGATGGTCGCCCACCGTGTGAGGCGAGATCGCGAGGCGCGCTGCGGCCTGCGCCGTCGTCGCGCCGTGCAGCACGAGCTGGGCCACCTCCTGCTCGCGCGCGCTGAGCGCGAACGCCTTCAAGAGCTGAGCCGCGACGAGCATCGGGTGGGCGCGCTGGATGAACACCGAGACGACGCCGGTTCGGCCCGGGCCGATCAGCCCGCCGTGCAGCACCAGCCACGAGCCGGCTCGCGTCTTCACCGTCGAAGTCGGTAGCGGCGCGCCGGGCGCCGCAGCGCGCGTCGCGCTGGCGATCGCCTGTATCGCGGCGCCTGACAATGCCGCCTCGGGCGTCGTGCCGGACAGCTCGGCGAGCAGCGCTTCGGCCGAGGAGGAGGCGCGCACCAGCCCGCCCGTCGTGTCGAGTTCGACCACGGCGACCGTCTCCGGCCCCGCCGGCTCTTGACCCGTTGCCTCGACGACCAGTCCGCGGCGCACGCCCTGGGCGAACAGCCGCGACGCGCGCGCGATCACGTCGACTTCACGTTGGTCGAACTCGGCGGAGCCCGCTCGGCGCACGAGGATCAGCGCACCCCAGACGACGCGGTCGGCGACGAAGGCGCAGCGCAGCTCTGGACCAAGCCCCACCGGAGCGAGCAGGTCACGGTGGCGCGGACTGGTCTCCGCCCGCCCGCCTGTTGCCTCGTCGAGTGTCGAAGCCTTGCGATCGCGCCGCGCCAGGTCGGCGAACCGGTTGACATCGTCGACCGCGTATTCGTTGTGCGCCAGGACTTCGAAGCGGTCTGGCAGGCCCTGCAGGCGATGCTGGGTGATGAGGCCCGAGCCGGGATCGAGCGTGTGCCAACACGCGCCGTCGAAGGGAATCGCCCGCTCGAGCCGCGCGGCGGCCTCGTCGAAGAACCGCTCGCGCACCGGCGCGCCGAGGGCGAGTCGCTCGACGTCGGCCAGGAGTCTGTCCGGCGACCAGCTGCGGGCCCTCGCGGCCATGACGAGACGGAGCGTACCCCGCGCGGAGCGTACCCCCGCGAATTCGGGATGTCAGCCGCAGCGGCGCGGCGTCACGATCGACCGACCATGTCGAAAGGAGCGGTGATGTACGCGAGGACGTCGAGCTGGACGGGGTCCGTCGAGGCGATCGAGAGCTGGGTGCAGGCGGCGCGGGAAAGGGTTGCGCCGATGGTAGCCGCGCTGCCCGGCAACGCGGGCGCCTTCTTCTTCGTAGACCGTGATGGGCTGCGCGCGCTGACCCTGACCCTCTGGGAAAGCGAAGCAGCGGCCCTTGCCAGCGACGAGACGGCCGAGCAGAGCCGTGCCGCCACCGTTGCCGCCACCGGGGTGACGCTCGAGGATCGCGGCCGCCTGGAGGTGGTGGCGCGCGTGGCCGCGGGATCGATCAGCTCCTGAGCGTGGATCGGTCGCGCCGGCAACCCCCACCGCATCTAGTTGTCGTCGAACGTGAGCTGCCCCTCGATCGATCCGTCGGGCGGCGGCGGCGGCTGGCGGCGGCGGCGCGGGGCGACCTCGGTGCGCGCGGCGTCGGGCGGGACGCTGCGGGTCGGCGCCTCGCCTGGTAGCGGCGGCTCGGGCCGGTGCGCCTGGCGGATCCGCCAGCCGGCGAACGCCAGGCCGCCGGCTGCGATGAACGCCAGGAAGAAGCCCCACTCGATCCCGACCGGATAGCCGCCGCCGTCCGGGCGGTCGAACACGCGGTAGAAGATCAGCAGCGCCGCCCAGCCACCGGCGATCGTGACGATCATGCCGTCGCCGCCGGGCAGGTGGAAGGCGCGCCGCTCGGCGCGGGCGAACAGCAGCACGATCACGCCAGCCGCCACAAGGAACACCGCTGCCTCGACGAACGACACGTCGCCGAACGCGTTGATGGAATGCGAGTGGATCTCGCCGGTCTTGCGGTTCAGGCTCTGCAGCCCGTACCACGGGAAGAACATGGTGATGAGCAGGCCGAGCGCCGCGACTGCCGCGAGGCGCTGCTCGGGGGCCATCGCGCGCCATCCGCTCGCGATGCGGGCGGGGAACGTCTGGGCGCCTTGGGCCATCCGGCCCGATTGTAGGTGGCCGATCAGCTGATCTCGATGTCCTCGACCGGCGGTGCCGCACCGCGCGGGCCGTCCGGCCCGGGCTCGATGCGATCCACCCACCAGTCGATGATCGCCCGGACGAGCAGCAGCAGTTGGCGGATCAGCTCGCGGACCTGCTGCCACAGCTCGGGAGGCACCACGTCGCGCAGCGTCTGCAGCAGCGCCACCAGCGCCTGGGCCTCGCGCGCCGTCTCCTGATCACCCGGCCTGCGCGGCTCGCCCGCCAGCTTCTCGGCGGCCTCCTGCGTGGCGCGGATCCGCTCGCGCAGCGCGTCGAGCGGGTCGTCAGTCGGCATGGGCTCTGGCTGGGCCATCGAAGCGAACCTTCAGCGCGCCTTCCTCGAACTCGGCGCCCGCAGGACGATAGTCGCCCAGCGCGGGCGGAAGCATCAGTGTCCGCTTCTGCCCGTCGACGCGCACGATCAGCTCCAGGCCGATCTTCTTGAGCGAGATGTCGCCGCGCGCCGCGAACGGCAGCGTCAGCCGCAGCTCGGCGTGGTCGGCGCCCACGATCAGCTGCTGTGAGACCGAGCTGTGCAGCACCGCCGCCGCGTCATCGGAGCCGAACAGCTCCGTGCCGAGCCGGTCGAGCATGTTCGGGCCGACGACCTCCTCGTCGAAGAACGGCGCGCGCAGGACCGGAACGGGGGAGAACGCGGCCTCGACCTCGCGCAGGTGCTCCTGCTGGCGCTCGCGCCAGCCGCCGAAGTACGTGCCGACCTCCTCCGGGAAGACGCGGTTCACGACCACCGCGTCGGTCAGGTAGCCGTAGAGGTTCAGGTAGGTGAAGGTGCGCCGCGCCTCGTCGATGACCATCCGGTCGGGGTTCATCACCAGGCGAACCGAGACGTGCTCGTCGTCGCGCAGGATCTCGTTCATCGCGATCAGGTTGCGCACGAGCCGCTGGACGTCGTCGAAGACCTCTTCACCGGGCAGCGCCACGTCGAGCACCGCGCGCGCGAACGGCCGCGCCGCGTCCATGATCCGTGACTGCTGCGGGAAGACCTTCTCCAGCCACCAGCGCGCGACGTCGGGAAACGACAGCAGGCGCAGCGTCTCGCCCGTCGGCGCGCAGTCGACGACGACGCAGTCGAACTCGCCGGACTCGTTGTGGCGCTTGATCTGCAGCAGGCTGAAGAGCTCGTCCAGGCCCGGTGGCACCGTCAGCTCCTCGGCGCTGATGCGATCCACGCCGCGCTGCACGAGCAGCGGGCTCAGCCACTCCTGCACGCCGGCCCAGTTGCGCTCCATCTCGTCCTGGGCGGAAACCTGCTGACCCCACAGCGTGCCGTCGATCGGCGTCGGCTCGCCGCCGAGTGCTGTGCCGAGCGCATCGGCGAGCGAATGCGCCGGGTCGGTCGACAGCACGACGGTCCGCAGACCGGCGGCGGCGCAGCGGCGCGCGGTCGCTGCTGCGACCGAGGTCTTCCCGACGCCGCCCTTGCCGGTGTAGAGGATGGTGCGCGGAGCCACCGGCGCCCATCCTATGGGGGCTTCGATACGCTCGGGCCGTCGTGCCCTCCCGCATGCGCCGTTTCCTGCTGCTCTTCGCACTGCCCCTGCTCGTCGCCGGTTGCGGCGGCAGCTCGGGTGGCGGTGACGCGAGCACGTCGCAGCTGCTCAAGGACACGTTCTCCGGTGGCAAGACCGTCAAGTCCGGCAAGCTCGACGTGTCGCTGGGCTTCCAGGCCCAGGGCCTGCCGACGCTCACCGGCCCGGTCGCGCTGAAGCTCTCCGGCCCGTTCCAGAGCCAGGGCGCGGGCAAGCTGCCGAAGTTCGACTTCGACCTCGCGCTCGCCGCCGGCGGGCAGACCGTCCAGGCCGGCGCGATCTCGCTCGGCGACAGCGGCTTCCTGAAGTTCGGCGGCAATGCGTACACGGTCGACAAGGCGCTGTTCGACCAGTTCAAGACGGGTTACGAGAAGTCGCAGGCGCACGCCAAGAGCAAGGACGCCGGGCCGTCGTTCGGCGCACTCGGCGTCGACCCGGCGCGCTGGCTGAAGGACGCGCGCAAGGTCGGCAAGGCAAGCGTCGGCGGTGCGTCCACGTTCCACATCACCTCCGGCGTCGACGTCCCGCGCTTCCTCGCCGACGTCAACACGCTGCTGTCGAAGGCGAAGAACCTCGGCGGCTCGACGACGCAGAACGTCCCTCAGGGCCTCAGTCCCACGGTCCAGTCGATCATCGAGCGCTCGGTGAAGAGCGCCCAGGTCGACGTCTACACGGGGGAGAGCGACCACACGTTGCGGCGCCTTGCGCTGAGCGTGTCGCTGGCCGTGCCCAAGGACGCGCAGAAGTCCGCGGGCGGGTTGAAGTCCGGCGAGCTGCGCTTCGACCTGCAGATCGCGGATCTCAACGCCGACCAGACGATCAACGCGCCGGCCAATCCGAAGCCGCTGAGCGACCTGCAGCAGGCGCTCGGCGTCCTGCAGGGCGGCGGCAGCACTGGCGGTGGCGGCACGTCGACCACGCCCTCCACGACGACTCCCTTGACGTCCACCACCCCCTCCGCTGGTGCGCCCAAGGCGTACCTCGACTGCGTGCAGAAGGCGGGCACCGACATCGCCAAGGTGCAGCAGTGCGCGGGCCTCCTGAACGGCGGCTGACACGCGTTGCGCTGGCCCTGGCCCTACTGGCTGACACCGTTCATCCCGATCGCGATCGCCCTGCGGCTGCTCGAGGTCGACCCGACGGTCGTGTTCTTCTGCTCCGCGCTGGGCGTCATCCCGACCGCCGCGCTCATGGGCCGCGCGACCGAGGAGCTGGCGATGCGCAGCGGGCCGGGCATCGGCGGCCTGCTCAACGTCACTTTCGGCAACGCCCCCGAGCTGATCATCGCCCTGTTCGCGCTGAACAAGGGGCTGCACGAGGTCGTCAAGGCGTCGCTCGTGGGCTCGATCCTGGGCAACGTCCTGCTCGTGCTGGGCGCCGCGATGCTCGTCGGCGGCTGGGGCCGCCGGCAGCAGCTGTTCAACCGCACGGCCGCCTCTGCGCAATCTTCGATGCTGCTGCTCGCGGGCGCCGCGCTGACCATGCCGGCGGTCTTCCAGCTCGTCGCGCACGGCTCGCTGCCCAGCCCGCACGACGAGATCCGCAACTTTCCGTCGAAGGTCGAGCACCTCTCGCTCGCGATCGCGATCCTGCTGATGCTCGTCTACTTCGCCGGGCTGCTCTTCTCGCTGCGCACGCACCGCGACCTGTTCAACCCGGAGACCGAGGAGGACAACGGCGACGAGGAGCCGTGGACGGTGCGCAAGTCGGTGGCGATGCTCGCCCTTGCGGGCGTGGCCGTCGGCGTGATGAGCGAGATCCTCGTCGGCTCGATCCACCACGCCGCCGAGTCCGCGGGGCTCAGCGAGTTCTTCATCGGCGCGATCGTCGTCGCGATCGTCGGCAATGCCGCCGAGCACTGGGTGGCGGTGCTCGTCGCGCGCAAGGACAAGATGGACCTGGCGGTCAACATCGCGATCGGCTCGAGCGCACAGATCGCGCTGTTCGTCGCGCCGCTGCTCATCCTGTGCAGCTTCTTCATCGGACCCAGCCCGATGGCGTTCGTCCTCAACGGCTTCGAGCTCGCGGCGATCGTCTTCGCCGTCACGATCGCCAACCAGGTCACCCAGGAGGGCGAGTCCACCTGGCACGAGGGCGTCCTGCTGCTCGCGGTCTACGCCGTGTTCGGCCTGGCGTTCCTGTTCGCCTGACCGAACCAGCCCCCGGCGGCACACGACTGACGAAAGTCACACCTGTCGTGACATTCGTAAGCCATGCGTGTGCGCCGCCGCCTAAAGCCGCGTTGGGCCTGGCCGACCAAACAAGCGATGGACCCCATCGCGACCACCACGAGCGCCGGCGGGAGCGTTCCCGCGACGACGACCACGGCGAAGGCCGACCCCAGCGCGAAGCTGACCGCCTTCGAGGACAAGCTCAAGGCTGCCGGCGCGAAGCTCGAGAAGGTGTCAGGCCACGCCTACGAGCGCGTCCAGGGCGGCAAGCACGACGGCAGGCTGGTCAACACGTCCGGCAACGCCCGCAGCGGCCAGCTGTTTCAGATCGTGCACCGCGACGGGCGCACGTACCACGTGTACGGCTCGGGCGACCACCGGCTCTTCATCGGCATGCCGCGCCAGACCGGCGGCACGCAGGCGAAGTCCCGCTAGTTACAGCTCCTCGACCTCGTCGTCGGGCTCGAGCTCGTCGACCTCTTCGACATCGTCCTCGTCGGCCGGCACCGCGCTGGTGACACCCGGCTGGTTGGTCGACTGGAACGACTCGATCAGGTCATCGCGAGCCTGCTCGTCGACGGGGGTCTCGTCGGAGATCAGGACCCAGTCGGCGCCCTCGTAGTCCTCCATGTCGAAGATCTCCGAGTCGACGTCGGGGGAGTCGTCGACGACGACCAGAACCTCGGTCTGCGGGTTGAAGTAGGTCCCCGGGCGGTTGACGAGCTCGTCGAGCTCGAAGCGACGCGGATCGGCCATGGCCGGGTTTTCTATCACCCGAGGTCGCGAAGCTGACGGGCGACCTCGGCCTCGACGTCGAGCGGCTCCTTGCCCATGCGCACCCGCCGCTCGTTGCGAGCGATGACGAGATCGCGCACCTCGGCCACGAGCGCGGGGTCCGCGTTCACCGGCGAGCCGCGGACCAGCGACGCCAGCTCGGCCTCGATGTCGAGCGGTTCCTGACCGCGCCGCGCGCGCCGCTCGTTGCGCGCCTCGAGCATCTGGCGGATCTCGTCGTCGCGCACGGCGGTGGAGCCGGTCGTCTCCGGCGGCGCCGGGTTCTCGAGCGACAGCCCGCCGCGGCCGATCTGCGAGTACGTCTTCGGCGTCATCGCCAACGTGATCACCGCGACGATGGCGGCCGCGACGACGACGACGAGCAGCACGATCCAGAACGCATCCTGCACCCACGTACAGTGTTCCCCATGTGGAAGCGCCTGAGGGGCAAGACGCTCGCGCCGCGGCGCCCGGCGCTCTTCCCGGAGCAGTACGGGCTGGCGCTCGTGACCGCGATCGTGCTGTTCGGCGGCATCGGCCTGGTCGTCTATCTGCTGGTCAATGTGTGACGAATCGCGTGACGTCGGCTACCCTTTGGGGTAGTTGACTGACCAGTCAATCTGTCGCCGTTTCCTCTAGGAGAACCAACACAGTGGTCGACTTCACGCTCACCGACGAGCAGAAGAACCTGCGCGATCTCGCGCACGACTTCGCCGAGAAGGAGATCCGTCCTGTCGCATGGGAGTACGACAAGGAGGGCACCTGGCCCCAGGACGTGATCGACAAGGCTCACGAGGTGGGCCTCATGAACACGCACGTCCCGGAGGAGTACGGCGGGGCGGGCCTGAGCTACCTCGATGGTTGTCTCATCGAGGAGGAGCTCGCCTGGGGCTGCTCGGGCATCCAGACCTCCCTTGGCGCCAACGGCCTGGCCGGCGCGCCGGTGCTGCTGGGCGGCTCCGAGGAGGTCAAGAAGGAGTTCTTCGAGGCGCTGACGGCCGAGCCGAAGCTCGCGTCGTTCTGCCTGACCGAGCCGGGCGCCGGCTCCGACGTGTCGGGCATGCGCACCAAGGCCGTCAAGAAGGGCGACAAGTACGTCCTGACCGGCTCGAAGTGCTTCATCACCAACGGTCAGTACGCCGACTACTACACGGTCTACGCCAAGACCGACATGGACGCCGGCCACCGCGGCATCTCGGCCTTCCTCGTCAAGCGCGATGACACGATCGTCATCGACAAGAAGGAGGACAAGATGGGTCAGCGGGCGTCGAACACGGCGACCGTGACCTTCAACGAGACCGAGGTCGACGCCAAGTACCTGCTCGCCGAGGAGAACAAGGGCTTCAAGCTCGCGATGATGA
>Ga0308176_10000919_pt1 | contig 18453 bp, 17 predicted proteins | sample PhyCR2_3_FD_203890 | JGI IMG/M metagenome (GOLD analysis project Ga0308176, IMG submission 203890) | Soil microbial communities from UC Gill Tract Community Farm, Albany, California, United States - DLSLS.C.R2 | ecosystem: Environmental > Terrestrial > Soil > Agricultural land | place: USA...
GCGCCATAGAGCTCGGTGCTCGCGGCGGCGAGAACGGTGCGAAGCTGCGCGGAAAGCGAGGGCGACCCCGTTGCCGGATCGACGCCGCGCACCACGAGCGTTCCGCCCGGCCGCCCTGCCGTGCCCGCGCGCGGTACCCAGATGGCGTCCACCCGGTGGTCGAATCCCGCCGCCGCGGCCGCGCCCGCCGGCCACCGGGCGCCCACCTCCCCGCGGCAGCTCGCGCCGAGCGGCTCGACCTGGGCCCGGCCGCCGAGCCGGCCCACCGGCTCGACCAGCCGAACGGTGAGCCGAAGATTGCCGGCCGGTAACCGAGCCGCACACTGGCTCCGCTCGGCGACCCAGGCCAGCTCGCCGCTGCCGCGGCCGAGCGCGGCCGCACCCGCGAGGAGGACGGCGAGCGGCTGCTGCCGCCCGGCAAGGGCCACCGCCATCAAGAGCAGGACGGCGCCGGCCGGGCTTCCGAAACGCAAGAGGCCGGTCGCAAGGCCGGCCCCATACGCGAACGTGAACATCAGCGCGGGCCGCGGTTTCACCGCGGCCTCGTCCGGCTCAGATGTCGAGCGCTGTGCCCTTGGCCCCGCAGCGCGGCGCGAGGGAGATCTTCCGGAACCCGTCGAGCATGGCCACGTCGATCGCGGCGCGGCTCTGGTCTTTCTCCAGGCTTACCTCGGTGAGCACCGAGCCCGTGCGGCTCGAGACGTACCGCGACGGCACCCGGTTGAGGGTGTAGACCAGGGCATCCTCGCGGCAGATATCGCAGCCGCAGAAGGTGGGAAATCGCGGGCGCAGAGACTCGTACGATGCCCGAACGTGCTCCTCGACCAAATTGTGGATCACAGGACCGCCAGGGCGGGCGCGGCCAGCGCGCCGGTGAACGTGGAGCCCGTGGTGCCGGTGAGCCGACAGCTGTGGTACTCACCGACCGCGGACGCGGGAAGGTCGAGCAGTACCAGAAAATTGGTTCGGGTGCGGCCGAGCATGAGACCGCCTCGGCGGGCCGGCCGCTCGACCAGGACTTCGTGGAGCTGGCCCACGCGAGCCGCGTTCTTCCGGCGGCCGTTGGCGCGCACCGCCTCGATGAGGCGGCCGAGCCGCGCCGAGGCGACCTCGTCGGGCACGTGGTCCTTGAGGCGCACGGCAGGGGTGCCGTGGCGCACGGAGTACTTGAAGGTGTAGGCGTCGTCCAGATCGGCATCGGCGACGAGGGTGAGGGTTTCCTCGAACTGCTCCTCGGTTTCGCCGGGGAAGCCGACGATCACGTCGGTCGAGAGGGTAATGCCCGGGATGGCCGTCCGGAGTTGGCCCACGACCTCCAGGTAGCGCTCGCGGGTGTAGCGCCGGAGCATCCGCCGGAGCACCGCGTTGGATCCGCTCTGCACCGGCAGGTGGACGTGCTCGCACACGGCGGGCGTGCCGGCCATGGCCTCGATGACCCGCGGGGTGAACTCCGTGGGGTACGGACTGGTGAACCGCACCCGCCGGATCCCATCCACACCCCCGACGGCACGAAGCAGGTCGGCGAAGTCGTGGGCGCCGTCGTGGTAGCTGTTGACGGTCTGGCCCAGGAGGGTGACTTCCGTGGTGCCACCCTCGGCGAGGCCGGCGACCTCGCGAACGACGTCCGCCAGCCGGCGGCTCCGCTCCGGCCCGCGGGTGTACGGGACGATGCAGAAGGTGCAGCGGTAATCGCAGCCCCGCTGTACCGTAACGAACGCGGTGGGTCCGGTTTCGCGCACCGGCGGAACGTCTTCGTAATGCTCCCACGAACGGAACTTGGTATCGGTGCCGCGCTCTCCCGCCGCCGCCATGCCGATCAGGTCGGGGAGGTTGCGGTAGGCGTCGGGCCCCACCACCAGGTCCACCCGCGGTACCCGTTCCAGCAGCGCGGGGCCCAGGCGCTGCGCCATGCAGCCGACCACCCCGAGCACGTCACCCGGGCGCTTGTGACGCTGGAGCTCGCCCACTCGGCCGATGACGCGCTGCTCGGCGTTGTCGCGCACGGCGCAGGTGTTCACCAGCATGACGTCGGCGTCGGCCGGATCGTCGGCGCGCGCGTAGCCGGCGCGGTCGAGGAGCCCGAACATGAGCTCCGAGTCCGCGACGTTCATTTGGCAACCGTAGGTTTCGATGTAGACGCGCTTCATACCGTTCGCCTGGCGTCGAGGTCCGGGTCTACGGCTCCGGCGCGGCACGGTGCCGGCCGTCTGACGTTTCTCTCAAAACTACTACGGCCTCACCGTCACACCCAGATTGAGCAGGAACGTCCGCTCCTTGAACGCCCCGGCGGAGCGCCAGACGTGCTCGAGGCCGAGGTCTACGCCGGCACGCTCCTGGGCAAAGCGGATCCCGGTCCCGGCGGAGATGCCGAATTCCTTCGGCTGCTCGCCGGTGTCGATCAGGAAGGGGAGGGTGCCGTACCGGACCCCGAGCCGAAGCGGGCGCCGGGCCGGACGGCGCAGGTTGGGGGTGTACTCCAGGCCGAAGGATGCTTCGTAGTTGTTGTCGCTCCCCAGACCGCCTTGCGCCAGCAGGTCGCTGTTGGCGCCGGACCAGGTGTGCATCAGCACCTGGCTCGCCAGCTCGAGCTTGGGGCGGGCTCGCCAGCGCAGGCCGAAGCCGAAGCTGTACGGCAAATCGATGGTGCCCGCCCGGAGCGAGTCCTTGTCGACGTTCACGTGCCCGTCGGATCGGACCGTGGCCGCCAGGCTGAACCCGGGACCGAAGTTCCGGATGAGGCCGAGATCCAGCCCGACGCCCGCGTAGGACAGCTCGGAGCCCTGATTCAGGGACTGGTAGTTGGTGCTGTCGGCGAAGACGCGGTGAAAGTTCATCCGGGCGGAGCCGGTGATGACGTGGAATCCTACGCCGATCAGCCAATCGTCGTGGATCCGGTACGCGCCGGCGGCCCGGAGGTCGCTGAGGCTTCCGCGCGACGACAGGGTGTCGAACACCGCTACCGGAACATCACGCAGCGGCAGGGTGTCGACGGTCGCGAGCGTGAAGTCCCGGCTGGTGTAGTTGGCGAAGCTGAGGCCCAGCACGGCCGGATAGCGCTTGACGGGGCCGACGATGGAGATGAAGGGGAAGCGGGCCTCGCGGACCGACGCGCTTCCGGCCGGATTCTCGACGTGACGGAAGTCCTGCAGCGAGGTGAAATCCGCCCCCAGCGCGCTGACCCGCCCAAGCGCCGCCGGGTTGAGGCCCGATTCGCCGTCGAACAAACCGAAGGCGCCGCCCGCCGAAAACGCCCGGGTGCTGAGGGCGCGACCGGGCGCACCCAGCCCGCGCACGCCGAACTGCGACGACTGGGCGGTGGCCGCGGCCAGCGGCGCCACCAGCAGGGCGAGGACCACGAGCGCGCGGCGCACTAGGGTGTCTCGAACCGGAAGGAGCGCTGGTAGGTGATGCGGAGGCGCGGCGCCACCGGCACCGAGGGATCGGCGGCATGGGAGCGGGTGGAGAAGAACTGGGCCCGCGCGAAGGTCGCGGCCTCTCCCGACGGCCCCATCCGCAGGAAAATGCTTTGGGGCCGGTCGGGCGCGCCCTGCCACACCTGCACATGCCGGGTGACGTTGAACTGAATGGTGTCGGCCTGGACCAGCGGCAAGGTGTCGGTCCCCTGTCGAATGGCTATGGAGTCGCTGCTGATGGGGGACTTGGCGCCCACGTCGCCGATGACCGGGACCGCCTGAATGAGCGACTGATCACCCCGCAGGGAATAGATCGGCGCCACCGGCGTCAGCTCGAGCGTGGCGCGAACGATCGATGCCGAGTCCAGGAATTCCCGGCTCAGACCGAACCGGATGATGGCCCGGCTCGACGGCTCACCACCCACCGTGAGCAGGGAGTCCACCGGAACCAGCGGATTCTCGGTCACGAAGGTGTTGAAGGCGGTCGCCCGGGAGATCGATTGGTGCCTGACGGAGCCGGTGTCGGGAACGTCCACCGTGACGAAGCTGGTGAAGGTGGCCGCCGTGCTGGAAGTGAGCGAGCCCACCCGGATACCGGTCGGCTGGTCCGCCGTCATCCGGAGGGCGATCGCCAGCGTGCTGTCGGTGCCGGCGAACGCCACCCGCCCCACCTCGGTCGGGTCGAGCACCGCGGAAACGGTGCCGGTGTGGACCGAGTCGGGGACCACGATGCTGTCGAGCAGGCTGGCCGGCCCCAGGAGCGGTTCGATGCCGGTGAACGATACGGAGCTGTCTACCCCGCTGGGTATGCGATAGAGGAACAGCTTGAGCCCGCCCACCAGCGTGTCGCGGGCCAGGATGGTGACGTTGATCTGGGCCGAGTCGATCGTGAACGTGCGGAAGGTGTCGCGGACGGCGATCTGATCGCTCCGGGGGGCGAAACGGTAGACCGGGCGGTCTTCCGATCCGGGAAAGCCGTTCGACAGCAGCAGCGCCGTGCCCCGGCCGCGATTGACGTACCCGCCACCGCTGGCCCAGTCGGCCGGGCTCGGAAAGCTGCTGTCCGCCCCGACCACGGCCGACACGATGGTGTCGAACACCTGCGGCGACCCGCCGGGACAGAGCTCGGGACATTCGGCCGGCGAGGTGAGGCGCTCCTGGCAGGCGGTCACGATGCCCACGCCGACGGCGACCGCGGCCCACCAGCCGCCCCACCGCCTCACGTGAGCTGCTCCGGACCGAACGCGGCGGGCAGCAGCTCTCCCATGGTCCAGCTGACGCTGCTCGAGGGCCCCACGCCGTCCACCTTGAGGTCTGGGCCGAACTCCGACAGCACCTGGCGGCACGCGCCGCAGGGCGCCGCCGGCGGGTCGATGTCGGTCGCCACGACCGCCCGGCGAAGCCGGCGCGCGCCGCCGGCGATCGCCGCGCACACCGCGGCGCGCTCGGCGCAGATGGTCAGGCCGTAGGATGCGTTCTCCACGTTGCAGCCTACGAACACCCGGCCATCGTCGGCTTCGAGCGCGCAGCCGACCCGAAAGCGGGAATACGGCGCATAGGCCCGCTGCTGCACCGCGCGGGCCGACTCCACCAGGGGATCAGTCACGCCAGACCTCGGACAGAAATGACGTGCCGGCCGGCAGCGGCGGCACGCCCAGAAAGTCGGCCACGGTCTGACCGACGTCGGCGAACGTTTGCCGCCGACCGATCGAGATCGCCCGAACCCGCGGACCCACGACCAGGATCGGCACCACCTCGCGGGCGTGGTCGGTCGATGCGGTCGTGGGGTCATTGCCGTGATCGGCGGTAAAGATAACGAGGTCCTCGTCCCGGATCGGCGCCGTCAGGCGGGGCAGCGCGCGGTCGAGGGCAATGAGCCCGCCAAGGTAGCCCGCCACGTCGTTGCGATGGCCCCAGGTCTGATCGAACTCGATCACGTTGGCCAGCAGCAGACCGCGCTGCATCGACGTGAGCGCGGCTTCGATCAGGCTGTACGCCTCAGCGTTGGTCGCGGTGTGGGTGCTGGTGATGCCTCGACCGGCGAACAGGTCGTCCACCTTGCCGACGCCCAGCCGGGGAATGTGGTGTTCGACCAGCCGGTCGAGCAGCGTGGGGCCCGGCGGCGGCAGGCTGAAGTCCTTGCGATGGGGCGTCCGCACCCACGCCCCCTGCGTGCCGGTGAACGGCCGGGCGATCACCCGGGAGACTCCGTGCTCGCCCTGGAGCATGGCCCGCGCGGTGGTGCAGGCGGCGTAGAGCTCCTCCAGCGGGACGGTTGACTCATGGGCCGCCACCTGAAACACGCTGTCGGCGGAGGTGTACACGATCCAGTCGCCGGTCCGTTGGTGCGCCTGGCCGTACTCGTCGAGCACGAGGGTGCCCGAGGCCGGCTTGTTGCCCAGGACGCCGCGGCCCGTGAGCCGAGAAAACTCGGCGATCACCTCGGGCGGGAAGCCATGCGGATAGGTGGGGAACGGCCTCGCCAGCACTAGGCCGCATAGCTCCCAGTGCCCCGTGATGCTGTCCTTGCCGGTGCTCACCGGCTCGGCAATGCCATACGCGGCCCTGGGGTTCGCCACCGGCGGCATGCCCTGGATCGGCGCGCAGCAGCCCAGCCCGAGCGCCGCGAGATTGGGCAGGTCCAGCCCACCGACCGCGCGGGCCATATTGCCCAAGGTGTTGCTCCCGGTGTCGCCGTAGGCGTCGGTATCGGCGGCCGGACCGATGCCGACGCCGTCGAGGACGATGATCGCGGCCCGGCGGGTCACGGAGTGGGGGCGGCCTTCAGCGCCTGCGCCACGGTACGAGCGTCTGCTCCTTCGGCGCCGGCGGGCTGGCTTCCGCCGAGGGCCGATTCGGCCTGGTGGGCGAGGCCCAGGACCAACGAAACGAAGTGCGGGTTCATCCGACGCTCCCGTAGCAGCGGGGCACCCGGGCGCCGAGCGATGTCAGCAGCTCGTAGGATATGGTCCCGGCCGCCGCCGCCTGCTGGTCGAGGGAGACGCGCCCGCCATAGATCGTCGCCACATCGCCGGGCGTCGCCTGAGCGGTGCCGATATCGACCATGGTCATGTCCATCGTCACCCGTCCCACGACCGGAACCAGGGTCTCACCGAGCTCGATCAGGCGGGCGGGCCGGCCGGCCAGGCCGTCGGCCGCTCGCGGAAACCCGTCGGCGTATCCCAGCGCCAGGGTGGCGACGCGGGTGTCGCGCGGCGCGCGCCAGGTTGCCCCGTAGCTCACCGTCTGTCCCGCCGCGATCGATCGAACGGCGACCACCCGCGTCTTGAGCCGCGCGACCACCGCCGGTGCCGGCCCCTGGCCACCGGCGCTGCCGCCGTAGAGATAGATGCCTGGGCGGATGAGATCGCCGGCGAAGGTGCGGCCTCGGAGCGCGCCCGCGCTGTTGGCGGCATGGACCAGCGGGGGCCGATGGGGCAACGTGGCCAGCACCTGCTGCAGTCGCTGCCACTGCGCATCCGCCGAGCCGGGATCCGTCTCCGCGCTGTGGAAGTGGGTGAAGATGCCTTCCCAGCCCTTCGCGGCGGCGAGCGCACCCGCCGCGGCCGAGAGCGCCGCCGCGTCATCCCAGCGAATGCCCGCGCGGCCCATTCCGGTGTCGATCTCGAGGTGGAACGGCCGGTCGGTGCGAGCACACCACGCCGTCAGTGCGGCGGGATCGCCGATGCTGGGGCGGAGGTCGTGGGCCAGGTGGCCGTCGACGGCCGCGGGCAGCAGCGGACTAGCCACCAGAATGGGCCGAGCGATCCCTTGGGCCCGAAGCGCGGCGCCCTCTTCTACCGACGCCACACCGTAGCCCCAGGGCTCGAGCGGCTCGAGTGCCTGCGCGGCCGCCGGGCCCCCCAGACCGTAGCCGTTAGCTTTGACCATCGGCAACAGCCGGCTGCCGGACACCGCCGCGAGGGTGCGCGCGTTGGCCCTGAGCGCGCCCAGGTCGACGTCGACCCAGGCCCGGGTGGTTTCGGGGGTAAAGGTCATGGCGAGCCGGCGGGTATCTTATTCGTGACGAGGCAATAAATGCAAGAGAATTCAGCGCTTGGACGCGCGCTTGCGATGGTGCGCGAGCTCCGGAGCCGATGTCCGTGGGACCGCGCCCAGACCCGGGAGACGCTCCGCCCCTACCTGGTCGAGGAAGTGCTCGAGCTCGACCACGCGCTGGGCGAAGCCGAGATCGGGCCCATCCGGGACGAGCTGAGCGACCTGCTGCTGCACCTTGCCTTTCAGCTGGTGATCGCCGAAGAGCGGGGGGAATTCACTGCCGAGGATGTGGCGGAGGGCCTCGAGCGAAAGATGCGGCGCCGGCACCCGCACCTGTTCGACCTGGGCGCTGCCGAGCCGTGGGAGCGGATCAAGCGGAAGGAGCGGCGGGGCCGGACTTTGGACGGCATCGTTCCGACGCTTCCGCCGCTGCTCAAGGCCTATCGGTTGCAGGAGCGCGCCGCCTCGGTTGGGTTCGATTGGCCGGACGCCGCCGGCCCAGCCGCCAAGGTTCGAGAGGAGCTGCACGAGGTCGAGGCCGAGCTGGCCCGCGCGCCCGCTCCGCACAGGGTGCCGGAGAAGGCCGATCCCAACACGCCCCCGCCGCCGAGCAGCGACCAGCTCACCCAGGAGATCGGTGACCTGCTGTTCGCGGTGGTAAACTTGGCGCGGAAGACCAGTGTCGATCCCAGCAGCGCGTTGGACCGGGCCAATCGAAAGTTCCGGGACCGGTTCGAGGCGCTCGAGCGCCTGGCGGAAGGACGACGGCTGGAGCTTGAAACGGCGGGTCTGGAGGCGCTGGACCGGCTGTGGGAGGAGGTCAAGGTCGGCGAGGGCGCTTGACCGCAGCTTGATCGGGCGACGGTTCCTTGGGGCACCGGATATCCCCTGCCCCTTACCAGGAGCCCCAATGTCGACCGTTCGATGGCTGATCTTCGTGTGGGGCCTCACCCCACTGGCACCGCTGGCCGCTCAGGAAATCTTCCCCAATGTGGAGTATGTCTCGGGGCACGAGGGCTACCGGGACAAGGTCAAGGGCCAGCTGGAGCTGTCGGACAGCTCGCTCCGGTTCGCATCCAGGAAGGGCGTGGAGATCTTCGCCATTCCCCTGGCTCAGATCAGGCAACTGACCAACTCGATGGAAACCAATCCGGGAAGTTTCGGCCGGAAGCTGGCCCTCGGGATCTTCGCGTCGAAGAAGGAAGAGTTCGTGTTCGTCACCTGGGAGAGCGGGACCGCAACCGAAGCGATCGTCCTCAAGACCAAGGACAAGGCCTCGCCGGGAATCGTCGCGAAGGTACGGTTCGCGCAGCGGCAGGTGGTGGGGCCGGCGGGGGCGGCCGGCCAGCCGACCGACAGCGTGGTGGTGTCGCCGGACTCGGCGACGGCGAGCTGAGGCTCGCGGTGAGCAGTCCAGTCGGTGCGACGACGCCGCGTCGTCGCACCGGCTGTTGTCGTTCCCGGCCCGGGTGTCGGGCCGCTGAAGCTCAGGGGTAGAGCCGGTGAATCTGGCGCGGGAACGCGATCGCTTCCCGGATATGGGGAATGCCCGCGATCCAGGCCACGGTCCGCTCGATGCCGAGACCGAATCCGCTGTGCACGAAGGTGCCGTACTTCCGGAGATCGAGGTACCACCGGTACGCTTCCGGGTCCAACCCCTGCTCCCGGATCCGGGCGAGCAGCCGGTCGTGGTCGTCCTCCCGCTGCGATCCGCCGATGATCTCCCCATAGCCCTCGGGAGCCAGGCAGTCGTTGTTGAGCACCGTGCGCGGGTCGGCCGGGTTCTCCTTCATGTAAAACGCCTTCACCTGCTTGGGATAGTCGAACACGAACAGCGGCCGATCGTACTGCTGGGCCAGCAGCGTCTCGTCGTCGCCGCCCAGATCGCTGCCCCACGTGATGTCCGAGCCCAGGCCGTTCAGCTTCGCGACCGCATCGGTGTAGCTGATGCGGGGGAATGGCGCGGTGACCCGCTCGAGCGGCGCGGTGTCCCGCTCGAACTCCTTGAGCTCCTCCTTGCGTCGCTCGAGCACCCGAGCCACGATGTAGCTGACGAACGCCTCCTGCAGCCGCATGTTGGCATCGGAGTCGTTGAACGCCACTTCGGGCTCGACCATCCAGAACTCGGTGAGGTGGCGGCGGGTCTTGGACTTCTCGGCCCGGAACGTGGGGCCGAAACAGTACACCTTGCCAAGGGCGGCCGCGGCCGCTTCCACGTACAGCTGGCCGGTCTGCGCCAGGTAGGCCTTACCCAGATCGAAGTAGTCGGTGGCGAACAGATTGCCGGCCTCCTCGCCGATCGCGCCGGTCAGGATCGGCGTGTCCACCAGGGTGAAGCCTTCCTGGTAGAAGTAGTCCCGGATCGCCTGCTCCACCTCGTGACGCAGCCGTGCCAGCGCCACCTGCCGCCGGGTCCGAAGCCACAGGTGTCTATGCTCAAAGAGGAACGTCGTCCCATGCTCTTTGGGGGAGATGGGATAATCGGGGCTGGGGCCGATCGGCTGGAGGCCGGTGACCGACAGCTCCACCCCCCCGGGGGAGCGCGGGTCGTCGCGCACCACCCCGGTCATGGCCAGACTGGCCTCCTGGGTGAGCGCCCCGAAGGCGTTCCAGGTATCCTCCGACACTTCCTTCTTGGACACGACCCCTTGCACGGTGCCGGTGCCATCCCGCAGGACCAGAAACGCGATCTTCCCGCTCGACCGGGTCGTGACGACCCAGCCGCGAACGGTGACCGCCTCGCCCACGTGCCCGCCCAGCTCGTTGATCCACACTACGGTCATGCCCGTCGCCTCAGGCTCGGTGCCGCTGTCAAGGTACGGATGTCCAAGGGAGCGTTGAGTCTAGTCCTCCTCCTGGGGACCGTCAACGCGGCCTGTGCCCGGGCCGCCCAGGCGCCGGCGCCGCCCGCGGCGGTCGAGTCCACCGGCTCGGACGCCTCCAGCGGTGCCCCGCCACAGGTGTGGCGCTCCAAGGCCTCCCGTCGGTTCACCGGTCGACTGGTACTGTCGGGCGAGACCATCTACGGTGGCGGCATGGACCGGAAAGTCGTGGCCGTCGACCTCGCGACCGGCCAGCAACGGTGGACCTCGCGGCTGGGCGGCATCATCGGCGGCGGCGTCGTCGTGGCGGGCGACACCGTGTTTGCGGCGACGACCCGGCCCGAAGGAAAGGTCTCGGCGCTCGAGGGGAAAACCGGCCACCGGGTCTGGCGGACCACGACCGGCCCGGTGAACGCTCCGCTGGCGCTGATCGGCACCACGCTGGTGGTCGAGAACCAGAAGGGAGAGGTGTTCGCCCTCAACGCGGCCACCGGTGACATCCGCTGGCGCAAGAAGCTGGGCGTCGCGCGGATTCCCGCCGTCCAGAGCGACAGCGGCACCCTCATCGTCGCCACGACCGACTCGCTGTTTCGGATCAACGTCACCGGCGGCAAGGTGGTGCGGCGGGCCGGGTCGCCAGGCGCGGTGGTGGCGCCGTGGGTCAGGCACGGACCGTTGCTGATCGGCGGCACCACCGACTCGCTGGTGGTAGGCCTGGATCCCGACAGCCTAGTGACCCGGTGGCAGGTGACGCTCGATGCGCCGGTGCTGAGCTCACCCGCCTCGGTAGGCGATACCATCTTCGCCGTGAGCCGCCGCGGCAGCCTGTATCGCATCGTTCCCGGGCGCGTGCCGGAGGTCCGGCGGGTGGCCGACCTCGACTGGCCGGTGACGGCGCCCGTCAGCATCGTAGACGGGCTGGTGCTCCTCGGCGGTGCCGACGGCACCTTGCGCGCCCTGCGGACCGACGGCACCGAAGCGTGGCGCCTCCAGCTTCGCTGGCCGGTCGAGGTCGGCGTGGTCCCGCTGCCTGACGGCATGGTGGCCACAGGCGGCGACGGCGACCTTCACCGGTACGGCCGATGACGCGGATCATCGCGCTGCTGCTCGCGCTCGCGCTCGTGTCGAGCCCCGCGCTGGCCCAGGAGCCGGCCCCCACCGGCGGCTCGAAGCCGCTGATCAAGTACGGCAAGTGGCTCCTGGCCGCCGGCGCGCTCGGCATGAACTATCTGGCCGCGCAGGCCCACGATCGGGCGGACGACAACTTCGACGCGCTCGAGCAGCGCTGCCTGGCCGACCACGCGCTGTGCGACCTGGATGCCGCGGGCCGCTACGCCGATGCTCAGAGTGAGGTCTTCTATCAGACGTCGCTGCACTACGACCGGCAGGCCCGCCGTTGGCTGTTCGTAGGGGAGACCGCGCTGGCCGGCGCGGCGGCGCTGTTCGTCTGGGAGCTCACCCGGCACACGCCCAAGCCGGACAACATTCCGTTCGAGCCGGAGGTCCGGAGCCTCCGGCAGGCGACGGGGGTGGGATTCAAGGTCGAGTTCTAGCAGGACAAAGGCTGACCCACCTTGTCGTGCCGAGCGCACCCCGCCGCGCTCGGCATGAGCGTGCCGGCGTCCTCCTCACCCCACCCGAAACAGCTCCACCGCCCGCGGATATCTCGCCAGGGCCCGCTCCCTGAGCCGCTGGTTTTCGCTCCGCTGCAGGGCCGGATCGTGCGAGATCAGCTCGGAGGCCAGCCGCCGGGCCCGATCGAGCAGGTCCGCGTCGTCGGGCAGCCGAGCCAGCCGCAGCTCGAATCCGCCGCTCTGGCGCGCGCCGATCAGGTCGCCCATTCCGCGCTCTTCCAGGTCCAGCTCGGCGATGCGGAAGCCGTCCTGAGTGGCGGCAAACGCGAGGAGCCGACCGGCCGGGGGCCCTTCCGACATCAGGATGCAGAAGCTCTCCTCCGCTCCCCGGCCGATGCGGCCGCGAAGCTGATGGAGCTGCGCCAGGCCGAACCGCTCCGGATGCTCGATCAACATGATCGTGGCGTTGGGCACGTCGATGCCGACCTCGATGACGGTGGTGGCCACCAGCACCTGGATCTCGCCGGCCCGAAAGCTCCGCATCATCTCGTCGCGCTCGTCCGCCTTGAGACGGCCGTGCACCAGCCCGACGCGGAGCTCCGGCCATCGCGCCGCCAGCCCCTGCGACATGGTCGTGGCCGCCCGGAGGTCCGCGCGCTCCGACTCCTCGATCACCGGCAGGACGACATATGCCTGCCGCCCCCTGGCCGCCTCGGTGCGCACGAATTCGAGCACGCGGTCGCGCTGCGCGCCGCTGCGGACCGCCGTGCGGATCGAGCCCCGGCCCGGAGGCCGGTGGCGGAGGGTCGAGACATCCAGGTCGCCGTAGTAGGTGAGCGCAAGCGATCGGGGAATGGGGGTGGCCGTGAGCAGCAGGACGTCGGGTGCCGCGCCTTTCCCGATGAGCGCCGCCCGCTGCTCCACCCCGAACCGATGCTGCTCGTCGATGACGACCAGCCCCAGCCGCTGGAACGATACGCTTTCCTGCATCAGCGCATGGGTCCCGACCGCCAGGCGTGACTGCCCGCCGGCGAGGCGGGAGCGGACAGCCTGTTTTTCGGCCGCGGTTTGCCGGCCGAGCAGCAACTCGGGCTTGAGCGACAGCGGCGCCAGCAGCCGCTCCAGGGTGGCCGCATGCTGCTCGGCCAGCAACTCGGTGGGGGCCATGAGCGCGGCCTGAAACTCATTCTCCACCGCGAGCAGCATCGCGAACAGCGCCACGATGGTCTTGCCGGTACCTACGTCGCCCATCAGGAGCCGATGCATCCGCTCGGGGGCGGTCATGTCGGCGGTGATCTCGCGGAGCGCCTGCTGCTGGTCGTCGGTGAGCTCCCACGGCAGCGCGCGATGGAGCTTGGTGGTGAGGTCGCGCCGCACGGTGAAGGCGACACCGCTCCGACTCCGCTTGGCCACCGCGCGCGCCCGGATGAGCATCAGCTGGAGATCCAGCAGCTCGTCGAACGCGAGCCGCCGGCGGCCGAGCTCGGCCTCGAGGGCGGTGCCGGGCCGATGCACCGCGAGGAGCGCCTCCCGCAGCGACGGCAGCTGGAGCGACTGGCGGAGAGCCTCGGGAAGCACGTCGTCCGACAAGGCCACCAGCGCGTCGAGATGCCGGTCGATCAAGCCACGGATGATCTTGTGACTCAGGCCCTCGGTGGCCGGATAGACCGGCAACACCTTGCCGCCCGCCAGCGGCTCGGCTTCGCTGTCGGCGTCCGCCAGGACGACGAACTCCCGCGGCGCCATCTGCCGGCCGTGATAGAAGCGCACCGGTCCCGAAACCAGCAGCGTTTGCCCCACCACGATGCTGCGATCCAGGAACGCCTGGCCCGGCCACACGCACTCGAGCACACCGCTGTCGTCGCGCAGGACCGCGTGGAAAATGCGAAGCCCCCGCCGGGTGGGGACCACGCCCTTGGCCACGACCCGTCCGATGCAGGCCACCTCCTGCCCCACCTCGGCTTTAACCAGCGGGGTGACGGCGGAGGCGTCGATATAGCGATGGGGAAGGTGCCACAGAAGGTCTTGCGCCGTGCCGATGTGCAGGCGGGCGAGCAGCTCGGCGCGCCGCTCGCCGATGCCCTTGAGGAACTTGACCGGGGTATCGAGCCGGAGGGCGCCTTGGGGCCGGCTGGGCCTGGAAGATCGCGAGGCGGTCAGGTGGCCTCCACGCCTTCGTGGTGAACCCCCGGCGATTTCAGCCCGGGCTCTCGGCGAGCAGATGGGCAGCGAACCGGGCCGGGTCGAATGCCTGCAGGTCATCGACGCCTTCGCCCACGCCCAGGAAGCGGATCGGCAGATCGAGCTCCCGCCTGAGCGCAGCGACCGCCCCGCCCCGGGCACTGCCGTCGAGCTTGGTGACGATGATGCCCGTGGGACTCACCGCCTGCGCGAACAGCTTGCCCTGCTGCACCGCGTTCTGACCGACCGTGCCGTCGAGCACGAGGAAGGTCTCGTGCGGCGCGCCGGGTGCCCGCCGGGAGGCGACCCGCACCACCTTGCGGAGCTCGTCCATGAGCCCCTCCTGCGTGTGCAGCCGGCCGGCCGTGTCCACGATGATGGTATCGACGCCGCGCGACTGCGCCGCATCGATGGCATTGAACGCGACCGACGCCGGATCGCCGCCGGGCTGCCCCGCGACGCACGGAACGCCCAGCCGGTCGGCCCACACCTGGAGCTGGCTGATGGCGCCGGCGCGATAGGTGTCGGCGGCGGCCAGCATGACTTTGCGACCCTCACGCTGCAGCCGACGCGCGAGCTTGGCCGCCGAGGTGGTTTTGCCCGTGCCGTTGACCCCGACCATCAGCACGACGGTAGGACCCGGCTCCGCCCGGGCCACGGTGCCTGGGTCGGCTCGGCCGTTGAGCAGCGCCGCGAGGCGGCCTTCGAGGGCGACGCGAAGATCGGCCTCGGTCTTGAGCTTGCCCCGGCGGACCTCGTCTTCCAGCGCCTGGGTGAGCTCGACCGTGGCCGGCACCCCGAAATCGGCCTCGATGAGGACCTGCTCCATGCGCTCGAGATCATCGGCGTTGAGGCCCCGCATGAGCGCGCCCACGTCCGTCAGGGCGATGCGCTTGATGCGGGTCCACAGGCTGTCCTTCCGATCGGTGAGTCTACTGTTTGCCATCCCCTAATTTACACCCGTCCTAACGCAGCCCCAGCCGTCTTCGCGCGATCCACTCGGCGGCCAGGGCCCCGATGCAGATCGCGAACAACCAGAGCCAGTCGCGCGCGGCGCGACGTCCCGCCGCGAGCGGGGACCGTCCGTCGTGCCTCGTGAGCACGACTGGGCGCGGCAGCAGCTCGTCCGAGTACGGCTCCACCGCCACCGCACCCCCGCCGCCTCCCGACAGGCGATAGCGATATTCCCCGGGACGGAGCCACACCGCCGCGTGCCCGCTGCCGTCGAATCGGAGCGTGTCCGCCGGCGGCGCGCCCTCCCCGCTCCAGGTGATCCCCAAGCCGAGCGGCGGCCCCGGGGCGGTCCAGTCGAACACGACCGGACGGCCGTTGTTCACGACCGCGCGCACCGGCCGGGCCGAGCCGCGACTCGAATCCGCGCCGCCCAGCAGCCAGCTGGTCGTCGCGGCCACCCAGGTCCGGTAGCTCTGCTCGCTGGAGCCGTCTCGGAACGCCCATCGCCAGAGCCCATCCACGGCTACCACGGCGGTCCGGACCCGTCCGGCCTGCCGCCCGAATACGGCCGGCCGCTGCGCACCCCGGCGGCCGAGCTGGGCCGTGAGCGCTATCCAGTCGCCGGGCTCGGGCTGGAGCGGCGCAAGCTGGATGGCGGGCGGGAATGAATCGACCGGTTGGCCAAGGAAAGCGCCGGAGACCGGCGAGGCGGCGGAAGGCGTCAGATACCAGTCACCGGCAATCGCGCCCGAGTCGGACGCCGCTGGCCAGGACCACACTCCGCGCGCGGTGGCGCCTTCGGTGAGCATCCCCGTACGCCCCATCCGGATCAGGAGGTCGGCCCGGCGCGCGGCCTGGCGCACGGTCTCGTTGGGCACGACCGAGAGATCGGCCATCGATCGCCAACGGTCCGGATCGATTCGAACGAACCCCCGAACCGGCAGCTGCGCCACTTCGCGGAGAGTGCGATAGAGAAATCGGCTGTCCCAATCCGCGGGCGCCGCAAGCAGCACGACGCCGGGGGTCGGGGCCACCGTCACGACGTGCAGCCGGGTGTCGGTGCGGGGCTCCGCGTCGTTGGCGCCCACCAGGCCCAGGTGCAGGACATGCTCCCCCGGGCCGACGGCGCTCGAGTTGAGCACCAGGCGGCCCCTCGCGCTCCCACCTTCGAGCCGGAGCCTCTTGGACGCGAGACGCTTGCCGGCGAGCGTGGCCTCCACCGTGACGCTGTCGGCGGAGGCACCGCCGGTGGCTTCGACTTCGACCTCCAGCGGGATCGAATCCCCGGCCGTCACGCGGACAGGGCCGCCGAGGTTGACCAGGGCCAGGTCGGGGCGCGGCGTGCGCGGGAACAGCCGCACGGTCGCTCGCGGGAGGAGATCGGGCGGCAGGTCGGCCACGTCTTCGATCTCGCCGTCGGTCACCACCACCACCGCGCGGCCGGTGGCCGAGGCCGCGGTCAGCGCGGGTGCAAGCAGCGAGCGACCACGTGAGGGAAGCGTGTCTTCCGGCCCGCGTTCGTCCCCGAATCGGCGCACGTCGCCCCAGCTGGCCGCCGAGTCGCGGGCTTCGGCCCAGTGGCCGCCGGCAGCGGCCATGCTGAGCGACGCGTCGAGCAGGACCAGCGGCCGTCCGGGCGGTCGCGAGACAGGACAACTTAGGTTGAGGAGCAGGAGCCCGAGCGCCGCCCAGGCAATGGCCCGGCACACCAGCGGCACCCATCCACGCCGTCCGATCCGCTCCAGCCGCAGATAGGTGAAGGCCGCGAGCCCGCCCGCCAGGAGCAGGATGATGAGCGCGCGCAGGATCATCGGCCCGGCGGAACGGCGGCAGCGGCCTCCAGGGCCTCGACCAGACCGAAGCGGCCCTCGTAGAGCGCGCGGCCGACGATGACGCCGGCGAGGCCCGCATCGCGAGCGGCGCGGATGTCGCCGATCCCGGCCACGCCGCCGCTCGCGATGACCGCTGCTCCGCCGTGCTGCAGCCGACGCGCTCCTTCGAGGTCGGGGCCGGCCAGCATACCGTCGCGGGCCACGTCGGTGTAGACGATGGTGCGCACGCCGTCGGCGGTGACGCGGCGGGCCAGCGCTTCGGCGGTGAGATTGGAGGTCTCAGTCCAGCCCCGGATGGCCACCTGTCCCTCACGGGCGTCGATGCCGACCACGATCCGGTCGGCGCCCTCCGCCGCGAGCACCGCCGGGACCAGCGAAGGATCGAGCGCGGCCGCGGTGCCGATGACGACGCGGCTCACTCCCTGCTCGAGGCCGGCCTGAACCAGCTCGGGCGAGCGCAGCCCGCCGCCGAGCTGGATCTTCACACGCCAGCCCGCCCGGGCCACGATCCGGCGCACCAGCGCCAGGTTCTCGCCGTCGCCGAACGCGCGGTCCAGGTCCACCAGGTGAATCCATTCCGCGCCCTGCTCGGCGAAGCGCTCCGCGACGGCGACGGGATCGTCCCCATAAACGGTTTGCCGCGTCGCCTCGCCCTGGCTCAGGCGAACGACGCGGCCATGTCGGATGTCGATGGCGGGATAGAGGTCCACTCCAGGAACGCTACGGCAGCCACCGGGCGTGGGTTTCGGTGGGCTCCGCCGGCGCGGAGGCGACGGAGGCGGATGCCTCGGTGTGCAGCAACTGCAGCAGGCGATCGCGCTCGGCATCGAAGCCGGACCGGAGGTCGTTGCCGATCGGTGCGCCGTTTCCGAGCTCGACCCGGCGGGAGTCGCGAGCCACGCCGTTCACCCTGAACTCGTAGTGCAGGTGCGGGCCGGTGGCGAGGCCGGTGGAACCGACATAGCCGATCGTCTGGCCCTGCTCCACCCGCCCACCCGCGTGAACGCCGCGGGCAAACCCGCGCAGATGGCCGTACCGGGTGGTGATGCCGTTCCGGTGGCGCAGCTCGATCAGGTTGCCGTAGCCCCCGGCCCAGCCGGCGCGGACCACCACCCCGTCGCCCGCGGCCATGACCGGCGTTCCCGGAGTCGCGGCGTAATCGGTGCCTTCATGCCGCCGCGTGATCCCCAGGACCGGGTGAAACCGCGCCCGCGCGAAGGTCGAGGAGATCCGGCGGAACTGGACCGGCGCCCGGAGGAAAGCCCGGCGAAGCGAGTTGCCGCTGGCATCATAGAACGCCGAGTGGCCCGCGTTGTCAAACCGGAACGCGGTGAGGCTCTTGCCGGACATGGTGAGGTCGGCGGCGAGCACCCGCCCGAACCGGACCTCGCCGTCTTCCGACACCAGCCGCTCGAACACCACCTGGAACCGGTCGCCCGGCTGGATGTCCCGGGTGAAGTCCACCTGCCAGGCGTAGACGTCGGCCAGGTCCCAGGCCAGCCGCTGGCGGTCGGCGCCGTCCAGCTGATCGTCGCCCACCTGCGCGTCCAGCGCCTCGTACAGCGAGTTGTCGATGCCGCCGGCGATCCGCATCGTCTGCGATTTCCAGGCGATCGGCTCGACCTCGGCGCTCCATTGTTCGCCGGAGCGGCGGAACCGCAGCAGCCGCTCGGGGGTG
>Ga0308176_10000921_pt1 | contig 18426 bp, 17 predicted proteins | sample PhyCR2_3_FD_203890 | JGI IMG/M metagenome (GOLD analysis project Ga0308176, IMG submission 203890) | Soil microbial communities from UC Gill Tract Community Farm, Albany, California, United States - DLSLS.C.R2 | ecosystem: Environmental > Terrestrial > Soil > Agricultural land | place: USA...
CGGCAATGCGCCGGACCAGCCCGGCCGAGCCGTTGACCATGGCGCCATCGATCACCGCCGCATCGCCGGCCTTCCAGAACAGTCGGCCCAGCGCCACGCCGCCGCGGGCAAACACAGCGAAATAGACGTCGTCGACCCAGTACTTGCGGTCCAGCACCGTCCACAGCGGCCTGAGCGCGTTCTTGATGCGGCCGGCCATGGCGGGGTTGAACAGGTAGATGTAGGTGGTGATCACGAACGCCAGCGCCACCAGCGCGAACGGCCAGCTGAGGAAGCCGTGCAGCGCCATCGCGGCCGCGCCGTGGAATTCGCCGGCCAGCTCGCCGAGCACGTTGTTGGCCTCTTCCACGTGGATCGCCTGGCCGAACCAGTTGCCGAACAGCATCGGACCGATCGTGAAGAAGCCGACCAGCAGCGACGGGATCGCCAGCAGGATCAGCGGCACCGTCACCACCCAGGGCGATTCGTGCGGCGCGTGCTCCAGCTCGCCAGGCTTGTGGCCCTGGTGTGGATCGTCCGAAGACACGTGGTGGTCGTCGTGCGCGTCGCCGAGCGCGGCATGGGCATGGGCATGGGTGTGATGGCCGACCACGGTGAAGCGTTCCTTGCCGTGGAAGGTCAGGTACATCTGGCGGAAGGTGTACAGCGCGGTGACGAACGCGCCGACCAGCACGCAGACGTAGGCGTAACCCGAACCCCAGCGGTGCGATTCACCGACTGCCTCGATGATGGCGTCCTTGGAATAGAAGCCCGAGGTGAACGGGATTGCCACCAGCGCCAGCGAACCGATCCACATCGTGATCCAGGTGATCGGCATGTACTTGCGCAGGCCGCCCATGTAGCGCATGTCCTGCTCGTGGTGCATGGCGATGATCACCGAGCCGGCACCCAGGAACAGCAGCGCCTTGAAGAAGGCATGGGTCATCAGGTGGAACACCGCGCCGGCATAGGCCGAAGCACCCAGCGCCACGGTCATGTAGCCCAGCTGCGACAGCGTCGAGTAGGCGATCACGCGCTTGATGTCGTTCTGCACGATGCCGATCAGGCCGGTGAACAGCGCGCCGGTGGCGCCTATCACCAGCACAAAGCTGAGCGCACCGGAAGACAGCTCGAAGATCGGCGACATGCGCGCCACCATGAAGATGCCGGCGGTCACCATCGTGGCGGCATGGATCAATGCCGAGATCGGGGTCGGGCCTTCCATCGAATCGGGCAGCCACACGTGCAACGGCACCTGCGCCGACTTGCCCATCGCGCCGATGAACAGCAGCACGCAGATCACCGTCGCCGCATCCCAGTGCATGTCCGCAGTCAACGCCAGCGTCTTGCCAACCAGGCTGGGCGCCGCGGCGAACGCCGTGGCGTAATCCAGCGTGCCCAGGAAATACAGCACCGCGGCGATACCCAGGAGGAAACCGAAGTCGCCCACGCGATTGACCAGAAACGCCTTGAGGTTGGCGAAGATCGCACTCGGCCGCTTGTACCAGAAGCCGATCAGCAGGTAGGACACCAGGCCCACGCCTTCCCAGCCGAAGAACAGCTGCATGAAGTTGTTACTCATCACGAGCATCAACATCGCGAAGGTGAACAGCGAAATGTAGCTGAAGAAGCGCTGGTAACCCGGATCATCAGCCATGTAGCCGATGGTGTAGACGTGCACCAGCAACGACACGAAAGTCACCACCACCATCATCATGGCGGTGAGACGGTCGACCATGAAGCCGACACTGACGTGCAGGCGGCCGATCTCGAACCAGGTGTAGATGTCCTGGTTGTAGCTCGGCGCGGCGCCGGCGGTGAGCTGGTAGAGCACGTAGAACGACAGCGCGCAGGAAACAGCCAAGCCGAGGATGGTCGCGCTGTGCGCGCCCACGCGGCCAATGGGCTTGCCGAGGAAGCCGGCGAGCAGGCAGCCGGCCAGCGGCGCCAACGCGATGATCAGCAAAATGGTCGTAGACAGTTGCATCGGCTCAGCCCTTCATCGAGTCGATTTCGGCGACGTTGACCGTGCTGCGGTTGCGGAACAGCAGCACCAGGATCGCCAGGCCGATCGCGGACTCGGCCGCCGCGACGGTAAGAATGAAAAACACGAACACCTGGCCGGCCACGTCGCCCTGGAAGCGGGAGAACGCGACAAAGTTGATGTTCACCGCAAGCAGCATCAACTCGATCGCCATCAGCAGCACGATCACGTTCTTGCGGTTGATGAACAGGCCGGCGACGGCGATGCAGAACAACACCGCGCCGAGCACGATGAAATGCGACAGCGTGATCATGGCAGTGGCTCCTGCGAGGCGGTCGGTTCATCCGGGCGCGAGGGCGCCATCTTGACCACGCGGATGCGGTCGCGCGGGTTGACCCGCACCTGCTCGCTGGCCGACTCGTGGCGCTTGTCGCCGCGATGGCGCAGGGTCAGCGCCACCGCCACCACCACGCCGACGGTCAGGATCAACGCGGCGATCTCGAACGGCAGCAGGTATTGCGTGTACAGCGCCTGGCCCAGCCACGCCGTGTTGGACACGCCGGCGACCGTTGCCGGGTCGGCACCCATCACGTGCGCGTGCATCGTGCGCACGCCGATCAGTGCCAGCATCTCCACCAGCATGACCAAGGCCACGATGATGCCCACCGGCAGGTAGCGGATGAAACCCTCGCGCACCTGCTCCTGTTTGATGTCGAGCATCATCACTACGAACAGGAACAGCACCATCACCGCGCCGACGTAGACCACGATCAGCGCAATGGCGAGGAACTCGGCCTCGGCCATCAGCCAGATGCAGGCGGTGCTGAAGAAGGTCAGCACCAGCGAGAGCACCGCGTGCACGGAGTTCTTCACCGAGATCACGGCCAGAGCCCCGAGCACCGTGACGATCGCGAAACCGTAGAAACAGATGAGTTGGAAAAGGTTGGTATCGATCATGTCGGTGCCCTTAGCGGTACGGCGCGTCTTGCGCGCGGGCCGCGGCAATTTCCGGCTCGAAGCGGTCACCGATGGCGAGCAGCTGGGCCTTGGTGACCACGTTCTGGCCGCGTTGTTCGAAGTGGTACTCCATCACCGAGGTCTCGACGATCGAATCGACCGGGCAGCTCTCTTCACAGAAGCCGCAGAAGATGCACTTGAACAGGTCGATGTCGTAGCGCGTGGTGCGGCGCTGGCCGTCGCCTTCGCGCGGGGCCGAGTCGATGGTGATCGCCAGCGCAGGGCACACCGCCTCGCACAGCTTGCAGGCAATGCAACGCTCCTCGCCGTTGGCGTAGCGGCGCAGCGCGTGCAGGCCGCGGAAGCGGTTCGAACGCGGGATGTGTTCCATCGGGAAGCGCACGGTGTACTTGGGCTTGAACATGTAGCGCAGGGTCAGCCCCATGCCCTTGAACAGTTCGATGAGCAGCAGGCTCTTGAAGTAGTCGGTAATGCGGTTCATGAGATGCCTTATGCCCCCGTGCCGACAAGAACTAAGCCGAAGTACTTCATGCAGCCGGCCACGAGGACCCACACGATCGTGATGGGAATGAAGACCTTCCAGCCCAGTCGCATGATCTGGTCGTAGCGGTAGCGCGGGAATGTGGCGCGGAACCACAGGAACAGGAAGGACGTCAGGAAGGCCTTGAGTAGCAGCCAGATGAAGCCGCCGGTCCAGATCCAGTTCACCCACGGCGACACGTCGGCGGTGATCCAGCCCTGCAGCGGACTGAGCCAGCCGCCGAGGAAGAAGATCGAGGTGAGGAAGCTCACCAGAATCATGTTGGCGTACTCGGCCAGGAAGAAGATCGCGAAAGCCGAGCCCGAATACTCCACGTGGAAGCCAGCGACGATTTCCGACTCACCCTCGGCCACATCGAATGGCGCACGGTTGGTCTCGGCCACGCCGGAGATGAAGTAGACGATGAACACCGGCAGCAGCGGCAACCAGAACCAGTCGAAGAAGCCCTTGCCGCCGGCTTGTGCATGCACGATGTCAGTCAGGTTGAGCGAGCCGGCCAGCACCAGCACGCAGACCAGCGACAGGCCCATCGCCAGCTCGTACGAGATCACCTGCGCTGCCGAACGCATCGCGCCAAGCAGCGCGTAGCGCGAATTGGATGCCCAACCGGCGAGGATGATGCCGTACACGCCCAGCGAGGTCATCGCCAGCAGGTACAGCAGCCCGGCATTGACGTTGGCCAGCACCATCTTTTCGCTGAAGGGCACCACCGCCCAGGCAGCCAACGCCGGCACCAGCGCCAGCAGCGGCGCGAGGTAATACAGCACGCGGTTGGCGCTGGAGGGAAGAATCACTTCCTTGATCAGCAGTTTCACCACATCGGCGAACGCCTGCAGGACGCCCCAGGGGCCGATCTTGTTCGGCCCGAGGCGCACGTGCATCCAGCCGATGACCTTGCGCTCCCAGTACACGAACATGGCCACCGCCAGGATCAGCGGCACCGCGATGCACAGGATGTAGACGACCGGCCAGACCAGCTCGTTGAGGAGTTGCTCGCCCATGGGTTACGCCTTGCTCAGGGTGATGGCCGCGCCGTAAGGCGGCAGCGTGGCAGTCAGGTCGTGCGTGGCCTCGATCCATACCGCGCCATCGGGCACGGCCGCATCGATCGCCACCGGCAGCAGAGCATCAGAGACGCGCACCTGCGCGCCGTCGCTGAAACCCTGGCGCATGGCCTCGTTCGGATTCAATCGCGCGGCGGGAGCTCGGTTGATCGGGTGAGCATTGAGCGAGACCGAACGACGCAACACGGCGTCGCTGCGGTAGATCGGCCAGGTGGCCAGGCGCACCAGCGTGTCGCCCGCGGCGTGGCGAGGCGAGAGCGCTGCCGCCGGCGAGGCTGCTGGAGCGCGTGCGCTGATGCCTTCGCGCAGGCCGGCCAGGTCGTCGAACTCGAAACCGGCCAGTTGCAGCATGCCACCCAGCGCGCGCAGCACCTTCCAGCCGGCGCGGTTCTCGCCCGGCGCCTTCGCGCCGGCGGTCACGCTCTGCGCGAGGCCGTCGACATTGACCAGCGTGCCATCGGCTTCCGGCAGCAGGGCGATCGGCAGGATCACATCGGCCACCTCGCGCAGCGCGGGGCTGGCGTAAGCGCTGAACGCGACGACTGTCGCGCCGCCCAGCGCCTTGAGCGCCGCGGCGCCATCGGCGAAGTCATACGGCGGTTCTGCGCCGTACAGCACGTAAGCCTTGCGTGGTTGCACCAGCATCGCCTGCGCATCCAGCCCACCGTTGCCCGGCAGCACCCCGCCCTGCCCCAGGCCCAGCGCATTGGCGCCGACCGGCAGTTCGTTGAAGCCGGCGCCGGTGGCGCTGGCGATGAAGCGCGCGATTGCACGCAGCCAGGCCGCCTGCGGATGCGTGGCAGCCGCCTCGCCCAGGATCACCACCGCCTTGCCGGCCTTGAGCGCGGCAATGGCGTCGTGGTCGCCTTCATCGCTTCGGGCGGCGGCAATGGCATCGGCCAGCGCCATCGGCGCAGCGGCGCCTTCGGCAACGGCGGCCTTGGCCAGCGCGAGCAACGCATCGACGAGTGCCTGCGGTGGTGCGATGGCCTCGCCGGCCAGGGCGTAGTTGAACGCGAAGCCCGCCGGATTGACTGCAAACACCTTGGCGCCGCGCTTGACCGCCTGGTGCAGGCGATGGTTGAGCAGCGGCATCTCGTGGCGCAGGTTGGAACCGACCAGCAGCGCCGCCTTGACCTCGCCGACCTCGACCACCGGCACTTCGAAACGGCCGACGACCGAACGGTCGGACAGGTCGAGCTGGCGCAGGCGATGGTCGATGTGCGCGCTGCCGAGGCCGCGCGCCAGGCGCAGCAGCAGGTCACCTTCCTCGTTGGTGGTGGCCGGCGAAACCAGCACGCCCAGCTCGCTGCCCGGCACCGACTTCAGCGCCTCGACGGCAGCGCCCAGCGCCTCTTCCCAGCCGGCGTCCTGCCACTGGCCGTTGCGCTTGATCTGCGGCGCGTGCAGGCGGTCAGCTGCATACAAGCCGTCGCGGCTGTAGCGGTCGCGGTCGGACAGCCAGCACTCGTTGACCGCGTCGTTGTCGCGCGGCACCACGCGCAGCACTTCGCCGCGGCGGGTGTGCAACCACAGGTTGGAACCGAGCGCGTCGTGGTAGCCGATCGACGGTTTGGCGATCAGCTCCCAGGCGCGTGCCTTGAACTGGAACGGCTTGTCGGTGAGCGCGCCAACCGGGCAGACGTCGATGATATTGCCGGACAGCTCGGTCTCGACCGTCTTGCCGATATACGTGCCGATCTGCCGATCCTCGCCGCGATACATCGCGCCCAGCTCGAACGTGCCCGCGATCTCGCTGGTGAAACGCACGCACCGCGTGCAATGGATGCAGCGGGTCATCTCGGTGGCGACCAGCGGCCCGATGTTCTCGTCGGAGATCGTGCGCTTGCGCTCGGTGAAGCGCGAAACGCTGCGGCCGTAGCCCAGCGCCAGGTCCTGCAGTTCGCACTCGCCGCCCTGGTCGCAGATCGGGCAGTCCAGCGGGTGGTTGATCAGCAGGAACTCCATGACGTCGCGCTGGAACTTCAGCGCCTTGTCGGAGCGGGTCATCACCTTCATGCCCTCGGCCACCGGTGTGGCACACGCCGGCTGTGGCTTGGGCATCATCTTGCCGCCCATCTCCACCTCGACCATGCACATGCGGCAGTTGGCGGCGATGGGGAGCTTGCGGTGGTAGCAGAAACGCGGGATCGCGATGCCGACGGCATCGGTCGCCTCGATGATCATCGCGCCCTTGCGGATCTGCGTGGACTTGCCGTCGACCTCGATGTTGACGAGATCTGGCGCGGTGGTGGTCGGCTGCGCGCTCATCAGGCGGCGACTCCCTGGTTTGAAGCGGCAAGCTTGTCGTCGGTCATCGAGCGGCCGTGCTCGACGAAGTATTCGAATTCGTCCCAGAAGTGGTGCAGGAAACCCTGCACCGGCCATGCGGCGGCTTCGCCGAAGGCGCAGATGGTGTGCCCCTCGATCTGCCCGGCGACGGCCTTCAGCCGATGCAGGTCGTCCTGGCTGCCCTTGCCTTCGACGATGCGGCTGAGCACGCGGTACATCCAGCCGGTACCTTCGCGACAGGGCGTGCACTGGCCGCAGGATTCGGCCTTGTAGAAGCGCGAAATGCGGTGGCAGACGCGCACCATGCAGGCGGTCTCGTCCATCACGATCACCGCGCCCGAACCCAGGCCCGAGCCGGCCTTCTGCAGGCTGTCGTAGTCCATCGTGCACTCGAGCATGGTCGATGCCGGCAACACCTTCATCGAGGAGCCGCCCGGAATCACCGCCTTCAGCTGGTTGCCGTTGCGCACGCCGCCGGCCATCGCCAGCAGATCCTTGAACGGCGTGCCCAGGCGGATCTCGAAGTTGCCCGGGTTATTGACGTGGCCGGACACCGAGAAGATCTTCGGGCCGCCGTTGTTGGGCTTACCGAGGTTCAAGAACCAGTCGGCGCCGTTGCGCAGGATCGCCGGCACCGAGGCGTAGGTCTCGGTGTTGTTGATCGTGGTCGGCTTGCCGTACAGGCCGAAGTTGGCCGGGAACGGCGGCTTGAAGCGCGGCAGGCCTTTTTTGCCTTCCAGCGATTCCATCAGTGCGGTTTCCTCGCCGCAGATGTAGGCACCGGCGCCGAGTGCGCCATAGACGTCCACGTCGATGCCGCTGCCACCGATGTTCTTGCCCAGCAGGCCGGCCGCGTAGGCTTCCTTCAGCGCCGCCTCGAAGTGCTCGAACGGTTCGTGATGGAACTCGCCGCGCAGGTAGTTGTAGGCCACGGTCGAGCCGGTGCAGTAGCAGGCGATCGCCAGCCCTTCGACCACCGCGTGCGGGTTGTAGCGCAGGATGTCGCGGTCCTTGGCGGTGCCCGGCTCGGACTCGTCCGAGTTGCACAGGATGTATTTCTGCGGCGCGCCCTTGGGCATGAACGACCACTTCAGGCCAGTCGGGAAGCCCGCGCCGCCGCGGCCGCGCAGGCTGGACTTCTTGACCTCGTCGATCAACGTCGCCGGATCGGGCTTCTCGGCGAGTATCTTGCGCCACGCCTTGTAGCCGTCGACCTTTTCATAGCTGTCCATCGACCACGGCGTGTCGAAGTGCAGCGTCGTGTAGACGACCTGGTGCTCTTGGGGTGCGGAACCGACTGCCATACCGTTGCCTTATTCCAAGCCGTCGAGAATTTCGTCGAGCTTCTCGGGCGTGAGCCGCTCGTGGTAGTGACCGTTCACCGTCATCGCCGGCGCGTACACGCAGGCGGCGATGCACTCCTCTTCCTGCTTCAGGTACACACGCCCGTCCGGCGTGCTTTCGCCGAGCTTGATGCCGAGCTTCTTCTCGCAGTGATGCACCAGCCCCTCGGCACCGTTGAGCCAGCAGGAGATGTTGGTGCAGATCGCCACGTTGTTGCGGCCGACCGGCTTGGTCTCCAGCATCGAATAGAAGCTGGCGACCTCGTAACCCCAGATCGCGGGCAGGCCCAGGTACTTGGTCACCGCGGTGATCAGCTCGTCGGTGAGGTAGCCCTGGTTCTGTTCCTGGGCGGCGAACAGCGCCTGGATCAACGCCGAGCGCTTGCGGTCGGCCGGGAACTTGGCGACCCATGCGTCAATGTGGTGTCGGGTGTGCTCGCTGAGCACGACGAGCGGATCGACGTGCTTGACCTGCTCGTAGTTTCCGGTGGCTTTCATGGGATTCTCCGTGCTGTCCGGCTCAGCGGTCGACTTCGCCGAACACCAGGTCGTAAGTGCCGATCATCGCCACCACGTCGGCCAGCATGTGGCCCTTGACGGTGGCATCCATCGACGAAAGATGGGCGAAGCCCGGCGCGCGCAGGTGCACGCGGAACGGCTTGTTGGCGCCGTCGGACACCAGGTAGCAGCCGAACTCGCCCTTGGGCGCCTCGACCGCGCAGTAGGTTTCGCCGGCGGGCACGCCGTAGCCCTCGGTGAACAGTTTGAAGTGGTGGATGAGCGCTTCCATGCTCTCCTTCATATGGGCGCGCGACGGTGGCGCGACCTTGAAGTTCTGCACCATCACCGGGCCGGGGTTGGCGCGCAGCCAGTCCACGCATTGTTTGACGATGCGATTGGACTGGCGCATTTCTTCCACGCGCACCAGGTAGCGGTCGTAGCAGTCGCCGTTGACGCCGACCGGGATGTCGAAATCCATCTCGGCGTACTTCGCGTACGGCTGCTTCTTGCGCAGGTCCCACTCGACGCCCGAGCCGCGGATCATCGCGCCAGTCATGCCCCAGGCCTTGGCCATTTCGGGGCTGATCACGCCGATCCCGACCGTGCGCTGTTTCCAGATGCGGTTGGTGGTGAGCAGGTCCTCGTACTCGTCCACGCGGCTGGGGAAGATGCGGGTGAATTCCTCGATGAAGTCCAGCATCGAGCCTTCGCGCGCATTGTTGATGCGCTTGAGGTCCGCGCCCTTGTGCCAAGGCGATTCCTTGTACTGCGGCATGCGGTCGGGCAGGTCGCGGTAGACGCCGCCGGGACGGTAGTAGGTCGCGTGCATGCGTGCGCCCGAGACCGCCTCGTAGACGTCCATCAGTTCCTCGCGCTCGCGGAACGCGTAGAGGAACACCGCCATCGCGCCCAGGTCGAGCGCGTTCGAGCCGATCCACATCAGGTGGTTCAGGATGCGGGTGATCTCGTCGAACATCGTGCGGATGTACTGCGCACGCACCGGCGCCTCGATCCCCATGAGGGTCTCGATCGCGCGCACATAGGCGTGCTCGTTGCACATCATCGACACGTAGTCCAGGCGATCCATGTAGCCGATCGACTGGTTGAACGGCTTGGACTCGGCCAGCTTCTCGGTGCCGCGATGGAGCAGCCCTACGTGCGGGTCGGCGCGGACCACGGTCTCGCCATCCATCTCCAGCACCAGGCGCAGCACGCCGTGCGCGGCCGGATGCTGCGGGCCGAAGTTCATCGTGTAGTTGCGGATTTCCTGCATGTCAGTTGCTCCGCCAGTCGTCTGCGGCTTCGGCGCTGGCCTGGATGAGATCGACGTCGTCGCGGATCACGCGCGGCACCAGCACGCGCGGCTCGATGGTCACCGGCTGGTAGATCACGCGCTGCTGCTCGGGGTCGTAGCGCACTTCGACGTTGCCGATCAGCGGGAAGTCCTTGCGGAACGGATGGCCGACGAAGCCGTAGTCGGTGAGGATGCGGCGCAGGTCCGGGTGTCCTTCGAACAGGATGCCGTACAGATCGAACGCCTCGCGTTCGAACCAGTTGGCAACCGGCCACAGGCCGGTGAGCGACGGCACCAGCGGCAGTGCGTCGTCCTCGCAGAACACGCGCAGGCGCAGGCGCCGGTTGTGGGCAAGCGACAACAGATGCACGACCGCCGCGAAACGGCGCGGCATGCCGGCGTCGCGCGGGCGTTCGGCCCAGTTGAAGCGGCCCATCGCCTGGCCTTCGACGCCACGCGAAAAGCTGGTGGCGGTGACCGTCTCGGTAGCCCATTCGTCCTGGCCGTAACCGAGGTAATCGACGCCGCAGACGTCGATCAGCTGCTCGAAGCGGAACTCCGGCTCGTCGCGCAGCGCCGCGGCTACGCTGATCAGGTCGGCAGCAGCGAGCTCCGCGGTTGTCTCGCCGGCACGACCGGCGCCGAGCGAGAGCGTGTCGCCGAACCGCGCCGCGAGGCGTGCGGCCAGCGATGTGTTTTGCGTATCGGTCATGGCCTTAGAGCCTGTTCATGATCTCCAAGTGCCTCGCGCCGGGAGCTGTTTGCGCGCAGGTCAAGGAAGAACGATGGAGTGGACGTCCGTCCACGACTGAGTGAGGACGCAGGCATGCGGGCAAACAGCCCCGTCCCGTCCGGGTTGTCGCCGAGTGGCAGCGATGCGGCAGCGCGCGGCTTGACCTGCCAGCCAGGCAGGTCGGCGCCACCCCCAACCACCTGACGGCCACTCGATGACAACGCGGGGTACTTGGAGATCATGAACAGGCTCTCAGCCTTAGCCGCGGGCGATGGTGCTGGTGCGGCGGATCTTCTTCTGCAACTGCAGGATGCCGTGGATCAGCGCCTCGGCCGTCGGCGGGCAACCGGGCACGTAGATGTCCACCGGCACGATGCGGTCGCAGCCGCGCACCACCGAATAGGAATAGTGGTAGTAGCCACCGCCATTGGCACAGCTACCCATCGAGATCACCCACTTCGGATCGGGCATCTGGTCGTACACGCGGCGCAGCGCGGGCGCCATCTTGTTGACCAGGGTGCCCGCCACGATCATCACGTCGGACTGGCGCGGGCTCGGGCGGAAGATCACGCCATAGCGATCCAGATCCAGACGGGCAGCGCCGGCGTGCATCATCTCGACCGCGCAGCAGGCCAGGCCGAAAGTCATCGGCCACATCGAACCGGTGCGCGCCCAGTTCATCAGCGCATCGACCGAGGTGGTGGCGAAGCCGCGCTGCACGATCGGGTTGTCCTCGGCCGGGCGCAGGATATCGTCGACCAGGTTCAGCGGCTCCGGGTTGTGCATCACCCGGTCGAGGGAAGACATCACTCCCATTCCAGTGCTCCCTTCTTCCACACGTAGGCGAACCCGACCACCAGCAACAGCAGGAACAGCGCCATCTCGATCAGCGCCACGATGCCGATGTGCTGGAACACCACCGCCCAGGGGAACAGGAAGGCGATTTCCAGATCGAAAATGATGAACAGGATCGCCAGCAGGTAATAGCGGACGTCGAAACGCATGCGGGCGTCTTCGAACGCCTCGAAGCCGCACTCGTACGGAGCGAGCTTGATCGCTTCGGGGCGGCGCGGACCGGCGAGCATGCCGATGATGAGCAGCACTACGCCGAGGCCGGCGGCGACGCCGATAAACAGCAGGACGGGCCAGTATTGGGCAAGCACGTGCAACGTACCTCCGCACCCTTTGGGCGCATCAGTGACCACCACGAAGGCGATCCGGCTAGTTCGATTCGGCAGGCCGCGCACGGCAAGGGCAGTCCAGCCACGATCGCACGCGTGGGGGCCGCGAGCGCCCGATTGCCACGAATCCCTTCGTGTAACCGCGGCATTGTATCAGCGCGTGCAGGGACTACGCCAAGTATTGCGAACGCGACAGTAATTGGTTAGCGCCGTGGCGCCACGACCACAGGTTTTCGCAGATCGCGGGTGAGTGGACGGCGAATCTCGCGTGTCGGCGAGTGGCTCGACGGAGGTCCGTCTGGGCCTGTCCGGGTTCCTCCGCTACATCGTGTGCGTCGGACGCTCCGAACCAAGCACGCCGGCGAGGATGTTCTCGATCCGCTGGCGCGCGACCTCGGCGTCGCTCGATTCGTTGAAATGCACACCGATGCCGGCGGTACGGTTACCTTGCGCACCCAGCGGGCTGATCCACGCCACCTTGCCCACTACGGACAGGCGCTCGGTTTCGTCCATCAGCGTGATCAGCAGCACCACCTCGTCGCCCAGCGCGTAGCGTTGCGCCGTCGGTGCGAACAGGCCACCGTATTTCAGGAACGGCATGTACGCGTTGTACAGCGACGCTGCGTCCTTGATCTTCAGCGAGATGATGCCCTGGCGGGCGGCGGTGGGGGTCATGCATGGGCTCCGGAACACGGCCGCTCCAGGGCGGCTCGCGAGCATCGTAGCGAGCGTGGTGGATCGGCGCAAAGCGCGTCCTTCCATGCTCCGACTTGCGCAGCGAGCCTACAGCTCGCACCACCCCCAGCGGTCGAAGATCCACGGCGATGGCACATCCATGTCAAGCCGTGCGAAACACGGCGCCGTGGGCACGTCGACCAGGTGGTAGCGGCCCTGGCCGTCGCGCCGCAGCGGCGCCTTGGCCCAGGGCCAGTGATACACACCATCGGGACTGGCGATGGTCAGGCGCAGGTGCGAACGCCACGCCCCTGGTCGCCACGGCAACGCACCGGCTTCGCGATCGGTTGGCGGGCGGGCGATCCGGCCGTAGAGTTCCCGGCGGTCGGTGAGTCGGCGCATGCGTCCAGCGCTCAGCGCCATCTGGCTGGCGTGCGCAGTCAGTGCGGCGAGCTTGGCCGCATGCCGCTCGGCGGTGGCCGGCAGCGTGACATCGGCCGCCGCATCCCCGCGCCCGTGCACGAGGTAGCCCAGCAGCAACGGCGGCTCGACGTCCGCATCGGCCAGCGCCAGGCGCATCATCACGTGCGCGCTGCCGTGGTCCGGATGGCGGTCCGACAGCGCCGGCAGCACCACTACGTTGGGGCGGAAGTCGACCAGCTCCGCCGCCAGGCGCGTGCGGGCGGCGGGCGCGTCCTGGCGCACCAGCGCGGTCAGGCCCATGTCCGGCCAGCCCATGGCGTGCAGCGCATTGAACGGGACCTCCAGCCGCCGCAGCGCCTCGGCCACCTCGCCGCGACGGCGCTGGCCCCAGCGCGCGCGATCGGTGTCGCCGATGAGCAGGCGCCGTTCCAGCCAGCGTTGCGGCCACGGATTGTCGTCGCCGTCGGTGAGCAGCAGCACGCGCACTTCCCCGCCCGCTGCGCGCACGAGCTGCAGCAGTTCGCCGGTGCCAATGGTTTCGTCGTCGGGATGCGGGGCGACCACCAGCAGGCGGGTCCGCGCGTCGGGGCTGTACAGCTCCGGGCTCAACGGCATGTCGTGGCGCCTCCCGCGCCGGTGATTGGGGAGCGCCGGGGCGGCAGCCGCGGGCAGTGACGTGCAGCTTGCGGCAGCACGCGTTCGCGCAGCGTGTAGCGTCGAGCAGGTGGCAGGCGGCCAGCGCGCGGCATGCGATCAGTGCCAGCCGGCAAGCAATTCGAGCAGCAGCAGGTCGCCACGCAGTGGACCGCGCAAGGCGTCCCGCGTGCGGTTGGCGGCCGCAAACCAGTCGCCCAGCGCCTCGTCATCGAGATGGCTGGCGAGCGGCGCGTCGGTGCCAGTCGCGCGTGCGCGCGACTCGTCGACGGCGGCCTGCGCGGCGAACCACAGGCACTGCTCCGGCTCGCCGTCGAGCCAGCGGCGGGCGACCTCCATCGGCTCGGCACGCCCGGCCGCCAGCGCGGCAAGATCCTTGCGCACGGCCTGCCGCCGCGCCAGCGCACCCTGCTCAGCCCAGGCCTGGGCGAGACCGGGATTGCCACCGGCGGCTGCCAGAGCGCCAGCGGGATCGGTCACGCCCTGTGCCTCCAGCCAGGCCAATGCCTCGTCTTGCGGCGGCAACTGGAACTCGATCCGTTGGCAGCGGCTGCGGATCGTCTGCGGCAGCCGCCAGGGCGCGTCGGCGACAAGCAACAGCAGGGTCTGCGGCGAGGGTTCTTCCAGCGTCTTGAGCAGGGCATTGGCGGCGGCTGCGTTCATCGCGTCGGCCGGATCGATCACCACCACCTGCCAGCCACCGAACTGACTGGCCATCGCCAGCCGCGCGGACAGTTCGCGAATCTGATCGACCACGATTTCCTTGCGCTGCACGCCGTCCTTGCGCAGTCCATAGCTGATCGTGATGAAGTCCGGGTGGGTGCCCGCGGCAAGCAGCAGACAGGCGCGGCATTGGCCGCAGGCGTCGCCATGGCGCGGCTGCCCGCACAGCAGGCCGCGCACGAAGCGGTGCAGGAAGGCGCGCTTGCCCAGCCCGGCCGGGCCGCACAACAGCAGCGCGTGCGGCAGCGCTCCCCGTGCGAGGCGTGAGTGCAGCCGCTGCCAATGCGCCGCGTGCCAGGGTGGTGCACTCATGCCGCATCCTCTGCGAACAGCGGCGCGAGGGCGTCAATGGCCGCGTGCAGGACAAGGTCGGGCGATTGGCCAGCATCGATCACGCGAAACCGCGCTGGCGCTGCCGCTGCGCGTGCGCGGTAGGCCGAGCGCACGCGCTCGAAAAAGGCATCCGCCTCGGCCTCGATGCGATCCGCTTCGCCCCGTCCCGCAGCGCGGGCGCGTCCCGTAGCCACCGGCAGATCCAGCAGCAGGGTCAGGTCCGGCGCGACGCTCTCGCAGGCCCAGCCTTCCAGTCCGGTGATGCGCGCGAGCGGCTGCCCGCGACCGCCGCCCTGGTAGGCATAACTGGCATCGACGTAGCGGTCGCACAGCACCCACTGCCCGGCCGCCAGCGCCGGCTGGATGATTTCGCGCACCAGTTGGGCACGCGAGGCGAACATCAGCAACAGTTCGGTTTCCGCCGCCATGCCACGTGCGGCCGGATCGAGCACGATCGCGCGTACCGCCTCGCCCACTGCCGTACCGCCCGGCTCACGGGTCTGCACCAGTTCGACGCCCTGCCCGGCGATGTGCGCGTGCAGGCCGGCCAGCAAAGTGCTCTTGCCGGCGCCCTCGCCGCCTTCCAGCGAAATGAAACGACCGCGCCGGCGTTCAGTCATGGCAGCGCTTCAACTGGTAGCAGGCCACGTTGCGGTTGTGTTCGGCCAGCGAGCTGGCGAACACGTGGCTGCCGTCACCGCGCGCGACGAAGTACAACGCATCGCCCGGCGCCGGATGCAGCGCAGCCTGGATGGCCGGCCGGCCCGGCAACGCAATCGGCGTGGGCGGCAGGCCCGGCCGCAGGTAGGTGTTGTAGGGCGTGTCGGTGATCAGGTCGCTGCGGCGGATATTGCCCGCATACGCCTGGCCCATGCCGTAGATCACGCTGGGATCGGTCTGCAGCAGCATGTGGTCTTTCAGCCGGCGCACGAACACGCCGGCGATCTTCGGCCGCTCGTCGGCGCGGCCGGTTTCCTTCTCGACGATGGAGGCGAGGATCAACGATTCGTACGGTGAGGCCAGCGGCAGGCCCTTGTCGCGCCCGGGCCACAGTTCGGCCAGCGTGCGCACCATGGCGACGTGCGCGCGCTTGAGGATGTCCAGGTCGCTGTCGCCCTTTACGTAGGCGTAGGTTTCAGGCAGGAAACGGCCTTCCGGCGCTTCGCCAGGGGCACCAATGCGGCGCATCAGTTGCGCATCGTCCAGCGTGGCGCCGTCGTGACGCAGCGTATCGACATGGGCCAACGCATCGCGCAACTGCTGGAACGACCAGCCGTCGACAATGGTGAAGTCGCGCTGGAGCACGCGTCCGGCGGCCATCGCACCGAGCAGCTGGCCGGGCGTGATGCCCGGGTCGAGCGCGTACTCGCCGGCATGCAACCGGTCGGCGACGCGCATGCGTTCGGCCAACACACGCCAGTACAGCGAGGGCGCCTGGGTGAGTCCGCGGGCACGCAACTGCGCGACGATGCCGCGCAGGTTGCTGCCGCGCTCGACATCGAGCGTCTGTCGCTGCGGCCCGACCGCGAGCGGAGCCTGGTTGAAACGCTCGAAGCCATACCAGCCCGCGGCGACCACGGCCAGCATCGCCAACAGCACGAGCCACGTGAGAGTGCGACGGATGGCGCCCCCCTTCCTTCTCTTGCGACCCATCTACGACTCCGGAAGAACGATCCGATCAATTCTACGCAGGCGATACCGGCCCTGTCTGTTGCAGGTGGACGGTGCGTCGTGGAAGGCGACATTGCCGTCAGAATATGCGCACGACATGCGGATCAGAGACGGCGGCCCAAACCTGTTCGCTCCAATCCGCGATGCCGCCTGCGCGGAATCGACCGGAACCATTAAAAACCCAGCGCACGCCAGTGCGCCTGCAACGCACGCGTGAGCGGACCGACCACATAGTCGTGACCGCCAAACTCGCGAACCGGCAGGATGCCGCGCACGCTCGAGGATAGGAAGAGCTCGTTGGCCCGACGAAGTTCCGCCAGCGGCATCTCGCGTACTTGCGCGTGCGGGCAGAACGCAAGCACTTGCGCGCGGGCCACGCCGGCCACGCCGCAATAGTCCAACCTCGGCGTGGCGAGCACGCCGCCGGCCACCACAAACAGGTTGGCTGCCGTGGCCGAGATCACCAAGCCGCCGGCATCGCACAGCAGACCCTCGGTGATCGCAGGATCGTCCCACTCGGCGCGCGCCAGCACCTGTTCCAACCGGTTGAGGTGTTTGATGCCGGCCAGCAGGGGCTGCGATGCCAGGCGCGTAGCGCACAAACGCAGGCGGATGCCGTCGGCCTGTGCGACAGGGTCGGGCGGCGGCGCTTCGAAGGCGGCGACAATCCGGGTCGGCTGTGGCCCGGTGGGTGGTTTGTAACCGCGCGCCCCGGCGCCACGGGTGAGCGTGATCCGCACGACAGCCTGGGCAAGCTGTTGCACCACCGCGCACGCTTCGCTCAGCAGCACCGCGGGATTCGGCGCCGGCAGACCCAGTCGCCGGCAACCCTCGACCAGGCGCTCCATGTGGCGTGGCCACAGTGGCGCTTTGCCCTCGACGAAACGGATGGTTTCGAAGAGGCCATCGCCGTAGCCAAGCCCGCGGTCCAGCACCGAAACCTGGTCCCGCGATTGCCCGTCGACCAGCACGCGCGGCATCAACCGGCCGCGCCCAGTGCGCGCAACAGGCCGCGCGCCTTGGCGCGGGTTTCGTCCAGCTCCTTGTCGGCCACTGAATCGGCCACGATGCCGGCACCGGCGCGCAAGGTCACTTCGGTGCCGGTCAGGGTCAGCGTGCGAATCAGGATATTGAGATCCAACTCGCCGCTCAGATCCAAATAGCCCAGTGCGCCGGTATAGGCGCCGCGCGGGGCATCCTCCAGCGCAGCGATGATCTCCATGCAGCGCACCTTCGGGCACCCGGTGATGGTGCCGCCCGGGAAGGTGGCGGCGATCACCTGCCCCGGTGTCACGTCGTCGCGCAGTCGTCCGCGCACGTTGGAGACGATGTGGTGCACGTGGGCGTAGCTTTCCACCGCCATCAGTTCGTCGACCTCGACCGTACCGGGCACGCAGACGCGGCCCAGGTCGTTGCGCTCGAGGTCGATCAGCATGACGTGTTCAGCGCGCTCCTTCGGGTGCGTGGTGAGTTCGCGGATGCGCGCCGCGTCATCGTCACCGGCAACGCGCGGGCGCGTGCCGGCGATGGGCCGGGTCTGCGCGATGCCACCGCGCACCTCGACCAAGCGCTCCGGCGAAGAACTCGCGATCGCCCAGCCGGGCTGCTGCAGCAGGCCCGCGAATGGCGCCGGATTGGCCGCGCGCAGCGCCGCGTAAAGCGCCGCCGGCGGGGGCGGCAGCGCATAGTGCGCGCGCCAGGCGCGCGAGAGATTGACCTGGAAGATATCGCCCGCGTGCAGGTGCTCGTGGATGCGGGCGACGCCATCGAGGAAACGCCCTGGCGCATCTTCTTCGATCGAAAGCGGTACGACGGGCATCGCGTCGCCACATGACGCGGCGAGGTCGGCCTCCATCGCGTCGAGCAGATCCGCATGCCCTTGCTCGGCGACCAGCACGGTGCGCTCGCGCGCGTGATCGACGATCACCGCCGCGGGGCAGCGCAACGCCAGCGCCATCGGCAGTGGACCGGGCGAGCGCAGCCGCAGGCGCGGTTCGATCTGGCCGGCTAGTTCGTAGGCCAACATGAGCACCCAGCCGCCGTGGAACGGCAGCCCG
>Ga0308176_10000922_pt1 | contig 18424 bp, 19 predicted proteins | sample PhyCR2_3_FD_203890 | JGI IMG/M metagenome (GOLD analysis project Ga0308176, IMG submission 203890) | Soil microbial communities from UC Gill Tract Community Farm, Albany, California, United States - DLSLS.C.R2 | ecosystem: Environmental > Terrestrial > Soil > Agricultural land | place: USA...
GCGATCGCCGCCGGCCTGGCGCCACTCGGGCTGCCCCGCCGTCCCCGGGACCTGCCCACCCAGCAGGCGGCCGCGGCCGTCGGTCAGGGGCTGCTGGTGCACCGCTACCACGAGGAGCTGGGTCGGCACGGCGTGGTCGCGGGCCAGGTGCTGCTGACCGTCGACGACGTCACCCGGCGCAGCCACTACCGCAACGCCTACCAGACCTTCGCCAAGCTGCTGGAGCTCGGCGTGCTGCCGATCGTCAACGAGAACGACACCGTGGCCACCTCCGAGATCCGCTTCGGCGACAACGACCGGCTGGCCGCGCTGGTGGCGCACCTCGTGCACGCCGACCTGCTGCTGCTGCTCAGCGACGTCGACGGGCTCTACGACGGGAACCCGGCCGACGGCGCGGCGACGATGCTCGGCGAGGTCGCCTCCGAGGCGGACCTGGCCACGGTCACGCTGGGTCGTCGGGGTGCCTCCGGGATCGGCACGGGTGGCATGCGCACCAAGGTCGAGGCGGCGCGTATCGCGACCGGCGCCGGGATCCCGGTGGTGCTCACCTCCGCCGAGCTGGCGGCGGAGGCGCTGGCCGGGGAGCCGGTCGGCACCGTCTTCCACCCCACCGGGCGCCGGCGTCCGACCCGGCTGCTGTGGCTCGCCCACGCGACCGAGGGCAAGGGTCGCGTCGTGCTCGACGCGGGGGCGGTCCGTGCGGTCACCGAGCGGCGCGCCTCCCTGCTGCCGGCGGGGATCACCCGGGTCGAGGGCTCCTTCTCCGGCGGGGACCCCGTCGACCTCGTCGACCCCGACGGCGTCGCGGTCGCCCGCGGCCTGGTGAACTACGGCTCCGACGAGCTGCCCGGCCTGCTCGGCCGCTCGACCCGGGAGCTGGCCCGTGAGCTCGGCTCGGCCTACGAGCGAGAGGTCGTGCACCGCGACGCGATGGTGCTGCTGCGCCGTACCTGACCGGCGCATGACCGGCCCGGCCAATTTGGCCGATCGCGCACCGTGGACCGGGGATCGGGGCCAGACTGGGGCCCGTCGCCGGTGCCGGGAGGCAGGGTCGGCGAGGGCCAGTGGTGCGTGGCAACCGGATCCGTCGGAGGAGTGGCGTCGTTGGACGAGGTGGCACGGCTGTGGCACGTGAGCGTGACCGTCGCGGGGGACCAGGTGGAGCCGCTGATCGTCCGCAACGCCCTGCGTCGGCTCAGTGACCAGCGCCCCTTCCTGCTCTCCTTGAAGTACGCCGGCGAGCGCGCCGAGATCAAGTACTGGGAGGAGGCGGAGAGCCTGCTCGACGCCTCGTCGCTCGCGTTGCGGGTGTGGGACGAGTACCGCGACACCGCCGCCCTGCCCCACTGGGAGGTGGTCGGCCTCGAGGTCCTCGAGCGCCAGGTGTTCCTCTCGCGGGGGATGGAGTACCAGACGATCGTGGACCTCCAGGACGTCACGCCGCTGCCGTTCTGAGCGACCGGCGCCCCGCCACTAGGCTGGGCACCATGACCTTCGAGACCGTCGCGCACCGCGCCCGTGAGGCCGCGCACGAGCTCGCCGTGGCGAGCCGGGCCGCCAAGGACGCCGCACTCGAGTCGATGGCCGACGCGTTGTCGGCGGCCACGGCCGACGTGCTCGCGGGCAACGCCGAGGACGTCGCCGCGGCCCGAGCGGCAGGGACGCCGGACGCGGCACTGGACCGGCTCCGCCTCGCGGAGGACCGGATCGGGGGGATGGCCCGCGGCCTGCGTGACCTCGCCGGCCTGGCCGACCCGGTCGGCGAGGTGGTCCGCGGCTCCACGCTCGCGAACGGGCTGCAGCTGCGTCAGGTGCGGGTGCCGTTCGGCGTGGTCGGCATCATCTACGAGGGCCGCCCGGACGTGACGGCCGACGCGGCAGGCATCTGCCTGAAGTCGGGGAACGCCGTGCTGCTGCGCGGGTCCTCCAGTGCCGCCCTCAGCAACCGGGCCGTCGTTGCCGCGCTCCGCGACGGCGTCGCCTCGGCGGGCCTGCCGGCCGATGCGGTCCAGTCCGTGCCGGGGGAGGGCCACGAGGGGGCGAAGGCGCTGATGCGCGCACGAGGCCTCGTCGACGTCCTGGTCCCTCGCGGCGGGGCCGGGCTGATCCGGTCGGTCGTGGAGGAGTCGACCGTCCCGGTGATCGAGACCGGCGTCGGCAACTGCCACGTGTACGTCGACCGGGCGGCCGACCTCGACATGGCGCTGGCCATCGTGCTCAACGCCAAGGTCCAGAGGCCCTCGGTCTGCAACGCCGCCGAGTCGCTGCTGGTGCACGCCGACGTGGCGGACGACTTCCTGCCGCGCGTGGTGACGGCCCTCCAGGACGCCGGCGTCACCGTCCACGGTGACGAGCGGTTCGCCGCGCTCGCCGAGGTGGTGCCCGCGACCGAGGAGGACTGGGGCCGGGAGTACCTCTCGCTGGACATCGCCGCGGCCGTCGTCCCGGACCTCGACGCGGCCGTGCGGCACATCCGCACGTGGTCGTCCGGCCACACCGAGGCGATCGTCACCGACTCCCAGGAGGCGGCGCGCCGGTTCACCGCGTCCGTGGACTCCGCGGCGGTGATGGTGAACGCCTCGACCCGGTTCACCGACGGCGCGCAGTTCGGCTTCGGCGCCGAGATCGGCATCTCCACCCAGAAGCTGCACGCCCGCGGGCCGATGGGGCTCGCCGAGATGACCTCCACGACCTACGTCGTCACCGGTGCCGGCCACGTGCGCTGACGGCTCGCCGCGATGACCCGCGAGGTGGGCGTCGAGGAGAGACGGGCCCGGCTGGCGCGACGGCACCGGCTGCTGCCGCAGTGCCGGGCGGAGGGGGCGGGCGCGGTGCCGGCGGTGGCCGACGCGGTGGTCGCGCTGCACTCCTCGGACCCCGTCACGGTGCACCTGTCCGCCGCCGCCCGGCTGCGGGACCCGTCCGTGGCGGCGGTCGAGGAGGCGCTGTACGAGGACCGCTCGGTCGTCCGCCACCACGCCATGCGGCGCACGCTGTGGGTGGCCACCCCGTCCGTCGTACGCGTGGTGCACGCGGCCGCGACCCGGGCGCTGGTAGGCCCGGAGCACCGGCGCACGGTGAAGCTGCTGGCGGCCGGCGGGGTGACGGACCCGGAGGCGTGGCTGGCCGACGCGCGGGACCGGGTGGTCGAGACGCTGCGGGACCACGGCCCCATGAGCGCCCGCGAGCTCGGGGCGGCGGTGCCGGCCCTGAGGCAGAGGATCGTGATGTCGCCGGGCAAGGCCTACTCCGCTGAGGTGTCCGCGCACACCCGGGTCCTGCTTCTCCTCGGCTTCGAGGGCACCGTGGTGCGGACCCGCCCCCAGGGCAGCTGGGTCAGCGGCGCCTACCGGTACGCCCTGGCGGAGTCCTGGCTCGGGGCGCCCCTGGGCGGCGACCCGCACCCGTTCCAGGAGCGGGAGGCCGTCGGGGACCTGGCACTGCGCTGGCTGCGGGCGTTCGGGCCGGCGGGCGCGGCGGACCTGCAGTGGTGGACCGGCTGGGGCGCCGCGACGACCAGGCGCGCCCTGGCCGACTGCGGAGCCGTCGAGGTCGCCATCGAGTCCGGACCGGGCTGGCTGGCACCGGGGGACGAGGCGCCCGAGGACCCGGCCGGGGCGTGGGTCGCCCTGCTGCCCGGGCTCGACCCCACGACGATGGGCTGGAAGCGGCGGGACTGGTACCTGCCGGAGCGGGCGCGCGGCGCGTTCGACCGGATGGGCAACGCCGGGCCGACCGTCTGGGCCGACGGCCGGGTGGTGGGTGCCTGGGACCAGCGGCCCGACGGGGACCTGCGCACCCACCTGTTCGAGGAGCTGTCCGCGGAGCACCGCGAGCTGCTCGACCGGCGCCTCGCCGAGCTCGCCGAGACGCTCGGGGACACGCGCTTCACGGTCCGGTTCCCGAGCCCCGTGTCGACGGCCCTGCGTGCGGGCGCTCGCCTAGAGTGAGGCGCATGGTGACCGCGACGGCCATGGCCAAGGACGGGTCGACCGTGGACGCCGACACGCTCGACGTGTGGACCGATCTCGCCGGTGAGCGGATCGGCACGTCGGCCACGGTGATCACCTTCGTGCGGACCGTCGGGTCCGTCGTGCTCGCTGCGCTCGCCGCCCGCCAGGAGAGCCTCACGCTGCTCGTGGTGGCCCTGGTCGTCTACTGGGTCGGAGACAGCCTGGACGGGTTCGTCGCCCGGGTCCGCGGCTGCGAGACCCGGATCGGTGCGGTGCTCGACGTCCTCAGCGACCGGTTCTGTGCCGCCGCCTTCTACCTCGGCCTGGTCTGGCTGCACCACGAGTACGCCGTCCCGGTGTTCGTCTACCTCGCCGAGTTCATGGTCGTGGACTGCTACCTGTCGCTGGCGTTCCTGGCCTGGCCGGTCCGAAGCCCCAACTACTTCTACGTCATCGACCGGCCGCTGTGGCTGTGGAACTGGTCCAAGCCCGGCAAGACCGTGAACTCGTCGCTGTTCGCGGTGCTGCTCCTGGTCACCGGCTGGGTGTGGCTCGGTGCCGTCATCGCGGCGGCGTTGCTGGTGATGAAGTCGGTCTCGCTGGCCCGGTTGGCGCGGATCGGGATCCCGGTGCCGGCACGGTAGGATCTCCGCCATGCCTGTCGCACCCCTCGCCGTGCTCGCCGCGGAGCCCGTGTCCTCGCTGCCCAACCACTGGCTGGTGGGTGGCGTGGTCCTGCTCCTGCTGGTGGTGTGCATGGGAGCGCTGCTGGCCTTCGGTCACGGGCGCGACCATTCCTGAGGACCGACCGAGATGACCCGTGCCTGACCTCGACGGTCGGCCGGTCGGGTCCGGGCACCCACCGGTCCGGCGGCGCCGGATCGGGGTGATGGGCGGCACGTTCGACCCCATCCACCACGGCCACCTCGTCGCCGCGAGCGAGGTGCGGGCCTGGTTCGACCTCGACGAGGTGGTGTTCGTCCCGACGGGGCAGCCGTGGCAGAAGCAGGGTCGCGAGGTCTCCACCGCCGAGCACCGCTACCTGATGACCGTGATCGCGACGGCCTCCAACCCACGGTTCTGGGTGTCGCGGGTCGACATCGACCGGAACGGTCCGACCTACACGATCGACACGCTGCGCGACCTGAGCCGGGAGCTGTCGGACGCCGACCTCTACTTCATCACCGGAGCCGACGCGCTCGGTGACATCTTCACCTGGCGCGACGCGGACGACCTCTTCGAGCTCGCGCACTTCGTCGGCTGCACCCGCCCCGGCTACCCGATGAACCGGACGATGCTCAAGGGGATCCCGGAGGAGCGGGTCAGCATCGTCGAGATCCCCGCCCTGGCGATCTCCTCCAGCGACTGTCGTGAGCGGCACATGCGCGGCGAGCCGGTCTGGTACCTCGTACCCGACGGGGTGGTCCAGTACATCAGCAAGTACGCCCTCTACACCCCGACCTCCGTGCCCGTCAGGAAGCTAGGTCCCACATGACCGCCACCGACCACGCCCTCGAGCTCGTCCGCACCGCGGCGCAGGCCGCCTCGGACAAGCTGGCCGAGAACATCATCGCCTTCGACGTGTCCGAGCAGCTCGTGATCACCGACGCGTTCCTGCTGTGCTCCGCGCCGAACGACCGCCAGGTCAAGGCGATCGTCGACGAGGTGGAGGACCGGCTGCGCGACCGCGGGGCCAGACCCGTACGCCGCGAGGGCGAGCGCGAGGGCCGGTGGGTGCTGATCGACTACGGCGACGTGGTCGTCCACATCCAGCACGAGGAGGAGCGGTCCTTCTACGCCCTCGAGCGGCTGTGGCGCGACTGCCCCCTCGTGCCACTGCCGGACACCGTCACCTCCGGCCGTGGACGCTGAGCCGGCCAGCCCGATTTCGCATCCGTCTCACGGGTTCGCTACGATTCCCGGGTTGCCCGGCCGCGCCGGGTCGCGGGGCTGTGGCGCAGCTGGTAGCGCACCTCCATGGCATGGAGGGGGTCAGGGGTTCGAGTCCCCTCAGCTCCACCCGTGGGTCCTGCGGTCACAGCAGCTCGACGTGGTGCCGGTAGGGGTCGAGCCGGGCGTCGCCGACCTTCAGCTCGGTGACCATCAGGTCGATGCCCTCCCAGGGCAGGCAGCGGGCCGCCGCGCCGGCGCCCAGCTTCTGCGAGTCGACGGCCATCACGACGTGGTCCGACAGCTCGGCCATCAGTCGCTTGATCTCGCACTCCTCCGCGCTGAACTCGCTGGTGCCGAAGGAGGGATCCACGGCCGCCCCCGACAGGAACGCCCGGGCGAACGAGAACTGCTTGAGCGCCGCCGCCGCGACCGGCCCGATCAGGCTGCCGGCGTTGGGGTCCTTCTGCCCGCCGGTCAGATAGGCGTGCACGTTCGTGTCGCGGGTCAGGGTCAGGAACGTCTCGATCCCGTCGGTGACCACCGACAGGTTCTCGGCCTGGGGCATCGACCCGGCGAGCACGCACACGGTCGAGGACGCGTCCATGCAGACCCCCACGCCACCGGAGGGGACGAGCGTGGCCAGCTTGCGGGCGATCTCCTGCTTGGCTCGCCCGGCGCGGTGCTCGCGCGACTCGAAGTTCGCGGCGCCTCGCACCGCGCCCCCGCGGACCCGGCGGACGAGCCCCTCGTCCTCCATCGCCTGCAGGTCGCGGCGGATCGTCATGGTGCTCACCTGGAACCGGCCGGCGAGGTCCTCGATGCGCAGGCTCCCACTGCCCGAGAGCAGGTCCACCAGCGCCTTGCGCCGGCCCTCCAGGTCGACCGTGCTCTTCACCACCATGACGTCGCCTCCTCGTGTGAACTGCTGTGAGTATGCCTCAACGGCTTGTGAGATCGGCCGGAAACAACCCACGGTCCCGGCCGGTGCTGCCCCCTCCGAGCGTGACCGCTGAAACTTCCGGGTACCAGACGCTTGACGTACGACGTCACTTGATGTGAACTTTCGCAGCAGTGAACACGACGTGTCACGAGTTCGACCAGCAGTCGACCTTCGGTGGCACCGGCGGAGTGGGGAGGGGAGTCATGGCGGGCGTGCTCTTCGAGTGCAGGGACCTGACCAAGGCGTTCGGAGGCGTTCCCGTCCTCAAGGGCATCTCGCTGGCGCTGGAGGCCGGGACCGTGACGGCGCTCGCCGGAGAGAACGGCGCCGGCAAGTCGACGATGATGAAGATCGCGTCCGGCCAGCTGAGGGCCGACCGCGGCGAGGTGCTCATCGAGGGGGAGCCGCTCGCGCACGGCGACGCGCACGCCGCTCACCGGCAGGGCGTCGCGATCGTGCCGCAGGAGCTGGCCTCGATCATGGAGATGAAGGTCTACGAGAACCTGTTCGTCGGCCGGGAGCTCCGCAGCCGCACCGGCCTGCTGGACCGCCGGGCGATGATCCGCCGGGCCGCCGAGCGACTCGAGGTGTTCGGTGTCGACATCGACCCCCAGGCGTCGATGCGCTCGCTCTCGGTCGGCCTGCGCCAGCTGGTCGAGATCGCCAAGAGCTCCAGTGGCGGGGCGCGGGTGCTGATGCTGGACGAGCCGACGTCGGCGATCTCCGACCGTGAGGTGGAGCGGCTGTACGCCGTCGTCGACAAGCTGCGCGAGCAGGGCGTCGCGATGCTGTACACCACCCACAAGATGGAGGAGATCCGGGCCATCGCCGACCGGATCGTGGTCCTTCGCGACGGCGGGCTGGTCATGGACCAGCCGCTGGCGAAGGTGGGCGACGACGACATCGTGCAGGCCATGATCGGTCGCGAGCTCGAGGACCTGTTCCCCCACGTACGTCCCCCGGGCGACGAGGTGGGCCTGGAGGTCTCCGGGCTGCAGGTGGAGGGCTACGACCAGCCCGTGGAGCTCACCGTCCGCAAGGGTGAGATCGTCGGGCTCGCGGGCCTCGTGGGTGCGGGTCGCACCGAGCTCCTCGAGGCGGTATTCGGCGTGCGCAGGAGCTCGGCCGGGACGGTGCGGGTCGCCGGCAGCGCGGTGCGGCGCAACTCGCCGGCCGACTCCATCACCCGTGGCATGGCGCTGGTACCCGAGGACCGCAAGGGTGCCGGCGCGGTGCTCACCATGAACGTGCTCGACAACGGGTCGCTGCCCCGGCTCGGCAGCTTCACGCTCGGCGGCTGGCTGCGTCAGCGGGCCCGTGGCCGGGTGGTCAAGGAGGCCATGTCGTCGGTGCGGCTCCGCAGCCGCGGCATGGGCCAGTCCGTGGGGACCCTGTCGGGCGGCAACCAGCAGAAGGTGGTGCTCGCCCGGTGGCTCACCGGCCACGTCGACGTGCTGCTGCTCGACGAGCCGACCCGAGGGGTGGACGTGGGGGCCCGTAGCGAGATCTACCGGATCATCACCGATCTCGCCGCCTCCGGGATGGCGGTCGTGATGGCCTCCTCGGACATGCCGGAGGTGCTCAGCCTGTCCCACCGCGCGTACGTCATGCGCGGCGGCGCCCTCGTGGCCGAGCTCGACCGGCAGCAGCTCTCCGCCCCCGACGTGCAGGAGACGGTGTTCCGGCTGGCCGCCGGCCTGGACTCCTCCCGACCGCCCGGACCCGGTGTCGACCTGGTGTCCACGACTCCGTCACCGACCGACAAGGACGTGCGATGACCTCGCAGGCAACCCCGCAGCGGAACACCGCTGTCGAGAGCACGGGCCCGGCCACGGCCGACCGCTTCAGCGCGGCCTGGTTCCGGGACCAGCTGATCAGGCACGCGATGGTGGTCGTGATGCTCCTGATCATCGCGTACTTCAGCTACCGCAGCGCACGGTTCAGCACCCCGGACAACCTCCAGACGATCGCCGTCGCCGCCGCGCCCTTCGCGCTGATCGCCCTGGGGCAGACCCTCGTGATCCTCACCGGCGGCATCGACCTGTCCGTCGGCAGCATCATCGCGCTGAGCGCGATGTCGGCAGCCGCGACCGTCAAGGGCCATCCGGAGCGGCTCTGGCTGTGTGTCCTGGTGGCCATGGTCGTCGGGCTGGCCGCGGGCTCGATCAACGGCTTCCTCGTGTCCAAGGTCAACGTGCCGCCCTTCATCGCGACGCTCGGCATGCTCACCACGGCATCCGGCCTGGCGTACGTCATCGGCCACGGCGCCCCGATCAACGGGCTCCCCACGGACTTCGGCAAGATCGCCAACAACCAGATCCTCGGGCTGCAGATCCCCGTCGTCGTGATGATCGTCGGGATCATCGCGTTCGCGCTGATGATGACCCGGACGTCGTACGGCATGCGCATCTACGCGGTCGGCGGCAACCCCGTCGCTGCCCAGATCGCAGGTGTCAAGACCGGCCGGGTGCTCTTCAGCGTCTACGCGCTCAGCGGCCTGCTGGCCGGCCTGTCCGGGGTCATGCTCGCCTCGCGGGTGATCTCGGGTCCGCCGAACCTGGGCGAGGGCTACGAGCTCGACGCGATCGCCGCGGTCGTGATCGGCGGCGCCAGTTTGCTCGGTGGCCGCGGCAGCGTGTGGGGGACCGCCCTCGGCCTCCTGCTGATCCAGACCCTCAACAACGGCCTCGACATCCTCGTGGTCCCGGCCTACTGGCAGAGCGTCATCAAGGGCGTCCTGATCGTGGCGGCCGTGGCCGTCGACGTCTGGTCCGCTCGACGGCGGGTCTGACCCTCCGCCGCATCCCCGCCCGACCCGTGCCTCCGGCACGGACCCAGACCACAGCACGACCGAATTGGAGAATCCCATGCGTATCCGAACCCCGCGCCTGCTCGCCTTCCTGGTGGCGTGCGCGATGATGCTGTTCACCGCCGCCTGCGGTGCCGGTGACCCGAACAAGGGCAGCGGTGGCTCCGGTGGAGACCAGCTGCGGATCGGCGTCAGCGTCTACGACATGTCCTCGTTCATCACGGCGGGCAAGGCCGGCATCGAGTCCTACGCCAAGGCCAACGACATCGACATCCTGTGGAACTCCGCGAACCTCGACGTGAGCACCCAGGCCGACCAGGTGGACCAGTTCATCAACGCCGGTGTCGACGCGATCATCGTGGTCCCGGTGCAGGCCGACTCCCTCGGCCCGCAGGTGGCGCAGGCGAAGGCGAAGAAGATCCCGTTCCTGGCGGTCAACGCCGCGCTGAACAGCAACGACCTCGCGGGCACCGTGCTCCCGGACGACGTCAAGGCCGGCGAGCAGGAGATGCAGATGATGGCCGACAAGCTCGGCGGCAAGGGCAACATCGTGGTGCTCCAGGGGCCGCTGGGCCAGTCCGGCGAGCTGGACCGGACCAAGGGCATCCAGAACGTCCTCGCCAAGCACCCCGGCATGAAGATCCTCGCCAAGGACACCGCCAACTGGAAGCGTGACGAGGCGGTCAACAAGATGAAGAACTGGATCTCGAGCTTCGGCGACAAGATCGACGGCGTCGTGGCCGAGAACGACGACATGGGCCTGGGCGCCCTCCAGGCGACGCGCGAGTCCGGCAAGACGCTGCCCATCGTCGGCGTCGACGGCATCGAGGACGGCCTCAAGGCGGTCGAGAACGGCGACTTCATCGGGACGAACCTCCAGGACGGCACTGTCGAGCTCGCGGCGGGCGTCGCCGTCGCGGCCAAGATCGCCCGCGGAGACACCGTCGACAAGCACCCCGTCTACCTGATGCCGGAGGTCAACAAGGGCAACGTCGACCAGTTCATGAAGCACGTCGTCACCGACCGGGACGCCTTCGTCAAGCAGCTGCCGACGCTGATCGACAAGAACCTGAAGACCGGCGACATCGCGAACGAGAAGAGCTGAGCCTTCGCTCGCGGGATGGGGGAGGACGATCGTGCTCCGACGTCCTTCCCCTCCCTCCCTCCGTGCCGTCCGCACCTGCCGAAAGGATCGACCCATGAGCACCATCCAGGCTGTCGTGCTGAGAGGTGTCGACGACCTCGTCATCGAGGAGCGCCCGGCTCCGGACCCGAACCCGCACGAGGTCCTGGTCCGTGTCGACGCGGTGGGGGTCTGCGGGTCCGACGTCCACTACCTCAAGCACGGCCGGATCGGCGACTTCGTCGTCGAGCAGCCGATGGTGCTGGGCCACGAGTCCTCCGGCGTCGTGGTCGGCGTCGGCTCCGCGGTCGACCCGGGCCGTGTCGGGCAGAAGGTCTCGATGGAGCCGGGGGTGCCGGACCTGACCTGCACCGAGTGCCTGGCAGGGCGCTACAACCTGTGCCCGAACATGCGGTTCTTCGCCACACCCCCGGTCGACGGCTCGCTGGCCACCCTGGTCACCCTGCACGAGGCGTTCGCCCACCCCGTCCCGGAGTCGATGAGCGACGACACGGCCGCCCTCCTCGAGCCGCTGTCGGTCGGGGTGTGGGCGAACCGGAAGGCGGGCACCACGGCCGGAAGCCGGGTGCTGGTCACCGGTGCCGGCGCCGTGGGCCTGGTCGCTGCCCAGGTGGCGATCGCGTCCGGCGCCACGGAGGTCGTGGTCTCCGATGTCAACGTGCACCGGCTGGACCTGGCCCGCCGACTCGGCGTGACGGGCACCGTCGACGTCCGTCGGTCCAGCGTCCGTGACAGCGGCTTCGAGCCGGACGTGCTGCTCGAGTGCTCGGGTCACGCCGGGGCCACGACGGAGGCGCTGCGGGCTCTCGCCCCTGCCGGTCGCGCGGTCCTCGTCGGCATGGGTGGCGACGAGCTGCCGCTGCCACTGGGCGTGCTGCAGAGCCGGGAGCTCACCGTGACCGGCACCTTCCGCTACGCGAACACCTGGCCGACCGCGATCGCCCTGGCGGCCTCGGGTCGCGTCGACCTCGACGCCCTGGTGACCGGCCACTTCCCGCTCTCCCGCGCGCAGGAGGCGCTGCTCGCCGCCGACGTCGACGAGCACGCGGTCAAGTCCGTCATCAACCCCCAGCTCTAGCCGAGAGGGACGTCGCGACGACCCGGTCGTACGACGCCCGCGGCACGTTCACCCACCGCTCACGACCCGAGCACCGCGTCCCGGTGAGACCAAGGAGTAGCCATGGAGCAGACGGCACATCGGCTCGACCTGAGCTTCGGCCTCGAGGGCAAGGTCGCGCTCGTCACGGGTGGCGCCTCGGGGATCGGCGCAGCGATCGCGGAGACGTTCGCCGCCAAGGGCGCCGAGGTGGCGGTGGTCGACCTCGACGCTGCCGCGGCCGAGGCCGCGGCCGCCGGGCTGGGTGCGGACAGCAGCAGCCACGCGTGTGACGTCTCCGACGAGGCCTCGGTCCGGTCCGCGGTGGACGCCGTGGTGCAGCGGCACGGACGGGTCGACGTCCTGGTGAACAGCGCCGGCGTGGCGATCCTGGCGCCTGCCGAGGAGCTCTCGGCCGCAGCGTTCGACACGACCATCGCCGTCAACCTGAAGGGCACCTTCCTGGTCTGCCAGGCCGTCGGCCGCCACATGCTGGAGGCCGGCAGCGGCACGATCATCAACCTGGCCTCGCAGGCCGCCAGCGTGGCGCTGGACCAGCACGTCGCCTACTGCGCCTCGAAGTTCGGGGTCGTCGGCCTGTCGAGGGTGCTGGCCTCGGAGTGGGCCGGGCGCGGGGTGACCGTGAACACGATCTCCCCGACGGTCGTCCTCACCGACCTCGGCCGCAAGGCGTGGGAGGGCCCCAAGGGCGACGCCCTGAAGGCACAGATCCCCACCGGGCGGTTCGCGCTGCCCGAGGAGATCGCCGCGACGGCACTCTTCCTCGCGTCCGACGCCTCCAACATGGTCAACGGCGCGGACATCGTCGTGGACGGCGGCTACACGATCCGCTGAGGCCGGACCGGTGGCGTCGTGCTCAGAAGGTCTGCTGGGAGGCGGTGTGGCCCGGCAGCTGCGTCAGCAGCTCGCGGCCGCGCGCCGCGAGCTTGTGCTCGACGAGGACCTCGTAGCGCGTCGCCACGATGCTGCTCACCGAGGAGAAGTCCCGCTGGCCCCGGGTGAGGGAGTAGCCGACCAGCGCCCAGATCACGCCGAACAGGGCGCCGATGACCATCGTCGACACGATGACCGCGATCGCGCTGCCCTTGCCGTTGTCGAAGAACGAGAAGATCAGGCCGATGAACAGCCCCATCCACAGCCCGGACAGCAGGCCGCCCATGGCCACCCGTCCGGTCGTCAGGCGGCCGGTCACCCGCTCGACCTGCTTGAGCTCGGTGCCCACGATCATGCAGTTCTCGACGGGGAACTCCTGGTCGGACAGGAAGTCGACGGCCCGCTGAGCGTCGGCGTACTTCTCGTAGACACCGAGCGACTGGGGCCACTCCAGGCTGAACCCGGCCCGCACGTTGCGAAGGCTCTGCTGGTTGCTCATGGACCCATCCTCCCACCTCCCGCAAGCTGTGCGGTGGTGCTGGGCCGCCCTAGGCGATCGTCATGCCGCCGTCGACGGCGAGGGTCTGGCCGGTGACGTAGCCGCCGGCGTCGCTCGCCAGGAACACCAGCGCGGCCGCGAGCTCGGCTGCCTCCCCCTTGCGACCCGCCGGGACCCGGGTCATCGCCTGCTCGAGGTACCCGTCGGGATAGGTGTCGGTCATCTCCGAGGCGAAGAACCCGGGCGCCAGCGCGTTGACCCGGATCCCCTTGCGGCCGGTCCACTGCTGGGCGAGGTCGCGGGTGAGCCCGAGCAGCCCGGCCTTGGTCGCCGAGTACGCCGCCTGTGGCAGCCCACCGGTGGTGAGGGCGAGGACGCTGCTGACGTTGACGATGCTGCTGCCCGGCCGCATCACCCGTCCGCAGGCCTGGGCCATCCAGTAGCAGCCGTTGAGGTTGACGTCGACCACCCGCCGGAACTGCTCGGGGGTCTCCCGCGTCGCGGGGACCGCGGTCCCCACACCCGCGTTGTTCACGAGCACGTCCACCGCGCCCAGCTGCTCGACCGCCGCGTCGACGAGCGCCTGGCACGCCTCCGGATCGGCGACGTCGGTGGCGACCGTGACCGCTCGTCGCCCCGTCGCCTCGACCAGCGCCCTGGTCTCCTCGAGCCGGTCCACCCGCCTGGCCCCGAGGACGACGTCGGCGCCCGCCTCGGCCAGGGCCTGGGCGAACGCGACTCCGAGGCCCGACGAGGCGCCGGTCACGATCGCGACCCTGCCGTCCAGCCGGAACAGGTCCATCACGCTCATCCCGCGGCCCTGCGCGCACGCCATGCGCTGGCGACCATGTCGTCGACCGAGTGCCGCATGCTCCAGTCGATGTCGCGCGCCGCGAGCTCGCCGGACGCGACGATCCGGGCCGGGTCGCCGGGACGCCGGGGCTGCACCTCCGGCTGGAAGGCGATTCCGGTGACCCGGGCCATCGCCTCCATGACCTGGCGGACCGACAGGCCGTCGCCGCTGCCGAGGTTGTAGACCGGCTCCAGGGAGCGGCCGTCGGTGAGCGCCTCGGCCGCGGCCACGTGGGAGACGGCGAGGTCGGCCACGTGCACGTAGTCGCGGACGCAGGTGCCGTCGGGTGTGGGGTAGTCCTCGCCGTTGATGCGCGGCGTGCGGCCCTCGAGCAACGCCTCGATCACGAGCGGGAACAGGTTGTGCGGGCTGGTGTCGTAGACCTCCTCCGTGCCCGACCCCACGACGTTGAAGTAGCGCAGCGACGTGTGGCGCAGGCCCGTCGCGACCGCCTGGTCGTGCAGCAGCCACTCCCCGATCAGCTTCGACTCGCCGTACGGCGACTCCGGGCCCGTCGGCGTCGCCTCGGTGACGAGGTCGACGTCGGGCGTGCCGTAGGTCGCCGCGCTCGACGAGAACACCACGCGGTCCACGCCCGTCCGCTCGAGGGCGCGGAGCACGCTGAGCGTCCCGCTGACGTTCTGCTCGTAGGTGTGCAGCGGCCTCTGCACGGACACGCCGGCGTACTTGAACCCGGCCAGGTGCACCACTCCGACGACCGCGTGCTCCCGCACCGTACGGACCAGCAGGTCGGTGTCGAGCACGCTGCCCTCCACGAAGGGCACCGGCGGCGGCACGAACCCCCGATGGCCGCTGGACAGGTCGTCGACCACCACCGCGTCGAGCCCGCGCTCGGTGAAGGCGCGGACGATGTGCGCGCCGATGTAACCGGCGCCGCCGGTCACCAACCAGGTCATCGCAGGGTCCCTTTCGTGGCGGTGCAGGTCCGCGGGCACTCTAGCGACCCCGAGGCCGGCCGGGCGCGACGCGCGGCAGGTGGCGAAGATGCATGGCCGTGAGGAAGCCGGGGGAGTAGCGTGCGGTCACCTCGACAGATCACCCAGGAGGCTCGATGCTTCTCGCTGCGGACTCCACGCTCAAACTCGACGCCAACTGGGTCGACTACGGCCTGATCGGCCTCTACTTCGTCTTCGTCCTCGGCATCGGCATCATGGCCCGCAGGGCCGTGTCGAGCAGCATCGACTTCTTCCTCTCCGGCCGCTCCCTGCCGGCCTGGGTGACCGGACTCGCGTTCATCTCCGCCAACCTCGGCGCGGTCGAGATCATCGGCATGTCCGCCAACGGGGCCAGCTTCGGCATCCCGACCGTCCACTACTTCTGGATCGGCGCGGTGCCGGCGATGCTGTTCCTCGGCGTCGTGATGATGCCGTTCTACTACGGCTCCAAGGTGCGCTCGGTTCCGGAGTTCATGAACCGCCGGTTCGGGCCGGCCGCCCACCTCGTCAACGCGCTCAGCTTCGCCCTGGCGCAGCTGCTCATCGCGGGCATCAACCTCTACCTGCTCGCGAGCATCGTGGAGATCCTGCTCGGCTGGCAGCTCTGGGTCTCGCTGCTGATCGCCGCCGCCATCGTGCTGTCCTACATCACCCTCGGCGGGCTGTCGGCCGCCATCTACAACGAGGTGCTCCAGTTCTTCGTGATCGTGGCTGCGCTGCTGCCGCTGACGATCGTGGGTCTGGTGAAGGTCGGCGGGTACGGCGGGCTCAAGGACAAGATCGGCTCGATGTACTCCGACAGCAGCGACCGGCTGTCGTCGTGGCCGGGCACGAACATCACCGCCATCGACAGCCCGGTGCTCTCGGTGATCGGCCTCGTCTTCGGTCTCGGCTTCGTCCTGTCCTTCGGCTACTGGACCACGAACTTCGTCGAGGTGCAGCGGGCGATGGCCTCGAGCTCCATCTCGGCGGCCCAGCGGGCCCCGATCATCGGCGCGTTCCCGAAGATGTTCATCCCGTTCATCGTGATCCTGCCCGGCATGATCGCCAGCGTCCTCGTCAGCCAGATGGGTCCCCACGCGAAGAGCCCGAACTACAACAACGCGCTGCTGTACCTGATGCGTGACCTGCTGCCCAACGGCATGCTCGGCGTGGCCGTCGCGGGCCTGCTCGCGTCTTTCATGGCCGGCATGGCGGCGAACATCTCGGCGTTCAACACCGTGTTCTCCTACGACCTCTGGCAGACCTACGTCGTGCGCGACCGGCAGGACTCCTACTACACGGCCGTCGGGCGGCTGGCCACGCTGGCCGCCACGCTGATCGCGATCGGGACGGCGGTGTTCGCCAGTCACTACACGAACATCATGAACTACCTGCAGACGCTGTTCGGGTTCTTCAACGCTCCGCTCTTCGCGACCTTCATCCTCGGGATGTTCTGGAAGCGGATGACCGCGCACGCCGGCTGGTCCGGCCTGGTCAGCGGCACGCTGGCGGCGGTGGTCGTCGGAGTGCTGAGCCAGGACGCCCTCGGTCCGATGTCGATCGGCGCCATCGGGCTCTCCGGTCAGGGTGCCAGCTTCGTCGCGGCCGGCGCGGCCTTCGTCGTCGACATCGTGGTCAGCGTCGTGGTCAGCCTCGCGACGCAGCCGAAGCCGGACTCGGAGCTGCGCGGGCTCGTCTACTCGCTGACCCCCAAGAAGGACTTCCACGACGCCGACGAGGGCCGGCTCGCGTGGTACCAGAAGCCCACGCAGCTCGCCGGGGTCGGCGCGGTCCTCGTCATCATCCTCAACATCCTGTTCTGGTGACCCCGGTCCCAGGCGCGTCGGAAGGGAGACACCGTGGCCACCTCAGCCTCGGCCAGCAGCACCGGTGACGGATCCTCGCGAGACACCGGCGACGCGCCGCACAGGGCGGGTGCGTTCGACATCCGGGTGTTCATCGGCTCCCTGATCGGCATCTACGGCGTGGTGCTGGTCGTCACCGGCATCGTCGCGTCCGACGGCCGGACGATCAACATCTGGGCGGGCCTGGGCATGGTGGCCGCCTCGGTGTTCTTCGTCGCCTGGGCCCGGCTGCGCCCCGTCGTCGTCCCCGAGGACCCGACGCCGACCGACGACGAGCGGCCGGCCGGCCACTGAGCCGGGCCGCCGACGGTCGCCGGAGCGGCCTGAACTTTACGAAAGACATCTAGTAAAAATTACTACTATCTCTCCCTGACGGGGCACAATCATCCTCTGAGGCCGGGGGGCCTGAGGAAATCGAATTCGTGTCCGGGGGGACAGAATGGAAAACGAGGCAGTCGCCGGTGCGCGACTTCCGGCGGGGGCGCTGCTGCGCCGTCCCGCGGTGCTGGTGCGGCACGAGATCATGGCTGGCTTGCGGGAGGCCGGGTTCCACGACGTGCTCCCGGCGCACCTGGGGGTGTTCCAGTACCCGGGTCCGGAGGGTCAGCGACCGGGGATGCTGGCCCAGCGCACCCACGCCTCCAAGCAGGCGATGAACCACCTGCTCCACCAGCTCGAGGACGGCGGCTACATCTGGCGGGAGGCGCATCCGGACGACCGCCGCACGCGGGTGGTGCGCCTGACCGAGCGTGGGAGGGCGGCCGCCGCGGTCATCGACCAGGCGACCGCGCAGGTGGACCAGGCGTGGTGCGAGGCCCTCGGCGAGGACGTGTACGCCGCGTTGTCGCAGGCGCTCCAGCGGCTCCAGCAGGTCCTCGAGCGGCACGGCTCGGCGTCCTGAGCCACCGGGGCGGACCGGCGCACGTCGCCGGCCGCCCCGGTGCGCTAGTCTCGGAGGCATGCACCGGCACCAGCTTCTTGGCCAGCCGCGGTGACGAGCGGTCCACGACCGGACCGGACGGCAGCGCGGCCACCCCTCGTGACGAGGGGTTTTTTTGTGCCCAGACGCAGCGCGACGAGGAAGACGACGAGATGACCGAGCACGAGACCCGAGCCGCCACCAGCTACGACGTGGCCGCCGTCCAGGAGAAGTGGCTGCCGGTGTGGGAGCGGCTCAACCCCTTCCAGGCGGCCGACGACGGGGTTCGCGAGCGGCGCTACGCGCTGACGATGTTCCCCTACCCCAGCGGGGACCTGCACATGGGTCACGCCGAGGTCACCGCCCTGCACGACGTGATCGCGCGGTACTGGTGGCAGCGCGGCTACGACGTCTTGAACCCCATCGGCTGGGACTCCTTCGGGCTGCCCGCCGAGAACGCCGCGATCCAGCGCGACGAGCACCCCGCGACGTTCACCTACGCGAACATCGAGACCCAGGCCGAGTCGTTCCGTCGCTACGGCATCTCCTTCGACTGGTCCCGGCGGCTGCACACCTCCGACCCCGAGTACTACCGCTGGACCCAGTGGCTATTCCTGCGGT
>Ga0308176_10000923_pt1 | contig 18417 bp, 18 predicted proteins | sample PhyCR2_3_FD_203890 | JGI IMG/M metagenome (GOLD analysis project Ga0308176, IMG submission 203890) | Soil microbial communities from UC Gill Tract Community Farm, Albany, California, United States - DLSLS.C.R2 | ecosystem: Environmental > Terrestrial > Soil > Agricultural land | place: USA...
CCGGTCGGGGGGTGGGGGCCTTCGTCCGGGGCTTGCTGCGGGCTAAGACCCCCACCCCGCGCCACCCGCCCGAAAGAGCGGCCCGGCCGACGGGCTGCGGCGCCAGCTCGCTAGAGGAGATGCAGATGGCTGCGGACTCTGCCTGTCATTAGGGTGGGCGCGTGAATTTCGATCTTTCATCCGAGCAGAAGCTGATCCAGCAGACCGTGCGGGAGTTCGCGCGGGCGGAGGTGGCGCCGGTGGCCGGGGAGCTGGACCGGACCAAGTCGTTTCCCTACGAGATCGTGGCCAAGCTCGGGGGCCTCGGCCTGATGGGGATCCCCTTCCCGCAGGAGTACGGCGGCGGTGGCGCCGACACGCTCTCCTACGTGCTGGCGGTGGAAGAGCTGGCGCGCGTCGACTCCTCGGTCTGCATCACGATGGCCGCCCACACCTCGCTGGGGACGATGCCGATCCACCTCTGGGGGAGCGAGGAGCAGAAGGCGGAGTGGCTGCCGCGTCTGTGCACCGGGGAACGGCTCGCGGCCTTCGGTCTGACCGAGCCCGAGGCGGGCTCGGACGCGGGCAACGTCCGTACCACCGCGCGCTTCGGCGAGGGCGAGTGGACGATCAACGGCGCCAAGCAGTTCATCACCAACTCCGGCACCGAGATCTCCGGCTGCGTGACGATCACCGCCGTGACCGGCGAGGCCGGCGGCCGCAAGGAGGTCTCGAACCTGATCGTCCCCACCGGCACTCCCGGCTACGAGGTGGGCGAGGCCTACCGGAAGATGGGCTGGAACGCCTCCGACACCCACCCCCTCTCCTTCGAAGACTGCCGGGTGCCCGAGGCGGCCCTGCTCGGCCGCCGCGGCGAGGGCTTCAAGAATTTCCTCCACATCCTCGACGGCGGCCGTATCGGCGTCGCCGCGATGGGCATCGGGCTGGCGCAGGGGGCGCTCGACGAGGCGATCGCCTACGCCAAGGAGCGCCAGGCGTTCGGCCAGGCAATCTCCAAGTTCCAGTCGATCCAGGCGAAGATCGCCGACCTCTCCGCTCAGATCGAGGCGGCCCGCCTGCTGACCTGGCGCGCGGCGCTGGAGAAGGACGCCGGCCGCTCCTTCACCCTCACCGCCGCCCAGGCGAAGCTGATCACCGGCCGCCTCGCCGTCCGCGCCACCGAGGAGGCGGTGCAGATCCACGGCGGCTACGGCTTCATCGAGGAGTACCCCGTCTGCCGCTTCTACCGCGACGCGAAGATCCTCACCATCGGCGAGGGCACCGACGAGGTCCAGCAGATGGTGATTGCCCGCCAGCTCGGCTGCTGACAGCAGGGCGATTTTCGGATGCATGACATCCAAAACTCGCCACGCTGCTGCGTGCGCTAGCCGAAGGTGAAGGCGTAGGCCTGCACACCGGCTTCGGGCCGCAGCTCGAGGACGTGGCGCTCGACCCGCGGCAGGTTCACCAGCTCGTAGAGGCGCTGTGAGCGGACGGTGACGGTGCCCCCCCGCACGTCGGCGCCGGCCTGGCCGGCCGCGATCGGCCTGCCGTCGAGGAAGACCCGGACCTCGCGCGCGCCCGCGACAGTCCCCAGCACCAGGTAGACGCGGCGGGCGCCGAAGCGAAGCCGAAGCGAGCCGCCGGCAGCGGTCGCCGACTGCAGCGAGATCCGCCAGCGCCCGTGGAAGGCGAATTCGTTGGGCGGCAGTCGCCCGGGGGCGCTGAAGTCGTGAAGTCCCGGCGAGAGCGCCGGGTTGGTGAAGCGTTCGGCGCGCGCCGCCCCGAGATAGGTCTCCGGCGTTTCCACCGCCGCCGAGGGCCGGATGCCCTTCGCTCCCGACTCTGCCCTTCCGACCGGCCTCCCGGCATCGGCCAGCAGCGCCCGGATCACCTTCTCTTTCTCGCCGTATTCCCCCTCGCCGAAATGGACGTAGCGGACGTGGCCGCGGGCGTCGACGAAGTACTCGGCCGGCCAGTACTGGTTGCCGTAGGCCGACCAGGTGCCGAGCTCGTTGTCCTGCACGACCGGATAGCGGATCCCCTCCCGGGCGATCGCTTCTTCGACGTTCCCGGGGTCGCGCTCGAAAGGGAACTCGGGACTGTGGACGCCGACGATGGTCAGGCCGTCCTTGCGGTAGCGCCGGTCCCACGCCTCGAGGTAGGGAAGGGTGCGGATGCAGTTGATGCAGCTGTAGGTCCAGAAGTCGACCAGGACGACGCGCCCGCGCAGCCCCCTCAGGGTCAGCGGCTTCTCACCAGGCGTGTTGAACCAGCGCCCCGTGCCGACGAATTCGGGCGCCGGGCCATAGTCGCCGAGCTCGACGCCGCCGCGCCGGACGGTCGGGTGGGCCTTGCCCAGTTCCGAGCCGATCCCACCGCCTTCGCGCAGGTCCGCGAGCGCCGCCCGCGCCGAGGCGGAGTCCTCGAGTCCCTTGCTCGGGTCGACGAGGAAGGCTGGCAGGTCGCCGGCGATCGCGTTCTGGAAGCGCAGGTCGTAGTTGCCGAGCATGGCGAGCGCGACCAAGACCATCACCGCGCCGGTCGCCACCTGCAGGCCGGCGCCTCTGCGGGCCAGCGGCGTGAGAACGCGGCGACCGCCGAGCATCAAGACGTAGAGCGCGAGAGCCGACCCCAGGCCGTAGCTGAGGGCAACGGCCAGCCGGCCGGCGTCGAAGGACTGCGAGGCCGAGACCGTGATCACGCCTGCCAGGATCGGCCCGGCGCAGGGCGCGTAGAGGAGGCCGAGGCTGAGGCCCAGGGCGACGCCGCTCCAGAAGCCATCGCCGCGACCCCCTGCGATCCCCGCCCGCCCGGCGAGGCCGCTCAGCCGCGCCTCCACCCGCGCCGCCAGGGGCGGCGTCATCAGCGCCAGGCCGAACGCGACGAGCACGCCGATCGCGAGGTTGCGCAGCAGGTCGTCGGGAAGGCCGAAAGCAGCGATCACGTAGACCAGGACGACCGTCGCGAAGGTGAACGACAGGGTGAGCCCGGCGACGATGCCGAGGGGGCGACGGCGGCCCCCGGTCGCGCCGGCCGAGAGCGCGACCGGAAGAACCGGCAGCACGCAGGGAGAGAGCGCCGTCGCGGCGCCGGCTACGAACCCGAAGACAACCAGCAACGCCATCGTCACCCCAGCCTAGGCGGAGAAGGCAACGGGGGCGCAGGGCAGACGTTCAGCCGGGGGGCGTCGCCGTGACCAGACCCTCCTCACGGCCGGCGACCTGGGCCGCGCGACCGACCCCTTCCCCGATCCCGAAGTGCGCGCAGATCGTCAGCTCGTGCTCGCGGCGCAGCGGCCGCGTCGGGTCCACCACGGGCGCGCTGCGGATCGCCTCGGCCTCCTGGGCGACCCAGACGCCGAAGGGTGCGCCGGCGGAGGTGGCGAAGGGGACGGCGACGACGCGTGCCTTGCGCCACCCGCCCAGGCGAGCGATCAGCCAGGCGGGCTCGCCGCTGTCGCTGTCGACGAAGAGCCCCTGCACCTGCCCGATCGTGCCGCCGCCGAGCCCGGCGAGGTCGGCGCCCACCCAGGCGAGCGCCTCGGCGGCGCTCGCCGGCGCCGCGGGATCAGACATCGGCGTAGCGCTCCAGCAGATCGCCGGCGGCCGAGGCCGGGTCCAGCTCGCGCCGCACCACCCGCTCCAGCAGCTCGGCGGTGGCCGGGTCCTCCCCCACCGTGTGCTCCAGCCGCCGCCGCATTCGCGAGCTGGCGATGCCGAGCACCTCGCTCCTCAGGTTGCGGGCGCGCCGCTCGGCCAGCGTCCCGGCCTGCTCGATGAAGGCGCGGTGCTCGTCGATCTTCGCCGCCAGCTCGTCGGCCCCCTCGCCGCGCGCCGCCTCGGTGCGGATGATCGGCACCTTCCACCCGCCCGGGTCGTGGGAGAGGACGAGGACGCCGCGCACCTCGCGCACCATCGTGTCAGTCATCGGATGGTCGGCCTTGTTGATGACGATGATGTCCGGGATCTCCATCACCCCCGCCTTCAGCGCCTGGATCGAGTCGCCGGAGCCCGGCATCAGCGCCAGGACGATGGTGTCGGCGTGGTCGACGATGTCGATCTCCGCCTGGCCCACGCCCACCGTCTCGATCAGGACGTCGTCTTTGCCGGCGGCGTCCATCACCAGCGCCACCTGCAGGGCCGCCTCCGAGAGGCCGCCGAGCGCTCCCCGCGAAGCCATCGAGCGGATGAAGACTCCCGGGTCGAGGAAGTGGTCGGTGAGGCGGATGCGGTCGCCGAGCAGGGCGCCGCGGGTGAAGGGGCTGGAGGGATCGATCGAGAGGACGGCGACCTCGCGCTCGGCCTTGCGCAGCTCGGCGGTGAGAGCGCCGATCAACGTGCTCTTCCCCACGCCGGGGGGCCCGGTGAAGCCGACGATGCGCGCCTTGCCGGTCCGCGGGTAGACCTCGCGGACCAGCTCCCAGCCGGCCGGATCGTCGGACTCGATCAGCGTGATAGCCCGCGCCAGCGCCCGCTTCTCACCGTTGGCGAGACGCTCCGCCAGCGGCGCGGTTTTCGCGGCATCGGTCACGGGCGAGCCAGTTTAAAGTTGCCCCGCCGTGCTCCGCTTCCTGGCCCGCAACCGGATGCTCACCCCCCGCTACGCGCGGCTCCTGTGCCGTTACCTCTGGCGGCGAGTGCTGACGCCGGCGGGCTGGCGCTGGCGCACCGACGGCATGGTCTTCCTCGGCCGCCACCTCGAGCTGCAGATCGCCCGCCGGGGGGAGGTTCGCTTCGGGCGCTTCGTCTGGATCGGCGACGGCAGCAAGATCCGCTGCCACGAGGGGGTCGTCGAAATCGGCGAGAAGACCGTGATGGGGCAGGAGTGCACGATCTCGGCCTACCAGCGGGTTCGAATCGGCGAGCAGTGCGTGATCGCCGACAGGGCCATGTTCATCGACTTCGACCACGGGGTGGTAGAGGTCGAGAGGCCGATCCGGCTGCAGGGCATCTACAAGCGCGACGTCGAGGTCGGCAGCAACGTCTGGATCGGCTACGGGGCCTGCATCCTCCGCGGCGTGCGGGTCGGCGACAACTCGGTGATCGGCACCAACGCGGTGGTGACCAAGGACGTTCCCGCGAACGCCGTCGTCGGTGGCAGCCCCGCCCGGATCATCCGCATGCGCGAGGCGCCGCGGGAGCTGCGCTGGGCGCGGCCGGTGGAACCGGACCCCGACGCGGCGAGCACGATGCGCCCGTCGGAGCTAACCGCCTGAGTCGTCGAGCTCGGCGCGGATTTCGGCCGCCCGCCGTTCGTTGACCTCTCGTGAGCCACGGTTGAACTCGATGAGCAGTCGCAGGTCGTCCTCGCTGAGGCGGTCGAACCAGTCGCCGGTCATCTCTTTCATCGGGTAATAGAGGCGCTGGGCAGCCTCTCGCTGCTTCTCGGTGATCTCGACCAGGATCCGGCGCCTGTCCGTGGGGTCGGGAACCCGCCGCACGTACCCCCTCTTCTCGAGCCGGTCGAGGACGGCGGTCACGGCGCCGCTGCTGAGCCCTGCCTCCTCCGCGAGCCGTCCGGCGCTGATCCGGCCGCGGCGGTCGACCACGTCGAGGCAGCGGCCGTCGGTGCCGTTGATCCCCATCGCCCGGTGGGCGGCTTCGTCCATTTGGTGGGTGGCGACCTGGCTCGCCCGCACCTCCTCGATCAGCTCGGCTTCCAGCTTGCCGCGCTCGGTGCTCTGCGCCGCCGCCCACTCGGCGCTTCCCCAGGTCTCGGACCAGTCTTTTGTCATGTGAATATCTTAGTTGCTAAGCTATTCATCGTTCGAGAGAAATTCTAGCGGACGGAGAGCACAAATGGGTCACGCAATCGAAGCGCAGGAGCTGCGCAAGTCATACGGAGAGGTGCAAGCGCTGGACGGCGTCTCGTTCTCGGTCGCGGAGGGAACCGTCTTCGGCCTGCTCGGCCCGAACGGGGCGGGCAAGTCGACGACCGTCAAGATCCTCACCACCCTCGCGCATCCTGACGGCGGCTCGGCCGGGGTCGCGGGCTACGACGTGCTGGCCGAACCGGCGCGGGTCCGGGAGTCGATCGGCGTCGTCTCGCAGGCCGGCGGCCTGGACCGGGAGGCGACCGGGCGGGAGAACCTGCGGCTGCAGGGACAGGTGTTCGGGATGGGCGGCAGGGATCTCGAGGCGAGGATCTCCGGCCTGCTCGAGCAATTCGGCCTCGGCGAGGCCGGCGAGCGCCTCGTCCGCGAGTACTCCGGCGGGATGCGCCGGCGGCTCGACGTCGCCCAGGCGCTCGTCCACCGCCCGCGGGTCCTTTTCCTGGACGAGCCGACCACCGGCCTCGATCCCGAGGTGCGGGCCGAGATGTGGGAGGAGATCGGCCGTCTGGCCGGGGCCGGGATGACGGTCCTGCTCACCACCCACTACCTGGAGGAGGCCGATCGGCTCGCCACTCAGCTTGCGATCGTCGACCGCGGCAGGGTCGTAGCCGAGGGGTCTCCCGACGAGCTGAAGCGCGAGCTGCGCGGCGACGCCATCCACGTCGAGCTCGACGACGAGCGCGGGGAGGAGCCGGTGCGGGCGGCGCTGGGCGCGGTCGCCGGCCTCGGCGAGATCGTCCTCGACGACCGCGTCCTGCACGCCCGCGCCGAGGACGGCGCGCGAGCCGTGCCTGCGATCCTCGCCGCCCTCGACGGGGCCGACCTCGCGGTCGCCTCGGTGACCGTCGCCCGGCCCTCCCTCGACGACGTCTACCTCCGCTTCACCGGCCGCACCTTCGGCGCCGCCGAAGCCGAGACGGAGCGCACGCCAGACCAGCAGGAGGCAATCCGATGAAGGCTCTTCAAGACACGAGGCACATGACCGTTCGCCACCTGATGGCGCTCTGGCGGCAACCGTGGTGGATAGCGGTCTCCCTGCTGCAGCCGGTGATCTGGCTGCTGCTCTTCGGCGCCCTCTTCAAGTCGGTGACCGACATCCCAGGCTTCGGCTCGGACAACTACGTCCAGTTCCTCGCCCCCGGCGTGGTCGTGATGACCGCCTTCTTCGGCGCCGGCTGGACCGGGATGCCGGTGATCGAGGACATCGACCGGGGCGTGGTCGACCGCTTCCTCGTCTCCCCGGTCCGGCGCTCGGCCCTGATCTCCGGCCGCCTCGCCTCGGGCGCCCTGACCACGGCGATCCAGTCGCTGATCATCGTCGTGCTCGCGCTCGCCGTCGGCGCCTCCTTCGCCGGCGGGGTCGTGGGGGTCGCCGTCCTGATCCTCGTCTCGGTGCTGGTCGGCTCGGCCTTCGGCTGCCTCTCGATCGGGCTGGCCCTGCTGGCGCGCAAGGAGGAGACGCTGATCGCCGTCGTCCAGTTCCTGCTGCTGCCGCTCTCGTTCATGTCGGTGACCTTCATGCAGAAGGACCTGATGCCCAGCTGGATGCAGACCGTCGCCGACTACAACCCGCTGAACTGGGCGGTGGAAGCCGGCCGGGACGCCACGACGACTGCGCCCGACTGGGGCTCGATCGCGATCGAGGCCGGGCTGCTGCTGGCCTTCCTCCTCGTCTGCGGGTTCTTCGCGGTGCGGGCCTTCCGCACCTACCAGCGGTCGGTCTGAGGCTCAGGCAGCGGCGAGGTCGGTCTTGGCGAAGTCGGTGCCGGTGAACAGCAGCGGCATCTGCGCCAGCTGGGCGCTGGCGTAGGTCATGCAGTCGCCGAAGTTGAGGGCGGCGCGGTGGCGGCCCTTGCCGTAGCGGGCAAATGCGTCGGCTGCGGCAACCCAGTGGCGGGCGCCGAAGGGAATCACCTCCACCCCCCAGTCTCCGACGAAGAGCCGGACGAGCGCAGCGCCGCCGTCGCCGAACCGCCCGGTGGCGACCATCGCGGTCTCGAAAAGTGTCGGCGTCCCGATGCCGAGGGTTTCGGCTCCCTCCAGCTTCGAATACAGACGATCGTGGCCGGGCTCCTCTCGGAGCAGCGCGATGACGGCGGAGCTGTCGAGGATCAATAGCCCTCCGGGCCGAAGCCGAGGATCTCTTCCACTTCCTCCTTGCTCAACGGCTCTCGTCCCAGCTCCTCCTCGGGCACATGAGGCCAGATCTCGGTTTCCAGCCACTCGCGCATGCTGCGCTGCGGCCTTCCCCTGCCGCCTCCGCGGAGCTCCAGGCGCCGCTTGCGTTCCCGCAGGGCCTCCCGAACCGCGCCCGTCTTCGTGTCGCCGCTGATCTCCGCCACCTCGGCCGCCAATCTCTCGGTCTCGGGGTCCTTGATGTTGAGCGCCATGGTGGAATCGTTCCACTTTTCCACCCTCAGCACCACCGCCGCGCACGATAGCAGGATCGAGAGGTATTGTCTGTCAGACAAGCAAGCGCACCCTCCGTGATACGGCCTTCTATCTGCAGCGGAGAGTCTGTGGAACAACGAGTTGCCAGACAGAAGCATGCAGACAGTGGACGTCGCCACGCTCTTCGCCGAGAACCTGGTGCGCTGCCGCAAGGAGGCGGGGATGTCCCAGGAGGAGCTGGGCTGGGGCGCCTCCCTGCACCGGACGGAGATCAGCCAGCTGGAGCGGGGGATGCGGCTGGCGCGGATCGACACGCTGGTCAAGCTCGCCGGCGCCCTCTCCGTCTCGCCCTGCGATCTGCTGGAGGGGATCGAGTGGTCCCCGGGGCGGACGATGAGCGGCGAGTTCGAGCTGAAGCGGGCGCGGCGGCCCGACCTGAACTAGCTCCGGGCGGCGGGGGCTCAGGCCCGGCTCGCCTCGCCGACCAGGTCGGCGTAGACGGCGGCGGTCTGCTCGGCGACGTCGCCCCAGTCGAAGCGGCGCACGTGCTCGTAGGCTTCGGCGACGAGGCGGCGGCCGAGCTCGTCGTCGGAGAGGACGCGGATCGCGACCTCGGCGAGCGCCGCTGGGTCGTGGGCGCGGAAGCGCAGCCCCGCCTCCTCGTGGGGGACGACCTCGCGCAGGCCGCCGGTGTCGGCGACGATGCAGGGACAGCCGGAGGCCATCGCCTCCAGCGCGACGAGGCCGAAGGGCTCGTAGATCGAGGGCACCACCGTGAGGTCGGCGATCCGGTAGAGCGAGTGGAGCACGTCGTCGCCGATCCAGCCGAGGAAGGTGCCGTGCTCCATCAGCCCCAGCTCCTCCGCCTGGCGCTTCAGCTCGGCCTCGTGGGTGCCGGAGCCGGCGACTAAGAAGCGGGTGCCGGGAACCGCCTCGATCAGCGAGGGCATCGCCTCCAGCGCCAGCTGGAAGCCCTTCTCGTAGACGAGGCGGCCGATCAGCAGGACGAGCTTCTGGTCGGGGGCGGCGAAGTCGGCCCGCAGCCGCGCCAGATAATCCTCGTCCTGGGCCGGGAGGTCGCCTGGGTCGATCCCGTTGGGGATGACGCTGACCCGCCCCTCCTCGACGCCGAAGATGTCGGCGATCTGCTCGCGCATGTAATGGGAGCAGGCGATGACCCGGTTGGAGCGGTTGGTGATCCAGCGCTCGACTCCGTGGATGTAGGTCTGGGGGTGCTTGTCGACCCAGCCCTGGTGGCGGCCGTACTCGGTGGCGTGGATCGTCGTCACCAGCGGCGCTTCGAAGCGCCTGGCGAGGTGGTCGCAGGCGTTGGCGACGAGCCAGTCGTGCCCGTGGACGAGGTCGTAGCTGTGCCGGTCGCCGAGCTCGACCCCCACCGCCAGCATGTCGGAGTTCATCCGCTCGACCCAGGCGACGAACTCGCCCAGGTCGGTCGGGCGCTTCGGCTCGCGGATCCGGTGGATGACGACGCCTTCCTCCCCCGGCTCCAGCGCCGGCGACTCCTCGCCGCCGCGGGTCAGCACGTGGACCTCGACGTCGCGCTCGACCAGCGCCTCGGAGAGCTTGCGGACGTGCCTGGCGAGGCCCCCCTCGATCAGCGGCGGATACTCCCAGGAGAGGATCAGGACGCGGGTCATCGGCGGGTTCAGGGCTCCAGCAGGGGAGCGAGGCTCAGGTCCGGGGCGAGGGAGCGCATACGCGGATTCGTGGCTGGCGGGCAGTCTATGGCCTCCAGGGCGGCCCGGGCGTGGCCGACGGCCCGCTGGTAGGCATAGTCGCCGGCCTGTCGGCGCTGGTCGAGGAAGGCCCAATCGCTGGACTGGGCGGCGAGCAGCTCGCGGGCGGCGCGCGCCGCTGCCTCGCCGCGCAGGCCCCCGCCGAGCGCCCGCAGCAGCCGCAGCTCCAGCCGCCGCGAGGCCCAGGCCAGGTCGGCGACCGGCGGCGAGTCCCAGGTGCGCAGGTCCTTGCCCTCGCCCCAGCTGGAGGCGCGCAGGGGGCGCTCGACCGGGTCGTGCTCGGCCAGCGCCTGCGGCACGGTGAGGAGCCGAACCCCCGCGGCCTCCGCCCCCTCCAGCACCGCCCGCAGCCAGATCGGCCCCTCTGACCACCAGTGGCCGAGCAGCTCGGTGTCGATCGCGAAGACCAGCAGGCCGCGGCGGCCGCGCTCGCGCCCCCACCGGCGCAGCCGCTCGCGGATCGCGACTAGGAACTCGCCCGCCTGCCGCTCGGCGGCCGCCGCGGCGGCGGCGGGGTCGTAGGCCCCCCCTCCCACCTTCCAGATTCGCACCCCCCGCAGCGACTTGCCCGCGAACTGGGCGTGGGCCGAGTCGGAGGGATAGCCGTCCAGCGACCACAGCCAGGAGATCGCCTCCCAGTCGATCGGCAGCGCCACCGGCCCGGCCTTCGTGGCGACCGGCGCCAGCGCCTCCAAGGAATCCTCATGGGCGCTCTGGTCGACGCAAAACCAGCGGGCGCCCTGCTCTGCCAGCGCCCACTCCAGCCCCGGAGCGTAGGCGCACTCGGGCAGCCAGATCCCCCCCTCCCAGCCGAAGCGGCGGCGGTGCGAGCGGATGCCGGCGTCGAGCTGCAGCTGCAGCCCCCGTCTGCTCGCGAGCAGCGGCAGCACGGCGTGGGTGGCGGCTGAGGCTGCCAGCGCCACCCGCCCCTCGGCCGCGGCGCGCTGGAAGGGGACGAGCGGATCGCCGCCGGCCGCGTCGAGCGCCTCCAGCGCCCGCGTGTAGCGGGCAAGCTCGCCCTCGCAGGCCGCCCGGCACTCGGCCGGGACCTGCGGCAGGTCGGCTTCCGCGGCCCCGATCCGCCACTCGACGAGGAAACGCCGCAGCCGCTCAGCCGCCCCCGTGTCCTCGAGCTGGTCGGCGAGCACCGGCGTCACGGTCATCGTCAGGTCCCGCGCCACCTCCAGCACCGGCAGGTAGGAGCGGATGACCGCGTCGAATAGCCACTCCTCGCCGAACGGGTAGGTGCCGAAGCCCTCGACGTAGGGCATGTGGCTGTGGAGGACGATGGCGAGGTCGCCGGCCGTGTCGGCGCTGCTCATGCCCGGCTGCGGCAGACCGCGAGAAAGTCGAGCGCGCGGTCGAGGCGGCTCTGGCGCAGCCTGAAGTCCGAGGCCGCGATCGCCGGCGTGAAGCGGTCGTAGAAGGCCCGCGTCAGGCCCAGCCGCTTGTGCACGGAGTCCCAGCCGAGCCGGATCGCGAGCTCGTGGGCGCGCAGCTTGCGGGCGTGGAAGAGCCCGCGCAGCTCGACCCGCTCGAAGTGCGCCTCGCACAGCTCGCGGAACTCCTCGGCGCGGTACTCCTTGACGTGCCAGGGGTTGTCGGACTTCTCCGCTCCGGGCGGCGCGAGGGTGAGGAGGTTGGGGGTGGAGACGTAGGCGACCCCGCCGGGGCCCAGCATCGCCTTGAAGTGCTCGAGGATCGCGCCCGGGTCCTGCACGTGCTCGATCGTCTGCAGGAATACGACGGCGTCGCAGGGCTCCGAGAAGGACTCCACCAGGTCGCGCTCGAAGCGCAGGTTGGGCCGCCGGTACCGCAGCCGCGCGTGCTCGTGCGCCTCCGGGTTGGCGTCGACGCCGACGACGGTGGCGGCGCCGCGGGCGAGGACGTCGGAGCCGTAGCCCTCGCCGCACGCCATGTCGACCACCCGAAGCCCCTGCACGCGCTCCGCGATCCACTCGTAGACGACGAGATGGCGACGGTACCAGTAGTTCTCCTCGGGGACGTCGGGGAGCGTGCGCTCGCCCGTCAGCGGCAGTGGCGGCACGTCGGGCGGCTGGTTCAGCTGGACGTACTGGCCCTTCACGCGGGGCACGGTATAGCCATTCCCCGTCCGGACGCGATGCAACGATCCCCGCGTGAAGGTCAGGGGGGCGACTGCTTTGCTCGCCGTCGCGGTCGCCGCCTCCGGGGTCCTACTCCTCTCGTTTGACGCCAGGCTCTCGTTCATCGGCGATGAATGGGAACTGCTGATCGGCAGAAGCGGCGGTGGAGTTGGAGTCCTTCTCGAACCCTTCAACGAAAACCCGATCATCGGGCTGGCCGTCGTCTACAAGCTCCTGCTCGCAGTATTCGGCATGAGCTCCGCGCTGCCGTTCTACTGCGTCTCGATCGTCCTTTTCTTGATCTCCGCAGTCCTTCTCGATCTCTACCTCGTGCCACGGGTGGGAGCTTGGCCAGCGGCATTATCTGCCGTACTCGTCCTATTCCTGGGGGCGGCCTACGAGGACATCTTTTGGGCCTTCCAGATGGGCTTCTTCGGCTCGGTTGCGGCTGGCCTCGGTGCCCTCATCGCTCTCGACCGCCGCGGCCTGGTCCGAAATCGTCTGGCTTGCTGCCTTCTCATCGTCTCGCTCGCTTTCAGCAGCGTCGGGATCGCGTTCGTCGCGGCTGCTCTCGTCGATCTCGCCCTCGATCGCGGCAACCGCACTAGCCGTGCGTATGTGGCGGTCGTTCCCGTGATCGTCTATGGCGTGTGGTGGCTCGTCTGGGGCAAGGTCGCGGGCAACCAGATCGGGCTTGACACGGTCCTTCGGGTGCCGGGATATGTCTTCGACGCCGCAACGGCCGGCATGGTCTCGCTCCTCGGCCGTGAAGCGGTGACTGCCGATGGACGTCCGCCAATGATCGGCGAGGTCCTGCTGATCGTGCTGATCATCGTCGCCGGCGTCCACCTGATCCGCAGGCGCCACGTCCCGCGAAGCATCGCCGTGGCGTTCGTCCTGGCGCTCTCCTTCTGGGTCCTGATCGGACTGGATCGAACCGGCGGCGGTCGCTTCGCCTTGAACAGCCGGTACCAGTACCCGAGCGCCGTATTCATCCTGACCCTCACCGCGGAGCTTCTCCGGGGTCTCCGGATCCCACGAATGGTGACCGTAGCGTTTGCCGTCATCGCGGCCGGTGCCGTGGTAGGGGGTATCTCGACCCTCCAGCGTCATTTCCCGCAGTGGGAGTCGAGGTCCGATCGGACGCGGCTGACCCTCACCGCGCTGGAGCTCGGCCGTCCGAGCGTCCGGGCCTCATATCTGATCTCCTTCCCGCCGTCCATCTCGTTTCGGGCGGGGACCTACTTCAAGGGAAGCACCGGAGTCGGATCGCCCGCATTCGACGAAGGCCAGCTCTTGGCGCGCAGCGCAGACGACAGACGGCACGTTGACGAAATCCTCGCCGCGGCACTTGACATCAAGCTGACGCCGGCGGTTCCAATCGGGAAGCCGCAGCGCTGCCGAACACTCTCGGATGGACCCGCTTCCGGCTCTGCAGAGATCCCAGCTGGCATCCTCACCCTGCAGAATCCTGGGCCCCGCCCGACGAGGGTGCGATTGGGCCGCTTCGCGACTGGTCTCTCTGTACCGCTGGACAGGATCCCGGCTGGTGCGACGCGAATCCTTGCCGTTCCGTCGGACTCGTCCAACCGGCGGTGGCGGGTCGCTACGCTCGACCAGAATCTGCGCCTCTGCATCGCGGACCGAATGCACGCCGCGTAGAGTTCCGCGTTCGATGCCAGCAGCGCCGACCTCGACCCCCGAGCACATCAAGGACGTCAACACCCGCTACCACGACGCGGCGGCCGAGGAGTACGACGCCAAGTGGGGCATCGACTTCGGCGAGGTGGGCCAGCGGCAGGTGCGGCTGAAGCTGGTCAAGGCGCTGGGCGGCCTCCACGGCCGCCGCTTCGGCGACGCGCTCGAGATCGGCTCGGGGACCGGCTATTTCTCGCTCAACCTGGTGCAGCTGGGGCTGATCGAGCGGCTGACCGCGACGGACATCTCGCCCGGGATGCTGAGGCGCCTGGCGGCGACCGCCGCGGCGCTGGGGCTCGAGCGGGTGCAGACGGTTGCCACCGAGGCCGAGAGCCTTCCCTTCGACGAGGAGAGCTTCGACCTCGTCTTCGGCCACGCCGTCCTCCACCACATCCCCGATCTCGACCGCGCCTTCGCCGAATTCCGCCGGGTCCTGCGACCGGGAGGGATGGTCGCCTTCGCGGGGGAGCCTTCGCGCTACGGGGACCGCCTGGCGGCACTGCCCAAGCGCGCGGGACTTGCGCTCGCGCCCGCCTGGCGGCGGTCGGTCGGCGCTGAGCGCCGAGACGTTCCCGAGTCTGAGCAATCCGACGGGCATTCGCTGGAGGGGGAGGTCGATGTCCACGCCTTCGCGCCCGCCGACCTGCGGCGGCTGCTGCGCAGCGCCGGCTTCGAGCAACGTCGGGTCGGCGGCGAGGAGCTGCTCTCCAACGCCTGGGGCTGGGGCCTGCGCACCGTGGAGTCGAGCGCCGAGCCCGACTCGATCCCATTCGGCTGGCGCCGCTTCGCCTTCCGCAGCTACATCGCGCTGCAGAAGGTCGACACCCGGCTGCTGGAGCCCCACCTGCCGGCGGAGCTCTTCTACAACCTGCTCGTCTCCGCCCGCAAGCCGGGCGCTGAGACGGCCTAGCGCCGCCCGCGCTCCTTCGCCGCGACCTCGGCGAGGGAGCGGGCGCGGAACAGCTTCACCCGGTAGTCGAGGCCCTTGAGGCGGCGTTCGCCGACGTAGGAGTAGGCGAAGGCATCGCCCGCGGCCTCCTTCGTCGCCTCGTCGAGGACGACGCTGCCGGGGCGGGCGACGCCGGTGATGCGGCTCGCCAGGTTGACCGGCCGGCCGTAGTAGTCGCCCGACTGGGGCAGCGTCGGGCCGCTGGCGAGGCCGGCCCGCAGCCAGGGGAAGTGCTGGCCTTCTGACTCCGCGGCGGCGATCAGCTGCAGCACCGCGCCCACCATCGGCTCGGCCTCGGTCGACACCAACATCACCGCGTCGCCGATCGTCTTCACCAGCCGCACCGGCGGCTCGGCCACCGCGCTCGCCATCTCCTCCAGGCGGCCGGCGACCATGCCCAGCTCCTCGGCGGCGATCTCCTCGCCGAGCCGGGTGAACTCGACCAGGTCGGCGAAGCAGACGGTCAGCTCCACGGTCCCGCCGATCTCCCCCGAGGCGAGGTCGGCGGCACCGATCACGTCGCGCCGGATCTGTTCGAGCAGGTGGGCCTGCAGCGCGTAGACCACCGTCGGCCCGGCCAGCGGCAGCATGTACTCGGCGGCGGCGGCGAAGCGCAGCGCCACGTCGCGCTCGGTGTCCCCGGGCCGGGTCAGGGTGCGGACGATCAGCTCGCGGTTGGCTTCGGCGATCCGTGCCGTCCCCATCCCGATCGTCCTCGCCACCTGCAGCATCCCGTCCTCGGGCAGGCCGGCGTCGAGGAAGGCCTTGATCCGCCGCGCCGCCTCCACGTCAGCCTCCGTTCCGCGGCGCTCGTCGGGATCGCCGTAGGGGACGCCGAGCGCAGCGCTGAAGCGCTGCAGGATCTCCAGCTCGACGCCAGCCTCGACCGCGATCTCGCGTGCCGTGTACCGCGGCCCCTCTCCGGCGAGGGCGCGCTCCACGGGCAGCAGCGTCAGCCGCCCGGCCGCGACCGCCTCCTTCAATTCGTCGAGGGAGCAGCCTTCCCGGGAGAGCTGCTCGAGCAGCTGCCGCCTGTCTTCCAGCGCCTTGCCCTCGACGCCGTCGAGCAGGCCCTCGGCCTCGAAGTCGGTCTCGGCGCCCGCATTCATCCGGCCATTCTTCCGCCTCCCCCGGTCGCGTGGTTCCTTAGTCGCCTATGGCGCTACTAAGGAACCGCGCAATTGAGAGGGAGTGGCCAGGCCCGGTTCCGTGGTTCTCTTGTCGCCCGTGGCGTGACAAAGGAACCACGGAAGCTCAGGCGTAGGCGACGGCGCCGCCGCGCCGGGGGTCGCCGCCGCCGGCGAGCTCTCCGGTGCGCGGATTCCGTGCCACCGCCTGCACGCCGCCGAAGAAGAGGTTGATCGCCGGGCGCCTCGCCACCGGGATCCCGCGGGCCTCGATCCGCGCCAGGCCGGCCTCGTCGATTCCCGGCTCGGCCTGCACCAGGCCCTGCTCGAAGTGCAGCCGCGGCGCCTCCACCGCGGCGGCGACCGGATAGCCCTGCTCGAGGAAACGGACCACGGTCTGCAGGATCGCCGAGCGAATCCGGTTGGAGCCGGCGCTGCCCACGCCGAGCAACAGCTCACCGTCGCGCAGAACCACCGTCGGGGCCATCATCGAGGGCACCCGCCGGCCCGGCGCGATCATGTGGAAGCCGGCGGGGTTGAGATCCTCCTCGCCGAGCATGTTGTTGAGGATCACCCCGGTCCCCGGCACGAGCACGCCGGAGCCCGAGCCGTTGGAGCAGGTGACGCAGGCGCAGGCGCCGTCTGCGTCGAGGACCGAGATGTGGGTGGTCGAGCCGAGCAGGTCGGCGGCCACGAGGTCGAGGCCGCCTGGGTCGAGGAAGCCCGCCTCCATCCCCTCCGTGTAGAGCTCCTCGGCGAAAGCCAGGTCGCGGCGGTCGTTGGCGGCGCCCATCGCGGCGACGAGCTGCTCGGGACCGCTGCGAGGCCCCAGCCGCTCCAGCAGCCCGAGGCAGTAGGCGATGAGGATGCCGCCGGACGAGGGCGGCGGGTTGGTCAGAACGTCGGCACCCCGGAACGAGGCCGCGATCGGCCGCCGCTCCACGGCTTCGTAGGAGGCGAGGTCGCCGGGGCCCAGGCGGCCGCCGCGGGAGACGACGAAGTCGCTGATCGCGGCCGCCACCTCGCCGCGGTAGAACGGGGCCAGCCCTTCGGCGGCATAGCGTTCCAGCGCCTCGGCGAGCTCCGGGAAGCGGAACGGCTCGCCCTGCCGCAGGCGCCGGCCCGCCGGCGCGTACAGCTCCCGCGTCCCGGTCATCTGCTCGTGGATCGGCGCCAGGATCTCGAGGATGTATGCCTGCTGGGCGTTGACCGGCGCCCCCTCGCGGGCGAGCCGGATGCCGGGCCCCACGAGCGAGCCCAGCGGCATCGTCCCGAACCGCTCCAGCGCAAGGCTGAGGCCGGCGGCCGTGCCGGGGACGCCGCAGGAGGCGGGGCCGACGTAGAACGTCTGCACCGTCTCGGCATCGAAGCGGACTGGGACGGGGACCAGCTCGGCGCTGCGCTCGACTCCGTCGAGGCCGGGCGCGGCGACGAAGAAGTCGATCAGCGTCGCCTCGGCCCCCGGCCGGTGGACCATCATGTAGCCGCCGGCGCCGAAGCCCGTCAGCGGGCTCTCGACCGCGAACGACGCAAGCACCGCGCAGACGGCGGCGTCAACGGCGTTGCCGCCCTCGCGCAGAACCGCCGCCCCGGCCTCGGCGGTGAGCGGGTGCCCGGCTGCGACAACGCCTGGCATGGGGCGGAAGGGCTAGCCCGGCAGGAACTCGGGGACGTCGATGCCCAGCTCGCGATCGGAGCCGCGGCCGCGGCGGGCGTCGGCGTCTTTGGTGCGGCGGATCGTCGGCTCGGCGGCGCGACGCGGCGGCACCGGGCGGCCGTCGAAGCGGGTGGCGACGACCGTCACCCACACCTGGTCGGAGAGGTCCTCGTCGACGTTTGCGCCGAAGATGATGTTGGCGTCGGGGTGAGCGGCCTCGCCCACCACCTTGGCGGCCTCGGAGACCTCTACCAGCGAGAGGTCGGCGCCGCCGGTTATCGAGAGCAGGATCGCGCGGGCGCCCTCCATCGAGGTCTCCAGCAGCGGCGAGGAGATCGCTTTTTCGGCCGCTTCGATCGCGCGGCCGTCGCCGTGAGCCATGCCGATGCCGAGCAGAGCGCGGCCAGCGTCGGACATGATGGTGCGCACGTCGGCGAAGTCGAGGTTGATCACCGCCGGCAGGGTGACGAGGTCGGAGATCCCCTGGACCCCCTGGCGCAGGACGTCGTCGGCGACCTTGAAGGCCTCGACCATCGAGGTCTGCTGGTCGAGGACCTCGAGCAGGCGGTCGTTGGGAACGACGATCAGGGTGTCGACCTCGGAGGCCAGTTCCTCGATGCCCTTCTCGGCCTGAGTGCCGCGGCGGCTGCCCTCGAAGCTGAACGGCTTGGTGACGATGCCGACGGTCAGCGCGCCGACCTCGCGGGCGAGGCGGGCGACGACCGGGGCGGCGCCGGATCCCGTGCCGCCGCCTGCGCCGGCGGCTACGAAGACCATGTCGGAGCCCTTCAAGAGGCGCTTGATCTTGTCCTGCTCCTCGAAGGCGGAGCGGTGTCCGACCTCCGGGTCGGCGCCGGCGCCGAGGCCGCGGGTCTGCTCGTCGCCGATGTGGACGGTGACGTCGGCGACGCACAGCTG
>Ga0308176_10000925_pt1 | contig 18396 bp, 14 predicted proteins | sample PhyCR2_3_FD_203890 | JGI IMG/M metagenome (GOLD analysis project Ga0308176, IMG submission 203890) | Soil microbial communities from UC Gill Tract Community Farm, Albany, California, United States - DLSLS.C.R2 | ecosystem: Environmental > Terrestrial > Soil > Agricultural land | place: USA...
CGGCAGTGCGGGAACCTCCGCTACCAGATCCGGGCGGCCCGAATCGTTCAGGAATTCGACCAGACGATGCCGGCACGAGCGGGCATGGGTCACATTCAACGCGACGCGCACGCGATGGGCGATGCGTAGGCGCCGTTCGCGCCATGACGCCGGCGGCAGACGGAACATGCGCTCGGCGCGCTGGCCCACCGAGTTGGCGAAGAAGTGCGTTTCCGGCGAGGAGAACACGTCCGGATGCGCTGCGATGATCGACTGCAGCAGCGTGGTGCCGGAACGCGGACAACCCACCACCAGCACATTCTTGATGCCGCCACTTTCAAGCATTACCTTTTTCCTCTGCCCGGATGCGGATGCGCGCGGGCGCCGCGTGGATCGCACGCGCTGCGCGTGGATAGCCAAAGCAGACCATCGAGGGCCTGCGGCGGGGCGTTCAGCCAAACCCGAGCAACGGGCCTGCGAAGACGGCTCCGAGCAGCGGCACGGCGAAGTGGTACCCGAGCATGCGCATCTCGTCGCCAAACACGCGTGATACCCAGTTGCGCTCGTCCTCGCCAAGAACGTCGCTGTAGCTGCGCTTGTCGGCCCGGTGCGCCGCCTTGGCGTGCGGCAGCATCAGCGGCTCGGGGATGCCGATCGCCTTCCTGACCTCCTCCATTTCATCGGCGATCGCCTCGTAGCGGCAGATCCGGTCGACCACCACTTGTCCATCGATGGTGTACACACCGAAGCCGCGGCGCTTGAGGATCATCGGCCGCCCCGATTCGATGAAGCTGGACATCGGTGGCCGCGGCTCGGAGCGGTGGCACCAGTAATAGTGCGATATGAGCCGGTCGAACGGATTGCGTTCGAAACAGAACTTGTAATAGCTGTTCCACACGCCGTCGCCCACCTGCGCCTTCACCTCGCGCGCGCTGATGTGGTTGAAATAGCGATTTTTCCGTTCGCGCCTGAGCAGGAGCTTGGCGGCATCGCGCAAGCCGTAGTCGCGCCATGGCGCAAGGTAATTCTGTGGGCCGCGGTAACCGAGCTGGGTGCGAATCGCTTCGTCTTCCGGCTTGATCGGCGTAATGACATCCTCTGGACCGCAGTACTTCGACAGGGCGATCTCGATCGATGTTCCCGCGGTCTTGTTGGTCTTGAGGAAGATGAATTTGTGTTTGTGGGAAATGATCATGGCCGCTTTTCCTGACGCGTCCGGGGTCGGACGAAATGCTTCACCGCATGCAGCCTGCAGATTTTTCCAACGTGGCCGTCGACGGGACGTCTGCGGGACAAACGGTTCATCTGGCGTAACCGAAACGCGCCATGCCTGCGGCGCAGATCGACTCGATCAAGCGGAGGTTGCGCTGGCCGAAGAACTCCTCCATCGAAATGGCATGGTTGCCGCGCGGCTGGTATTGCTCGTCCAGCGCTTCGCGGATATCGGTGGTGACGCGTAGCCCCACCTTGTCGGCCAGCATGCCGATGTAGGAGGCTTTGTCGGGCAGGAAATCCTCGTACCGCGCCAGGTGGATCGAAGCGCTGCGCTCCAGGTAGCGCGCCACGGCGATGTTCCATCGCTGCGCCAGACGGGCGACATGGCTGTCACCGGTGCTGCCAAGCCCGCCCCCTTCCAGGATCGCCCGCCAACCAGGCTCGTGAGCGAGCGCTTGACGGTGCTCCGGCAATAGCTCATCCAGATGGCCGTCGATGCACAGCCGATTGAGGATGCTGCGGATGTTCTGCCGTGGATCGCGCACGATGAACAGCTGCGGCGCGCCTGGAAAGCGTCGCTCCAGCTCGGGATAGAGGAAGGAGAAATTCGGATCCTTGATGATCTCGGCGGAAAAATACGCGCGGTAGCGCTCGACCACCTCGTCCACCGTCATGCGTCCGGCCAGCACATCGTCGAGCACACCTTCGCGGCCGTCGCGGCGCGCCACGTGCCAGAACGGATCGTTGCTGAAACGCGATCCAGTGGCCTTGGCCAGCAGCGCCGCAATCGCGGTGGTGCCCGACTTCTGGTTACCGCCGACGATCACCGGCCGGGGACAGGTCCTGGCACTGCGGTGCCGGTACAGCTGTCGCAAGGTCCGTCCGCCGTGGCGTAGTGGCTGCGGTATCCAGGTCAGGAGCTGATTCATCGCGCGCACCTCGGTTCCCTTTCGGCTTGAGTTCATCCAGTAGAGTCAACAGCTGTTTCAGGCGCGCGCGACCGCCGGGCACGACGCACCAGATCGCCATGTAGGCCACGCCGTAGATCAAGGCATCAAGCAGGATCCAGGCGGCTGAACCGCCCTGCGCGGCCACGCGCTGGATCGCCCACAGCGCCGCGCCTGCCCCAATCGATGCGAATGCCGGCCGCGCCAGCGTGGCGGCGGTCTTGCGCATGTCGATCGGCGTGCCGCGGTAGCAATAAGCCAATGTTGGCCAGGCCAGCAGCAGCCGCGTGGTGCTGAAGGACATGGCCACACCGAGCGCCCCCCACGGCAGGCCGAGAAAGAACGCCAGGATGGTGACCGGGCACACCACCATCTGCTGGCGCAGCTGTTGCGCGGTGCGTCCGAGCGAGCTGTAGACCCAGCCGCCGGCCACGCCGAAGGTACCGACGAACGCGGCGATGCCGAGCGCCTGGAACATCGCCACCACCGGCAACCACTGCCGGCCGAGCACGATCAGGATGACCGAGCGTGCATCCACCAGCAGGAAGCAGATGACCGGCATGCCCAGGAACGTGACCGCGGCCAGTGCGAGGTAATAAACCCGGGCGAAGCGCTCGGGCTGGTCCTGCAGCCGGCTCAAGGCGGGGATCATCACCGAGGAGATCGGCGCATTGACCTGCTGCACCGGCATCAGCAGCAATCGGTACGCCTGGCTGTAGAAGCCCAGCGCGATATCGGACACGAAGCGGCCGATAAGGATGTTGTCCATGTTCCGGTTGGCAAAGTTGAGGATGCCAAAACCGGTCTGGTTGGCGCCCAGCGACACCATCGGACGCACCCCGCTGCCACGCCGCGGCAGTCCGGGCAGCCAGCGGCAGCTCCACACCATCAGCACCAGCATGGTCAGGCTGGTGGCGAACTGCTGGACTGCGAGCGCCCAGTAGCCGGCGCCCAGCCAGGCACTATAGACGGCCGCCAGGAAGCCGACGATGCGGGCCGCCACGGTCACCGAGCCGATCCTGCCGAAGCGCATCTGCCGCTGCATCAACGCCGCGTGCTGGATGCTCAGGCTGTCGATGACGATCGATCCTGCCAGCGCCACCGCCAGCCACAACACGCGCGGATCGCGATAGAACCACGCCATCAGCGGGCTCAATCCGGCCAGCAACATGGCAGCGGCCAAGCCCAACGCGAAGTTCAGCCAGAACAGCGTGCTCACCTGCGCCTGGGTAATCTCGGCGCGCTGCACGGTGGCCAGCGACAAGCCGCCCGAGCGCAGCACGGTAATGAAACCGGTCAGCGCGACGGTCTTGCCGAACACGCCAAAGTCGGCCGGCAGCAGCAGGCGCGCGAGCACCGCCATGCCGGCCAGCTGGATGCAGAACAGCCCGGCCTGGCTGAACATCGTCGCGGCCGCGCCACGCACGCTGTGCCGGCGGAGATCGCGATGGACGTGCTGCATGTCGAACATGCGGTGGGCGCCGCGTGCACGCGTAGTTGTCATAGGAATTTCGGGGCGCACCACAAGCGAACTCGAGCAGTATTGTCGAGACCGCAAACGTTCGCTGCACGGCTGTGAAATGGCCGTATAACCTCGTTGGATCAGCTGTTCCCGCGGGTTCCAGATTCATCGCACAACAGGCCGTGCCAATTGTCGGACGGGCCGTTCACCGCGCCGCTAACTTGACCCTGGTTTCACTGGTTGTTCTGTATGCATCAGTTTGGTCACCCGCCCCGGCTTTCGCGTGCCCGTTCCCCGTACGTGCTGCCGAGCAAGCCGGTGGAACGATCCGGACATTCAGCGCAGCCATGGCGATGTACCCAAGCCGGGCGCACCAAGGGAAACACGATGATCAACCCCCAGCTCGATTGCGCGCAGAACACCGATCGCGCCTCGAACACCCTTCACGCCGGTGCAGCCGCCGATCCGGCGCGCACGGCAACGGCCGGCCTCACCATCAAGACGCTGGCCAAACGGGCGTACCGCAAGTACTACGCGTTGCGCCTGTCGCGAACCCGGGGCCTGCAACTGGCCGACGATGTACTTTTCAAGGGCATGCCGCACGTGGAGATCGCGCGCGGCGCCAGCATCCGCATCGATCGCGGCGTGATGATCAACTCGTCCAACGCGAAGTACCACATCAACATGCACAGCGCGGTCAAACTGATGGCTGACCGCCCCGGCGCGCGCATCCATATCGGCGAGGAAACCCGTATCCACGGCAGCTGCATCCACGCCTATCGCTCGATCACGATCGGCAGGCGCTGCCTGATCGCCGCCAATTGCCAGATCATCGATAGCAACGGCCACGAGCTGTCGTTCGACGACGTCGACCGGCGCATCCATACCACCAGCGAAGGCAAGCCGGTGGTCATCGAGGACGCAGTCTGGATCGGCGCCAACACCATCGTGCTGCCCGGCGTGCGGATCGGCCGTGGCAGCGTGGTGGCTGCCGGCAGCGTGGTGGTGAAGGACGTTCCGCCGATGTGCGTGGTCGCGGGCAACCCGGCGAAGATCGTCAAGCGCGCGGATCCGACGGACTGAGGACGGCGCGCGCGTCCGGTGCCCCCACGCCGGCCGTTCCGGCGCGGCGCTCGACCGCGGCTATCGCTGCGCGACCCGCCGGTACATCAGGCTGGTTCTTGCCTTGACCCACGACGAGATGCGCATGCCGAGAAACGCCGCGAGCAGCGAACTGCGTGCGTTGTATCCCTTGTTGTCAAAACCGAACTCGTGCGCCTTCGCGCTCCAGCGGACGCCCAGCGCGTTCTCGCCATAGGTGAAGGCGGTCCAGGCGGTCTTGCAGCAGACCCGCCCGAGCGCAAGCTGGTAGTCGCCGGCCGCGCCGCGCGCCGCCTGCGCATGCACCCAGCGCTCGAGCTGGTCGAACACGATGTCGGCGGCATACATCACGTCGCGAACCTGCGCGCGCGTCACCCGATGCAGCGATTCGTGCTGCCAGTAGACGCCGTTGCCCTGCCCGGACACGGCGACCTTCAGGCCGCGGGTCAGCGCACGGATCATCAGCTCGCCGTCCTGGTCCTTGCGCAACCGCTCGTCCCAGCCGCCGATGGCGCGCACGGCGTTGGTGCGCCAGGCGATGCAGCACGGCGGGAAGAACGCCTGGATCATCCAGTGGAACATCCGTTCGCCGTTGTCCAGGCACGGCGGGTATCGCAACATGCCGCGCTCGCGGCCTTCGCCGCCATACGCCCACGGACCGATCGCCACGTCGGCCTCATCGCGCTCGAGCGCCGCGACCAGGCCAGCCAGCAGGCCATTTTCGACGTAATCGTCGGCGTCCAGGAAGATCACGTAATCGGTGCTGACCTCGGCCAGTCCCAGGTTGCGCGCACACGGTGCGCCGCCGTTCTGCTGCAGCGAGATCAACCGCGCACCTTCGGCTTTTGCGGCCGGACCGGTGGCATCGAACACGCCGTCCTCGACCACGATGATGTTGCCCGGCGCCACACCCTCGGCGGCGGCTGAGCGGATCGCCCGCCCGACCCATTGCTCGGACCGGTAGGCGGGGATGACCACGCTGAGTCTCGTGCACGGGTTCTGCCGGTTTCCGCTTGCGCGGTCGATCACATCCATCGGGCCAGGCCTTTCCACCATGGTTCTCGAGCCGATCCGCCCCTGTTATCCGGTGTCCGCTACCGGCGCATGGCAAGGCCATGCCTGCGTTTGATAGGGCCGGTTCACGAAAGTGCTGCCGCCAGCCGACCAAGGCAGACCGATCGGAACCGGCCTGCCCGCGGCCCCGTCAAGGGTTCGCCGATCGCATGATTGAGGCCTGGCTGTGAAACCGTCGTCGTCCGGGGTCGGGAAGCGGGGGGCGGAGTTGGGCGGAGAACCAAAAAAAAGGGGCAGCCAAAGGCTGCCCCCGGGAGATCACGCCGGCGATGCTTACCGGGTGTAGGTGTTGTACTTGGGGTTGGAGAACACGTTGCCTGACACCGAGATGGCAGACGTGCTGGTACCGATCTGCAAGTCACGATCCAGCGCACCGCCGGACTTGGTCGGCGACATGTAGCGGGTGCTGTTCCACTGCAGGGTGTTGCCGGTGATCGACACGTTGTGCGTCGTGCCGCTCACGCCCACGGCGGCCAGGCCGTTCTTGTTGCCGTTGTTGTTGGTGATGGTCAGGTACGGCGCGCTGATCGCCAGCATGCCGAAGCCGTGGTTGCCGGTCAGCGTGTTGCCGGTGATCGTGATGTCGGAGATGTTGGCGTGCAGCTCGATGCCGTTGCCGTGGTTGTCGGCGAACGTGTTGTTCTCCAGGCGCACCGTGCTCACCGGGCCCTGATCCTGCGGCTCGATGTCGATACCGGCCTCGGGCAAGGTGCCGCGGCTGCCCTGGAAGGTGCTGTTGAAGATGTAGACGTGCTGCGACGGCCCGATCGTCAGGCCCTGGCGGCGATTGTTGCTGGACACCACGCGGTCGATGGTCACGTTGTCCGACGGCTGCAGGTAGCGGCCCGAACCGGTGGCGCCGACGAGCACGCCGTCACCCCAGAAATCGGACACGTTGACCGCCTTGACGACGACGTTCTTGGAACCGGAGATGTTGATGCCGTAGCCCCACTCGCCGGTGGAACCCTTGTGCTGGGCGCGCTCGCCCACCACGTTGCCGCCGACGATGCGCACGTCGGTCACGTTCCACACCTTGATGACCCAGTAGCGGCTGGCGCTGGTCGGAATCGCGGCGAGCGTGGCCATGCTGTCCATCAGCAGGCGGGTGTGCGAACGCAGGCGGATCGGCTTGAGCGCGTTGATCATGTAGCGGCCGGCCGGAACGGTGACCGTGCCACCGTCGCTCGGCAGCGAGTCGATCGCGGCCTGGATGGCGGCGGTGTCGTCATGCACGCCGTCGCCCAGTGCACCCTTGGTACGCACGTCGACGGTGGCGGTCTTGCCAATCACGACGTCCGGCTTGGCACTCCACCAATCGGTGGCGAAGGCGGGCACGGCGGTGGCGGAAAGGGTGATGGCGGCCAGCGCCAGGATGAGGGGCTTCTTCACAAAGGTCTTCGCGGTGACGGAATGCATGACGGAAGCGGCAAGCTTCTGATTCTTGGAGAAAATGTTCATATTCAGCGAGGTCTCGGGCGTTTTGGCGGGTGACGCTTCGTCACGCGAAGCTCACGAGAAAGATGCGCGATCGTCACGTTCGTGAGCAAGCTCAACAGGAGACCCCTAGTGGCGAATTTATGACCACGTTGGCAAAAAGTGCCCGGACGGCCGGACGAACGTGAAGGAGCGGGGCGATACCCGTCACAGAAAAGCCTGCAGGGCAGACAGACAGGCGCCTGCTTCGCGCGCGTGAATGGCGCGCGTGAGTCGTATAACGACCGCAACCACGAGTGCTTGAGTCCGCTTGCAGGCCTGCCCTGCAACCTCCCCAGGCGCATCACGCAAGCACGTAAGTCCTCTGGTCTCGCCGGTTCGCGTGCAGCGCACGGCCAGGAAACTCATCGATGGCCAGGGCCACCCGGTACGCATGTCCGAGCGAAGCCGTCGCCGGCCGGTTGCTGCGCCAAGGGCCGGCCAACCTCTCCCGTCCAACGCCCCTGCGCGCCACTGGCGAATGGCTGGACTGCACGCCTTGCGCGTGCCATCGGTCACCGCGCGCGACTCGTGGTCAGGGCGCGATGCACCTGCTGCATCCAGGCAACCAGGGGCCATCGCGCGGCCCCGGGCAGCCGCCATCGGCGCGGCATCGGCCTCGCTTGCGGCGCACCCGACACCCCGTGTGCTGCTTGCGCGACGCAGCCATGCGACCTGCCGGGATCTACATGAACCAAACCGAATGGTCGAGCTTGTTAGCCCCGTGAAGGTCCTGCATCGTTCGTGTCACTTCCACGTGACGAGAGAGTCAATCCCTGATGATGAATTCACACGACACCCAGTCCTCGACCAAGTCCGCCACCGCCAAGCGCAAGTTCTCCACCAAGCCCTTGATGATCGCCGCTGCGTCGCTGGCACTGTCTGCCGTGGCACTTCCTGCCGCCGCTTCTTCCTGGTGGAACGCGAACCCGTCTATCTCGATCGGTTCGGCCAGCGTGAACGTCAAAAACAAGGGTGCACGCGGTAACGGTTCGCACGACGACACCGCCGCCATCCAGGCCGCGATCGACTCGCTGCCCAACAGCGGCGGCACCGTGGTGATCCCGGCCGGGCGCTACATGATCAACGCGAAGAAAGCGCTGCGCCTGCATTCGCACACCCGCCTTAAGCTCGATTCGAGCGCCGAGCTGCGCGTGATTCCCAACAGCGCCAGCCGCTACTGGGTCGTCAAGGTGTGGAACGCCAACAACGTCGAGATCGTCGGTGGCAGCATCGTCGGTGACCGTGCCAGCCACCGCGGCAGCAGCGGCGAATGGGGCTACGGTATCAACGTCTCCGGTTCCCAGAACGTGCTGGTCAAGAACGTCAAGGTTTCCGAGTTCTGGGGTGACGGCCTGCTGGTCGGCGCCACCGGTTCGGGCCGCAGCCTCTCGCGCTCCGATTACGTGACCTTCAACAACGTGGTGTCCAGCCACAACCGCCGCCAGGGCTTGACGGTCGGGCCGTCCAAGCACGTCTACATCGTCAACAGCACCTTCAAGAACACCAAGGGCACGCTGCCCGAGGCCGGCATCGACATGGAGCCGCAGGATCAGGGCCCGGTCAACAAGGTGCGCCTGGAAAACAACACGTTTTCGGGTAACCACGGCAACGGCATCGAGCTGCACGCCAACATTTCCGACATCACCATCACGAGCAACAACCTTACCGGCAATCACGGTTTCGGCATGCTGGCGATCAGCGCACCGCACATGAAGGTGGCCAACAACTATGCGACGCGCAATGGCCTGGCGGGCGTGGGCCTGAGCGGCAGCACCCATGACGTGGCGGTGACCAGCAACAAGCTGCAGTACAACAGCACCCGTTACATGTCGCCGACGGTCAACGGTGGCGCCAAGAGCCGCGACATCCAGATCGGCAAGAGCACCTACTCGATCTCGCAGTCCAACAACACACTGTCGCCCAGGAAGTAAGCCAGGGCACACTTGCCACGGGGCGACCGCAGGTTGCCTCGGGGAAAGCGAGAAACCCGCGCCGGGGCAGCATGCTGCCCCGGCGCTTTTCTGTTTATCAAACGAGCGCTCAGGAGGCCGAGCCGGCCAGCGAGCCACCCGGCACATCGGTGCCGAGCAGGCGCTCGTAAACGTCGATCGTGTGCTGGATCACCGTGCGCTCGTCGAACTCCCCGATCGCCTTCTCGCGCGCCTTGGCGCCGAGGCGGGCCAGCAGTTCGCGATCATCGTCCAGCCGCCCGATCAGCGTGGCCAGCGCGGCGGCATCGCGCGGCGGCACCACCAGCCCGTCGACGCCGTGGCGGGTGACCACTTCGCGACAGCCTGGCTGGTCGGTGGTGATCAACGCCAGCCCGGCCGCGGCGCCCTCGATCAAACTCTTGGGCACGCCTTCGCGGTAGTAGCTGGGCAACGCCATCACGTCGATGGTTGCAAGCAATGCCGGCATGTCCTCGACGTGGCCGAGCCAGGTGATCACGCCCTCGGCGGCCCAGCGTTGCACCTGCTCGTCTTTCACCGAGCGCGGATTGCCCGGATCGGGCCCGCCGGCCAGCACGAACTCGATGTCCCTGCCCTGCGCCTTGAGCTGGCGCGCGGCATCGACGTATTCCTGGATGCCTTTCTCCCACAGCAGGCGCGCGGCCAGCAGCACGCGCAGGCGACCGTCGCGGCCGGACATCGAGCTGGGCCGGAACCGCGCGATGTCCACGCCGGAACTACGGATCACGTGGATGCGCTCACCCGAAACCAGCCGGGAGCGCCGAAAGATGTCCGCGTCGTCGGGGTTCTGCAGGATCAGCAGCGAACGGCGGTGATCGAGCGTGCCGCGCATCATTGCCTGCACCAGCGGACGCAGGCAGCGTGCCTTGAGGCTGTTGCTGGTGAACACGTAGCCCATCCCGGCCACGGCATTGACAGTGGCCGGCACGCCGGCCAACCGCGCGGCCGCGCCGCCGTACACCGCGCATTTGACGGTGAAGTTGTGCAACAGGTCCGGTTTCTCGTGACGCAGCACGCGCACCAGGTGCCGCAGCGTCACCGCCTCGCGCAGCGGATTGAGGCTGGCGCGGTCCATCGGCAAGGTCACCCAGCGGAAGCCACGCGCGGCAAAACGCGCGCCGAACGAACCGGGCGGCGACAGCATTACCACCTCGTGGCCGTCGGTCTGCAATCGCTGCGCGGTGGAAAGACGGAAGTTGTACAGATACCAGTCGGTGTTGGCGTAGAAGACGAATTTCATCGCTGGGTCCTTGAGTGTGCCTGGCTCCTGACCCACCTGGCCGGCGCCTGCTAGGACGCGAACGTATTGGCCGAGACGTGCACGTTGGAGCTGGAGCTGTCGATGCGCAGCTGGTCGGCATGTGCGCCGCCGCCCTTGTCCGAGGTCAATGCCTTGAGCGCGTGGCGCAAACGGCGTGCGCTGTTGGACGATAGGGTGTTGCCGGTGATCTTCACGTCACTGCTGCGCTTGCCCAGGCCCACGCCCGCCAACCCGTTGCCGGTGATGGTGTTGCCATCGACCCACAGGTCGCTGGTGTGGACGCCCAGGACACCGTAACCCTTGTTGTCGCGGATGGTGCATCCGCGGATCACCAGGCCCGACACGTTGTGGTGGACCTCGATACCGCTGCCCTTGTTGCCGGTGACCAGGCAGTTGCTGATCTCCACGTCGCGCACCAGTCCCTGCGTCATCGGCTCCAGGTCGATACCCGCCTGCGGCGCGGTGCCATGGGTGCCACTGAAGGTGCAGTTGATGATCTTGAGCCGTTGCACCGGCCCGACCGACATGCCCTGGCGCCGGTTGTTGGTCGACACCACGCCATCGATCGTCACGTCGGTGGAGACGACCACCCGGGCACCCTTCCCCAGCGCGCCGACCCACAATCCGTCACCCCAGCAATTGGACAGGTGCGTGCCGGTGACCCGCACGTTGTGCGACGCCTGGATGTTGAGGCCATAGCCCCACTCGCCGCCGTTGTCACCCTGATGCTGGTCGCGCTCGCCGACGATGCGGCCACCGATGATTTCGACGTTGTCCGCCCGCCAGACCTTGACGACGTAGTAGCGCCGCAGCGCGTTGGGAAAGGCGGTCAGCTGGGCGTCGGGCGCCATCTCCAGGCGCATGTTGGAGCACAACTTGACCGAGCGCGCGGCGTCGATCATGTAGTTGCCGGCCGGCACGCGCACGGTGCCGCCGGTGACCGGCAACGCGTCGATCGCAGCCTGGAAGGCGCCGGTGTCGTCGGCCTTGCCGTCGCCGCGCGCGCCCTTGCTGCGCACGTCGATGGTGACGCCGGCTGCGGCCTTGTCCTCCGCCCGCGCGGCCGCGACGGTGCGCCACGACAGCGCCGACAGCACGGGTACCGCCGCCAGCGCGAGCGAACGGCGCAGGAACGTCCGGCGGATCGGGTCATGTATGTGGGTCATGCGCGTACTCCCGCAGTAGCACACGAGGCATCCACGCGGCTGAGCAGCCACGGCAGGGTGATCGCGAGCAGATAGAACTTGGAGGCGAAAAACTTGTTGCCCAACCGGCTGCGGTGCGCTTCCAGCCAGCGCGGCGCGCCCGGCAGCAGGTCGGCTGCCTCCACGGCGAACCCGTGGACCTGGTTGAAACGGTCCTCGGCCAGGCCGCACAGGTCGAAGCGGAAGCTGCCCTTGGCCTTCACGTACGGCAGCGCGCCGAAGTTGCGCATGATGTGTTTGCGCACGAGCGGCTTGCTGTGCCCGTCACGGTCGATAAGCTGGGTATCGGGCACATCGTTGTAAACCCACTCGCTCAACTGCGGATCGCAGTAGGGATAGGCCTGGTGCAGCCCCAGCGCGGTGGTGGTGTACTGGCCCTTGGGAAAGGCGGCGGCGGCCTCGGCGATCGCCGCCGAGACGCGCCGGCGGCCCTCGGCGGTCACCGTGCTCGACAGCTCGTCGCGGAACACGTCCATCCGCTGGCGCGAACGTGCCGCCACCGGCTGGCCAAGCAGCTGGTCGACCTCCTGGTCGCTGAAACGGGACCCGGGGAAGTAGCGCTCGAAGGCATCCATGCCCAGCGTGGACAACACGAAGCACGCCCGGAAGCTGCGCCCGACCAGACTCGACTCGAACAGGCCCGATGGCAGCCGCATGCCTCTGGCCAGCCGGGTCAGCACCTGCCGGCGCATGTCCACCGGCGTGCCGAAATAGACGTCCGAACCCAATCCGTCGATCACGCCGTCGCCACCGCGGCCGATGATCTCGGTGGTCAAATCGGCATACGAAAGCAGTGCGAAATCGGCCGACAGCAGTGGCATCCGCGGCACCATTGCCAGATAGCGGTCGTAGGCACGCCCGGGATTGCAGGTCAGCGCCTCGTGACGCAGTCCCAGCTGCTGCGCCACGGCACGCGCGGAGGCCACTTCGTCCTCTTCGCGGCCGCCAAGATAGGTCAGGCACGTGGTATCCGGCCGCGCTTCGGCGATCGCGATCGCCAGCGAGGTGGAATCCTTGCCGCCGCTCTGCAACAGCCACGGCGCACGCATGCAGGCGGTGGAACGCTGCACCGCTTCGCACAGAAGGCGATGGTAAGTCTCCACCAGCGCGTCCCCGTCGGCAGATTGTTCTGCCGGGCGCCGTGGCGTGGGCGTGGCCCGGTAGGCCAAGCGGTACGTGGGCGACGCGTGCAGATCGGTTTCGTGATCGAAGCCGAAGCTCGCCACCTTGACGTCGCGATAGATCGAATGCGGCGGATAGACAAACGCGTTACGCAGCAGGTCGGCAATCGAGACCGGATCGAGCGGCCGGCTCCCGGTCATGTCCGCGAGCGGCGTGAAGTCGACATCCCCCCGGTAGGGCGATGTGCGCACCTTGATGCGGGCATCGGCATTCGGCATGGCGACAACGGTAGTGGGCATGGCGTGAGCTGCGTTCGCTGGTGTCTTGGTGGCGGATGAATTGATCATGGGCGCACCGCCAATGGACTTCGCAACGCTCGTACGCACCAGGCCGCGGCGGTTGCCCATGCTGATATCAATGGCCATGCCTGTGTCGGGTGAAAAAGGGTCGCGCCGGTCGCCGCGCGTCTCCGGGCTATGCGCGCGTTCACGTTTCCGGCTCCACGGAGGACAGTCCCGCCGGAACCTGCGCGGTCTTCATGCGACTGATCAGCCATGGCAGCACGATCGCCAGCAGGTAGAACTTCGATGCGAAGTACTTGTTGCCCAACCGGTGCCGATGCGCCTCCAGCCAGCGCGGCGCGCCCGGCAGCAACACCTGCGCCTGGGTCGCAAAGGCGTGCACCTGGTCGAAGCGCTGGCGCGCCAGGCCGCACAGGTCGAAACGGAACGAGCCCTTGTGCTGCACGTAGGGCAACTGCTCGAAGTGCCGCGCGATATGTCGGCGCACCAGCACCTTGTTGGTGCCATCGGGCGCCATCAGGTAATCGTCCGGCACCTGGTTGAACACCCAGTCGCACAGCGCCGGCTCGCAGTACGGATAGACCAGTCGCAAACCGAGCGCACTGGCGGCGTACATGCCCTTGCCGAAGATCGCCGCCTCCACGATGGTGGCCGAGACCCGGCGTCGCGCCTCCTGGGTCTGCGCCGCGGCGATGTCCGCGCGAAACACTTCCAGCCGTTGGCGCGAGCGGTCGGCGATGCGCTGGCCGAACAGTTCATCGACCTCCGCATCGGTGAAACGCGAGCCGGCGTAGAAGCGCTCGAACGCATTCATCTGCAGCGTGCCCAGCGCGTAGCACAGCTTGAAGTTGCGCCCGACCAGGCTTGACCGGAACACGCCGGGCGGCAACCGCAGGCCGCGCGCCAGCAATCCGAGCATGCGTTGCTGCCAGGGCGCCGGCACGCCGAAATACGGATCCGATCCGAGCGCATCGACGACCCCGTCGCCGCCGCTGGCACCGATTTCGGTCGCCAGGTCGGCATAGGAAAGCACGGCGAAATCGGCCGTGAGCAGCGGCATCCGCGGCACCATCGCCAGGTAGCGGTCGTAGGCGCGGGCAGGATCGCATACCAGCGATTCGTGGCGCAGGCCCAGCCGCCGGGCGACGAAGCGGGCCGATTCCACTTCGTTCTCTTCCGAGCCGCCGAGGTAGGTCACGCAGGTGGTCTGCGGGCGCGCCTCGGCAACCGCGATCGCCATCGAGGTGGAGTCCTTGCCGCCGCTCTGCAACAGCCAAGGCGAACGCATCGCGGCGGTGGTCTGCGCCACGGCGCCGCATAGCAGCCGATGGTAGGTATCCACCAGCGCCGCGGCATCCACCGCGCTGGCCGCCGGCCGCGCCGGTGCGGCGGCCGACTGCCGGCCGAAATGAAAGTGCGGGCTGTCGTGCAGGTCCTGCGCGGGGTCGAAGCCGGTGGTGGCGACCTTGACGTCCTTGTAGATCGTGTGCGGTGGGTAGACGAACGAGTTGCGCAGCAGGTCGCTGACCGAAACAAGATCCAGGGTACTGGCGCCGCCGGGATGGTCGGCCAGCGGCGAGAAATCCGGCTCGCCCGCATGCGGCGACAGGCCGATCTGGATCCGGCGCCCACCTGCCGCCGTGGCTGGAGCCTCGCTTTTCGCGAAGGTGGCGGTCATGACATCACCCCGTGTGCTTGCCTTGCGGGCCGGCCGGTCCGCATGCGTGGATGGGCGCCGGTGCCGCCGCGCTGGACCGACGCCGCGCGGTCGCCGCATGCACGTGGTGGACCGTATGATCGCGCGGGCTCATATGACGAACCCGTGCGAGACGTAGAAGTAGAAGGCGCCGCACGCGGCCACCAGCCCCATGCGCAACAAAATCGGATTGCGCAGCGGCGAGAGCCGGTTGTTGCAGCAGATGGCGGCGAGGATCAGCGAGACCGACAGCCAGGCAGGCAACAGGTAGCGGTTGGAGAAACTGCCCCAGCCGACCGCGAAGAACGGCAACATCAGCACCAGGTAGACCGCCGTGGTGCGCTTGATCTGCTCGCGTACCGGCTCGCGTACCAACCAGGCCACGCCATAGGGAAGCAGGTACCAGAACAGCGAGAACACCGCGAAATCCAGCCGCACGCCGGTGTGGTAGGTGGCGCTGCCGTCGTACTTCATCACCAGGGTGTAGGCGGCGGGCACCAGCGCGCGTATCAGCAGCATCGTCAGCCCGCTGCAATAGGCCAGAAAGGCGAGGATGCCCACCGCGCGCAGCAGCCGCGGCTTGAACAACAGCGCCGGCGCGCACAGCAGGTACAGCACCGAGGAATAGTGGAAACCGGTCGCCAGCAGCCCCCACAGGAAGTAGGCACGCCACTGCCGCTGCTGGAAACACAGCAGCGCCGTGAACACCAGCAGCGAAGCCAGGCCCTGGCGCACCACGTTGATCGTGGCGTTGGCCATCACCGGCGAGATGAACAGGAACAGCAGCGACGCGACCAGGAAGGTCATGTAGCGCCCTTCGCTGTCGAGGTAGGCGTAGTAGCGCCGCGTGGCCACCACCACCGTGCCCATCATCACCAGGAACAGCGTGCTCTGGTAAGCGGTGAGACTTACCCCCAGCCAGGCGATCAGCGCGGTGAGGTAATAGAACACCGGCTCGAAGCGGCTGACGACCAGCCCCTGGTGGCCCATCGCGTGGAACAGGCCGGCGTAGACGTAGGTGTCGCTGCCGATGTCGATGCTGCGCGTGCCCACCAGCAGGTCGGCGAACACGATCACGGCTGCGATCAGCATCAGCCCCAACATGGCACGGGCGTTGATGCTTTCGGGCGCATCCGGTAGCGAAAGAGTCTGGTTGATCATGAGTTGGCCTGGTCTGCCTGGGTGGCATGCGGGTTGTCGGCATAGCGCCGCGTGTGGGTGATCAGCCGACGCCGCAGGTAGCGCAGCGCGCTGGTGACCTGCAGCACGCGCATCGGCCACTCGCCCAGCAGGCCCCTGGCATGCAGTTCGCGGCGCACATCGGCGGCCGCCTCGTGCATCGCGGCCAGGTCGCCGCTCAGGCCGCCGGCGCCGAACGCCGGCTTGTGCCAGGACGCCAGTACCAGTTCGACGCGTGCACAGCGGTAGCCGTTGAGCAGGATCTGCGCCCACAGCAGATAGTCCTCCGCACGCCGGCGCGTCTCGTCGAAGCGGAACGGCAGGTCGCGGCGCAGGACCAGCGAGGCGGTCGGAAACGGTGCGCGCATCAGCAACAGGCTCGGGCGCACCATCGTCAGCGGCGGCGGATGGCGTACCGGCGGCACCGGCGCACTGCGCGACTGCACGTTCATCTGGTGCGCGAGCAAGGCAATGCCGGGATCGGCCGCCAGCACTTCCATCTGGATGGAAAGCTTCTGCGGGTGCCACGTGTCGTCGGCATCCAGGAAGGCGATGTAAGGCTGGCCAGCGTGCGCCCAGCCGAGATTGCGCGCGCCGGAGGGTCCGCCGTTGCGCTGCAGCGAGAACACCTTGACCCATCCGTCGGGGTACTCGCGCGCCACCTCGTGCAGGCGCTCGAGCGTGCCGTCGCCGCTGCAGTCGTCGACCAGCAGCACCTCGGACGGCAACAGCCGCTGCGCGGCGACCGAAGCCACCGCCGGGCCGATCGTGTCCGCGCAGCGATAGCACGGCACGATCACGCTCACCGGCGCCAGCTCGCGAGCGGTGTGCGGCCGGCCATCGGTTGCGATCGAAGCGATCGCCTGCTGGCGCGTCGGCGAGTGGCTGGTTGCCTTGCTCGATACCATGAATGCTCCTGTTTTCAGCACAGGCTGTCGGAGATGCGCGCGGTGGCGGCACGCGCGGCCGACTGCCATTCGGTAATGCGTTCTTCAAGCAAGCCGCGCAGCGCGTCCTCCCGCTGCACCAGCCGTTCCAGCGAATCCTGCAGCGCGCGCGAGGAAAGATTGCGCGCCTGCAGCACCGTCTCCTGGCTGCCGAACATGTCGCGGTTGATGCCGCACGCCTTGACGCTGTAGGCGATCGAGACGGTCGGCACGCCGCTGGACAGCGCCGCAATCACCGAATGCGCGCGCGCGCCGATGAAAAAGCGCAGGTAACTGATGACGTACTTGGTCTGCGCCGCATTGAAGGTGTTGGGCATCATCTTCACCGCGTCCCCCAGGTCGGCCAGCTGCGCAAGCAGGGGCGCCATGTACTCGGCATCGCCGCCGTGCGCGTCGTCGCGCAGCGGATCGGCGTGCGGGATCAGCAGCACGCCCAGCTGATAGCGCTTCACCGCGTGGCGGATGAATGCCGCAAGCTCCGCCTGCAGATCCTTGTCGCGGTGGTGATGGCGCTCGATCTGCCGGCTCAGGTTGATGCCCAGCACGTGGCCGTCGCCCTGCGGCCAGAACGGCTGCAGATCGACCGCCTGCTTGCCCAGTACGAAGGACGGCTCGGCCATGCGGATGACGTTGCGCAGGCCCAGCTTGTGGATCAGGTAGTCGTGGCTCATCGACTCGCCGGCACCGACGAAATGCATGCGCGCGAGATGGCGCGTCACCGGTTCGACGAATTCCGGTTCACGCTCGAACGGACCGACCGAGGCGCCCCACAACATCACCGGCTTGCCCATGTCCATGGCCCAGCCGTCCAGGCTCATGATCGGGGATGGAATGCGGTAGTCGAGCGAATAATTGTCGCCACCCACGGCCAGCACCGCATCGACCGATTCCAGTTGGCGACGCAGCCAACGCGGCATCGGGAACGGCCAGCCGGCCCGTTTGATCAGCGGCAGCGGCAGGCTTTGCAGCTGTACCCAGTAGCGCGCCGGCGGCGGCAGGTAGGCGCGCACCAGGCGCACACCGTGGTCGGCGGCATCGGTCCACTGCGCGCTGTCGCGCTCGATGTTGATGGACGGCACCAGCACCTCGATCTCGCCGAACTGGTCCTTCAGCAGGGCGACCGTACTGCGCACGATCGCCTCGCAACCGCGATTGCGAAAGGTGCGCTGTCCGGAGAAATAGAAACGTTTCACAAGAGCGTCCTGGCGTGGAGTGGAACTGGATGGCGAAAACCGGGGGCGGGCCGACCGCTGCGACGGTGAAGCGAAGCGGCATCTCGTGATGCCACTTCAGCTCGAACCCATCAGCTCAGGCCGTGGCCGCTGACCGCAACTCGCCCGTCGACGGCAGCGGAAGCGCGGCGAGCGAACGCCCGCGCCCGATGCCGTAATAGGCCAGCCCCGCCTCCTCCACCAGCGCCGGGTCGTACAGGTTGCGCCCGTCGAACATCGCCGGCTCCT